>Ga0209751_10004001_pt1 | contig 14177 bp, 17 predicted proteins | sample RifCSP13_1_FD_184019 | JGI IMG/M metagenome (GOLD analysis project Ga0209751, IMG submission 184019) | Soil microbial communities from Rifle, Colorado - Rifle CSP2_sed 13_1 (SPAdes) (version 2) | ecosystem: Environmental > Terrestrial > Deep subsurface > Rock core/Sediment | place: Rifle... | reverse complement strand
CGGCACGACTGATTATATTTTGAAATTGCTGGCTGAGAGGCCGCGCACTTCACGCGAGGTCCAGCATGCAGTGGGCAGGACGCGCGAACACACCGCCCGCCTTATGAAAAAGCTTCATGACTCTGGTCTTGTGAGCAGGGACGTCAACGCCAAGCCTTTCAGATATCACATCACGGACGCAGGTCGAGAGAGGCTGAAGGAGAAGGTTGTGCCTGCTGTTGTCTAGCGATTTTGTAAACCCATTCCTTGCCCTGGCGATTTCTCGCCAGCCTGCCGCGCTCTGAGTACCTTGAGAGGTAGGTCGAGATGATGCTCAATTTTATGGGCTCATTGTGCTGATCCTCGTACAACTCGAGGATGTCGGTCGAGGTAAAGCCGCCATAGGGAAATTTGCCCTCGACGAGGCTCCAGATCCTGTCGCCGACAGAGGCAGGCGATCTGCTGACTGTCTCGCTTTCCTCGTTGCCATTCGACTCGATGTTGAGGAGATCCATGAACTCGACTATCTTCATTATCTTTTCTTTTGACACATTACCCTCTAGCGAGAGGTTGTACTTGCTCCCTTCTGCGTCCTCCAACTCTATCTTAAACCGCTTCTTCCCCGAGCTCATAACAAAGAGGTATCTTGATCTGATAACGTCTTAACACTTAACATAAGCTCTGCCATTGTTGATAACAAACAGCTTAGCTCTTGTTAACCGCGCTTGAGAGAAAAGCTATTTCTGGTTAACAATTGTGCTTGGTTAAGCAATTTTCCAGTATAAACTGCCCGTTTGTAGTTCCAGTGGAAATGGAGGGGTCGTATCAAGGCCTGTTAACAGTACCAAGACCGCCGTTAACGCTCCAGTGGAAACAAAGGGGTCGTTTTGAGGCCTTTTCACCAGAGATGTTCGTATGTTGTTAACAGTAGTTGATCGTGCAGTAATTACTTACACACAGCCACCCCTTGCTTTCTTATGCAAGCCCCTTCTCAAAGCTACTTACAATCAAAATCATTGAATTGATACACTAACTAGCTATTGTTGATTCGGCCGGTTAAAAACGGCCTGTTAACGTAACTGTTAAGGTAAAGTTAACAAACTTCTATTCTGGATAAGAAAAAGAGGGGGCGGCGGGTTAAAATTGGCGCGCCAAGAATGGTGATCGATAATTGAGCTCTGACATTGACAATATTTTTGACAAGGCCGCAAAGGGCAAGTCGCTTATCAAAAATGATCAGGCGCTTAAAATCGATTACGTGCCGGAAAAACTTCCATTCAGAGAACAGGAAGAAAAAACTCTGGCCCAGGTACTGTCAACAACTTTCAGAAGCGCCAGGCCGTCAAACTTGTTTCTGTTCGGAGAACCGGGAACGGGAAAAACCGCGGTGGTGAGGAAAGTTGTTGAAAAATTGGAAAAGAAGGCAAAGGAGCTCAAAACAAACGTCAAGGTCGTTAATGTAAACGCAAAAGGCGCCAGCACCGCATACAAGGTGTTGTATGAAATTGCGGAATATATTGGGTTGAATCAGGAAGACAAAACAAAACGGGTTCCATTCACCGGGCTGTCGATAGGAGAAGCAACCAGCCGTATATTACAATTCATACAAAAGAAGGAGCTCAGCGTCATTCTGGTAATAGACGAAATAGACTCGTTAGTGGATAAAAGTGGAGACGACATCCTCTACAGTTTCACGCGAGCCAACCAGCAAATGATAGAAGGAGGCTTCATAGCATTGATCGGAATATCCAACAGCCTTGACTTTAAGGATAAACTGGATCCGCGTGTTCGAAGCAGTCTCAGTGAGGAAGAGATGGTCTTCAAGCCCTACACGATAGACCAGCTGCGCGAGATACTGCACGAGAGATCAAAGATCGCATTCAACCACGGCGCCATTTCCGAAGGCGCCGTGAACCTCTGCTCGGCAATGGCCGGAAGGGAGCATGGTGATGCAAGAAAAGCAATAACTCTGCTAAGAGTTGCAGCAGAGCTTGCCGAAAGGGAAAATGCCGTTAAAGTTGATGAAAAGCACGTAAGAGCGGCACAAGAAAAAATAGAAAAAAATGCGCCCTATGATGTTTTGAAAGATGCACCAACACACATGAAGCTAGTAGTGCTGGCAATAGCAAAAACAAAGGACCCCTACACCGGCGACGTGTACGATACTTACACTTCACTCTGCAGACATCTAGAACAGGAACCGCTTACACAACGCCGCGTTACCCAGATGATAAGCAGACTGGATCTCTTGGGCATTGTGGCAACGGACGTTGTCAGTCAGGGGCGCTACGGCAGATCCCAGAAGATCAGAATTAAAATTCCACTGGCCACTGTAAAAGAAGCGCTCAAGGAAGATTTCGCGTCGCTTATAGATTAAAGTCCTGGATTGACGGCTGGAGGGTCGCCAGGTTGACGAGTATCGCGAGGCCCGGCGTCGGCGTTATGCCCATCGTCTGTTGATACTTTGTCTGGCTCTGCCACGCGCCTGAATTCACTACAAGCGTCCCCCGGTAGCTCTGCACGTCTGTAACGTGCACATGCCCCGAATGGAGGATGTCCGGCACTTCTGTAATGACCATCATGTCTTCCTGCTCGGGGGCGACCGGCGTCCGTTCGCCATATGTTGGAGCGAGGTGGCGCGCCTTGAGAAGCACCTTCATTGCCTCCGCCGGCTTGTGGTAGCTCATCCCCGGGGTGGTGGCGATGACGTCGTCAAGGCCCTGGCCATGGTACATTAACAGCTTGACGCCGTTCAGTTCTACAAACGCGGGGTTGCCGAGCATCGTGCAGTTTGCAAGCCCATAAAGGTGATCTGCAGGATCTTTTCCCGGGATTGCGGCTTGTGGAAGCGCCCTCCTCCCCGGGTCGTGATTCCCCGGTATCACCAACATCTTGATGTGCCCGGGCACTTTTGCCAGCAGCCGCGCGACATGGTTCATCTGCTTGCCTGCGTCCATTTCCAGCAGCTCCTTGTCCTGGTTTGGAAATATGCCGATACCATCTATCAGGTCGCCCCCGACGCAAAGAAACTTGATCTTGCGAACAAGGTCCTCATCAGACGACAGCCAGTCCAAGAATCGCAAAAACTCTCTTTCCATGAAATATTTGCTCCCTACATGAAGGTCTGAAATCAAGACCGCATACGCTTCCGACTTGCTCTTGTTTGGTAAATGGTCGGGGATGTCCGGCGTCATGACACTCTTTACTGTCAGCCCCGGTGCGCCCTTGCCGTTTTCGAGCTCGAGCATAACCATCTGGTCCAGGGCAAGTGCCGATGCGTGCTTTTTCGCGTCTTCTGATACTGCCATCACCGGCAATACCCCGGTATAGTCGTCGATTGCGATCTCGATCCCATTTTTCTTGGCGCGCTTTGACATCAGCAGACCAGCCACTATAGTCGAGCTGGTGCTTCCATGCAGGCTCTTTTCGCCCCTCTCCACAAACTTGCTACTGTGAGTGTTCTGCTTTACAGACGCTATCTTGGATATGCGCTTGCTCTCAGGCCGCTGAGCAAGTATGCGCATTGACTTTTCAAACCTGCTCCTGAAAAGTGCTGCATAGCCTTCAACTCCTTCCCCGGTGGTTACTTTGGACGTCGGGTCCATCAATACGTTGCAGGCCTGCTCTATCGGCCAATCGTCTTTCTTGGGGCTAAGCAGGCCCTTGATGTCGTCCACCAGAATGACCGCGTTGTTGGACGGCTTTTTCGACTTGATTATTTTCTGCACGGTCTTGAGCACGTCGGCGTCGAGGCCCTTCAGCATTGCAAACGCGTCGGGGTGAATCTGGAAGCCCTTGCTGGTGGCATACGATAATGCACTGAAAACCTCATTTTGCAAAGCCAATGCTGCCGGCCGTTTTGATGTCGGGGTTCATACTTAATTAGATTTCTGTAGCCAGCAAGATTTTATCCAAGAAGGGTGCAATACCACCGTTGAAGAAATTCTGCGGCAGGTGCAAGAAAGAGCTGCCGGCCGATTCAAAATACCTGCTGTGCGAGGATTGCCACAAGCGCGTGGTCATGTCCGAAGAGGACAGAGAATTTTACGAAAACTCGCGCCTGCACTACTGAACCTTTCTTCTGGCAGTCCGCTTCCTTTTTCCTGTAGTCTTGCGCTGAGTTAGTGTCTTGCTCTTATTGATGTGTCCTGGGAGCTCTGGCGGCGCATCCAGCTGCGGCTTATCCACCACCGCGACAGCTACCGAGTCCTTCAGCCTGGTGGCAAGATCGCGCCGCGCAAGCACCAGAGTGCGCTGCTGGTTGTTCAACTTCAGAAAGCCGCCGTAGATCTGCTCTTGGTCCGCATAGGTCCTGCTCCAGATCTCCGACAGCACATCCTCAAACGACTCGGCAAACCCCGTCGCAATGTTGCCCATCCTTGAAATGGTGTCTGCGTCCATTTCTACCTGCTTTTCCGCGGCCTATCGAATGCCCGTTTGCGATCACGGTCATGTTGAAAAGGCCCTTCTGGTACCTGTCTTCGTAGCTTGCCAGATCGGCTTGGTATTTTCCATTGCCTAACAAGCGGCGTTGGCGCATAAAACAGATATGAGGAAATAGAGTAGAACAAAGTTAAATGCCAAGGTTATAATTGGCGTAGCCGCGATTTTCTGCCCGTTGGAGGCGCAGCAGTATAGCCAGAAGGTGGTAGTCGGCCTCTCATTCGCGTCACTGGCCATGCTGTATTCTGTCATGCTGCTCGGGGTCTACATCACGTCGTCGCACCAGGGTCTTTCCTGCCCAGATTGGCCGCTCTGCCCAAACGGCTTTGATCTGCCTTCGGAGAAGCATTTCTTTGAGCACTACCACAGAGTAATGGTTGTCATAACCGCAAGCCTGATCTATGCTACAGCAGCTTTTGCCGCCAGGAACGCCAAGCCAGCCCGAAAGACGGCGATAATAGCCACAATCGTCGTGTCGGTGCAAATAGTGCTTGGCATGCTAGTCGTAAACACGCGCCTAGAACCCCTACTCGTCGCAACCCACCTGTCGACAGGCATCGCGCTCTATGCCATGACGCTCATGACATTCTTATCGTCGTATAGGATGGCCAGGAAGCGCCGGGAATCAACAATTCTATAACAATTGACCAGCAGCCTTAATACAAAAAAGCGCAAAAAACACGAGTTGAAGCAGACAATACTTCTTGTTGGCCAAAAGCCAAGCACGGCATCCCTTATGTCGACCTATCTTCGCGCAGACGGCTTCTCAGTTGACCACACGCCTGACCCTTCAGAGGCGCTCAAATTCTCAAATCAGATGAAATATAGGTTTGTCATCACCGACCTCGTGATGACCGGCATGACCTATATCGAGAAATCAGGTCGTATGACGGCGAGGTCAGGTTCATGTTCCTGTTCCTGCTTGCCTTGTCGAGCGAGGGGCTCCGACTCTTGGGATCGCTTGAAAGAGGCGACGTGATAAGAAAGGAGCCGCTATTGATAAACGAAGTCATCTGCAAGGTCAGGGCTGCACTTACGAATAATCGCTGAATATGCTGTTGATCTGCGACAAGAGCTCGTTGCGCAGCTGGATCACTTTTCTGCGCTTTTCGCCGTCAAGGTCGGCCATCAGCAACGCGTCAAGGCCCTCAACCAGATACTTGATGTTCGTCATAGTCAGCAGAGCCCTCTCCTCTTCCTGATTTTTGCTCGCCATTGCCCTACACATATTATCGTACTGCTTATTATTAAGAACGCCGGAAGGTTTGCAACAGAAAAATAGTAATATTTAGCTAAGGCCAATCCCGCTGTATGGCCGAGAGCCAGCAGACGACCATAATCAACCTTTACAACTCTGGCATACCGCCGGAGACAATCGCGCTCCAGCTGGATATAAGCCTAGACGAGGTCAACAGTGCAATAGCGGCTGCTCAAGAAAAATCAGCCATGGGAGCGTCGCCGTCGCTGGCGTCGTTCTACCTTGACGCCGTGGTCGACCTTGACAAGGCGATCAAGCTGGCCCAGCAAAGGGTGTGGAAGGCCCTCAAAGTGGAGTCCAGATTCGACCTCTCGACAGAAGAAACGCGGGCCATTTTGACCAAGCACGCCAAGTCAAAGTTGATGCTGGTTATCCTGCACATCGACCTTGTTGGGTCCACTAGGATGTCGTCGACCTTGCCGGTAGACAGGCTTACAGCCATTGTCCAGTCGTTCACGCAGGAGATGTCGATAACGATATCGGCCTATGGCGGCTATGTGCTGAAATACGTGGGCGACGCGATCCTTGCGTTCTTCCTCGCAACAGACGACACCTACCTGCCGTGCGTCAACGCGGTCAACTGCGCCCGCTCGATGATCAAGATAGTACGGGAGGGGATAAACCCGATCTTGAACCAGTACGACTATCCGGAGATGAACGTGCGCGTTGGGATCGACCTTGGCGAAAACGCGGTGGTGCATTATGGATGGGACACGCACACGATCGACGGCAAAAAGCTTCAGACCCCACACTATGACATCCTCGGCTACACGATCAACATTGCGACGAAAATGACCACGCTTGCCAAGCCGGACCAGATAGTGGTAGGCCAGATGGTCTACGACGTCCTTGACGACCACCAGAAAGCCACGTTCCACCCGCTGCAGATAAGCCATGAATTGTGGAGCTACGTCAGCGACTACTCGCATGGCATCTACCCGCTTTACGGCACTGCCTGAGGAGGCAAGCCAGTAAATATATAACAGAAAAACACATTATTAGGGACGTCAGATGCGCTCTATCGAGTACGAGGACTCTTTTGTCAAAATTGCCGGCCTGATTGGCGGCGAGGAATACGTCAAAGTGGCCCGCGCCCTCCTGAACACCGAGGATGTCACCGACGAGGAGATTGCGAGCGCAACCGGATTAAAGATAAACATCGTGCGCAAGGTATTGTATGACATGTTTGGCAAGGCACTGATAACCGGCATCCGCGTCAAGGACGAAAAGAAGGGCTGGTTCGTCTACCGCTGGCGCGCCAAGCAGGACCAGGTTGACAATTTCATCGACAACCAGAAGAAAAAGATCCTCGATAGGCTGCACAAGCGCCTTGAGTACGAGGAGTCGACTGAATTTTACCACTGCGGCAACCACGACTGCCCGCGCGTGAAATTTGATGCTGCGGTCGAATTGTTTTTCAAGTGCCCCAACTGCAAGGGTCCGCTCAACATGGTGGACAACGCCAAGGTCAAGGAAGCGCTGCGATACAAGATCGACCAGATAACGACTGACGTTTCTTCGTCCAAGAAATAATATCTGTCGGTCATCGCTTAAACTTTTTAAGCTACCTTCTAGCTGAATGGTTAGCTCTTTGAGTTCAAGACTCTCACCGTCCACAAGGCAAGAAAGATTGGCAGAGTTGAGAGAGTTCGCTCTTAGACTTCTCGATGAAGATCGTTTCCTTCCATGGCAAATAAAATCTTATTGCGAACATTATGTGGACAGTAAATGGCAGCTGAACAAGGAAACCAAGAAAGAATACGTAGAATACACAGTGCAAGAACTAGCAGATATCATTGTACAACAGGATAAGCGTAGGACATCGAAAACTAGTGTATGATTCCGGCCAACCTGTAGATATCCCTTATTTAGTTTGACAATCTGTCTATGTCATGACAAGCGTTAACCAGCGTTCCGTACAGATTTCTGATTTCCCGATAACCAGAAAGCATACCTACACGTCGCTCCCCCGTCCGGTACAGTGTGCCCGGTGCAACCATCTTGCCTACTGCAAGATCATGTACGACCTGGGAGACGTAATCAACTAAGGTAGAGTTTCTATGCAAAGGGTGCTGCGACACTAACTGATCCAAGCCTGCTACTGCACGTTGGGCATTTTTCGACCGCCCTGCCTGCCAGAGCAGAGGCACACCAAAAACACGATCCGCACAGCAAAAAGCGGACCTGCGTTGCAATCTTGTCAAACTTGTCCATTATCGATCGAGGTAGCCAGCTCTACGACATCTGACCTTAATATAGTCATGCTTCGTCGTTCTCAGGTTGCCTTGGCAGCCCGCCAGCGAGAATAGTCCTTGCCGTCTTGAAAATCTGGAGCCACATCTGCCAAGTCAGCCTGCCCGTGTTTGTGTTCTGCCTGCTCGGGTGGTACGAAGCGAGCAGCACCTTCCCGCTGGAGTGGTAGCGTGCTCCGTGGCCAAACGCGAGGCCCTTTGCTCCTGTAGCCCGGCAGTAGGCGTCAAACCCTATCTTGCCAAGCGCAAGCACTACCCTGACATTGTCCAAAAGCTTGAGCTCCGAGACGAGGTATTGAGAGCAGTTCAGCAATTCAGATGGGAGAGGTTTGTTGCCGGGCGGCGCGCACCGAACAGCTGCCGTGATGTAGGCGTCTTTTAGCACTAGCCCGTCATCCCTGCTCTTGCTCGTTGGCATGCTTGCAAACCCGGTTTCGTGAATCGCCTTTACGAGCCAGTCGCCAGAGCTGTCGCCGGTGAACATCCTGCCGGTCCTGTTGCCACCGTGCGCTGCAGGCGCAAGCCCAACTATCAACAATCGCGCATGCGGGTCGCCCCAACTTGGCAACGGCCGCGCCCAGTACTCTTCATCCGCAAACCTCTTTACTCTTTCATGGCCGACCTGCCTGATGTATTGCGTCAGCCTGGGGCACAATACACATTTAGTTACCTGTTCGTTTAGCCTGCACAGCTTTTCAGATGAGCTCACGGTAACTCCTAGCAAGGCAGTCCATTATTAGAATAATCTTTTTATCACCCGTAAGGGCGTTCGTCTACGTTTGTCAACTGATATTAATACAGGCGACGAGCTAACACGGATCGCCGGCTCTGTAGTATTGAGCGATAACCCGCCGCAGCAGCTGAAATATTGGAGAAAAAGATTCGGCGTAAAGCAGGCTGATTTAGCCAGAAAGATGGACATCACGCCGTCCGTCCTGAGCGACTACGAGAAGGGCCGCAGGCCGTCTCCTGGAGTCAATTTCATCAAGCGCTACCTGGTTGCGCTCTACGAGTTGGGCAAGTCAAACGGCAAAGCGGAAGAAATCGTGTCGACACAGGTCGCCAATTTGCATATAAGCCAGCCCTGACGAAACCTACTGCATGCCTCTCATTCTAGTGTCAATGTACCCCGGCAGGACCAAGGAGCAGAAAGACGAGTTTGCAAAAGCGATAACAGACGCGGCCGTCCAGATCTTGAAGACAAAGCCAGAGCACGTTATCGTAGTCTATGAGGAACAGCCCAAGGAGAACTGGTTCCAGTCCGGCGAGCCACTCTAGGACATGTACGATCCCAATGACCCTGAGCTCCCGGCAATGGCAAGCGGGATCATTAACGCAGTCAAGAAATATTCTATTCCCTACGATCGCCTGTCAGGGCAAGAGATATGGGAGGAGCTGCAGAGGAAAGGCTACCGATTTCCTGTAAGCGGCAGGCGCATCGACTTCTTGTTGGAATCTTCCCGATGGTTTGACGCCCTTGACCTAGCGATAAAAAAGCTGAAAAGCGAAGCTTTATGACATTTGGGGCATATTAGCTTTGATTGAAGAGAAATGGATGTTTTTGACGGCATAGCAACAAAGCTTGACGTAAGGGAATTCAGCCCCCAAGATGTTCCCTCTGAAATAAAACAAAGCATTCTCGAAGCTGCCAGGATGACAGGCACCGGCCTTAACACCCAACATTGGCGATTTATCTTGGTAGAAGGCAGAGATCGCCTAAAAAAACTTGCTGAAGATAGCACAAGCGGAATGTGGGTTGCAGGTGCCAGCCTTGCAATTATTGTGCTGACAAATCCGAAATACAATTTCCACATGATTGACGCAGGAAGAGTGGCGCAGAACATGCAGCTTGCTGCCTGGAATCGCGGAGTCGCTTCCGGCCTATTTACAGGCGTGAGGGAGAAGGAACTCCGTAGCGATTTTGAAATCCCAAAAGAGCTGAATATCACAATAATTGTAGGTTTTGGATATCCCGCAAAGAAATTAACTGGCAAGAAAAAGGACCGTGTGCCGCTTGGCGAGCTGGTTTACTACGGCAAATATGGAACTACCGCATGAGGCTTTCTAATTGGCAGTTGGGCGCCAAGGGCAAACTATTTCTATTTTCGGCATCTTCCTCTGCACTGCTTGAAGAGAATTGCCATGGTGCAGATGCGCTCGTCGGAAGACAAGAAGGATAACCTGACGAAATCTATCGACTTTATCGCCGAGGCGGCCGACAAAAACTCTGACTTGGTCTGCTTTCCCGAGTTCCAGATGGCCTTTTCACCCGACAGCCAGTCAGCAACAGAATTGGCCGGCGTTGCCGAAACCGTCAAGGGCAGCTTTGTTTCAGCGCTTGCAGCGGCTGCGAGGAAAAGCAAAATCGGGGTCGTCGCGGCAATCTATGAAAAGAGCGGCAAATCAAAACGCGTCTACGACACTGCGGTCATGATAAGCCCTGCCGGAAAAGTGTCGTCGGTATACCGCAAGCTGCATCTTTACAACGCGCTCGAGTTCAAGGAATCTGCGAAATTGATGCCGGGAAAAACAATAGTCACGCCTGCGAAAACAAGCGCCGGCAGCGTTGGGCTGTTGATCTGCTATGATCTGCGATTTCCTGAGCTGTCAAGGATACTGACGGTCAAGGGCGCGGACGTGTTGGTCGCGCCCTCCGCGTGGGTCGCCGGCGAAATGAAAGAGGAGCACTGGCAGACTATGATAAAGGCGAGGGCGATTGAGAACGGCTCATACGTGGTCGCGCCGGACCAGCTCGGCAACATTTACTGCGGCAGGAGCATGGCAGTCGACCCGTTCGGCGTGGTGCTTGTGGACATGGGCCAGCGCGAAGGCGTCGAAGTGGTCAATATTGACAAGTCGCGCGTGCAGCGGGTCAGAAAGTCATTGCCGTTGCTGAAAAACCGCAGGACGGATGTGTACAAGTTATCATACTAGCACGACAGCGCGAGATAGTGGTCGTTGTGAGACGTTTTCCACTCGATCTTGCACTTGTGTTTGTCGATCGGACACGGGAACCTTTCCCTGCAGTATTCGCACATGTGCGAGTGGTCGCTATAAACCATCATGAATTGCAATAGGTGTTCGTTTTCTTATTAGGTTAATGCAGGGATCTTAACGAAGCTCACTATAGAGTATCATTTCTTTTTTGACGGACACTGCATGTTGATGCAGATCCTCCACTGCTTTGCCCGCCTTGCAAAAACTACTCCAACTACGGGCCAGCCGCATTCGGGGCAGGCCTTACCGCTGGTCTTTATCAAGCCTTTTTGCGGCAGCGGCGCGGTGGCCCTGCAGCCGGCTGAATAATTCGAGCAGCCGACAAACCGCTTTTTTGTTTTGTAAGACCTTATCATGCGAAGCTGCCCCTTCTTGCATACCGGGCACGGGCCGATCGTCGCGGCCTTCGCGCTGTCCGCAGACGCCGCGTCGCCTATCAGTGCACCAATGTCAACTTCTTTTTCCATGAACAACGCCAGTGACTCCACTAACTTGTCCACCGCCTGCTCGATCACGGAAACGCTGTCCGCAGACCCTTGCTCTATCTTTTCCAGCTGCTCCTCCATCGACCTTGTCAGGCCGGTGGAGACTATGGTAGGCACGAACGCTCTCATGGAGCCAATGACTGCAAAGCCGAGGCCGCTCACCTCGATGCCGTCCCTGCCTGAACCGATGTAGCTGCGCTTGAACAGGGTGGCAATGATGTCGGCCCTTGTAGCTTTCGTTCCAATCTGCTCCTGCTCCATCTTGGCAAGCAGGCTTGCCTGGTTGTAGCGGTAGGGCGGCTGCACGAATTTCTCCTCCATTTCTACGCCCAGATTTTTCAGTACGTCGTCTTTGTGAAGCTCTGGTAACTCGCGCCGCTCGAGCTTGACATAGGGCTTGTAAAATGCCATCCAGCCTTCGTAGATTGGCGTCCTACCTTCAGTCTTGAAGACATGACTCGATATACCTATTGAAACGTAAGTGTGTCGGCTGACTGCCGGGTCGCCAAACGTCGCAAGGAACCTTTTCACGATCAGGTCGTACACTTTGAATTCAAGGCCGCTCATCTTTTTCCACGGCGCAATGCCAGTGGGATAAATGGCAGGATGCGCCGGGTCAGACAGCTTACCTTCATTTGGCACAAGGCGCTCCTTTGAGAGTAGCATCGAAGTCAGCCTGTCGTAGCTTCCGATTTTTGAAATGCCGGAAATTATCTTGCAGTACCCTATTGACGGCGGCAGCTTTTGGCTCGACGTGCGCGGATATGAAATCAATGCTTGCAGGTACAGCTTTTCTGCTATCGCAAGCGTGAAGCCGGGGCCTAGCTTGAACAGCCTGTACGCTTCGCGCTGGAGGTCACCGATGTTAAACGGCGCTGGAGGTCGGAGCACCGCCTTGCTATCGCTGATGTCGGTTACTGTTCCATCCTTGCCGACGCAGGCACTTACGATTGATTGTGCTTCTGCAAGCGCCTCAACTTTTGGCTTCTCGTATTGCGAGGAAAATGCCTGTCCGTTTTTTTCAAACTGCGCGCTTATCGTCCAGTAGGGGTCGGGGACGTGCAGCCTGATCTCCAGTTCCCTATCGACTGCAAACGCAAGCGTTGGCCCCTGCACCCGTCCGATCGAGAGGTTGCGGTACCTGCTGGCTGTCTTGAGCGACTTTGCAAGCGCCCTTGACAAGTTGACGCCGTAAATGAAATCGAGCATGTGGCGCGACCTTCCGGCTTCTGCAAGACCACTGTTCGGCTTGGTCACGCTGGCAAACGACTCCCTTATCTCTTCGTCAGTCAGAGTCGAGAACTTTGCTCTTTGCGCCTTTTCATACTTGTTGCCGCACGCGTACTGCAAGATGCAGTGGCCTATCACTTCACCTTCCTGATCATAGTCGCACGCGTGCACAAACGCCGATGCGTCTTTTGACAATTCGGAAATAACTTTGATCGCCCTTGCCGCCCTTGGGTTATTGGCGACCGGCGCCCACTCTAAATCGAGCACCGGGTACACGCTTCTGTTCTTTGTCACGTCAGCTATGCCATAAAGGTGGCCAATCGCCGAGCATATCATATACCGGCGGCCATCGGACGTTACATCAAAAACCGAAATTCCTGCCGGCCTTGATTCCTTTGGGTCACCCAGCGCCTGCGCTATTCTCCTCGCGGCGTCCGGCTTTTCGCAGACGACAAGCGTGTACAAACATACAATGTTGAAATTTTGCGCATATTAACCTGATCCTGCCGGGCTACACACCGGCCATGATTCTTCTATTCTAACAGTAATCAAGCTATTTATAATGCAAAAAGCCAATTTTTACAGATGACAAACAGCAAAGTCTGCGTTCTTGGCGCCGGCAGCACCAAATATGGAAAACTAAACGAGAGCATAATTGAGATTGCGCTGGATGCGGCCAAGGACGCCATCGACTCCGCAGGGATCACTCCGAAAGAGATCCAGGCTGGCTACATCTCGAACGTATTCGGGGTTGCAGACAGGCAGGTCCACATGGCCCCTGTCATCATGAGCAACCTTGGCATTTCCCATGTCCCGGGCCTAACAATCGAGTCTGCGTGCGGCTCTGGCTCGGTCATGTTCAGAGAAGCCTATGCAAACGTTGCAGCTGGCTTTTACGACTACGTCCTTGCGCTTGGCGTCGAAAAGGTGACGCATACCAGCACGGTGCACAGCACGACTTTGTTCTCCTACTGCTCTGACTTTTTCTACGAAGGCGGCAACGGCGCGTCGTTCCCAGGATTGTTCGCTTCGATGGCCCGCGCCTACATGAACACGCACAATGCGACTGAAGAAGACCTCGCCAACGTCGCGGTCAAGAACCACGAAAACGGTTTCCTAAACCCGAAGGCGCACATCCGCAAAAGGATCACGGTCGACGAAGTGCTAAAGTCGCCGGTGGTCGCGTCGCCGCTGAAATTGCTTGACTGCTGCCCGTTCTCTGACGGCGCTTCCGCAACGATCCTTTGCAGCGAAGAGTTTGCGAAAAAGAGCGGCAGGCCGTATATGGAGATAATTGGATCCGGGAGGGGTGCTTCGCCGGCAGCTGTGCAGGGGCGCGAAGACATCACCACCATCCCGAGCACGGTCGCCGCTGCAAAGCAGGCCTACAAGATGGCCGGCGTGACCCCGAAGGACATCAACTTTGCAGAAGTGCACGACTGCTTCACCATTGCTGAAATAATCGACATAGAGGACCTCGGGTTCTTCCCCAAGGGCAAGGCGGCTCACGCGGTGAGGGACGGCGCCACTCGC
>Ga0209751_10004000_pt1 | contig 14178 bp, 11 predicted proteins | sample RifCSP13_1_FD_184019 | JGI IMG/M metagenome (GOLD analysis project Ga0209751, IMG submission 184019) | Soil microbial communities from Rifle, Colorado - Rifle CSP2_sed 13_1 (SPAdes) (version 2) | ecosystem: Environmental > Terrestrial > Deep subsurface > Rock core/Sediment | place: Rifle... | reverse complement strand
CTTCTTCGCTTAATATATCCTTCCACCTCGGCATTGCCATCTCCTCGCCGCCAATATCTCTCTTTATCCCCTCAGAAATAGACTTAATAAGCTCTTCATCAGATTTTGCCATCTTCTTTTTGTCTCCGACAAAGTCGGCTGGATGGGGAGTCACAGCTATGCCAATGGCGCCATCCCCTCTGCCTTCTCTGCCATGGCAGTAGAAACAGTATTTTCCATATACAACCTTCCCCTTTTCAGGGTCGCCCTGTTTAACTTTGACCTTAACCTTCTCTTCGGATATCTTTTCCCCCGCACTTTTCAGAAGCACTGGATCGCTGTTATTCTGGCTGCATGAGGATAGAAAAAAAAAGAGCAGTAAAAGGCATGCAGATTTATTTGCGAATCCCTTAATGTTTCTTATCTTTATCATCTGCTTTTTTCTCTGTCTCTCCCATCATCTTTTTGTCCTCTTCGTTAACGTACTCTACCGTTGCCGCTTTTTTCAACCCCTCTAACCATTGTATCTTCATTTTTTTGAATTCAGCCTCTTCGCGCTCTTTTTTAAGGTTTTCCTTTATCTCATCAAATGTCCTCTGAATCGGCAGAGCCTTCTCCTCCAGTTTAATGATATGGTATCCGTATATTGACCAGATAGGTCCTGCCACCTCCCCTACCTTGAGCTTTTCCGCCACCATCTCTATCTCAGGAATAATGCTACCTTGATGGCCGAATCCCATGTCACCTCCATTGGAGGCATATATATCCTGTGAAAACTCCTTTGCAAGCGTTGCAAAGTCTTTTCCTGCCTTAATATCTTTCAGAATCGCCTCTGAGCGTACCCTTGCCTCGTCCCAGACCTTTGCTCCGCCGCTTGGGTCTGCCCTGATGAGTATCTCCCTTAGTCTTGTAGCTTCAGGTACTTTGAATTTTTCCTTGTTATTATTGTAATATTCTTCTAAATATGCCTCTGTGACCTTTTTAAGCGCTCTTGCCTTTGCTTCCGTATTCTTAATATCATTAATCTTACTTACAGCGAGATTCTTTTCTATCTCCCTTTCCAGCTCTTCCATGGTAAGTCTATTCTTTTTTAATGTATCCTCAAGGTTTTTTTTGTTCTTTTTCAAGCGTTTTTTTAATTCCTTTATCTCCTTTTCTATTTCCTTCTTTTTAATAACTATGCCCTGTTTTTTTGCCTCCTGAGACAAGAGTTGGGTAGTAATAAGCTGCTCAAAGGCATTTATCTTTATTTCTTTCTGCTTTTTTTCTGTTACGGAACCGTGTACAACTGCTCCGGGAATCAATGTGTTGACCATACCAAGCACATCAAGTTCGTTTATCTCCTCACCGTTTACCCTTATAACAACCTTTGGCGGCTCTAATTTTTCTGCAGCAGGCAGGTTTGCGCCGGTTCCGCCCTGTGCCGGTGCCTGCGCTGCTTCTTTACAATAACCATCCAAGCCCCCTATAAAAATAAAACCGACTAGCAGGGCTATGGTCCTTTTTTTAATAATCATAAGTTGTCACTACCTCCTGAGTTTTTTTAAGTATCATACCTTGCATTATGCAACACCTTTAGGCCGAAGCAATCTGAGCCTTGTACAGTGGTAAAATTTAACTCAAAGTTGGTTTTTAAAAGCCCTATAATTTATAAAATTAAAATCACGAGAACACAGATTAAGAAGGACTTCTGCGTTTGCAGCTGTTGAGTAACAATATTATATCCTACAACGTTTGTCAAGGCTTCCTTATCTAAAAACTTAGTAACTACTCAGGTAGGGTGGCCAATGTCACCCTACGACACTGTCATCCCCGAATGCTTTTATCGGGGATATGGTTTAAAAAAAACCAGATTCCCGCTAAGAGACTGCGGGAATGACATCACAGAGGTTGTTACCCGAATCGCCGTCCGCATACGGCCCCTACCCTTCAGCCTTCAGTCTATCTACCTGAATAGGTACCTATTTTGATTTATAAAAACGTTCAGAGAGGATGCAGCAAACAAAGATTATAAGAGGCACTGTCTGAAGGAGAGACCTGTTTATGGTGGTGCGGGAGATAAGGTATTCATAAGCAAATGAAAAGATAAAAGGGGAAATAGAAACCGCAAATATTGTAATAGCAGGAATAACAAATATCCATTTGTCCTCTTCTATTGGATAAACAAAACTCACTAACAATATGATAATAACACCTGTCCATAGGATGTTAAAACTTCCCTCAGTAAACAGGATATCTAAAAGTACTTTAAACGCCTGCGGATGGAACTCAATTTGTTCAACAATTTGCATAATAAACCTACCAAAGTGGAATATTGTAAACTATCTTAAAAACAATCCACGGGCCTGCCACAATACAAAGCGTCAGGATATAAAGTGAAACGGCTTTTACTTTTTCATCAAGCTTCATAGCGACCTTATAACAATAGTAAGAAAATGTAATCAATGCGGCAGGGAGGTATAGGACAAGGCCCTCATTTTTAGTAAATATCGCCATAGCCATGGAGGCGGCTGCAATTATAAGAATATTATTCTCTTTGGTAAAGTACCATTTCATAAGCAATATAAAGCATATTGTAATGTAACAGCTCAGAATAATATCCGCATATCCGGCATATGCATGGGTAGAGAACAAGGGGACACTTATAATCAGGTAACATGAAAGAACTCTCATGAAGAAAGATGTATATTCCTTGAGATTTATGAATATAAGTAAAAGGAGGGAGACGAGTATTATAAGTGAGTGAAGTTGAATATAACCTTCATGCCAGCCTCCCATAATTAACGCTATCCATACCCTGAACAGGGAGGGAGCCAGAGGGTAAAGGCTATATGCTCCTCCAAGGAAAAGTGGATTGTCGGGGTTCATCTCTATAGATTTATTAAAGTATATGACCTTTGCCTTATAACTCCAGCAGGTAATAGCATCATCAAAAATTGGGGGAATAACAATCGCGTTAAAAAACATAAAGGACAGTTTCCAGACTATAGTAATAGTGAAAAGTATGAGTAATGCTCTCTTTATCCAACTATGTTTATTCCAGCATTCTTCATAATTGACAAATGAATCAAGCCTTGTTCTTAGTTGATTCATTCGTAAAAAATAAAAATTAACCGCGGAGACGCGGAGACGCGGAGTTAACGACATTGAATCTGTTGGTCTTTTCTCTGCGCCTCTGCGCCTCTGCGGTGAGAAAAAGAGATTATTACTACTTTGTCTTATTTGATATAATTTCAATATCCCGAACATGCCTAACATAAATAGAGGGACAGTCGAAATAATGGTAATATTGAATCCTAAAATAGAAATATAAAATAGATAAAAGGCGATGATGCCGGCCCCCAATGGAAAGGAGAGGGCAAATTTCTCCGGCAGACTAAATATCTGTTTATTTCTTTCTGTAACACTTACGGCAAAAAAACCAATAAGTGCCGTGGTTGTAATAGATATAATAAATAATATGCTATTCATTCTTGGCCTTAAAGAATATGAAAGTATCCCCGCTGTACTTTTTTATGACCCTTCCTGTTTCCCCTGATACCGACTTACCATCCATACTCATATAATATAATTTATCTTCCCTTATTTCTGCAAACGGATATTTATAGAATACCTTAAACAGCTCTTCCTCTTTTTGATCTGTTACGGTAATCGGATAAAGATAATATTTTGCCATTAATATATATATATAGTTGGGAGGCATATAAAAGGTTGCAGCCTTTACTTCCGCTGACATATTGCCTTTAATAGAGCTTAAAAACTCGTAATAACCTTTAAAATCATAAAAATAACTATCATTATTGTTTTGTGGTTTTAAATATCCTTGCCATGTCAATTTTATGTGATATAGCTCGTTATAGATCATTCTAACATCTGCAATAACCCATAAAAACATAAGAATAGCCAGCAGGGATATAATAATTTTCCTTACAAGACCTGTTTCCTTATATTTTTTCCACCGCCAGAAATAGTATCCTGCCGCTGCTATTAATAAAATTATCGCCAATATATTAAGAGAGGCTATAAGAGACAGGTTAAATACCCTGGGAGAAACTATAGAGTTGACATTAGCTCTCTCTATCAGCTTTGGTCTTAGAAAGCTTTCCAACGCTATAGACAGCGTATCTGAAAAACTGCCGCTATGATTATAAAGAGATATATCTCTAATGCTGATATCATTGATGCTGTTTCCAAAGTACAGATATAGTGTTTTAATCCTTTGCCCATGTACGTTATGTGCCATAAAATCTATGTTATATTGATGATACTTACCATCCCCATAAAGATAGATAGGCTCGCCAATATTATATTTATTAGAATCTCCTAAGCTATACCATACGTGCATAAAAACCAAAGGATCCCCGACTTTTACTCCAATCTTGAAAATAGGGTGTTTTATATCATCAGCCATTATATCGGTTAACATTATCCCAAGGCTATCTCCACTAACCTCAAAACCATCCTTTGATCGGCTATCCTCATTTATTAAGGCAAGAGACCCATCAGCCTTTATTATGTATGCGGAAGACCCTTTAGTAGGTTCGATTGGCGATGCCCATGGTATATTGTGACAGAATAGCAAGAAGGCTAAAGGTAATATCTTAAGTATAGCATTCCAGAATGAGAATTGTCGCAACGATACAATTGCATAAGCTATCATTTTTGCTATATGCCCCTATTTAGATATTTCCCCTCATACACCCCTTTATCCCGGTCAAACAGTCTGAGCCTTTCTGTCACCTGTTCAACAATATCATGATGTTTTGGAGAAGCGTATTTAATAAATTCTCTGTAATGGGATATTGCCTCTTCTGTATTCCCAAGCCTTTCGAGCGCCATAGCTAAATTGTAATGGGATTCTGAATTTTCCGGCCTCCCCTTTAGCGCTAGTCTGTATCTATGAACTGCCTCCTGGTAGTCGCCCTGCATTAGAGCAATGTTGGCGAGGCTGTTATTCGCCTCGGGGTGAAGAGGATAAAGCCGTATGGCAGTTTGCCACTCTGTTATTGCTTTATCCATATCCCCTGTTTTTCTATATGCATCGCCCAGATTTTGATGGGAAAAGGCATGTTGCGGGGCATCCTCCGACATTTTTGCGAAGAATGTCACCTCATCTTTCCATAATTTATTTCGCTGAAAGGTCATTGCTGAAAGGATGATAAATGGCACACATATCAAGATATTCAGATAAGGCGATAACGATAATGAGGAGCCTGCACGATATATCCTGTAAAACATAAGCCCACCCAGCAGACACATACCAATAGACGGTATATAGAGATACCGCTCAGCCATCATGGTAGGTTTCATCGGGACGATATTAGATACCGGCAATATGGTTATGAAAAACCACACGGACATAAAAAATACCATTTTGTCTTTCCTGTATGTCAGGAGGGTTGCAATGAAAACAGCAGCAAGGAGGAGCAGGGAAAATATAACCTGCCAGTTAAAAAAAGATTCCCTGAGAGGGACATCATATAAAAGTTTCAGATTAACAGGCAATACCATGATGCGCAGATAGTCTAATATAACCCCAAAAGATGTATATATCCGCTTTTCAAAGGGCGGCGATGCTGAGAATTGTCCTATTGCATCTCCGAGCACCAGAGCCCTTATATAAAGATATACGACCGAGATGACAAGGTAAATTCCTGCAATCTGTAGTATCCTTATCTTGTTGTCCCGAAAATCCCCCCATCCCCCCTTTGTCAAAGGGGGGTGAGAAACTTTGTCCTGTATAACAGACTGCGGCTTAAATGAGAGTTCATATACAAGGAGCAAAAGCGGAAGGGTGATGCCTATCTCCTTGGAAAGAAGAGAAAAGAAGTAGGATATTAGAGAAAATATGAGCATTGTTAGACCCTTTCCATCCCTAAAGAGGATGTAAAAATAGAAAGAAAGGAGAAAAAATACAGCGGCCATTGGATCGGTCCTGCCGGATATCCATGCTACAGATTCCACATGTACCGGATGAACAGCAAAAAGCATACTGCCCAATAAGGCAGGCGTACTCTTTAGAAACAGCCTCCTGCCAATCTGATAAACCAGGAAGGAGGCAAGCGCGTGTAATACAAGATTGGTTATATGATAGCCAAAAGGGTTTAATCCCCACAGATTATAGTCCACTGCCAATGAGAGAAGAAAGAACGGCCTGTAGTAATATGAACCTATTGTCGGATTGTCTATTAGTCTCCAGAGGTCTGAGGTGAAGAATGAAGGGATATTGCGTATGTCTTTTATGACGGGATTATCTACTATCTGCTCTATATCATCCCAGATAAAATCCCCGCTTAATGAGTTTATATAAACGGCAAGGCTTGAAAATATAACAAAAAGGCACAATAAAGCAGGGTTTTTATGCCATTCTTTAGTTATCATTTTTTTATCTTTCATAAACCCCCTTCCAGCCATGGATTCAAATCCTTTTATCCACCACTTTGCTGGAGTTGTCTGAGATTAAATACCTTCTCTAATTCCCTTTGAGCCTCCTGGTAGTCCGGTTTAATCCGCAATGCCTCTTGAAATGCCAATACCGCCTCCTCGAAAGAGTTTAATTGTGTATAAATCACACCGAGATTGAAATAAGCATCAACACTGTTAGGAGCCAAATTGAGTGCATATCGGTATTGAGAGATAGCCTTTTCTAATAAGCCCTTATTTTGATATACAGCCCCCAGATTGTAATGAGCATCTGCATAGTTTGGTGCGATCTCTATTGCCTTTTGAAATTCCACTATAGCAAGGTCACTTTGTCCATTCGCGTAATACTCGCCTCCCATATTATAATGGGCCATTGCACTATCAGGCGACTTTTGAACTATATCAAACCATAAGGCCATGTTGTTTGCCCATACGAGATTTCTCTTTATTGTTCCAGTAGTATATAGTCCGATAATTACACAAATTGATGTTATAAGAACTTTTTTGATTGCCCCACCAATCTTCCGGTCTTCCAATTTATAAAGAGCATTTGTAAAGAGGTAAGCTCCCAAAATGCTGAATCCACCAGAAGAAAGGTAGAGGTAGCGTTCTGCAAAGGTATTTTCACCTACCCCTGGTATATATAGGACTGGTAACAAAGGAATCAATATCCACAAAAGGGCAAAAAAGGCCAAACTGCTTCCCCTTCTTATCAAAAAAAGGAGTGTCAAAAATGAGATGGTCAATGATAGAGAGATAATAGCTTTTGGCTCTAAAATAGAATAAACTGGGTGGAGCACATGAAAATTATTTAGATTTATGGGAAGGATGAGCTTTTCGAAGTATTGGATTATCAAAGGGAAGACATTAATAAAGTATTGAAAGCTACTGAGATAGTCATGCCGCGGTTTTTGAGGAGCCATACCTCCGAGGGCATATATCCTCATGAGCATGTATATACCTGTAGCTATTACAAATGGTATATAATTTATATAGTTACGCTTTGAGGAGCTACTATCCCTTCTAAAGGCATAATCATAAACAAAAAGGAAGATAGGGAGCGTCAAGGCTGTCTCTTTAGATATGGCGGCCATGAAAAAGAAAAAGGAAGACAGGAGATATCTTTGGCTGATGTAGAGATAGAAGGATATGAGGTAAAAGAGCGTGAAAGATAATTCAGGTATTCCAGCAACCCAGGCAACGACCTCTGTGTTGATAGGGTGGGTGGCAAAGAGGATGGCCGCAATAAGCGCAGGCATGAGATTTGAGATTTGAGATTTGAGATTTGAGATTTGAGGTGGATTAAATGTCCCTTGCTTGTTAAAAAGCCTAAAGGCAATCAGGAAAACCATAATGCTGTTCATAGCATGAAAGATTATATTAAGCAGATGCCACCCCCATGGTTTTAGGCCAAAGATAGGGTATTCTGCCATATAGATGAGGTGCATCATAGGTCTATAATAGTTGAATTTACTATGAGATGAATCTTCAGTTGAGAATGACCACGTTGGTGAAGAGAAAATAGCGGGGATATTCCTGATGTCCGTAATCCAACTGTTTTTCAAGACTTGGTCAAAGTCATCATATACAAAGCCGTTGAAAAGGGTGTTGGCGTATACCCCAAGCGAGACGGCAATTATTATAACTATCGCAAACATAAAACTGCTATTTGAATATTTATAATTTGTGTCCATACCTTTTCCATCCCCCAATCCTGATTTTTATGAGGTCGAACAACATCTGTATAGGATGCACTAAAGGGTTGACCCTTGAAGCCTTTCTATTCAACCAGCGCACAGGGACCTCTTTGATACTATAGCCAAGCCTTCTGGCAATATAGAGGAGTTCAACATCGAAACCGAAGCCATTGATGGTTTGACGTTTAAAGACATCCTTTGCCACATCCCTTTTAAATCCTTTAAACCCGCACTGAGTATCGCTTATTCCCCTTATGGCAATAGCCTGCACAAAGAGGTTGAATATCTTTCCCATAGTCTCCCTGTACCATGGCTGACGTATCTGTATATCGGATTCACTAAGGCCCCTTGAGCCTATAGCGATATCATACCCTTCCTCCAGCCATTTCAGGAGCTTTTCAATTTCATCTATTGGTGTGGAAAGGTCTGCATCTGTGAAGATAATGTACTTGCCCTTCGCCTCAAGGCAGCCCTGTCTTACTGAAAACCCCTTCCCCATGTTGGTTTTTCTATCTAAGACCCGTATTCTATGGTTAGCTTTTCCAGCTTCCTCAGCCAGTCTGGCTGTATTATCCTTACATCCGTCGCACACCACGATAATTTCATAAGGTGGATATCTTCCCTCAAGATACTTACCAGCTCTATCCAAGGTGTTTTTTATAACCGCCTCTTCATTATAGGCAGGTATGACTATGGAGAGGCTGGGTTCCTTATATTTTTTATCCAACTTATGCACCGGCTTTCATCCTTTTTCATAAGGTAAAACTGGTTTTAATATATCATAAAAATTGCCTATCCTTTCAAGATTAAAACAGCGTGGTATTACCTCCTACGCCAAGTCTTTGGTTTAAGGATTTACAAGGGTAACTTAACAGACGCGCTGCGTAAGCCTCTTCTTCAAGGGCTGGAATGTCTACCAAAGGTGCTGCTTTAGATATAAACCTAAAAAAAGCATTTAGCCACGGATCTACACTGATATTTCAAAGACTTAAACAAGAACAGATACTCACCTTTTTGGAGACAGCATAAATAAACAAAAACTATTGGTTTTATCTGCCTCGCTTAGAAGCGCCTACATTTGGTTATCCGTGTTCATCTGCGGCCAACTGAGGTTTTTAGGATAAAAGCTTGACTACTTTAAGTAAATTCTGATAACCTGTCAATCTGGAATTTAAATATATCCTCTTCAGAAATATAAACTTAAGGAGACAATATGGAATCAGGTGAAAAAGGAAAGTCAAGGGGCGGAGTGTTGTTTGTTATTGCTATCATTTGCGTTGCAGGAGCTATGGTTGCCGGCTGCAGGCAAAAGGAAGATTCCAAGGCAAATAAAGTCGCTTCGGATAATACGTCTCAGGTTAGTACTCCTCAAGACCCTGCAAAGGCAAAGGAGCACTTTGAAAAGGGCGTTAATTATTCTTTAAAAAAGGAGTATGATAAGGCGATTGCAGAATACTTAGAGTCATTAAGGTATAATCCAGATGTGGCCGCGGCTCATAGCAACCTTGCATTTGCCTATTTTGATAAGGGGAACCTGGATTTGGCCATTCAGGAACATAAGAAAACTATAAAGATCGACCCCGCACATGCTAATGCATTTTACGGCATGGCGCAGATATATGAGAATATGGGCAATAAGACGGAAGCTATTAGATACTGGGAAGAATATATAAGGCTGACAGAGCCTCACAGTCTATGGTGGAACAAGGCGCAGGAGAGGTTGGAAAAGTTAAAAAGTGAGAAATAGGATAAAATCGTAAAAACCCTTATTCCCACCGCGGAGGCACAGAGAAAAGAATCAATAATTTCAAGATGTTTAACTTAGTGTCTCCGCGTCTCTGCGGTTAATTTTAGTTTTTACGAATGAGCCTCTTGCAAAAGTCCAAATGTCATTCCCGAAGTGTTTAATCGGGAATCCAGCTCTTGTAAAATCAATGCCTTATGGATGCCCGACAGAACCATTCGGGCATGACAAGGTTATAAAAAGGTAGTTTTGCAAGAGCCTCGAATGAATCAAATAAAATCAGTTCGGCTTTGGGACTGTCTGACTGCTTGAATGGCATCTGAAACAGTCTTCAAACGGGAAGGCAACCCGTCCGTGGCATACACCGCAGTATTCTCCACCATATATCTTGTTCATTGTTGTAGGGTTTGCCCCAGCCTGCTGCTTAAATATATTTGGATGACAGTTGTCGCACCCCAGAATCTGTGTATGCGCCTTATGCGGATATACTACATCCGGCATGACGCTTTCCTTAAGAACCATTTTAACATCCATATCTATGCTAATCATCTGTTCATCCCCCTGCAGGGATGCCTTTGGCTTGAACTTGCCTTCATCCATGGCCTTAACCCAGTTTATCTTATTGCCATGGCCGTCTGACGGGAACCCCTTTGTGACCTCATAGAAGTTCCTGTTCTCTTTTACGGCTATGCCGTCGGAATGGCACCTGTCACATTCTGTTGCAGCAAATGCAACGGTTCCATTATGGCATGCCCCGCACCATTTTCCCTCAAACATATCTCCCATTTTTATGTCGTTTGCGCCGCTCTTCATTTTAAAGCCAAGGTCAAGATGGCATACCTTGCAGACAAACTGGGTTCTGTGCAACCAGTGGGGGAACACTACTGCGCGTATGGGCTGCCCTTCGCCTGTGTATCTTTTCATAATTACATTGCCATATTCATGGGATGGTATCATGCTCTGCATGCCTGCTGCAAGACCCTGTACCTCTTTTACTTTTTCAGCTTCTGCCTTTGGAGGAGCGGACTGCGGTTTTGCGCCCATCCCTGTTATAAAAGGAAATGAAAAGAGTAATATGAATAAGATGTACAATCTCTTGAACATAAGGCCTCCAGAGTGGGATATGCAAGGTTTTTTAAACATCCAAATACTATCAACAAGTTCATTAATAGTCAAGTGGTTAAAAAAGCTTTATAGTGAATCATTTGGTGTGAATCATTTGGTGTTGCTTTATAAGTGAGATTTATGATACTTTTGAACGCCTTATGCGAATATACGCTGCATATCATCTAACAAGGTGGGTTTTTATCCTGGTCATTTGCTATTCTTTTTTTATGCCTGAGGGGGTTATGGGCATGGAAGAAGACCCATATAGATTTAATACGATTAGGCTGGACATTGATCTTACGTACACTAACCAAAGTTACAGGACCTCCGATAAAACTGATAATATAAAGGGTTTTGAACAGCGTTACAGACTTGATGTAAAGGGTTTAGTGATAAACCCAAACCTTATGATTTATAATGCTGGTATAGAATTTGTTGATGCCGATACAGGTGGAACATACGGCGAAAGTCATAGCAATCTGAATAAATATGTATTCGGTTCAACGTTATTGCGAAAGTCCCGTATTCCATTAACCCTTGCCGCAAGTCGGAGTGCTAATGATACAACATTCGGAGGAGAGACTACAACAGATACCTTTGGCGCTGACTGGTATTTGAAGTTCAAGACCCTCCCGTGGACCAGGCTGACCTATAATAAAGCGCAGACCCAGGCCACTGGAATAAATGAGGAAACAGAATCCTCTGGTATTGGAGTTAGCAAGGCAATAGGGCCAACAGACAATAGCATAAGTTACTCCACAACCACTACAGCGAACAGCATCAGCAACTATGGTTTGAGAAATAATGTGCTTGCTATTAGAAACGACACTACAGTCCCTCTAAGTACAAAATTTTATATGGGGGTGGTGAATAATGACTCTTTAAGCTTTAGTGATACTTATAAAATAGAAACAGATACAACTGCCGGCAGTGTGGGGTTGAGAACAGAACCTATTGCAGGGTTCGGCCAAAATTATAATTATACATTTACAAATACAGAGTCAGGCGCCGGCTATGAAAAAAGTGGAATTACAAAGGAAAGAAATTCCGATTCTGAGTATTTTAACGGCAGGATTGACTACAATCCCTCAAAGAGCCTGAATATGATCATGGGTATCCAGTCACTGTTGAATGAGACCTCATCATCAACAAGCGATACGATGTCAAATTATAGCGACCTCTCAACTTCTGATAATTATTACAGCAAGATCGACTACAATCCCTCAAAGAGCCTGAATATGTTCATGGATATCAAGTCATTGCTGAAGAATAAGACCTCATCCGCAACAAGCGATACGATGACTAAATCCATCAACCTTTCAACAGGCACCAGGTATATCATAAACAGTGAATTATCAACAACAGAATCAATTAAATATAGCCTGAGTGAAGCAACCTCAGGAGACCCATTGACAGGAAAGACGGAAAGGACTATTATTGACACCAGTGCGGCATTAAACTATCTAAAGGAATTAAGCTGGGCGGCCTTATCTACAAGTGCCTCACTGGGTCATTATAAGGAAATGGTAAAGCCTGATGTAGGTGGTGAGGGCGTTTCATATAGTTTCAACACAGGATTGTCAGGCATCAATATGAATTATTTTACCCTTTCCTCGGGGTATACCTATTCAGGTGTTGATAGTCCAGATGTGTACCGGAAAGAACAGACCTTTACTTCGAATGCGAATAGTTCCTATATAAGGCACCTTCCGCTCACAGCACACTATATTTATTATACCCTGGACAGCTATCTGGACGGTGAGGATGGGGTAGAAAATACAGTTGGAGCGAATGCCAGTATGCTTTATCTTAAAAAGCTTCCTATCACTGCCTCTTACAGTCAATATACACTTGTACGGCCAAATGATCCGACATCAGACCTGCAATATGTCTATATTAGAGAAAAAGTAGAAAATACAGTTACAGCGACCGCCAGTATGCTTTATCTCAAATGGCTCCCTATCTCCGCCTCCTACAGCCATTATACACTTGTTCAGCTTGCTACTCAGGTTGCTAATCCGTCTGCCGACCAGCAAAATACCCATGTTGCAGATAAAAAGGAAGATACCATTAGTTTAAGCTCAAGCCTTATATACTTCAAGAATACGACAGTTTCAGCCTCTGCTGCACATAAAAATTACACGGAGTCTGTGTTTAATTCATATTCATGGGTGTCTGAAGAAAACAATTACAGCCAAAGGAACATGGGAATAAACGGCAGCCACTCTACACGCCTTTATAGAGGGAGTCTTGTTGTTTCAACAGAATATAATGCATCAACTAAGAATAATACAACCGCAAATACAAAAGAAGAGACTTCCAACTTGGATATCAAAGGAACATATAATAAGAGAGTAAGCAGAAACATGATGTGGAAGTTGGAAGCAGAAAGGAGATATACCGACACAAATGGGCAGCGCAATACTACAATCTCCGGACAGACAAATATCTTTTACCGACTAAGGCAGTGGCTTCTATCCGCAGAGTATTCCCATGCCATCAGAGAGCAGGAAACAACAGGAAGCACGACTGTAATAGAGGACAAGGTGATGCTGAAGTTATCCCGTAGTTTTTTCAGGACCTTCTGATGATTTGAAATTGGGCGCGAGGGGTATATATGAAATTAGTAGAGACCGGTTTTAAACTCAAATTTATGCTGACATTTTGTTTAATCACAATAACAGCTGTTTCTATGGCAAGCCTCCTTTTCTATTTCCTGACCTACAGGGAATTGAGTCATGACTATGGAGAGGCATTTTTCACGCTCCAGTCCGTAAAAAGGGCGATATTCCCCCTCCTGTTTGCATCGATCCAGTCAATTACGTTATTAACCGTTGTTTCTATCGCGATAGCGGTTATATCTCTTTTCTTTTCCCATAAGATAGCAGGCCCTTTATACCGATTTGAAAAAAGCATGGAAGCAGTTGGTTCCGGGGATTTGACATGTGTGGTAAGACTAAGGGCAGGTGACCAGTTTCTGAGGCTTGAAAAAACAATGTGTACCTCGATAAATTCAATGAACCAGAAGATAAGAGGGATGAACGATGTCCTCTTGAGGTTCAAGGCAATAGAGGAGAGATTAAAAACAGTTATTGAAATGGATCCCCAGCAAAAGGAGCTCAAAGAACTCACAGAAGATTTACGAAGTGAGCTGACCGAGTTAAAGAGGATTATGGCAACAATTAAAATGGAATGGTAGGTCAGAAACGTGTTATCACACAAAAATAT
>Ga0209751_10003998_pt1 | contig 14179 bp, 10 predicted proteins | sample RifCSP13_1_FD_184019 | JGI IMG/M metagenome (GOLD analysis project Ga0209751, IMG submission 184019) | Soil microbial communities from Rifle, Colorado - Rifle CSP2_sed 13_1 (SPAdes) (version 2) | ecosystem: Environmental > Terrestrial > Deep subsurface > Rock core/Sediment | place: Rifle... | reverse complement strand
GGTCGGAGATGGTATTAACGATGCCCCTGCACTGGCTCAGGCAGATGTGGGAATCGCCATCGGTGCGGGAACGGATGTCGCGAAGGAAACAGGCGATATTGTTTTAGTAAAAAATGATATGATGGACGTCGTAAGGGCGATTCGATTGGGGCGACAGACGTTGTCTAAGGTCAGGCAAAATTTGTTTTTTGCTTTTTTTTATAATGTCATTGGGATTCCGATTGCAGCCGGGGTTTTGTATCCGTTTTTTGGAATAAGCCTGAAACCCGAGTATGCAGGATTAGCCATGGCCTTTTCTTCTGTGTCGGTGGTGACCAATTCCTTGTTGTTGAAACGGGTATCACTCCAAAAATCTCTTTAAAATGTCCACAATCTCATTGCTGCTTGAAACGAGCTTAGCTCCCACAAGCTGTTTCTGGTTCTTTTCTACGGACCAAACTACCTGATAGAGCATCTTAACAGTTTTTGTTGAGGTATTCTTCAGGGAGACCTTAAACTCGATCATGGCATAGGCGCCAGGCTTAATTCTATTACCAGTTTCAAAACACACCCCATTGATACTGATATTTTTTGTAATGCCTTCCTTTTCAAATTCATCAACTTCCGGCAAAACGATATGTTTTAGTGGGAAATGAACTTCTACTCTGCGAAGCCCCCTTTTCTCTGAAGAAATAGCGACATGGTCTTTTGTCTTCGTTTTCCCGGAAGTGTAAATATACACCCTGTTCTTACCGGTTTTTTTTGCCAGGTACAGCGCTGAATCGGACTCTTTGACGAGTTCTTTCGCTGAAGTGATGTGATGATCAAATAGAGAAGATAAACCAATACTCACGGTGAGTTGAATGTGATGACGTGTGATGGGGAATAAACTTTCTGCGATTACAACCCTTAATCGTTCCATTACTATGATACCTACTTCGATATCAGTTAATGGCATAATAATGCAAAATTCTTCGCCTCCGTAACGCGCCAAAATATCGGTGTTTCGTATTGTTTTCATTGTCTGATTGACAAGCTGACGTAATACCTTGTCTCCTTCCGGGTGTCCATAGGTGTCGTTGATTGCCTTAAAGTTATCTATGTCGATTATGGCAAGGGAAAGGGGAAGCTTATATCGGTATGAGCGGAGAAATTCTTTTTCTATGACATCGTCGAAATAGTGTCGATTGTATATGCGTGTCAGGCTGTCCGTTATAGACAATTCCTTTGTTGATTGAAATAACCGGGCATTTCTTAGCGCAATGGCGAGTGAATAGCACACGGGGAAAAAGCGCTGAATAGCCTCGTCATTAAAGGCGTTGGGTTTGTGACTTACCACGGAGGCATATCCGATGTCCTCGCCATTTGCAACGAGTGGAAGTGTAATGTCGGACTGGATCGATACCTGTTTTGTTAATGTGTTGGCAGGCACCTTGTTTTCCATAATCCGTTCAATATCTTTTATGGAAACCCCCTTGCCCGAAGTGGTTGAAAATATCCTGAAGATATTATGAACTGCTTGATTGACAAAATGGCTGTCCGTTGCGTAATTTTGCATGATATACAATTTCGGCTTTTTTTCGGCCAGGGTGAGGATTAGTAGTAAGGTATAATCAAATAATTGAGACATCTTGACCTTTACGGATGTTAGGATATTCTGAATTTCAAGGTGAGCACCAATATCGGTATTGGTCGTTTGTAAAGCATTTAGTTCAATGGCACTCTTTTTGGAGGTTTTACTTTTGTCCACCGTGCTGGATTTCTCTTTTATTTTTATGTCTTTCTTTTTAACCAGGGAAAGCAGTTTCAAAGCCTTTTGAAGAAATTCCCATTCGCAGAGGGCATTTTTAATAATTTGTTTCACAAGATCAATATCATTTAACGGTGTGATAATGTACGCATAAATACCCCACTGGATGGATTCCTTGCCAAGGGATATTTCATTTTGACGAATCAAAAGTATAATGCGGGTATTCGGGGAACCGGACTTGATGAAAGAGATATATTGTTTGATCTTTTGTTTCGAGAACGAACTATTAAGAATAAGGATGGCAGGTTGTTTTTTACTTAAAAAAACCTTAAGCTGAGTATCTTTTTTGAGTGTTTTGATGTAGCCGGAAGGTAATACAAATTCCTTGAGCTTGGGTATATCGTGCTGAGCGCTATCACTAATGAGGAACAGGGGTTTCATAAAAGCCTTACTTCCTCTTGGAAAAGTTTGGAGCGTTATCTCTAAATTATCATTTTCAGACAGTATTGTAGATAAAGTATACAAATTTCAGTAAAGATGTCCACTAAATATTTTGTGGTGGGTCACAAATCAGGGGCAAGATATAACGAGACTCTGATGTTTCGATATAAATATATTTAGTATATCAATTGCAGAATTATCTTGTATAATAAGTTTATTATCTAAGCGGTGCTGCGCGTAACAAAGGTCACAACAAAATTAGTTACGGACAAAAAGTTAACATCTTATCCTCACACGCCTGACATTTTGCGGCGTATTAATTTTATGGTGTATGATGTATGCAGTGCTGCGTAAGAGTCTTTAACTGAGCTCGTGAGTGGCTGTTTTGCATGTACATCAATACTATAAAACCAGACAGGCGTTACTTGCCAATTCTTCATGGTTTGTGCCACAATTCCAGTCTCTTTACGAACTTTTAACACAATTCTCATTAATTAACAAATATATTAACCATCAGTTTTCCATTCCGGAGAAACATGTCCTCACGAAAGTGGGGAGCAGGAATCCGTAACAAATATCAAATACATGGATTCTTCTTGTCCGGGAATGACTCAAGGAACAACACTGTATTAATACCACTACTATAAATTTTGATAATATTTATTAGAGAGTCCGAGGTTTACTTAAAACCTGACTTACATTTTAACATAAGGAGATTCAGTGAATTTCGAATCGTTTAATTTACATCCGAGCATCATGTCTGGTGTGAGGGAGCTCGGCTACGTTACACCCACACCTATCCAACTTCAGGCAATTCCGCCAATTCTTCAAGGACAGGACGTCGTTGGCCTTGCCCAGACAGGAACAGGCAAAACAGCCGCTTTTGTGCTTCCGATTTTACAGCGTCTGTTGCAAGGTCAGCGAGGCTGTGTCCGCTCCCTGATAATAGCGCCCACGCGTGAACTTGCCGAGCAAACACACGATACCACACAGCGACTGGGTAAACAAACCAGACTGCGCAGCGTTACCGTCTATGGCGGCGTGAACATGACGCCACAAATCCAGAAATTACGCGGTAAAGCTGAAATAGTCGTTGCGTGCCCGGGCCGTCTGCTGGATCATATACGCCAAAAAACTGTTAATTTATCCCATATTGAAGTACTCGTACTTGATGAGGCAGACAGGATGTTCGATATGGGCTTTTTGCCAGATATTCGTAAGATTTTAAAACACTTACCGGCGCATCGGCAAACTTTGCTCTTTTCGGCTACCATGCCTGATGATATAAGGCGCCTTGCGCACGACATTCTGCGCAACCCCATCACAGTGCAAATAAACCATACCATACCATTGACCACGGTATCGCATGCATTGTACCCGGTCGAGCATCATCACAAAAACACACTTTTGATGAAGCTTCTGAAACACCCGGATACTGAGTCGATACTCGTATTTACACGCACAAAACAACGAGCTATGAGTGTGGCGCAGCGGTTGAAAAAAGCAGGGTACATAGCAACGTCTCTGCAAGGCAATATGTCTCAGAATCAACGCCAGGCTGCACTCGATGGTTTTCGTAAAGGTTCATTCAAGATACTGGTAGCAACCGATATTGCCGCCAGAGGCATTGATGTTTCTCACATTTCACATGTCATTAACTTCGATATGCCTGACACTGTCGATGCGTACACGCACCGTATCGGACGCACAGGCCGTGCTGCCAAAACCGGCGATGCATTCACCCTCACCACACAAAATGACAACGCCATGGTGCGCGCTATCGAGAATACACTTGGCATGAAGCTTGAGCGTCGCAAGTTGGAAGACTTTGATTACACTTCATCTTCAGCGCATAACACACCTGCTGTTCCACTCCAACAATCACAACGTCACCACAGACGAACTGGAGCAAAAAGGGCCGGATCACACATGTCATCAGATTCCAAACCACGATATCATAGAACAAGTGAGAAACCTTTTGGTAAGCGACGTTCTTCGCACGCGGGGCATTCGTCTGGTTCGTCAGTTCGGAAACCGCACAGTTCTCATAGTTAATAACGTAGAGACGCATTGCAACGCGTCTCTACGAAGTCCCCCTTAAAAAAGGGGGCAAGGGGGTTGTCTTCTGCATCCATTGTCAAGGTGGCTGAACTGTTATGTTTTTCCTTGCAAGCGTGTTTGAAAATATGGAAAAGTTTTGTAATGGTCTAACGAGGCAAAGCCTCAGACCGATACTTGTCCTCGTGCAAACGGGGAAACGAATTTGGAACCACAGATTTCACAGATTATATGAATTGGTATTTTTTATCTGTGTAATCTGTGAAATCTGTGGTTTCTGTTGTTATATTTAAAAACTTGACTCATCCCCGTTTTTACGAGGACAAGTTTGTGAAGATAAACCGCAGATAAAGTATTTAAGGAAGTGGGCATTATAAACAGCTCGTCAACTTAACAAATAACGTAAGGTCTGTTACTTCATGTATCACAACGCCTGCTAATTTCCCTACCAAGTCTTGTGAACCGTTGAAAACAACGATGTGGTTTTGTCGAGTCCGACCCGATAACCTATTCGGGTCCGACTTGCTTGCTCCTTCAACGAGGACCTCCACTTTCTTGCCGATCATCTTTGTGTTTTCTTCGAGGCTTATCCGTTTCTGCAGTTCCAGTAACTTTATATTTCTCTCTCGCTTAATCTCATCAGGCACGTCGTCTTTCAGTTCGGCTGCCTTCGTTCCTGTACGCGATGAATATTTGAATATAAAACAGTTTTGGAACCGAATATCTTCCATCAATCGTACCGTTTCCTGAAAATCTTCTTCCGTCTCGCCCGGAAAGCCCACAATAAAGTCACTGGCAACGGTAAGGTGAGGAATCAATTCCCTTGCATAAGATATCAAATCCCGGTAATAACCTGCCGTATAACCGCGTCGCATCCTTTTCAGGATATCGTCAGAACCTGATTGTGCAGGCATGTGCAGGTATTCACACACCTTTTCAAGACGGCTTATAGTACGAATAAGGTCACGAGACATATCCGCAGGATGGGAGGTTACAAATCTGATCCTGTCGAGTCCGTCTATTTCATTTAATTCTGTGAGCAGATATCCAAGCGTAACGTTTCCACGCAAACCCTTTCCATAAGAATTTATGTTTTGTCCTAAAAGTGTCACCTCTCTACAGCCGTTCGATACGAGGGATTGAGCCTCTTCTTTCACATCTGCGATTGTTCTGCTGATCTCCCGCCCACGCACATAGGGAACAATACAATAGGAACAATAGTTATCACAACCCCGCATCACCGTAACAAACGCCTGGTAAAAATTCGGTCGATAGGTCACAGCCCTCTTCACATTAACGATTTGATCTTCCTCTATGGCAAGGACGTGCGAGCCATGATTCCTTATCTTCAAAAGCATCTCGGGCAACCGTGAAAACATACGTGTTCCGCAGACCAGGTCTACATGGGGCATGCGTTTAAATATAGCCTCACCGTCTTTTTGTGCCATACATCCAAGAACTCCCACGATAACTTCCGGATGCCTTTTCTTCAGTGTTTTTAGGGCTCCCAGGTGGGAATACACCTTATCTTCGGCATGCTGGCGTACGCTGCAGGTGTTGAATAGAATGACATTGGCATCGTCAACCTTATCAACGATTTTATAGCCTTCTTCCTGCAGTAACCCCAGCGAAAGCTCGGCATCGAGCTTGTTCATCTGGCAGCCAAAGGTCTCAAAAAAAACGGTCTTATATTGCTGGTCTTTATTAATAAAATTAGCAGAGTTAATCATAATACGATTCTATAAATACCCATCTGAGTCAATTCCGGCCATTAATAACATTTTAACTAACGTTGTAATGTAATCCAAGTGTTTTTTGGTATCACCCCAATGAAAGATTAGCGAGGCGGCGCCGCAGACCGATGAAATTAACATTTCAAACTTGACTCATTTGTAAAGATAAATTGCGTATAAAGTATTTTAAAGTCTGCTATCTGGTAATAGTTCACCGCAAACCAGAGCGCGGAGAACGCAGAGTTAAGCTGGTAGACTGGAGGCAGAGCCTCCAGCCCCCAATCGTCGCCAGATACATTGGACAACTATCACTGTATCCTTTTAAACCGTATGTTTTTCTCATAGTTAGCGACCCCAAAGTGTTGCTCTATTGCAGAGAAAAGTACCCTATCATGCTTTAGTCCATCCCTTACGAAGTTGTTGTTCAAATGAGAGTAATCCCATTTTTGTGAATCGGTGTACTGGGAAACGTTTGTTGTCGGTTTTCCACCCCCGAATAAGGGAGTCGCAAGGGTCACATCTTAAAAAATAAATATCGATATTTTCTTTTGTATTATTATAATGTTTAATGGTTATTGAGTTTACTCAGCAAATATCAATATATTGCACTAACACTGCACAAAATACCCCTGCTAATGGTGATTTGCAGAGGGAACTCAATAAGCATTTAATGTTTTCTAACTTATCATTCATCTTAAATTTAATATTTTAACAAATAGAGACAGACACTATTTTGTTTGATAAATGAATCAAATCAATATACTGTTTGTTGAGCAATCTCCATAATAATGCCGTGATGCAGGCGTGATCGGAGGCACTATAGGTTTTCAGTAAATATCTTCTCAATCTGTTTTTTGATATTTCGTGCTTCGGTAGCAAGATGATAAAGATGTTTCCGGGGGGATCTTTCTGTGGCTTCAGCAGTCCTTTCCAGGCATTCCATGGCGAACAGATAAACACCTTTTGATTAGGGATAGACACTATTTATTCCTGCTTTTGTTTCATCGGCCTGCCTCTTGGCAAGACACTTAATATCCTACCTGCCTTTCTACCTAACGCTTTGCATAACCTGTGCGGCCAACCACCAATGCTAAAACAAGCAACCGTTTATCTGTGTCAGGTTAATGCTCTTGTTAAGCTGGGTGGCTAGTCCTTTAGTTGTTGCTTTCTGGGATGTTTATACCGTGCTGAGTATTTCTTCCACTTCAACTGGAAGTTCAATTAAGAAAAAATGGCTTCGATGGAAAAGATAATCTTCTCCACTTTCATCAATTACTCGTAAAAAGTCATCCCGGGATGCTAGTTCGTCCGGTAAAACTTCGTATAACTTCCTTGGAATAAGGGAAGCTTCATACCCTGTATTATCAATGCAAATCGCAAAACGTTTTTTTGAAGTGTCCATATTGTTTAGTCAAAATACCGTTTAATCTTAAGGTCCCTTCGCCCAATCCCATGTGCTTCGTACCAGTGCACTTCTACTTGTCGTAAATTGCCATTGTGGAGTAGAACGGTAGCAATTCCTTTTAGCTTTCTCCAACGGACATTACCGTATACCTTATGCAGATAATCTAAAGCACGTATGCTAGACCCAACAGCGATAGTTTCAATACGCTCTATTTGCCCTATGATCTCGAAATCCATAGTAATAGTTTAGCACTCTTCAGCCCATTAGTCTTTCCAGTTATAACATTGTTTTATATCAGTTGCGAAACCTATTGTCGTAATATGGCGTATAAAATATTACTTTATTTTGAAGGGATAATCAAAGTTATTTTCTTGTTATATGATAGATTTGCAGTATAGGAGAATTAGGGAAGACACTATTTTGTTTGATAAATGAGTCAAATAAATATACTGTTTGTTGAGCAATCTCCATAATAATGCCGTGATGCAGGCGTGATCGGAGGCGCTATAAGTTTTCAGTAAGTATCTTCTCAATCTGTTTTTTGATGTTTCGTGCTTCGGTAGCAAGATGATAAAGATGTTTCCGTGGGAATCTTTCTGCGGCTTCAGCAATCCATAACCCGAACGAGTCGGAAAAGAAAGTCTTTCTATTTCCTCACACAAAGCTACCAAGGCACAAAGATTTATGGTATATCCCCATTAATTGTAACTATTTAGCCAACTGAAGTAGCGCTGGTTTTTTATCCCCAGCCAAATGCCGACCACAAGGGATCGGCGCTACATTACTGGCATTTAATAGTATGGAACGAACAAACATCAGTTGGCTAAATAGTTACCAATATTGATATTTTCTATGAACTTATTGCGAACCATATTGTGTGGAAATTTTGGTACCGTATTTCCCAACTAATATCATCCCTTTTTTATATTTAGAATCTATGGCAGGTTGTAATTTTAATTGATTTTGCAGACTGCTGGTGAATTGTTTTAACTGTTCGAATTGGCCGCTTAATAGTTCTACTTCGATTTCCCGGTAAGTTTTTTGCCCTTTGTGTCCACGGAAGATTACCTCATCCAGAGACAACTCTGCTTTAAATCCATCATTCCCAATGATGGTTGCTGTATAACGCTGTGTATCGACTACAAGAACCTTTCTCAATTCCTGTCCCTGGAGATGTAGTTTTTCAATGACCATTGGTGTAACCGTTGGTTTTTTCTCTTCAGTCCAGAGTCTCGTTTCCTCATTCGAAAGTGTCCATTCAAACTCTTTTCGTTCAAAGATGGCATCTAGTTGTTTTACCCATGACTTATAAGCGCCCACATAGTTTTCACCTCTCTGGCGTATGCGTAATGCAGCATCTGACGTCAGGAGTGTATAATCGGAGGTATCCAAATAAACATCCCTCTGGAAACAGGGATTTTCCCTGGTGTATTTGAGATTCATGGTACTGATGGCAACCAGGAAATCGTTCAAACCAAGTCCATCGGGGCAGATAAACTTCGCTTCGACTTCAGTTTTTTCTTTGTTATTATGAAAATTAGTTTGCATTGGTAGCTAAAAGTTGTAACAGTTCACTCCATCCCTTAAGGGATGGACAATAAATAACATGAACAACTTCATGTTGCTGTGCCATCAGGGCTAAAGCCCCAGTAGGAAGTGTACCCACTAACCCCAGCCTTAAGGCTGGGGTTAATGACGGTCTTATCCCAGTTTTCACGAGGACAAGTGTATTCCTCCCCCCTGTCCTCCTCAATGAGGGGGAGAAAGGGGGAGGGGGGAAGTTTAGATGGGGGTGAATTGTTACTAAAAGTTGTTATGATTTTCGCAATATGCGGCCATTCGTTATGCCAGTGTGTTTGCCGTTATTCACGGCGATCTTTCCGTTTACTATTACGTACTCAACGCCTTCTGAATATTGATGAGGTTCTGTGAAAGTACTCCTGTCAATAATTTTCTCAGGGTCAAAAATAGTAATATCTGCAAAATACCAAGTTTTTATCAAGCCTCTCTTGTTTAATCCGACTTTTTGTGCGGGAAGTCCGGTCATCTTCTGAATGGCCTTTTCTAATGAGAGGAGTTTCTTTTCTCTGTAAAATCTTCCCAAAATACGCGAAAAAGTTCCATAGCTCCGTGGGTGTGGTTTCCCTTCTTTTAGTATTCCCTGGTTAGCGCGCATGGAACTATCAGAGCCGAAAAAAACAAAATCCCAACCCAATATCTTTTCCAGATTTTCTTCGCACATGCTAAACAAAAAAATATCTACCCGTGTCTCTTCTTCTATGAGCAAATCAAAAACTGTTTCAATAGGCGGCTTGTTCAATTCCTTAGAAATCTCTGTAATTGTCTTTCCCTCCATCCACTTGTTTTTATCATAATAGACGGATGAAATCATTATCGCATTCCAAAAAGCATCGGCCTCCGACGGAGATACCTCTTTTGCAATTTGCTGCCGCGTATTTGTATCTTTTAACCTGTCTAATTGGTCAGCAATACCGCCCTCGTAAACCCAATTTGGCAGTATGACATCCAGGTCGGTTGCAGCAGCAATATAGGGATAACGATCGCAGGTAATGCCGATGCCTTCGTCAATAGCGCGTTCAATTATTGTTTTTATATTTTTGATTTTATACCAATTGCGGCTTCCCGATGTTTTAAGGTGAGATACCTGCAGCCTGACGCCGGAAAGTCTTGATATTTCGATCGCCTCACTAAGTGCATCTTCAAGTTTGTCTCCTTCGTTACGTATGTGAGTTGCATAAAAGCCACCATAGTTCTCAATTATTTTGCACATTTCCGCTATCTCATTTGTTACTGCATAACAACCCGGTGGGTAGATCAAACCGCTGGACATGCCAAATGCTCCTGCCTCCATAGATTCCCTTAAGTCTTTACCCATTTGAAGCAATTCATGTGGTTCGGGAATTCTATTTTCATATTCAATTATGCATGCCCTGATATTGCCATGACCAGCAAGAAATGCCCGATTAATAGAACTCCTGGCCTTTTCTGCCACATCATAAAACTCAGATGCCGACCGCCATGTGAGGTCGATACCGTATTTTGCTAATCCTTGTGCCCGTCTTTCTAATACCTTTCCACGCAATGGGAAGGCCGATAAGCCGCAGTTCCCGCAAATTTCGGTAGTTACACCATCGAGTATCTTGCTGTCACTCTCCGGACGGATAAGCCATAAGAAATCACTATGGGAGTGGATATCGATAAATCCTGGGGCAACAATCAGCCCATCTGCATCAATGGTGGGACAATTATTTGCAGGAATGCGATGATCTGAAAAAGCAATCTTGTCATCCTTGATGCCGATATCTCTATTTTCCCCAGGTATTCCAGTCCCATCAATGACCGTTCCATTTTTTATTATCAGATCAAAGTCCATGAGCATTCAATTCAAAAAAAGGCTGCTTTCTTCGTTAGCAGTGGGCGAAAAAAATCATATTTTGGGGATATTATTGTTCTTCCACCAGTGGGGACGGCTCGTCCAGGCCAAGTACACTGTCAATATCCTTGTGCATAGAGCCGATATCCTTCTTGACAGTATCGATGTGCTTTTTGTTGTGATATTTATCGGTAGTAAAACAGCCTGTCAGGCTCCACAGGGCGACTGCACATATGATTGAAGAAATGAGGATCGATAGGAATGTTTTTTGTTTCATGTGCATACTAATATTCCCTCCTTTGTCTTGAGGATGGTATTCTCATAATTCGTCGGTACTTTGTTACCGTTCTTCGGGCAATATCTATACCTGATGCAAGTAATTTTTCAGCAACTTCTTCATCGCTTAAAGGATTGGATTTGTTTTCTTTTGCAACAATCTCACCGAGCTTCTGTCGTATGGCTTCCCATGACTCCATTGACCCATCGACGTTCTGAAACCCGCCAGTGAAGAAAAACTTCATCTCGAATATACCTTGTGGCGTTTGAATATATTTATGCGCAATGGCGCGGCTTACCGTTGAGACGTGTACTCCGACTATATCGGCAACGTCTTGCATCTTGAGTGTTCGGAGACCAGGAACTCCTTCATCTAAAAAGTTCGTTTGCAACTCCACTATCTTGCAGGACACCTTGTATAATGTACTCCTTCTCTGTTCAATGGCATCAATGAGCCATTTTGCTGATTCGATTTTCTTTTGTATGTACTGACGCGTCGTGCTGTCGGTACCGTTCTCACCCAGAAATTTTTTGTAAAAAGCACTGATATGCAAATGAGGAAGATTGGAATTGTCAATGAGAAATACCTCGTATTTCCCATCGATAGATTCTACTTTTACCTCTGGAACCACATAGGGTATGGTCTCATCACAAAAGATAGAACCAGGTTTGGGATTTAATGTACGTATAAATTCTACCTGCTTCTTGATTACTTCCAGGCTGTGCCCGGTCCTTTTGGCTATCAGGGGATATTTCTTCATTTCAATGTCTTCGAGATGGTTGAGGAGCAATTCCTTCGTCAACTGATAGTTTGGATCCCGTTTGTCCAGTTGCAGTATCAAACACTCCTGTAAGTTTCTGGCTCCAACTCCGGGCGGTTCCAATGCCTGAACAATTTCCAGCGCTTCCTTGACTTCCTCAACAGGAAGAGGTTTTTCTAAGGATTGCACAATTTCTTCCAGTGGACTAGCCAGGTATCCGGTTTTATCAATGGAATAAATGATATTTTCACAGGCTTCTACAAGATGGTTTGGAACTTCAATTAATGACATCTGTCCCATTAAATAATCATGAAGGGACATTGGCTTAGCGGCGGTATTCTCCAATGCTTCTTGTTTTTGATCACGTTCATCCGACAAATTATTTCGCCGAACAATAGTCTGTGAATAGTATTCACGCCAATCTTCTGCAATTTCACCCAGTTTGTCAAACTCGTCCTTTTTTACATCATCCTCCTTTGCTGTTTGAGGCGTATCGTCTGCTTCTCTGAGATTTTCATCTTTCTTCTCATCCACCACCTCTTCAAGCACTGGATTCTCGACCAGTTCCTGCTGTACGTGCTCAACAAGGGCTAGTATGGGTAACTGTAGAATCTCAATCGATTGAATGATTTGAGGAGACAACTTCATCTTCTGCTGAAGTTGTGGTAATAAAGACGATTGCATCTTCATGAAACATCACCTTCCATAAAAAACGACTTTAAACTCCTAACATCTCATTTCTGCCACTAATGGCATCAGCAACAATTGCTGTATTTGCGTATTCAATATAACTTCCTGTTGGCAACCCGCGGGCAAGTCTTGTAACCTTTACTCCTAAAGAGTGCAATTGTTTATGAACGTACAGGGCAGTTGCATCTCCTTCCAGATTCAAATTTGTCGCCAGAATGACTTCTTTTACATGGTCTCCATGCACACGTTGTAAAAGTTTCTCAATAGTCAAAGATTCTGGTGTAATATCTTCTAAGGGCGAGATATGTCCTCCAAGGACATGGTAAAGACCGCGATATTTACCCGTTTTTTCAATAATTAAAAGGTCTGCAAGTTGTTCGACCACGCAAATAACGGATCTGTCCCTATGAATGTTATTACAGATATGACACGGGTCACCCTCTGAAACATTAAAACAAACCGTACAGGCCTTGATAAGCTTTTTTACGTCACGAATGGCATAGGCAAGTTGCATAGCCTCTTCTCCGGGTAGTTTTAAAATATGACACGCAAGGCGCTCTGCAGTCTTCTGCCCTATTCCAGGCATTTTTCCGAATTCATTGATAAGTTTGATTACCGATTGTGGATATACATTCAAAATAGAAGACCTCTTTTAACCAATGTTAATCAGCTACATTCCACCCCCGAGCAAACCCTGCATTCCCGGAATGTTTAACCCGCCTGTAAGTTTTGCCATCTCAGCCTGGTACAACTCCTGTGACTTTTTAAATGCCTGTGAAACGGCTGACAGAATGAGGTCTTCAAGCATCTGAACGTCCTTTGGGTCTACTACTTCCGGATCGATCTTGATGGAAAGGATTTCTTGTTTTCCATTCATGTGTACCGTGACCATTCCGCCGCCGGAACCAGCCTCAACGACACGTTCCTTCAAATCATTTTGAATCTCCTCCATCTGTTTTTGCATTTTTTGAGCTTGTTTCTGCGCTTGTTTCATCATTTCTGCAATATTGCCAAAACCCTTCATCGTATTGACCTCCTCTATTTGTTTACCTTAACGACATGACCACCGAACAATTCTAAGGTCTTTTTTACTGCCGGTTCAGAGCATATTGAATCGGCCACCTGTTGTTCAGAAGGACCACGACCTGATGCGACATTTATTTTGCTTTTTTCGGAATTTCCATTCTGGGCTATGGTAAATTTTAGCCTTATATTAGATTGCAATACCTCTTTTGCGCATTGCTCTAAAAATTTTTTTTCTTCACCCTGCTCAAGTTTTCCCTTGTGAAACGAGCAATTACCGGGAAACTCGATGGTAATTCCTCCGTCTTTAAGTCCGACAAATCGGGCTTCTTTCAGGAGCGCCCAGGTAGATTTTTTCTTGCTCTGGACCAAGAGAAGAATCTTTTCCCAGAGATTTTTTTCATCAGGCAGGATATCTGATTCTTTATCTTCATTTTTTACTGTACGATATTCTTCTGGTGGTGGTTCTGACACCACGTGCTGCGCGAGAGATTTTTGAGCCGGTGCGAATTCTCTCTTTTTCTCTTTTGTTTCATTACTGAGGTGTATAAGGCTATTTTCTAAAGATGCAAGCCTGTCTGCGATTTCATTTAAAGAACCGATCGATTCCATCCTGCACAGCTTGATTATGGCCATCTCGAGCAAAATACGTTGCAGAAGAGAATCAGT
>Ga0209751_10003997_pt1 | contig 14180 bp, 21 predicted proteins | sample RifCSP13_1_FD_184019 | JGI IMG/M metagenome (GOLD analysis project Ga0209751, IMG submission 184019) | Soil microbial communities from Rifle, Colorado - Rifle CSP2_sed 13_1 (SPAdes) (version 2) | ecosystem: Environmental > Terrestrial > Deep subsurface > Rock core/Sediment | place: Rifle... | reverse complement strand
TCCACACCGATCTAGCAAGAATTTCGTCAGCCCGTTCCCAAAGCATGATCATGGTATTGGCCGGATAATTGTATTGAACAATCGGTTCGGCAGGGAACGTCTCTGCACATCTCCAGATATACGGTCGCTGCTTCAGCTCTTCTTGAAGAAGTTTCAGTCTTTTAGTAACCGTTCGAACTTGCATATCGTCGGGCTTAGGTGGATTTGATTCTTTTTCTAGCTCTTTTTCATCTTCATCTTCATCTTCGTCTTCATCTTTATCTTTAACTTCGTCAGGAGGCTCTACTTCGCCTTGATCCGACTTATCTATAACGTCCGTTGGAGCCCACGATCTGGGAAGAACACCATAGTCTGCTAATAGAACTCGAGCTTCTTCGAGAGATATGAGTGGAGCATTTTCTTTCAAACCAGATTGATACATCTTATCTACGACGTTCACCCAAGCTTGATTAACTGAAGCATGAAGCAAGTCGCCTTTTTCATCTCGCTGATCGAATTTGAATTCCAGAGTAGGAGGCAAGAATTCCTGGAATTGCTCTTGAAAAGTTAGTGGGAAATCCAGTCTTCCTTTGCCGGTCGCTTTTTCGTGCTGAACTTCCGTTTCAGTACCTCGCCCAATAGCACCGAATTGAACGGGCCAAAACTCTGATGGGTCGTAACCAAAGCAGAGTGCGAAACCATACATAAGCATATCCATGAACTCACGCATGTTGAAACTTTGCGGAAGACTGGATAAAGCAATAAGTTTCGCGTCTACAGTCTTAGCAGCAGAGGCAAGGACAGCAAGAGCGCCATAGTATTCATATCCGATAGCATCTAGACTAGCTGACCGAGCTTGCATCGCTTTATTCCAGGATGTCTCTGATATACCTTGAAGAAGCAACAGTCCTCTTGGAGCTTTGGCTCCCATCTGCTCAAAGTCATGCTCATACAGAGCCAGCATCAATTTTGACAGCGTAAGCGATCGGTCAACAGCGCAGTGACCCAGACCATGTAGCTTTTCATCGTTTGATATGTTTGAGGCTCCTCGGAAAAAATCGGACTCTCGCCAGTACCGTTTCTCTTTAGTCTTTCCCGTAGAGTATTCCAAAGGTCTATCGACATCTCCTGTGAGCTTGCAACGAACGGGATCGACATTGTACAATCTTCGGATAGGTCCATCTTCTCCATCCCTTCCGAGCTCAACTACAAATCCCATGTTAGCTTCCCAGAAAGACTTTGAAGCAAAAGATATTCCCGGTCGCCAACCCCGAATTCCTGGAGCAGCTTCAAAGCTATGACAGAGATCTGTAAAACGAGCTACCTGATTTCGACCTCCTACCATGCGCCATCCGCGATTTTTATCTATGGCAATAACTGAGTTAACGATTCCAGCAATATTGGGATTTCTTGCCACATGATTGCGCAAATACTCATCTCGTTTGGAGCTGACAGGATTATACGGCGGCTCTTTATCCGGATCCGCAGTTTTCCACCAGTCTAACAAAGACAGAAAGAATTCGGTCGGACTGGCATCGGGCGCAAACCGAGGTTGCTTCGAAAAGTTCTTATCGGGCAAAGATCTTTCAATTGGATTTCCGTTATCGCTCATAACTACCTCGACGCACCTGAACCCCAGCTCATGTCATCGCCTGCGTAAGCGCATAGATATCTTGTGCAGTCCATTCCATGATTATACTTATCGATTGGAGTATCTTTTTTCTTATTGTCACTCCACTCGTAGCTTTCGAACTCTTCCTCTGTGCATCTAGGAAGACCGGCGTCTGCCAGTTCTGGATCAAAGTCTATAAGGCTATCTCTCAAGAAGTACAACTGAGACTTTCCTTCATCATTCAATCTCAATCGAACTTTCACTTTCTCAATACCGTCAAGAATAGCTTTCGTCGCCGGTTCTGTATCTATACCAATATGACGTTCCAGAGTAGCTCTTCCTTCAGCATCCCAGTCACATATCAATGCTTCAGGAAAACGCTCGCCCTCCATACGCTTCCATTTGTTGATAATTCCAGCAGCATCTTCGACGAGAAGACCAGTATAATAGAGCTCAGCAAATCGGTAGTAAGCATCGTGTTCTTCATCATGCGCCCAGGCTTGCCAGACAAAAGGGTCAGTAAAGCCAAAGTCTACAATCCAATAGCGAGGCCAGTCATACGGTATTTTGAATCTGTTTACCTGATGAATTTCAGGGTTCCACTCTTCTTCATAAATCATACCTTCAGCAGCAGCCCATTCGCCGAAATACAATCTTTTCTTTCTAACTCCGGTAAGGTTGGAAAGTTTGTTGATGTAAGCTTTTCCTCGCTCAGTCCAATCATTTTTGACATGATCGAATAGAGTAGGGTTGTCTTCATGCACTGACTGGATGTAAGTCGTAACTCGGTCGCTACAACGTTGACGAAGCCAGTGTCTAGGCGGTCCAGGGTTGCAGTCCATGATAACTTGATTGTAGGGAACGACCCCATTTCTGGCACGAGTCGTTAGAACTTCTAAATCTTCTTCCGACAGCTCGGTCGCTTCCTGTGCGTATATGATGTCATAATCGCTGGACAAAACTTTAGAGGACTTATCCATGCCCCCAATTGCAATGACGCTACCATTTCTATAACGATACTCCTGTTCTGCTGTTCTAAAGCGAGAACTTCCGTCATCAGGAACAACCTGTTTTTCATAAGTAACTAGCGCAGATTGCGTAAGAGATGCTCTAGTCTTTCGAACAATGAGATAACGGCTGTTAGGATACTTCATTGCGCATAGGTGAAGTTTTTCCAAAGCAGATCTTGATTTGCCTGTACCAGCAGGACCGCAGATCAGAACTTCGTCGTCTTTGCAGTATAGGAAATCTATACAAGATCCGAAAGGTTCATAAACTTTGTACCTCGGATCTTGTAAAATCTCCTTGGGAGGAGCTTCGTCAACCGTTTGTCGGGCGTATATCGACACTAAGACACTTGCCAGCGAATACCGCGAACTTCAGTAGCTACTGCGATAAGAACTTCTGCGTAAATTTGACTTACTCGAAGCAAGTCGCTAAGACCTATTACTTCAACAGGTATTTGACTTATTCGAAGCACGTCTCCCAAACCCGTTACTTCAACAGGTATTTGCGTTACTCTAAGGATATCTCCCTCTCCGATGACTTCTACAGGTATCTGAGTTACTCTAACTTCATCAGCCATTATGCCTGTACCTTTTCTCCAAACTCAGCTCCGTCTACTTCGGAGTGTGTCCAGGCTACTCCGGTATTGGGATTAGTCTCAAAGAAGGTTTGCAGATTTGCATAAGCTATACCTACAGACAAATCACCACCTTCGTAATCTGTAGCTCCTGTTCTCGTTAGTGCTCTTGCCGTTCTACTTCCTGCGTCAGGTTTTTTCGCCTGAAGATTGACAGCCACACCTTTTATGACCCAGGTTCCTGTGGGAAGATCGCCAAAAGCATACAGATCCTTGTGACCGACTGTCGTACTTTGCACGTAATCAGTATCATCATTGACAGCTGCTTCATCAACACATGCATAATTACTACCTGCGGACGGAGTAAAATCAGTGGAATTTCCAGCACCGCTCGGAAGAAGTCTTTTGACGGCTACGTCTCCTAGAAAGTCATTATTTACTGCTCCGTTCGTATCGCAGATATAAATATCATCCCAATAAGTTCCAACCGTATTTGCTACGATATTATATATCTGGAGTGAAGTAACCTGCGCATTAGCGCCGTTCCGTGTATCCTGATTGGTTAAATTTAAGACCTCAACTCCGTTTACCTTGAGAACAACAACTCCAGTAGTGTCATGAATTGTGGCTTTGAATTCTATGTACGACCAAACAGTAGAAGACAATAAGCCAGTTACCGTTGTTCCCAGAATGGTTCCGCCTGCACCACCCCGACGAACGGATATAGACCCATTCGTATTAGAATACCACCCCACGTGGATAGTGGACCCATCTAGATATTCCACACCGCTCGTTACCGCGATATTATCTTGCTTAAATCTTGTTCCAGTAATCAATGTACTTGGACTACTTCCCAGACCTTTAAGCCAATTCATATAATCAAAACTACCAGCATCTCGTAAAACACGAAGTGCATTATCGGTAGCTCCGTAAGCTCCAATCGTACTTGAATTGGTAGTAGAAAATGACGTAGAGGTCCACTTTCTCAACAGTTGGGCAACTGTAGTAGTCCAATCGAAGCTTTCAGTAAATAATAGTGTCATAACAACCTCCTAGTGACACTTAATCATAATAGTAGCATTAGACCCAGGAAGAGTACTGCCGATTTGATCCGTGTCCACGGTCAGGTAACTTCCGGCAGACCAAGTTGGATTGTCAAAAGCAGTCTGCGCTCCCGTGAACGCACCGGCAACGATCGTTACTCTATTTGCCGGAGTAACATTCCAAATGCTCGTAGCATCTTCGTTTACATCAAAGATAACGTTAGCACCAGTCGGAGCACTATCTACTGAAGCGTAAACTTCATCGATGGTAAGATCTACACCCGTTCGATTATAGATCCTGTAAGTTCCTGCTGCTACTTCAAGATCTTCAACAGGCGGAGAAAAAGTGTAATAGCGAAAGAGCTCCGATTTCTGTACATAGCGAGCATCAGCTTCTTCAAGCGTAATACCGACAGCTCCAGGAGCAACGCCGCTCTGAAGAAAGATATCGTCCAGGTAAAAGCCGATGGCAGCTCCACCGCCGCGGATCTCAAAGCGGATACTGTTCACGGTCGTACTAGGAACGATTGCGAAAACGGAAAGAGGAATAGCAATCTGCTGATAAGAGCCAACGACCGAGGAGTCAAATCCGTATAAGCCATCGTCAATGGAAACGTAATTTCCTACGACAATTCCGCTCGAACGGAAAGACACACGAATTGACTTGGCTCCGGGCCACGCCGCCTTACTTCGTATATACAGAACCAGACTTTCATAATTCGCAAGATTAATCGCTGTTCCGGTCGCTAAATCTACCCAGTCCGAGTTCGTAGCCGTTGTGAATTCAATATCCTTTGTACCACTCCGAGGATTACTTACGCTATCTGGGTTGACGTTAGCTCCGCTATCACTGGCAATCCACTCAGTCGGAGCTCCAGCATTTTCCTGGTAAAGAACAGAAGTAGCAACGTCGCCAGGAGTAGCAGATCCAGCAGGAATAAGAACAAAAGTAAGATGAAGTTGAGAAAACGGATCAACATCCGGTCGAGAGGGGGATGCCGCAGCAGTTCCTGATATATTAACGACAGCACTAGCAGTATCCAGAGCAATGACGTCAATTCTGTCGTCGGCAGGATCGGCAGCATCGAGAGTAACGGTCTGCTCGGTGGACTGGTACAGAACAGAGTTGATGTAATAACGAGCAGCGGATACACGGAAAGTCAGCCCACTTTCCCAAACTACGTTTCCGCCTTCTACAAGAAAAGACCCCGTAGGAGACACACTAACGGAGGCGACAAGGTCATCAACTTCTGCTTCGGTGTAATAGGAAGCATCGTGATTATGTCCTGTAGGAGAATATGCCGGAAGATTTCCACCGTCGCTTGGATCACCCGTGTGATCATGATCAGGCAAAACAGCGATACCACCAGGAATATTAATAATTGTTTCGCCAGCAATATCAGAAACGGCAACACCAGCTCCCTGAAAATCTATGGTATCGCGGTCGGTAATAGCAACACCCTCATCTTCGATAATGTGACGTTTACCAGATTCAGCCCATCCTACAGGCATTTCAGCCTCCTATAGTTTATCTACGTTGACCCCAACATAGACCTTGAAAACGTTAGCTCCAACACCTTCTTCGCCAGCGACAGGGCCGTCAAGATGAGTAACAAGATACTTAACGGTCGACAGCCAGTCAGAATAACCTTCGGGTTTTACCTCTGAGCCGTCCGCAAAGAAGCCAACACCGTTCGTGACAATGTCCCAGAGAATGGTGGCAAGAACATCTTTACTCTTAATTTTACGGTCAGCGTTTGGGAAATATGGAATTTCTGCTTCAGCCTGTCGCTGCATAGCTTCAGCGATCGTTCTTTTGACAGTAGCAACGATCGGGGGGACGGAAATAATTTCATCACTCATATTTTCATTATACCACAAGGTGACGTCGGGGGAAAGGGCAATTTTTAATCGGGATTTTGAAATTTGAGTCCACTATTTTTGAGAGCGGTGTCGGTGTTTTGGGCGGTTTTTAGTGCTTTTGCGTATAGCCATCAAAGTGGTTGCGCACACAGCATCTTTTTGTGCTATTATACGTTTGTTGGCAGGCAGTACCAAGCATAAACTCAAACCGGCTTGTACAAACCCCCGCCAGCACACAGGTGTAAAATGGCAAGCAACCGTAATACCCCCGCAGTACAGCCCGCCCCCGCCCCCGCAGTATGCAAATATTGCGGCAAGCATATAACCCGTAATGCAAGCGTAACCAACGCGGCAGGCCATAAGTGCGCGCAATTGGCGGCAGCGTACACCCCCGCACAATTGCAAGCACATTACAACGCAATTACCGGCAGCGTACCGGCAGGCTATATTACTGTGGCAGCATGGGGCAAGGCAGTACGCGCGGCGCAACCTACCACGCCGGGGCTAACCATTGCCAAACTGGTACGGGCTATTGGCGGCGACAGGGCGCTACAGCCCCCGGTACACCCTATTTGCCAAGTAGTATACAATGGCAACCAACGTTGGGTAAACCCCTGGCTTGCCACTAGCCAAGGCTTGCAAGCATTGGCAACCGGGCAGTGGGGTAAAGCGCCCACATAAGGTAAAATTTGTGGGGTATACCCCCCGGCAAGCCTAACCACATAACCCCCCTGTACCGGCAGGGGGGTATTTGTGGTTAGCCATAGGTCTTGCGTATAGCCGTATCCCAGGTCTTGCCTCCACCGTCCTCGTCCGGGTCTTGCGTCTGAGGTCTTCGTCTGTCCCGCGACCTTCAGCAGATCGCGACCTTCCGGAGACCGCGAGAAATCGTGAAGTGCGACGAATGCGAATTACGATAATTACGAATTATGCGAACGAACGAACGACCGTCTATATAAGTATTTGCTCGTTACATCATAAAACCCTTGCGCTACGACCAATAACATGGTATACTTCATATAACAGTACATCCGTCATAACTTGTGGGTTTAGCAAAGGAGCATCATGGACATCGTACAAATCGTTACTCAGTTAGTCGCGCAATACCCCTTGCCATCGGCAGCGGCAGCAATCGTAATCGTACTCATGCTATCGCAAATTGCCGCCAGCAGCGACCGTATTGGCGATTAGCGACGACTCGCGATACAACCGCATAGACCCCCGACTGCCTATCGGGGGTCATTTTTTTGGCCCATGCCCGAACGACTATCTTGCGTCGTACAAAGAACTCCACGACCTTCCCGAATTGACGATGAATGCGAATGAGGTCACAAGTCTATATAAGTGTTTGGGTGATAGGTCATAAAAGCCTTGCGCCAAGACCCCGCTTATGGTATACTTCAGGTAATAAGCACACAGTCGTAACAACAAACATGGAGGGTCTATGGCAAAACAACGACCCCATTATGGGGTAAGCACGACTTATGAGCCGGTGCGCAGCCAACAGGTGCGACCGAAGACGCATCCACCGTCGCAGGCAAAGTTACGCGAAGCTGCCCTAAACAGCAGCGATGGTGGACGCATGATGTGCGACTACTGCCATCATTACTTTGCAGCATCGTACGTGCGGCTGGTACGCAACGACGTTTGGCTTGGCGAGCCAAGACCGGCTTGCTACGATTGCCGAAAGTCCAAAAACCTAATTACCCTATAAGATGAAGGAGAATCACAAATGGCTACGCAGAAGTTCAGAGTCGGCGACAGGGTACACGTCCTCAGCGACGAGGGCTATGACCTAAAGCCGGAAGTTCAGGGCAAGCGAGCAACGATAACTGCCAAAATCGGCGAGTCGGAGTACGAGATAATCACCGACGACGGCGTTATCGATACTCCCGCTTTCTACCATCTGGAGTTGCTCCACGCTCGTAGAGTTGTACCACCAGACGCAGAGCCGGTAAAAATCATCATGGCCACCGACTACCCTGGCGATGAGTCCTACCCCTGGGCAGGCACGATGCCACCCCGCCTAATCGTCATAAACGCCGATATGGACCAGCACTACGTCGTGGTAGTAGGGTCGCTTATCGAAGACTGCTACACGTTCGTAACGCAGCACTACCCCACCATGACTCGCGAGCGCCAGCTCATCGAGCTCAGCAACGTTGACGAGTGGGGTGGTAACGACGAGGTGTGCGTCAATTACATTGCTTACGACGCGCCTGGCTGGAACGTCGCCTATGCGATGCAAAGCCTCAGCGACGTAAACTACGACCTCGCCAAACTGGTCGAAGATTACTTCGCACCGTAACCACCTTGCGAAACGTCCTACGGTCGAGGGGGCCGTGGGTCGTATCGGTAATGTGGCGATTACCGACTGATGAGCAATGCCACACCCTATGAAGAAAGGAGGTTATCATGCCTGAGTTTCTTCCGTCCGAATCCGATCAGGAAATCTTCGATGACCAAGAAATCTTCGAAGACTACGATGATCGCTCAATGCTAGACTTCTTGGCCGACCAGCCCGAATCATCGGAAGTCGAAGAAGACGAAGCACGAGTAAAGATCCAGGCCGTCGCATGGATCAACATGGGCTATATGCGAGAGCAATGCATCGCTTTCGTAGTCAGCGAAGGCTACAGCCAGCAGTTCGCGACTCGTATCGTCGACGAAGCATTCGACCTCATGACCGGCGATTATGGCATGGGTTGAAATAATGCAGTCGTAGTAGTACTAAAGTACTATTGCACTACGACCGATTTTGTGCTACAATGATGTTGTAAGTGCAATCAACACGATGGGCCAGCCAGCCCAACAAGACCTGTGAAGGAGGTTCTAAATGGCGAAGAAAGGTAAGACCCCTGTACGTGAGGCAGCAGTCGCCGAGGCAATCGCTGAGGTAACTGCCAAGGACAACCGCTCGGAAGAGCGCAAGACGGTTGTCACCAACGCAGACGGCACGATGAAGTACAAGTGTCAGTACTGCGGCAAGTTTGTAAGTTTCGACTCCTGGAGCGAATTCGAGGCTGGTGACTATTGCCACCAGATCCGCGATGAGCAAGGGTGGAGCGAGGCTTCCCTGATGGAGCATCGGAAAGCAATGTCGTCCGACCAAGTCCCAGTCACGGACGATGGCCGTGAGTACATCAAGATTGCGAACCTGGGGCGGGTATGCCGCAAAGAGGGCATTCCGATCTCGCGACTCGTTCGGGCCTTCGGCGGAGATCGCACCCTAAACGGAGCTCTGCATCCAAAGTTCGAGCCCATCTATGTGGGCAAGGCTCGCTACGTCCACCCGGACTGCGGGACCAAATGGGGCCTTGACTTCATGCGGGCGATGAGCGGTGGGCGCAGCAACGGGACTGCGGAGGCTGCAATCGAAGCAGCTCTGAGCTAAAGGCGAAACGAGAGGCAGGGCAGGAGAAGCCCCCTGCCTCTCTTAATTCCGGCTTCGGCAACCGGAGTCTGATGAGCCAGCCGAAACGAGAATACCCAAAGAGAAAGGAGGCAAAATGACTCAAGCCGTGGCGAGTATCGATCCCCGACTGATCCAAATGGTCGGGCGAAAACTGTACTCGTCAAACCCCCTACCAATCGTTGTACGAGAATTACTTCAGAATGCGATTGACGCTTGTAGTCGCAAAGGCGTCGAGCCCCGAATCGTCATTAAGATCTTACAGATCAAGAAAAGTGCCGAGGATTGGCTCGTATCCTGCGAAGACAATGGCATCGGCATGACCGACGAGCAAATCGTCGACGATTTCCTCAGGCTAGGCGGCAAGAAATCCAATGGGTCAGGACAGACCGGCGGCTTTGGCATCGCCAAGGCTGCCATCATGAGCTGTAGCGACTGGAGTGTCAGTTCGCTTGACAACTTCCTGAACAAAAACATCTTGCTGCAGGGAGGAACTATCCGCAAGCGCTCTCGACGCGACGGAACGAAAGTTACTGTCCGAATCAAGGAGCAAGTTTGGGGAGAGGAAATGCGAGACACTCTTCGCATGATCTACTTCTCCGATGTCAAGATCCATCTAGTAGTAAATCGACGAACATGGCCTTCTATGTTGGTCGACGAGAAAAACGCAGGTTTATCGGACGTAACCCGAAAGCTCCTGCATGAAAGCGAAGTCGCTACCATCTGGGGCGTTCACGACATGAAAGTAGACGACGCGCACGAATTTCTGCAACCGTTAGGCTGGAATGTCGTTCGGCTGAACGGTCTGGTTCAATTCCTGCACGGGTCGAGGAGCGCTCATCGCCAGACTAACCTGTTCTTCGACATGAAAACCGACTGCACTCCTGACGAAGCGAACTATCCGTTCAGCATGAGTCGAGAAAAACTCGTCGGCGAATACAACAAATTGGTCGAGGACGTAATCACAGCTCACAATGCCAATGTCCTCCAAAGCGTGTCTGTAGTTGCACAAGACATCAAAGCCGAAGAAACGGTCGAAGTCATTCCCGGCAAAGAAATACATGGCAGTCGTGACACAAGGTACGACCTCCACAAAACATCTGAATCAAGCATGGGAAATATGACCTCGTCGAAACTTTCAATCGAAGAACGCATCGCTAGTCTAAACGGTCGGGGCGGCGGGGTAAAACTCGTGATCTACCGATACAAGAAAGATCCAGAGCGCAAAGCGTTTCACGCCAAATTGCTTCTTGTATGGCAAGATGTCATGCAGGTGGTCGCTGCTTCGGACGAAAGTTTCGGCATCGGCATAACCAGTGACCAGTTCAGAGAAGCATTTCGTATGAACTTGGATGGAACCGTCTTTTACGTTCTAAATCCCGAACTAGCCATGACCCAAGACTTGCGAGAGCAATCTCCAGAAGCAATAGTCCTCGCTCTCTGGGCGCTAGCCGCTCACGAAGCAACGCATAGTTACGTGGACGATCACAATGAGTGGTTCACAACGACTATGCACAATATCCAAAGAGACTCATCGGAGGTACTTTTGAAATGTCTAAACAAGATAGCAAAACGGCTGAAGTAAAGAACCAAGCGATCTTTCAAATAACTACCTACGTCACATTGACGAATGTAAGCGAAGTAGAGCTCGAAAACAGCGACGTTTTGAACGGCGATGTCATGACGCAACTTCGCGAAAACGTGAATAATGACATAGGTATTTATGACATTGTGCTAAACAACGTCTTGGAATTTGATGCGAAAGGAGGAAATCCTACATGTCACCCAACGGAAGCAGAATTGAGGTTGCTAAAAAGATGGCAGAAACGCCGTTCTTCGTAGAAACTCTAACGAACAAGTTCAACGGCGAACGCCAGATCCAGATCAACGACACGTACGAGCAAGATGGCCAGTTCAAGTACGCACGTCGTGGCGTAAACATCAATGTAATCGACGTACCTGAGGTCGTTGCAGCGATGATCAAACTGTACGAAGCCGAGACCGGCAAGAAGGTAGAATGAAGAAAACAACGCTTAGGAAAATCGCCCGCAAAATCGCCACCTGGCTGTTCTGGATCAGCATTTGGACCATCGTTATTGGCGTCTTCCTGCTGAGTGTCCTGGGACAAATGCCATGAAGAAAGCGATCGTACTACTGCTCATCGTAGCGATACTGCTACTGTCATCTCTGGCCATCGCACAGGCAACTGCTTATGCGAGCCAGCCCGAACCGGAGCCAACTCCGACTCTTGGTCCACCCTGGTCTCTCGACATTTATATCCCGGTTGTAATTAGCCGAGGTACAATTGTAGGACCGCCACCTGTCCCGTAAGGAGGCAAAAGTGTTCAAAAGCACGAATAATGTCGTGGGGTCGGCAACTATCCATCATCTGGATGGAGACATTATAGACAAGGACATACCAGTCGAAGGTTCTGCCGATGGTACAGTCCTCCTGATCAGTCTCGACGAATACAACGCAGTCGTAATAACCGTAAACCTCAACGGGTATGAAGTTGTGTTAGCACGTAAGACCGAATAAACTTCGCTCCACCATTGCGCCCCGACGCGAATTGTGGTACAATGATTGCACGTTAGCAAACTAATCTTATGGAAGGAGATTCGATATGACAGAGGAAGTGAAAGCGGCTGAGAAAGCCGAAAAGAAAACCCACCGTACCTATCGCAACAGCGATTGGACGGAGGAACAAGTCCAGGCTCGGAAAGCCGAGCTGACCCTTACCGAAGTTCCTGAAGGTTGGGTAAAAGTCAGCGAGGTCGGCGCCAAGTGCCGAGTAGAAGGCATCCCCGTCAGCAAGTTCGTGCGTGCCTTCGGTGGCGATCGTGGCATGAGCCCGCCAGTAGATCCAGTTTTCGCTTTCAGGTATATCGGACGCACCCGCTACGTAGCGCCCGAAGCCCTGACTCGCGGCATCGCTCTGCTCAAGGATCCGAACTTCCTGAAAACAACCAGGGTACGGAAGCCGAAGGCGGAGAAGAGCGAAAAAGCAGAAACTGGTCCAGTTGCGAGCGCAAAGCCCGGAACACCTGTTCGCAGGGTCGCTGTCCGCCCAGGGTAAGAGATAAGTCCAGGGGAGTGCGACGGGAGACGGTAGCAATACCGCCTCCCGTTGTTTGCAATTAGAGGTCAAAATGGACCTTGCTATCGCATATCAGAAACAAATATCCGATCAATACGAAAAAGCTAAAGAAGCCGTCAGTCGTGGCAAGCTCGAAGCTGGTCGTGTAGAGCGAGCATATGCTCTTCTACGCTCCGAAACCTTTGGGGCGAAGATACGAGAATACAGCACGACGATGCGCTCGTGCGGCTGTCCCGACTACTACAACAGAACGGGCTTCTGCAAGCATCGCCTTGCATTCATCATGAACCACAGGGCGATACAAAATCTCATGCAATTGCTTGAGGAAGGCAAGATCCATGCACTCCTGGACGACTAACTCCCAAGCTCATGAAACCCTACTGGCTGATCACAATCGTTTTGCTAGCCGGTTGCGCAACAGCCCCTCAGGAAGTCAAAATACCCCTAAAACCGCCCCAGGCATCTCCGCAAGCCTCGCAAATAACATACCTACCCAACCGTACCCCGCACCAAAACAAGAGGCTTGTAGCCCCGCCTGTGGGTCCAACAAGACGCTGGTTGGCTCTAGCCACCGTCGTGAGAGGTAATGCGCAACGAGCATTAGATGAAAAACTGTGGGAAGACTTACAGTTCAAGAAAGACACGTATGCTACCATCCAAAAGATGATAGCAATATCCAACGAAGCAACCATCGAGGACTCGAAAACAGTACTTAAGAAGTTTCGTTGGGGAATGGAGCTGATGGATCCTGATAACCTGCGAGAAACCATTAAGATCCTAGATACCTACGAGAACGGCTCTTAACAGAGCCGTTTTCTTTTGATATTATATCTACGAGAGTCCCGTCGGACAGATTGAGAATTGGCTCCCACGTGCTACAGATGTCGTACAAAAACTCTCTAGCATTGACCTCACAAATATGCGTCGTAGGAGAACACCTGTCTCCGTCACCTGGGGGGTGATCGACCCTCCAGGAATTGACGTCGCACGGTCGATGGCTCAGCGTATCACACAATGCCTGAACCACAATCCCATAAGCCATCCGAATTACCGGATCAGTACTGCCGAGCGAGCTGTCAAATCGTCGGTGATTATACAGAGGCTTTCGGTCGAGTGCGTACCAGATATCTACGGCGAGACAATCCAAATCGTAGAACTCTGACACCAAGTTCTGGGCACGAAGTATGCGAATGATCGTATCCGAATCATCAACGGTCGAACACAAATCGCTGATAGTCGCGATACGATAAGGAACGATGGACATCCAGTACTTGCGAGTAAAAATGGACATAATTGCAATAAAAATTGCCAAACTCCTTCATTGACCAGATGGGACAAAAATACTTAGTGGCAAAGCAGAAAAAGGTGGCTTACGTTTTGAGTCGAATAGCCGTTTTACAAAAATACCATAAAAAAAGTCGATTATTGGGTATTTTAGTATAAAAATTTATGGTTTTTAGGGTTTTGTTGAAACGTAAGCCACCTTACTCTGCTTTACCCCAAAGTTGACGCATTTGTGTGCGTAAACGCCCTCCTTGCCCTTCTTGCCTCTTTCCCAGATTTGCGCATAACCAAACATCTTTTTTTGCTA
>Ga0209751_10003995_pt1 | contig 14185 bp, 10 predicted proteins | sample RifCSP13_1_FD_184019 | JGI IMG/M metagenome (GOLD analysis project Ga0209751, IMG submission 184019) | Soil microbial communities from Rifle, Colorado - Rifle CSP2_sed 13_1 (SPAdes) (version 2) | ecosystem: Environmental > Terrestrial > Deep subsurface > Rock core/Sediment | place: Rifle... | reverse complement strand
GGTGCCAGCGGTGATCGGCGGGATCGCCATCCTGGCCGCGGGGTGGCTGGCCGTCGTGGTGCTGTCGGCCGGGCTGGAGGTCGACGTCGCGGCGCTGCGGCTGCACTGGCTGGGTCACGAGCGACACTTTCGGCTGGTGCCGGGTGCGCTGACCCGCGTCTCGGTCGGAGGGGGTGGCCGTCCTCGCCTGCGGGCGCGCCTCGGGGCGCTGGGCTGGGCGCTCGGCTCGGCCGCGCTGAACGACGAGCGGATCACGGTGGTCCGCCTGGCCGCCGGGCGTCCGCTGGTGATGATCCCCACCGACCAGGGCCGCCTGGCGGTCGCCCCGGCCGATGAGCGCGAGCTGGTCGAGGCGCTCACCGCGGCTGCGCGGGTTCAGCAGCGGCTCGACCAGGCGGGTGCCATGGCCCGTCCCGTGCCGATCGCCGTCTCGGCGCCTCCGACCGCGATGGCCGGTGCTGCGCTCCCCTTTGATGCAGCCGGCCTGACCGGCATCGAGCGGGCACGCCTGGAGGAGCGCCTGGCGACCCGACGCACGGCCGCCAGCGTGGCGGCCGAATCGGAGCGGCGCGCGGCCTCGGAGGCGGTCCGCACCGGCAGCTATGCAGCCCTGCCTGCGCCGCTCGCCCCGATGGTCGTTGCGGAGGCATTGCCGCGCCCGTCCCGACCGCGGCAGCGTTCCAGCTGGCATCGACCGGGATGGCTGTCCCCGGGAGGGCCCGGGCTGCGCCCCGCACTCAGTGCATCAAGGGCGGTGAGCGTGGCCAGCCGACCCGGAGCAGCCAGCGCCGAGGCGGCATTGCCGAGGGTGCGTCTGCCGTCACTTCGGGTGCCGTCGATTCGGCTCCCCGTTCCGCGATGGGCGCGCGGTCGCGGACGCTCGTTGCTGGTCGTGGCGCCGCCGGTGCTGGGGGGCCTGACGTGGCTGGTCGCCGGCCGGCTGCAGCTGCTCCCGGCCGAAGCGGAGGGGATCCGCGTCCTCGCGTTGGCGGTGGTCCTCGGTGGCCCGGTGGCGCTGGCTGGATCGATCCTGGCCTGGATTCGCTTCCCGCGACTCGCCGGCCTGGTCGCTGCCAGCGGGCTGCTGGCCCTCGCGTTGGTGGGTCGCGCGCTGGTCGGCTGACGCCGCTCGATTGACAAGCCGGCGGCCGCGCTGCGACCATCCGGCGACCGGGCGACCGTGTGCCGCACAGCGGCAGGGCATGGCCCATGCGGGTCGCCCCGCGGGATCGAGCGTCCCGTCCCGGAACCGTTCGGGGCGGGTCGCGTGGTAGTTGGGAAGGTGGGCAGGGTGGGCTTTCGATCGGTCCCGGGCAGGCTCGACATCCCGGCGCTGGAACGCGCCCAGATCGAGCGCTGGGCCGCGCAGCAGACCGAGGCCCGCTACCTGGCCCGCAACGCGGCAAGCCCACGGCGCTACAGCTTCCTCGACGGTCCGATCACCGCGAACAACCCGATGGGCGTGCACCACGCCTGGGGCAGGACCTACAAGGACCTGTACGTGCGCTACCACACCATGCTCGGCGAGCGGCAGCGCTACCAGAACGGCTTCGACTGCCAGGGGCTGTGGATCGAGGTCGAGGCCGAGAAGGAGCTGGGCTTCCGGTCGAAGCGCGATATCGAGGCCTACGGGATCGACCGCTTCGTCGAGTACTGCAAGGCCCGGGTCCAGCGCTACGCGGATCGGATCACCGAGCAGAGCCGGCGCCTCGGGATGTGGATGGACTGGGAGCACAGCTACTACACCAACAGCGACGAGAACAACTACGCCATCTGGGACTTCCTGGCCGAATGCGAGCGGCAGGGCCTGATCGCCAAGGGCCATGACGTGATGTCGTGGTGCCCGCGCTGCGGCACCGGGCTGTCCAACATGGAGCTGGCGAGCGAGGGCTACCGGGATCTGACCCACCTGTCGCTGACCCTGCGCCTGCCGATCACCGACGCCGCGCACCAGGGCGAGGACCTGCTGGTCTGGACCACCACGCCCTGGACCCTCTCCTCGAACGTGTCGGCCGCCGTCCATCCGACGCTGATCTACGACCTGGTGGAGGGGCGCGCAGGTCGGCGCTGGTGGCTCAGCCGAGGGTCGCGGGCGCGAGTCGCGCCCGACGCCACGGTGCTGGCCAGTGCCGCCGGGGCGGAGCTGGTCGGCCTGCACTATGCCGGGCCGTATGACGCGCTGCCGGTGCAGGACGGGGTGGAACACCTGGTCATCCCCTGGGACGAGGTGTCCGACGGCGACGGGACGGGGATCGTGCACATCGCCCCTGGCTGCGGCCAGGAGGACTTCGCCCTGTCCAAGATCCATGGGCTGGCGGTGCTCGACCCGATCGATGAGTCGGGGATCTTCCGCGACGGGTACGGCTGGCAGACCGGACGCTATGCCGGCGCGGACGACCCGAGCGGCGCTGACCTGGCCCGGGAGATTGCCGACGACCTCGACGCTCGCGGCCTGCTCGTGGCGCGGGCCGGCCATCGCCACAGCTACCCGGTCTGCTGGCGATGTGGGACGCAGGTCGTCTTCCGCCTGGTGGACGAGTGGTTCATCGCCATGGACCCGCTGCGCAGCCAGCTGGCCGACGTCACCCGCCGCGTGACCTGGCTGCCGACGGGGATCGGCCTGGAGGAGCGCGAGCTGGACTGGCTGCGCAACATGCGCGACTGGATGATCAGCAAGAAGCGGTACTACGGGCTAGCCCTGCCGATCTGGGAATGCGAGGCCTGCGGCCGCTACGAGGTCATCGGTTCACGCGAGCAGCTGCGCGAGCGGGCGATCAGTGGCTGGGACGCGTTCGAGGGACATTCGCCGCATCGGCCCTGGATCGACGCGGTGCAGATCGCGTGTGGGAGCTGCGGCGCGGCCACCTCCCGCATCGGCGACGTGGGGAACCCGTGGCTGGACGCCGGGATCGTCGGCCTGTCGACCCTGGGCTGGACCACCGATCGCTCCGAGTGGGCGCGCTGGTACCCGGCGGACTTCGTGACCGAGAGCTTCCCGGGCCAGTTCCGAAACTGGTTCTACGCGTTGCTCACGATGAGCACGGTGATGACCGGCGAGGCGCCGATGCGAACCCTGTTCGGATATGCGCTGGTGCGCGACGAGCACGGGGAGGAGATGCACAAGAGTCGAGGCAATGCCATCTGGTTCGACGATGCGGCCGAGGAGATGGGCGCCGACGTGATGCGCTGGATGTACGCCTCGGCCAATCCGGCGCTGAACCTGAACTTCGGGCCCGGCCCGGCCCACGATGTCGTGCGGCGGTTCCTGCTGCCCCTGTGGAACACGTATGGCTTCCTGGTGACCTACGCCCGGCTGGACGGCTGGATCCCCGCGGCCGACGCTACGCCCGGAGACCACCCGGCGCGAACGCTCCTCGACCGATGGATCGGGTCCCGGCTCGCGGGGCTGGTCGAAGAGGTGCGCCGATCCCTGGACGAGTACGACGCGGCGCGGGCCACCCGGGCGATGGAGGGCTTCGTCGAGGACCTGTCGGCGTGGTATGTCCGCCGCAACCGGCGACGCTTCTGGAAGGGCGAGCTCGACGCGGACAAGGCGGCCGCCTACGACACCCTGTACGCGGTGCTGACCGATTTCACGCGCCTGCTGGCACCGTTCGTGCCGCACCTGGCCGACGCTATCTGGGAGAACCTGGTCGGCTCGGTCAATCCCGCCGCGGCCGATAGCGTGCACCTGGTCGACTTCCCGATGCCGCGTGCCGGCCGGCGGGACGCGGACCTGGAGGCGGCCGTCGCCCTGGCCCGCGAGGTGGTGGGGCTGGGCCGGGCGGCGCGATCGGCCGCCGGCCTGCGCACCCGTCAGCCGCTGGCGACCGTCCGGGTGAAGCTGCCGGCCGCCGCCGATGCACGCCTTGCCGCTGAGCCCGCGATCCACGCCGAGCTGGTGGCCGAGGTGCTGGACGAACTCAACGTGAAGCGCTTCGAGGCCCTATCCGATGCCTCCGAGCTGGTCCAGCGGACCCTGTATCCGCTGCTGCCGGTGATCGGGCCGCGGCACGGCCGCGACGTGGGGGCGGTCATGGCCGGGGCGCGCGCGGGGGATTGGCGGCTGCTCGAAGACGGGCGGGCGCTGGTCGGAGGCGTGACCCTCGACCCGGATGCGTTCCAGCTCACCGCGCGTGGTCGGCCCGGGCACGAGGTGGCCGAGGCGGGGGACCTCCTGGTCGCGATCGACACCGAACTGACCGACGAGCTGCGTGCCGAGGGGCTGGCGCGCGAGGTCGGGCATCGGCTGCAGGCCCTCCGCAAGGCCGCCGGGCTGGATCTGGCTGACCGGATCGTGGCGGCGGTGGCCTGCCAGCCGGAGGCCCGTGATCGGCTCCGCCCATTCCAGGCCTGGCTGGCCGAGGAGGTTCTGGCCACCGCACTGTCGATCGGTCCCGGCGAGGCCGTGGCCGATGCGCGGGCCAGTGACGAGTTCGAAACCGACGGGGTGGCACTCGGGCTGAGCCTGCGTCGCGCCTGAAGCCGGCGCGCCGCGCTACCATCGGCCGGTGACGATGGCCGCTCGTCGAAGCTCCCTCCCCCGCGAAACCATCGCCATGCTGGCGGTCGCGATCCTGATCACCGTCGCCGACCAGGTCACCAAGGCCGCGGTGATCGCCAACCTGGGGGTGCAGGAGCGAGCGTCGCTGATCGGCGATTTCATCATCGTGTGGCACCTCCAGAACCGGGGCGCATCCTTCTCCCTGCTCCAGGGCGCGTCGTGGATCTTCATCGTGGTCACCATCGTGGCCGTGGGCCTGATTGCCGCCTACCACCGCAGCCTGCTGGGCCGCCCGTTGTGGCTCCACGCCGTGCTCGGAGTGGTGCTGGGTGGGGCACTCGGCAACTTCGTTGACCGGGTGCGACTGGGCTACGTGACCGACTTTGTGTCGGTCGGGTTCGGCGACCTGCGCTTCCCGGCCTTCAACGTGGCGGACTCGTCGCTCACGGTCGGGATCGTGGTGCTGCTGGGCTGGCTGGCCTTCCGCCAGCGGGCGGCGTCGCGGGTGAGAGGATGACCGACGCCGCCGCTCCCCCCCAGACGCGCTCGGGGGTCGCCGTCGCTGGACGGGTGGACCTGGCGGTGAGCGCGCTGGGCGGCATCTCGCGGGCACACGCGCAACGCCTGTTGGCCGATGGGCGGGCCCTGGTCGATGGACGCCCCCGCCGCGCCAGCGACCGACTGCGGGGGGGAGAGCGGCTCACGATTCGGCTCGACCCGGTCGCGGATCCGAACCTGGCGCCCGAGGCCATCCCCCTGCGCGTGGTGTACGAGGACGCCGCGATGCTGATCGTGGACAAGCCGGCCGGAATGGTGGTCCATCCCAGCGCCGGACACGCGTCCGGCACGCTCGTCAACGCGCTGCTCGGTCGATCGGCGGCGCGCGGCGAGACGCTCGGCTCGATCAGCGGCGTGCGGCGGCCCGGGATCGTGCATCGACTCGACCGGGATACGTCAGGGCTGCTGCTGGTGGCCAAGACCGATGCGGCCCAGGCGTCGCTGATGCGCCAATTCGGCGCCCGGGAGATCGAGAAGCAGTACCTCGCCCTGGTGCGCGGCCAGCCGCCGGCCAGCCGCGGCCGGGTCGAGGCGCCGATTGGCCGCGACCCGCACGATCGGCAACGCATGGCGGTGGTCGCGGGCGGCCGGGATGCGGTGACCGAGTACACCCTGCTCGGCTCCGGCGGCGGCTACAGCCTCCTGTCACTCCGGCCGCGCACCGGCCGCACCCACCAGCTGCGTGCTCACCTGGCCTACCTGGAGCTGCCCATCGCGGGCGACCGGCGCTACGGGGGCGGGCCCGGCCCAGGCGGCCTGGGGCGCCAATTCCTGCACGCCGCCGGCCTGGCCCTGGCCCGTCCGCTCGACGGGGCGCGCCTCCGCGCGTGGAGCGAGCTGCCACCTGATCTCGCCGACTGCCTGGCCGCGTGCGGGATCGCGACGGCCGGCCTGCCCGTCGGCAGCGGGGCCGCGGTCCAGGAGGTGGCAGGGTGAGCCGGGCCGCAGGTCCGCGGCGTTCGAAGCGCCTGGTCTTCCCCAACCCGTTGCTGGTGGTCGTTTCCGGCCCGTCGGGCGTGGGCAAGAGCACCATCGTGGCGGAGCTGGCGCACCGCCACCCGCAGGTGGTGCCGATCGTGACCGCCACCACCCGGCCCCGACGGCCCGGGGAGGAGGACAAGGTCCACTATCACTTCGTCACCCCCGAGGCGTTCGAGGAGCTGCGAGCCGGCGGCGGCCTGCTCGAGCAGGCCGAGGTTCACGGCAGCTGGTATGGCACCCCGGTCGGCCAGGTGCGCGGGATCCTGGCCGCCGGCCGCGACGCGATCCTGACCATCGATCCACAGGGAGCGCGCTCGGTGCGGAGCCTGGTCCCGGACGCGCTGCTCATCTTCGTGATGCCGCCGACGCTCGACGACCTGTCCGCCAGACTGGCCCGCCGCGGGTCGGAATCGGCGGAGAGCCTGGCCCGGCGGCGGCGCGACGCCGAGCGATGGATGGCGAACACCGCCGACTACGACCACGTGGTCGTGAATGAAACCGACCACCCCCAGGCCGCCGCCGAGCGGATCTGGGAGATCATCCAGGCCGAGGCCCGCCGCGACCCACCCCGGCGCGTCCGCCTCTAGGCCCGTTTCGGCCGTGCCCACCCACGGGGGAGTCGTGCTGCGCGTCGCGGTCGAGGCGGTCGCGGACCGTCCCGAACGGACCTTCAGCTATCGCGCTCCGAACGGCGAGGTGGCGCCCGGGTCGTTGGTGCTGGTGCCGTACGGTCGTCGAACGGCGCTGGGCTACGTCCTGCCCGCCGCGAACGAGCCCTGGCCGGACGGCAACCTGGGGGAGCTGCGCGACGTCGAGGGCGTGGTCAGCGGCCCGATGCTCACGCCCGATCTGCTCGCCCTGGCCGAGGAGGTCGCGGCCTACTACCGGGCACCGATCGGAACCACGCTGGCCGCGATGCTGCCGCCCGGCCTCGAGTCGCGACTCGAGCGTCGATGGACGATCACCGATCTTGGAGCCATCCCCCCGGCGGCGGCGGCGCGGCTAGGCGACCGGCTGGCGGCGGGAGACGAGGTCGCCGATGACGACGTTCGACACGCCCTGGGCGACGTGCGCGCGATGCGACGCCTGCAGCGGGCGGGCTGGCTGCGGCCCGCCTGGCGGCTTCGTCCGCCCGAGGTCGCGGCGCGCCGGGTCCGGGTCCTGCGTCGGATCGCGGGCGAGGCCCAGCCCCGCGCCGGCGCCCCCGTCCAACGGGCACTGCTGGCCGCCCTGGGCGATGGCGAGCGCAGCCTGCCCGACCTCGCCGCAGAGCTGGGGGTCGAGCCGGGCGCCGTGTTGGAGCCGGCACGCCGCCTGGCCGCGATGGGTGCCGCCGAGCTTGCCTGGCGCGACGTCGTCCGCGACCCGTTGTCCCATCGCCCACGCTCCACGGATCCGCGGCCGTTGCCCTCCGCCGAGCAGCAGGCCGCCGTGCAGCGCATCGCGACCCTGCCCGCCGGTGGATCCCTGCTGCTGGAGGGCGTGGCGGCGACCGGCAAGACCGAGGTCTACCTGGCGGCCGTCGAGGCCACCCTGGCCGGCGGCAGGGGAGCGATCGTGCTGGTCCCCGAGGTCGCGCTCATTCCGCAGTTGACCGATCGGCTGGCGGCCGCCTTTGGCGACGAGGTCGCGGTCCTGCACTCGGGCCTCTCGGTCGGGGAACGCCACGACACGTGGTGGCGGATCCTGCGCGGACAGGCGCGGGTCGTGATCGGGACCCGGATGGCGGTGATGGCACCCCTCGCCGAGCTTGGCCTGATCGTGATCGACGAGTCGCACGCCGGGGGATTCAAGTCCGATCGCACGCCCCGGTTCGACGCGCGGTGGGTGGCCGACCGTCGGGCGGCGCTGACCGGGGCGCGACTGGTGCTGGGGACGGCCACCCCATCGGTGGTGGACCTGGCCCGCGTTCGCGGCGAGATGCTCGAGCGGGCGAGGCTGACCCAGCGCCAGGTGGGCGTCCGGCCCAGCGTCGAGATCGTCGACCTGCGCGCGGAGCTGGCCGCCGGGAATCGATCGGTCCTGTCGCGCGCGCTGGCCACCGGGCTGGAGGAGCTGCGCGCCGGACAGGAGCAGGCGATCCTGCTCATCAACCGGCGCGGCGCGGCCAGCTTCGTGCTGTGCCGCGATTGCGGGGCGAGCCTGCGCTGCCCCGATTGCGAATTACCGTACGTGTACCACTCTGCCGGGGAGCTGCTGCGCTGCCACCACTGCGGCCGCCGGGCAAGCGTCGCGAGCCGCTGCCCGACGTGCGGCAGCCACCGGATCCGCTACTTCGGGGCCGGTACCCAGCGGGTCGAGGCCGAGGTTCGGGCGCAGGTCCCGCACCTGCGCGTGGCTCGCCTCGATTCGGATGCGCTCGCGACGCGCCGGAGCTTCGAGGCGATCTACGACGCGTTCCGGAGGGGCGAAGTGGACGTGCTGGTCGGCACCCAGCTGGCCGCCAAGGGGCTCGACGTGCCGGCCGTCACCCTGGTCGGCGTGGTGGCCGCGGACGTCACCCTCAACCTGCCCGATTACCTCGCCGCGGAGCGCACCTTCCAGCTCCTGGCCCAGGTCGCCGGCCGCGCGGGACGAGGGGATGGCGGCGGCCGAGTCATCTTCCAGACGTATGCCCCGGATCACTACGCCGTCCGCGCCGCGGCGCAGCTGGATGTCGACCAGTTTGCGGCGGCGGAGCTGCCCCGCCGGCGCGCTCTCGGCTATCCGCCGTTCAGTGTCCTCGCGCGCCTCCTCGTCTCCGATCCGCGACGCGACCGTGCGGAGGAACGGGCCCGCGACGCGGCGCAGGCCGTGGCGACACCCGGCGTCGAGGTCCTCGGGCCGCTGCCCGCCTACCTCCCGCGCCGCGCCGGGCGCTGGCGCTTCCAGGTCGTCCTGCGCGCAGCCGACCCGCGGGCCCGGGCTCGCGCTCTCGAGGCGGTCCCCGGCGGCGTGGCCATCGACGTCGACCCCGAATCGCTCCTGTAACCCGCGCCTGCGCGCCGGCGGACCATCGGTACAATGGCGCCCATGGTCGTCCGCGAGATCCTGACCGCCGAAGAGCCGATCCTCCGCGAGCGGGCCAAGAAGGTCACCACCTTCGATGCCGCGCTGCACCGGCTGCTCGATGACATGCTCGAGACGATGCGCGCCGCACCCGGCATCGGCCTGGCCGCCAACCAGCTCGGAATCGGCCTGCAGGTGGCGGTGATCGAGCTCGAAGGGATCGTCACCGAGCTGGTCAATCCGCAGATCGTGCGCTCGTCAGGCGAGGTGATCGACTGGGAGGGGTGTCTCTCCATCCCCGGATTCGTGGCCGAGGTCAAGCGCCGGGCCAGGGTCACGGTCAGGGCGCGGGATCGCCACGGCCGCGAGTTCCGGGTCAAGGGTGAGGAGCTGTTCGGGCGGGCCCTCCAGCACGAGATCGACCACCTCAGTGGCAGGCTCTACATCGACTACCTCGATTCCCTCGAGGAGCTGGTTCGGGTCAGCGAGCGGCCGGCCGAGGTGGGGGAAGAGGCGGCCGCGGGCATCTAGTGGCGCGCCTCGGACGGCTCGCCTTCCTCGGCACCGGCGCCGTCGGCGTCCCGCTGCTGTCCCGCATCGCCGATGACTGCGACGCCCTGCTGGTGATCAGCCAGCCGGATCGACCCGCCGGCCGCGGACTCATCCCGCGCGCCTCACCCATCAGCGACCATGCCCGGCAACGCGGGCTGCGGGTCGAGACGCCGCTGCGCCTGCGCTCTGGCGAGGCGCGGGGCCTGCTATCCGAGTTCGCTCCCGACGGGATCCTGCTGGTCTCGTATGGCCAGCTCGTCCCGCCGGACCTGCTGGCGATCGCCCCGCGTCCCCCGCTCAACGTGCATCCGTCCCTCCTGCCGCGGCATCGGGGTGCCGCGCCGGTGGCCGCCACCATCCTGGCTGGCGACCACCAGGCGGGCGTGACGCTGATGGTCATGACCGACCAGCTTGACGCCGGACCGATCGTGGCCCAGTGGGCCGTCCCCCTGACCGGCCGCGAAACTACTCCCCAACTCGAGGCGCAGCTCGCCGAGCTCGCTGCCGAGCGGGTCCCGGCCGAGCTGGCCGCGTGGGCCGCGGGCGAGCTGCGGCCCGTCCCCCAGGACGATCGATTGGCGACCCTGATCCGCCCGTTCGATCGCGAGGACGGCTGGATCGACTGGTATACCGCCGCCGACCTGATCGATCGCCAGGTGCGGGCTCTGCAGCCGTGGCCCGGCGCGTGGACGACCCTCGACGGCCGGCGCCTCCACATCCGGGCCGCGCACCCGGTGGCGGGCGTGGACGACGTCCCGATCGGGGCGCTCCTGCCCGGCCCGTGGCCGCGGGTGGCCTGCGCACAAGGGGCGCTGGCACTCGACCTCGTCCAGCCCGAGGGCAGGCCGGCCATGCCGGCCGATGCCTGGCGGCGAGGATTGCCGCGCGATCACGTGCTGCTCGGGGCCCGGGGCGGCGAGCGCAGGTAGCGCCGTCTTCATCGGGCCTTCACCTGCGCCAGGCCGGAGCTTGGCTATACTCGGCTGGCCCCCGAGGAGGTGGGAGCAACCATGAACGGCTTTCTGCCATACGTCCTGCTGGTGATGCTGCCGACCATCGCGCTCACCGGCTGGGCAGCGTGGCGCGTCCGCTCGACCTATGCCCGCTGGGCCCAGGTCGACTCCGGGATCAACCTGACGGCGTTCGATTTCGCGCGCCGCCTGCTGGACCGCCAGGGCCTCACCGATGTCCGGATCGAGCCCGTCCCGGGCCAGCTCACCGACCACTACGACCCCCGCGGCAAGGTGCTGCGGGTCAGCACCAGCGTGGCGGACCCCCGCCGACTCGCCGACCCGGACGCGGTCAGCCGACTGTCAGTGGCCGCCGCGGCGGTGATCGCCCACGAGGTGGGACACGCCCTCCAGGATCGCGAGCGCGAGCCCTGGATGGTGGCCCGCCAGACGATCGTGCCGGTGGCCCAGGTCGGCTCGGGCCTGGCCCCGTGGCTGATCATCGCCGGGCTGTGGCTGCAGGTCAGCGGGCTGGCCGTGGTCGGGCTGGCCCTGTTCGCCGGGGCGGTGGTCTTCACCTTCCTGACCCTGCCGGTGGAGATCGGCGCGTCGGGCAAGGCGCTGGCCTTCGTCGGTGGCCTGGGCATGATCGCAGAGCGCCAGGTCGGCGCCCGTGACGTCCTCAAGGCCGCGGCCTGGACCTACGTCGCCGCCGCGCTGACCGCCCTGCTGACCTTCGTGTACTACCTGTCCCTGTTCGTCGGACGTCGTGACTGAGCTGCCCCTCGCCGCGCCGCTCCCGGCGATCAGCGAGGTGCCGCCGTCCCTCCTCGCCGCGTGGCTGGCCGCCCGCGGCGAGCCGGCATTCCGGACCGCGCAGGTCCTCGGCGGCGCCCACCGACCGAGCGCCGCCGGCTTTGCCGACCTGTCCGACCTGCCCGGCTCGCTGCGCGGTGCGCTGGCCGAGGCGTTCCGCTTCTCCACCATCCGGACCAGCCACGTGCTGGTCACCGACGACCGGCTGACCGCCAAGGCGGTCCACGAACTCGGGGATGGACAGCGCATCGAATCGGTCCTGATGCGCGCACCCGGATCCGGCGGACGCCGGCCGCGAACCACGATCTGCATCAGCTCGCAGGCCGGCTGCGCGGTCGGCTGCCCGTTCTGCGCGACAGGACAGGCCGGCTTCGCGCGCCAGCTGACACCCGGCGAGATCGTCGACCAGGTGCTGCACTGGCATCGCAGTCCCTGGCAGGCGCTGGGCGCCGACTGGTCCCCGACGCAGCGCGAGGGGCACTACAACATCGTGTTCATGGGGATGGGCGAGCCGCTGGCCAATGCCGACCGTGTCTTCCGCGCCATCGAGCTGCTCAACGATCGGCGGCGCCTGGGGGTCGGCGCTCGTCACATCACCGTCAGCACCTCGGGGGTGGTGCCGGGCATCGATCGGATGGTGGACGAGCTGGCCCAGGTGAACCTGGCGATCAGCCTGCACGCGCCGGACGACGAGCTGCGCGATCGCCTGGTGCCGATCAACCGAAAGTGGCCGATCGCGGCCGTGCTCGAGGCCGGCAGGCGCTTCGCCCGCGTGACTCGGCGGAGGGTGTCGCTCGAATACGTGCTCATCGACAACCTCAACGACGCGCCCGGCCAGGCAGCGCGGCTTGCGGCGCTGGCCCGCGGCTGGCTCAGCCACGTGAACCTGATCCCGCTCAACCCGACGCCCGGATCTGCCTGGTCGGGCACCCCGGCGGCCGGCGTCCGCGCGTTCGCCGAAGTGGTGCGCAACGCCGGGGTACCGGTGACCGTGCGCGACACGCGCGGACGCGAGATCGAGGCGGCCTGTGGCCAGCTCCACGCCCAGCTCGCCGGCCGGCCGCTGCCGAGCCGGCCGGACCTGGTGCCGGCGTGACGACCGGCGCGCCGCAGATCAGCGCCAGCATCCTGACCGCGGATTTCGCGAGCCTGGGATCCGAGGTCGATCGGGCCGTGGCCGGCGGCGTCGACTCGATCCACGTCGATGTCATGGACGGGCACTTCGTGGATGCCATCACCCTCGGTCCCAGGGCGGTCCACGATCTTCGGGGTCGGACGAGCCTGCCGTTCCACAGCCACCTGATGGTCAGCCGCCCGCTGGGCCAGGTCGGGGCCTTCGCCTCCGCCGGCAGCGACCTGATCGTGTTCCACGTCGAGGCCGACGACGATCCGGCCGACGTGATCGCGGCCATCCGCGCCGCGGGTCGGAGCGCCGGCCTGGCCATCAACCCCGAGACGCCGGCCGAGGCAGCGCTGCCCTGGTTGGCCCGAATCGACCTCCTGCTGGTGATGACCGTCCACCCCGGGCAGGGCGGGCAGGCCTTCCTGGCCGACGTCCTGCCCAAGCTTGCCGAGCTCCGGGCAGCCGCCGATCGCTCCGGCCTGAGGCTGCCGATCGGGGTGGACGGCGGGATTGGACCGAGCAGCATCGGGCTCGCGCATCGCGCCGGGGCCGAGGTGCTCGTCACTGGATCGGCGCTGTACCGGCACGCCGGTGACCTGGCTCCGGTCGTGGCCGAGCTCCGGGCGTCGGCGCGTGCGGGTGCCGAGGTCCGGGGGTGAATCGAGCTGCACGCGCAGGGTTGGCCGTGCTGATGCTGGGCCTTACCGCCTGCGGCCCGGTCCTCCCGTCGGCTGAGCCCACCCCGCAACCACCGCGAGAGGTGGGGGTCGTGGTCAGCGATCTAGCCAGCGGGGCGGCTATCGCCGGCGCGGTGGTGAGCGGGGGGAGCCAGCGCGTGGTCACCGATGTCGAGGGCCGCGCCACGCTGGTCGCTCTCCGCGGCAGCGGGGTGTCGGTGACCGCACAGGGCTACGACGACGCCGAGGGAAGCGTGCCGGACGGGGGGGACCTGGCGATCGCGCTGCGCGACAACGTTGCGCGCGGCACGATCACCGATCTCGACGGCCGTCCGCTGGCCGATGTGCGGGTCTTCGTCGAGGGATCCACGACGGTCGTGCACAGCGATGAGCGAGGCGCGTACCGCCTGCCCGGCGTTCCCGAGGCCGGAACGCTCATCTTCAAGCGGCCCGGATACCGGTTGGGTGCCATCCCCATCGAATCGGCGATGGCCCGCGACGTGGTCCTCCCCGAGTTCGTGGCGCGCGCGCTGTACGCGCCCTCAGCGGTGTTCGAGGGGGCAGGCCGGCTTGACGAGATGCTGGCCCTGATCGATCAGACAGAGGTCAATGCGTTGGTCATCGACGTGAAGGAGACGAACGGGAACCTGTACTGGGCCACCGACCTGCCCGAGGCGGTGGCGGTCGGATCGGTGATGGAGCATCCGCTCCTCGACCTGGAGACCCTCCTGCCCCAGCTCAAGGCCCGCGGGATCTACACCATTGCCCGGATGGTGGTCATGAAGGACAACATCGTCGGCGACGCACAACCCGAGCTGGCGGTCACCAACGCGCTCACCGGCGAGCCGTGGCGCGACTACGGAGGCGGCATCTGGCTGGACCCGTACAACGCCGGGGTTGCCGATTACGTCGCGGCCCTGGCCGGCGACCTGGCGGCCAGGGGCTTTGACGAGGTCCAGCTCGACTATGTCCGGTTCTTCAGCGACGGTGACTACGCCACCGCCGACACGAACCTGCCCAATACCCAGTCGTTCCG
>Ga0209751_10003994_pt1 | contig 14187 bp, 12 predicted proteins | sample RifCSP13_1_FD_184019 | JGI IMG/M metagenome (GOLD analysis project Ga0209751, IMG submission 184019) | Soil microbial communities from Rifle, Colorado - Rifle CSP2_sed 13_1 (SPAdes) (version 2) | ecosystem: Environmental > Terrestrial > Deep subsurface > Rock core/Sediment | place: Rifle... | reverse complement strand
GGGACAACCGCAAGCGGAAGCGCCGCGAGCCGCAGCGCCTGCCATCGCCGGCTCGGTGGTGGTCAGGGTGCTCGCCCCCTTTGCGGCCGGCTATTTCCTCACCTACCTGTTGCGCGCCGTGAATGCGGTGGTGGCGCCCGACCTGGTCGGCGAGCTCGGCCTCAGTGCCGCCGAGCTCGGCCTGCTGACTGCCGCCTATCTCGGCGCCTTCGCGCTGTTCCAGCTACCGCTCGGCGTACTGCTCGACCGCTATGGCCCGCGCCGCGTGCAGGCGGCCCTCGTCTCGGTCGCGGCGACGGGCTGTGCGCTGTTCGCCATCGGCAGCGATGTGCTGACCCTGACGCTGGCGCGGGGGATGATCGGGCTCGGCTTTGCCGGCGGGCTCATGAGCGGCTTCAAGGCCATCGTGATCTGGGTGCCGGAGCCGCGCCGGGCGCTCGCCAACGCCTGCGTGATGTCGTTTGGCGCGCTCGGCCTCTTGATGGCGACGACGCCGAGCGAGTTCGCCACCCAAATGATCGGCTGGCGCATGCTGTTCTTCGCACTCGCCGCCATCACCCTTGCCGTGGCCGTGGTCATTTTGACCGTGGTGCCGGAGCGCAAGGCCGACCCGGCGGCCGAGACGCTGGGTGAGCAGGTGCGCCAGCTCGCCGGCATTTTCAGGGACCGCGCGTTCCTCGCCATCGCCCCGCTGCTCGCCACCACAGCCGGCACCCACATTGCCATCCAGACCCTGTGGGCGGGGCCCTGGTTTCGCGACGTGGCGGGGCTCGACCGGGTGGGGGTCGCCAATTACTTGTTCATCAGCGGCGTGGCGTTTTTCGCTGGCATCCTGTCGAGCGGGGCGATCGCCGACTGGTTCGTGCGCCGCGGCTTCAGCGAGCTCGCCGTGATGACGGGGTTCCTGGTGCTGTTCTTCGCCTCCCAGGCCGGCATTGTACTCGAGCTGCACGAGCTCGACCTTCTTATCTGGTTCGTCTTCGGCATGAGCGGGTCGGTGGCGATTCTGGCCTATCCGTGGCTGTCGAGCCGGTTCGGCGCGGCGCTGTCGGGCCGCGCCAACACCGCCATGAACCTGCTCATCTTTCTCGCCGCCTTCGCCATCCAATATACGATCGGCGTGGTCATCACCCTGTTCCCGGCGGGCACCGCGGGGGGCTACGACCCGAGGTCGTATCAGGTGGCGTTCGGGATCTTTCTCGCCGTGCAGCTCCTGACTTTCGGCCTCTACCTTGCCAACCGGCGGCTGTTCCGCAAAGCGTGAAAGGGACGGGTGGCAGCACGACGATGCCCGAGCCCACTGCTTCCTGGAGGCGGTGGCTTCGCCTTCTTCGGAGGTCACAAGAATGGCCCGCCGGTCGAGCACCCGGTTGCGCTCGAGAAGGAGAGGCTCGATGCAGATATTTTCACGTTCGGCGCGGCTTCACCCGTGGGGAGCGGGCCTATATGCTTCGCGGGAGAGCAACAGGCGATCAATCCGGTGCAAGCGAACTCGATTGTAGGGGAATTCGGCGATGGCAGTGGCGATGAGCAAGACAACCGCGGCCACTACGGGCAGGCGCGCGCAGATGCTGATAGACGGAAGCTGGGTCGACAGCATCTCCGGCAAGGAAATATCGGTAGAATCTCCCGGCAACCGCCAAATCATTGCCAGCATTCCGCGTGGCGGCGCCGAAGATGTCGACCGGGCCGTGCAGGCTGCTAGCAAGGCCTTCGCAAGCTGGAGCCGTGTCGTCCCGCGGGAGCGCGGTCGCATGCTGCAGAAGATCGCGGATGCCGTCGAGGCGCGGGTTGAGGAGCTCGCACGGATCGTCGCCGAGGAGACTGGCAATGCGATCCGTACGCAGGCCCGGCCCGAGGCGAAAGGCGCGGCCGACATTCTGCGTTACTTCGGTGGCCTTGCCAGCGAGCTCAAGGGCGAGACGATTCCGCTCGGCGAGCACGTGCTCAGCTACACGCGCCGCGAGCCGATCGGGGTGGTTGGCGCCATCATTCCCTGGAATGCGCCGGTCATTCTCGCGGCACTCAAGATCGCGCCCGCACTTTGCGCCGGCAACACGCTGGTGCTGAAGGCTGCCGAAGACGCCCCACTCGGCGTTTTATGGCTCGCAGCCATCTGCCAGGACCATCTGCCGAAGGGCGTGCTCAACGTCGTCACGGGCTACGGCGAGGAAGCGGGAGCCGCGCTCTCCGCCCATGAAGGCGTGCGCAAGCTCTCGTTCACTGGTTCGACCGAGGTCGGCAAGCTCATCATGCGCGCGGCGTCCGAACGCATCGTACCCGTTTCACTCGAGCTCGGGGGCAAGAGCCCCTCCATCGTTTACCCCGACGCCAACGAAGATTGGGTGGTCGACGGCATCATCGCGGCGATGCGCTTCACGCGCCAGAGCCAGTCATGCACCGCCGGCTCGCGCCTCTTTCTGCACGCCGACATCTTCGATGGTTTCCTGTCGGCGCTGGCCGCTAAGACGGCGAAACTCAAGATCGGTGATCCGCTCGACGAGGCGACCGATGTCGGCGCCATAATCAACGAGAAGCAGTTCAAGAAGGTGTGCGGCTACGTCGAGGAGGGCATGCGACAGCCCGGGGGCAAGCTGTTGTTCGGTGGCCTGCCGCCCAAGACCGGGCCGTTGGCTCAGGGCTACTTTGCCATTCCAACGGTGTTCGCCAACGCGGCCAACGATTGGCGCCTGGCGCGCGAGGAGATCTTCGGGCCCGTTCTCGTCGCCATCCGCTGGACCGACGAGGCCGACGCCATCCGCATGGCCAACGACTCCCACTATGGCCTCGCGGCTTACGTATGGACGCACGATATAGGTCGAGCGCTGCGTGCGGCGCACAACATCGAAGCCGGCTGGGTGCAGGTCAACCAGGGCCTCGGCCAGACACCCGGCCATTCCTACGGCGGCATCAAGCAGAGCGGCATTGGGCGTGAGTTCTCCCTCGAGGGCATGCTCGACAGCTTCACCCAGAAGAAGAACGTAACGGTGAACCTCAACACACCGTCCCAGTAACGACAGGCAGGCATGGGCCGGCCGGTAGAGGAGCGAGGAACGGCGTTATGGCGCGTGTGGGATTCATCGGCGTCGGCAACATGGGCAGCCTGATGGCGCGCAACCTGATCAGGGCGGGCCACAGCCTGAAGGTCTATGACCTGTCCGAGGAGGCGGTGAACTTCGTCGTCCAGTCAGGTGCCAAGGCGGCATCATCGGTCAAGGATGCGGCAACGGGTGTCGACTTCGTCGTCACCATGCTGCCGGTGGGTGCCAATGTCCGCGCTGTGTTCTTGGACGAGGGCGTCATCGCTGCAGCGGATCGCGGAACGGTGCTGATCGACTCCTCGACCATCGACGTCGAAACCGCCCGCACCGTACACGCCGCGGCGGCTGAGCACGGCTTTGCAATGCTGGATGCACCAGTCTCGGGTGGCGTTGCCGGTGCCGACGCCGCGACGCTGACCTTCATGTGCGGCGGCGACAAGGCGGTGTTCCAGAAGGCGTTGCCCCTGCTGCAGGGGATGGGCAAGAACATCGTGTTTTGCGGCGGCGCGGGCTTCGGCCAGGTGACGAAGATCTGCAACAACATGGTGGCCGGCGTCACGACGCTTGCTGTCGCCGAGGCCTTCGTCATGGGCGAGAAGCTGGGCGTCTCTCGCCAGACGCTCTACGACGTGATGTCGACCTCCTCAGCCGGCTCGTTCATCCTGAGCAAGATGTGCCCAGTGCCAGGCCCCGTGCCGGGCTCGGCGTCGAGCAACGGCTTCAAGCCCGGCTTTGCCACCAAACTGATGCTGAAGGACCTGCGGCTTTCACAAGCGGCCGCACAGATGGCCGAGACTGCCACACCGCTGGGAGCGGCCGCGACCGCAGCTTTTGCGATGCACGTCGCCAACGGCTTCGGCGACCTGGATCTCAGCAGCATCGTCAAGCTCATCAACCCTGAAATCTAGGCTGAGCGCATCCGGGCGCCGCGGATGACGGCCTCGAAGACCCGACTTTGTTGATCCTTTCCCAAGCGGCCATGTCGAGATCGTTGCGCCTCGTCTCGTTCAACATCCTCGAAGGGTTGCGGCCGCTGCGCAGCAGCGACACCGAGCGTCGCTTGCTCGATCGCCAACGGGCCGAAGCCGCAAGAACGGTTGTCTCTGAGCTCGACCCCGACATTCTCGTTCTCAACGAGGCGCTCTTCTGCCGCTTGCACGCTGGCAAAAGGGTAGATTATGCCGCTCTGTTCGCGTTTCCCTATGAGGCCGCTGCGCTCTACGATGGCGCTTGGGGCAATGTCATCTTGAGCCGATATGCGATCCAGAGCTTCCAAGAGTTCCGCATCTATAACCGCGGCGGGCTCACCGCCGTCATCGACACCCCGGCGAGTCCACTCACCGTCGCGTCCTATCATCCCCACCCGCATCGCTACCCCGAGAACAAGGCTCTCGACCTCATCCAATTGGTCGCTGGCGTGAGTGGGCCGCTGATCGTCTGCGGTGACCTCAATTGCATCAGTCCAGAGGACGCCGTCGATCGCGGCCGGCTGATCGGGGCCTTCCGCAGCTTCTCGAGCGACGCGGAACGAGCCGTGCAGCAGTTCATCGACAGCGGAGAGCTGGTGTTTGCCGGTTTAGCCAAGCTCGGCTTGAAGGATGCGATCCCGCCGGCGGGAAGGCGCTACTCCATTCCAACCGACCTCATCAATGTCGACAAGAGCTCCGGCATCCGCATCGATCACATCCTGGCCAATGACGCGATCGAGGTCATCACCGGTGAGGTTGTGCACAGTCCGGCCAGCAATCGCGCCAGCGACCATCATCCCGTCATGCTGGAGTTTCGGATTCGACCGACCTTGTGAGTTCCATGTCTGCATCTCGATTTCCCGAGCAGGGCATTCTTTGGCGCGGCTGGAGCGAGGAAACGCTGCGCGCCATAGAGGACAAGAAGTGGCCGGTCCTGCTCTTCGTGGCGGACCCCGATCCTATGGTCTGGCCGTTTCTCCGGGGGATATTCAACGAGATGCCAGCCAACGCCAAGCTGCGGGCCCTCTTGCATGAATTCTTCCTCGCCTTGTTCATCAAGGCGGACGCCCTTCCCGAGCACCTCGAGGTGCTGGGCGCTGGCAGCCGCTACCATATCGCCGTGTTGTCGCCGCATGGCCTGACGCCAATGGTCACCATTGATCCGGTGAGCGGCAGCCCGCAGGATGTTGTAAGCGATATGGTTCTAATTCTCGAGCGGCTTGTCGACGTCTGGCGCTCCTGAGCCTGTTCGCCTTTAGCCGTCATCTATGACCCATATTCGCCGTACGCAACCGATCCAGGTTGTGGCGCTAGCTACCGCTTTCTCGCGCGCCACCAGCAACCCCGGCGCATCGCCTGCGTCGATGAATTCGAGCGCACCCCGAGCCAGCGCATCACGAAGCACAAGCTCGAAGCCGGCTGAAGATGTATCGGATTCCACGGCCGATGATCGGTGACGACGTCTGTGCCACGGCTACGGCCTGGGGACTACCGCCGTCGCTTCGATCTCCACCTTGGCGCCATGCTCGACGAGCGCCATCACTTGGACGAGCGTCATCGCAGGGAAGTGCCGGCCGATGACACGGCGGTAGGCATTACCCACCTCGCTCAGGCGCGAGAGATACTCGTTATTATCGGTGACGTACCAGGTCAAGCGCACGAGGTGCTCGGGTCCCGCACCAGCCTCGGTGAGCACGGCGACGATGTTGGCAAGCGCTTGCTCGACCTGAGCGACAAAGTCGTCGCTCTCGAACTCCTGCTCTGGGTTCCAACCGACCTGGCCAGCAACGAAGACGAGCCGCCCTTCCGCAACCACGCCGTTGGAGTAGCCCTTGGCACGCGCCCAGTGTTTCGGGTGAAGGATCTGCATGACCTAGGCCCTCAGCTTGAAGCGCTGGATCTTGCCCGTCTGCGTCTTGGGCAATGCGGCGATGAATTTGACCGAGCGAGGATACTTGTAGGGTGCGATCGTCGCCTTCACGTGGTCCTGCAGGCGCTTGGCGCAGGCCTCGTCGCCTGTCACTCCCGGCTTCAGAACCACGTGCGCCTCGACGATCTGGCCGCGCTCCTCGCTTGGGGCGGCGACGACGGCACACTCGGCGACGTCGGGATGGGCAAGTAGCGCCGCCTCCACCTCCGGGCCGGCGATGTTGTAGCCCGACGAGATGATCATGTCGTCGGCGCGGGCCGCGAAGTGGAAAATGCCATCCTTGTCGCGCACAAAATCATCGCCGGTCAGATTCCAACCGTCGCGCACGTACGTGGTCTGGCGCGCGTCCGCGAGGTAGCGGCAGCCTGTCGGTCCGCGCACGGCAAGGTGGCCGATGATGCCGTCGGGTACGTCTTGCATGTCGTCGTCGACGATCCGGGCCTCGTAGCCAGCCACCGGCCGGCCGGTCGACGCAGGAGCAGCATCGCCGAGGCGATTGCTTATGAAAATGTGCAGGAGCTCGGTGGCGCCGATGCCGTCGAGGATTGGCTTGCCGGTCTTCTTCGTCCAGTCCTCGAACACGGGGGCCGGGAGGGTCTCGCCCGCCGACACGGCCATCCTGAGCGAGGAAAGGTCGGCACCCCTGTCCATGGCCGCCATCATGGCGCGGTAGGCCGTGGGCGACGTGAAGCTGACGGTCGCTTTGTACGTCTCGATGATCTCGATCATGTTGGCGGGCGAGGCATTCTCCAGCAGCGTGGCGGTGGCGCCGAAGCGCAGTGGGAAGATGGCAAGCCCTCCGAGGCCGAAAGTGAAGGCAAGCGGCGGCGAGCCAACGAACACGTCGTCCGGCGTCACGCCGAGTACCTCCCGGGCGTAGCCATCGGCAATGATCAGCAAATCGCGGTGGAAATGCATGGTGGCTTTGGGCTCGCCTGTCGTCCCGGACGTGAAGCCCAACAGCGCAACGTCGTCGCGGCCGGTTTTGACGGCGTCCAATTTGACGGGCTTGCTCAACGCCACGCGGTCTAGCTCGGCATCGTGGTTCGCCGTGCCGTCGAAGTTGATCACCTTGGTCAGGAATTTGCTTTCCTTGGCGCAAGCAACCAGCTCGTCGGCGATGCGGCTGTCGGTCAGTGCGAGGCCGACCTGGGCCTTGTCGATGATCTTGGCGAGTTCGCGTGCGCGCAGCATCGGCATGGTGTTGACGGCCACGCCGCCGGCCTTGGTCACTGCCAACCAGGCCGCCACCATGGCCGGGTTGTTGCCCGAGCGGATGAGCACGCGGTTGCCGGGCCTGACCCCGAAGTCCTCGACCAGGGCGTGGGCGAGCCGGTTCGACCAGTCGGTGAGCTCCTTGTAGGTGCGCCGGCGACCGTTGCCGATCAGCGCGGTGTTGTCGCCGAAGCCCTTCTCGACCATGCGGTCGGTAAGCTCGACGGCAGCGTTGAGGCGCTCCGGATACTGGAATTCGGGGCGGTCGAGCAGCAAGTCAGGCCACTGCTCTGCGGGGGGCAGGTTGTCCCGCGTGAAGGTATCGACATGGGCGCTGGGGCCGAGGGCGGCCGCTCCCTTCGGGGCCGAACGACGCGGATTGCCGCTGCTGTGCGCTTCGCGCGCAAACAATCTACCGAACATCGCGGGCCTCCTGGTGCGTGGTTGCCGACGATCTGTTGCTCTTGAATCCGGGAGTGTTCAGGAGCGCGATCATGGTCCGGATCTCCTGGTCACCAAAGTTGCCCAGGATCTCGTTGACCCAGGCCTCGTGGGCTTTAGCCATGGTTGCAAACTGCCGTGCACCCTTTGGCGTGAGGTGGACGAAGGTGGCCCGCCGATCCTCCTCGTGCGGGCGGCGCGCGACCATCCCTTCGGCCGCCAGACGGTCGATGATGCCGGTGACATTGCCGTTGGAGACCATCAAGAAGCGCGACAGCTCCGTCATGGTCATGCCGGCAGGCCTGCGCTGGAGCGCCGCCATCACGTCGAACTTCGGCAATGTCATGTCGAAGGCGACGCGTAGGCGCTCGCGCAGTTCCGCCTCAATGGCGCGGGAGGTCCGCAGCAGCCGGAGCCACAGGCGTAGCCTTTGCTTGCTGGCTGGCTCTGTCTTCGCCCCGAGCTTGAGATTCGGCCTCCGCTGCGGCTGTGCAGTCATATCTCGCCCCCGGAGATCGAGATGGCTTGTCCGTTGATCGCCTGCGCGCCGGCCGAGCAGAGCCAAAGTACAGTCTCGGCGACCTCATCTGGCTGGATGAGCCGCCCCTGCGGGTTGAGGCGTGCAAGTTCGGAGCGGGAGGCATCGCGCGATCGGCCGGTCTTGTCGGCGATGTTGGTGAGTGCCGCTTCCAAGAGTGGCGTGTCGGTATAGCCCGGGCACACCGCGTTGACCGTGATGCCACGCGGCGCCAGCTCGGCGGCGAGAGCGCGTGCCAGGCCGATAACGCCATGCTTGGCTGCGCAATAGGCCGCGACATAGGGGTAGCCCTTTAGGCCGGCCGTGGAAGCGGTGAATACGATACGAGAGGCAACCGCCTCAGGTCTCAACAGATCGGGCAGGGCCGCCTGCACCGAGAGAAACGCGCCCGTCAGATTCACGTCGAGCATGCGCCGCCAGTGGGCTATGTCAGCCTTGGCGATGGGGGTGCTCTCCGCCGCTCCGGCGTTGGCGATGAGAATGTCGATGGGGCCGTGTGCGGCTCGCGCGGCGTCTACCATGGCCTTGGTTTGCGTTTCCTTGGTCACGTCGGCGACGACCACCTTGGTGCCCGGCAGGCTGGCCGCGATCCTTTCGAGCGGCGCTGCTCGGCGTCCCGCAAGCGAGATGGCGGCACCGGCCCTGGAAAGCTTCGCGGCGATTGCGGCACCGATGCCGCTGCCGCCGCCGGTGATGAGGGCATGTCTGCCGTCGAGGATACCCATCACACCCGCTCCGTGCCGCCCTCGGAGCGGCCCGCCAGGCGGTGGAGCTGGTCTCGACCCGCGAGGTAAGGCTTGGGCCAGGTCTCGCCGGTATAGCCGAGCCCGGCGGCGGCGTGCAGCGTCCAGTACGGGTTGGCCAGGTGCGGGCGGGCGAGGCAGCACAGGTCCGCACGCCCCGCCATCAGGATCGAGTTGACGTGGTCGGGCTCGTAGATGTTGCCGACCGCCATCGTGGCGATGCCCGTCTCGTTACGGATGCGGTCGGAGAACGGCGTCTGGAACATGCGCCCGTACACCGGCTTGGCATGGATTGAGGTCTGGCCGGCCGACACGTCGATGATGTCGACGCCTGCGGAGCGCAGCAGGCGCCCAATGGCGACGGCTTCATCAGGTGTGATCCCGTCGGCGCCAACCCAATCGCTGGCCGAGATGCGCACGGAGATCGGCCTGTGCGACGGCCATACCGCGCGCACGGCCTGAAGCACCTCGAGCGGGAAGCGCATGCGGTTCTCGAGGCTGCCGCCATAGGCATCCGTGCGGCGGTTGGTGAGCGGCGTGATGAAGGCGGACATCAGGTAGCCGTGGGCATAGTGCAGTTCGAGCATGTCGAATCCGACGCGCTCAGCCATCTCGACCGCCCGCACGAACTCGGCTTTCACATTGTCCATGTCAGCCCGCGTCATCTGGCGCGGCACCTGGTTCTCGGGCGACCAGGCCACGGGCGATGGACCCATCACCAGCCAATTGCCTCTCCGCAACGGCGCGTCCATTACCTCCCATCCAAGCTGGGTCGAGCCCTTAGGGCCCGAGTGGCCCAGCTGGATGGCGACTTTGGCGTCGGTCTCGGCGTGGATGAAATCGACGATGCGCTTCCAGGCAGCTTCGTGCTCGGGCGCATAGAGGCCGGTGCAGCCCGGGGTAATGCGTCCCTCGGGCGAGACGCAGGTCATCTCGGTGAAGACCAGGCCTGCCCCGCCCTTGGCGCGCTCGGCGTAATGCACGAAATGCCAGTCGGTCGGCGCCCCGTCGACCGCGCGATATTGTGCCATCGGGGAGACGACGACACGGTTCTTGAGGTGCAGATCGCGCAGACGGAACGGGGTGAACATCGGCGGGCGCGCACGGTTTGGCCGCTCACCTGTGGCCTGCTCCTCGAACCACATCTCGGCGCCTTCGAGCCAGGCACGGTCGCGCGTGCGCAGGTTCTCGTGACTGATGCGCTGCGAGCGGGTGAGCAGCGAATAGTTGAACTGCACGGGATCGAGATGGAGGTAACGCTCGACCTCCTCGAACCACTCGGTAGAGTTGCGCGCCGCGCTCTGGAGCCGGAGTACCTCCCTACGGCGCTCGTCCTCATAACGCCGGAAGGCTGCCGACATGTTGGGCTCGGTATGCAGGTACTGGGCAAGAGCGATGGCGCTTTCCAGCGCAAGCTTGGTGCCGGAGCCCACCGAGAAATGGGCAGTGGCGGCCGCATCGCCGAGCAGCACGACGTTGCCGTGCGACCACCTCTCGCACAGCACGCGATTGAAATTGAGCCAGGCCGAGCCGCGAAGGTGCCCAGCATTGGTCATCAGCCGATGGCCGCCGAGGTTCCGCGCAAAGATGCGCTCGCAAGCGGCAATCGTCTGCTCCTGCTCCATGCGATCGAAACCCGCCCGTCGCCAAGTCGGCTCCGAGCACTCGACTATGAAAGTCGCCGTGTCGGTGTCGAACTGGTAGGCATGCACCCAGATCCAGCCGTGCTCCGTCTCCTCGAAGATGAATGTGAAGGCATCGTCGAACTTCTGGTGCGTACCGAGCCAGACGTACTTGGTGTGCCGAACGTCGATGTCCGGCCGGAAGGCATCCGCCAACGCGCTACGCACCCTGGAGTTGGCACCATCACTGGCGACAATGAGGTCATACTCGCGATAAGGCTCTAGATTCTCCACCTCGGTCTCAAAGCGCAACTCCACCCCGAGCGCTTGCGCTCGCGCCTGCAAAATGTTGAGGAGCCGCTTGCGGCCGATGCCGCTGAAGCCGTGCCCACGCGAGCGCGTAACGCTACCGCGGTAGTGGACGGCGATGTCGTCCCAATAGACGAACTCGCGCCGGATCGCCCCCGCGCTGTCGGGGTCCGCCCCCTCCAGGTTCGCAAGAGTTTCGTCGGAGAGCACGACACCCCAACCGAAGGTGTCGTAGGGGCGATTGCGCTCGACGACCACGACTTCGTGCCGCGGATCACGCAGCTTCATGGCAATCGCAAAGTAGAGCCCGGCAGGCCCTCCCCCCAGACAGGCGACGCGCATGGTCCAGCGCCTCCGTCATTCAAGACGTGACGTCGAGCTTGCCCGAGCGATAGAGATATTTCAAGTATGAAATTTCATGAGTGAATAATCATGCCTCGATCCTTGCGGGAATGTCGGCGCTTGTCGTCGGCGGCTCGGCGGCGGTGTTAACGCACCGATAACGCTAGTACGCGACCCCGCGCGAAGTGCGTCAGATTAACACCTACTCATTTAGTGGCCATAAATGCGCATGCCGCTATCGGTTGTCTCCTACCGTGGGGGCTATCGCCTTGCGCGCGTTGTTTTGGCGAAAAAGAAATGATCGGTTGGCGGCGCGTCTCAACTCGGTGATTGAGACGTCCGAGCGCGTGCGTAAATCGTTCCGGCCGCCGCCCCCGCGCGTCACGATCGATACGTCCTTCCTTGAGTCCTCGACGGAAGTGGAGAAGGTTCCAGAGCCGTTCGAGGCCGAGTTGTCCACCGGGGCTGACGCCGGGCTCGAGCTGGAACACGCAGCCGAAGCGCCATGCGACGTCGAGACCGAGCAGCGTGAGCCCGCTGCACGACTGGAGGACGAGGCCTTACGCGAGCAAGCTGCTCGGTACGAGGCTGAAGCTCATCGCGACGCGGCGGCCTGGTCCGCCGCCGAGGCTCAACGAGAGCTTGCAGCGCTGCGAGAGGCCCTGGAGCAGACCGAACTGGCCGCACGCCTCGAAACCGAAGCGCAGCGCGAGCTGATCGCAGGGCTGGAGGCCGAGGCCCTGCGCGAGCAAGCCGCCCGTCGCGAAGCCGAGGCTGATCGCGAGCAGGCAGCCCAGCGCGCCGCAGAGGCCCAACGTGAGCTGACTGCACTGCGTGAGGCAATAGAGCGGCGCGAGCTGGCTATACGCCAGGAGGCCGAGGCCCAACGAGAGCTGGCAGCGCTGCGGGAGGCCGTAGAACAGCGTGAAGTGGCTACCCACCGCGAAATCGAGGCGCAGCGCGAGCTGATCGCACGGCTGGAGGCCGAGGCCTTGCGAGAGGCCGCAAGGCAGCACGAGCTGGTCGCAAATCGCGTAACCGAAGCAGGAGAACGCGAGGAAGCCGCTCGTCAGGAGGTTGAAGCTCAGCGCGAGTTGGCCACACGGCTGGATGCCGCTCGCCGCGCGGCTGAGACTGGTTGCGAGGAGGCGGCCAGGAGCGCCGCCGAAGCCCAACGAGAACTAGCGGCCCTGCGCGAGGCCGTTGAGCAGCGTGAACTGGCTGCGCGCCGCGAAACTGACACTCAGCGCGAGCTGACCACGCGCCTGGACGCCCAGGTCTTGCAGGAGCAGGCCGCCCGGCGCGAAGCTGAAGCTCATCGCGAGGAAGCAGCCCGCAGCGCCACCGAGGCTCAACGCGAGCTGGCGGCACTGCGAGAGGCGGCAGAACAGCGCGAGCTGGCCGCACGCCTCGAAACCGAAGCGCAGCGCGAGCTGATCGCACGGCTGGAGGCCGAGGCCCTGTGCGAGCAAGCCGCCCGTCGCGAAGCTGAGGCTGATCGCGAGGAGGCAGCCCAGCGCGCCGCCGAGGCTCAACGAGAGCTGGCAGCCCTGCGAGAGACCGATGAGCAACGCGAACAAGCCGCACGTCGCGAGGCCGAGGCTCATCTCGATCTGGCCAAACGCCTGGAGGCCGAGGTCTTGCACGAGCGATTAGCCCGGCGCGAGGCTGAGACTAATCGCGAGGAAGCGGCCCGCAGCGCCGCCGAAGCCCGACGCGAGCTGGCAGCCCTTCGGGAGGCCACAGAGCGGCGCCAGGAAGCTGCGCGCCAGGAGGCCGAAGCTCAACGCGAGCCTCCAATGCATGTTGCTGCGATACCGCCCATCGTCACAGCGGAGCCCATGCGGCCCTCGCCGAAGATGCGCTCTGGCAACGCAACGCATCGCCAGCAGCAAGCCCCGACGCCGAGAGACCTGTGGCTTCGCGGGGCCACAGATCGATCCACACCCTTCGTGGCCGACACACAATCGATCGTCCCATCGGCATGGGATGGCCCCGCCAGCGTGGACGCACGTGCAAATACGGACGGCGCCGAGGACAAACCAGAGTTGGCCAACGCTGAGAACAAGCGCCGTAACCGACGCATCACGTCGCGAATACCTGCAACACTGTGGTGCGAGAGCAGGCGCCAAAGCTTGGCCTGCACCATCCGTGACAAGTCATCCAGCGGCGCAAGGCTCGAGTTTGCGGCGGAAAGGTTGACCGATGGAATCAGCGAGCTCGTGGTCGGCGACAAGCTGTCCCTGGTATTCAATGCCTCGGGCCCGGAGCGCACCTCCGTTGCCTGTGTAGTGGTGTGGATTGCCGGAAGCTGCTGCGGTGTGTGCTTCTCTGGTCAATTCAGCCAGATCAACACCCCGAGGAAAACCTCGCCAAGCAGTCGAGCAAGCCGTTGACTCAGCGGCAGCTTCCGGGCTGGATTTGCCGTGTCATGGTTACCTTCGTCCGACCACCACGGCAAAGTGTGACCCCCAACGGTCCTTGGCTCAGCGCGCTCTTAACCACCCCAACGACCAGCGGCGATAGGCAACGTGATGGGGACCGTTAGCATAGGGGGACAGCACATCGGGCAATGGTCTCGTCACCTTGCGCCGCCGGCCCGGCATCGGTCAGCGCCCGCGTTCACCTACGATCCACTTGCGACTGGTGCGTTCTCCCTGCGAGCATGTTAGCCTCGCAAAAAATGAGGGCCAAAGGGGGGAAATCGTGCAACGCGGCTGGCAGGTTGCGTGCGTCTGCTTGTTGGCCCTTTTTGTCGCGGCCCTGGTGACCTCGCTCGACTACTCGCTCCGCGATGCCCTGGGTCCGGGACCCGGCTTCTTTCCGTTCTGGCTAAGCCTGATTGGCGCCGCACTGACGGTCGGCATTCTGGTGCAGGTCACTCGCAGCGCGCCTGATGCCGAGACGGCCGCTATGTTGCCCAGAGGCCGGGCGGCGCTGCAGGCTGCCCTGGTCGTCGTCGCGCTCGCGGTTGCGGCGGCACTGCTCGAGCCGCTCGGCTTTCGCCTGACCATGCTCGCGTTCCTCGCCGCGCTGCT
>Ga0209751_10003991_pt1 | contig 14192 bp, 15 predicted proteins | sample RifCSP13_1_FD_184019 | JGI IMG/M metagenome (GOLD analysis project Ga0209751, IMG submission 184019) | Soil microbial communities from Rifle, Colorado - Rifle CSP2_sed 13_1 (SPAdes) (version 2) | ecosystem: Environmental > Terrestrial > Deep subsurface > Rock core/Sediment | place: Rifle... | reverse complement strand
CCTTCACCGTCTTCAGGATCTGCGCGGTCCGCGGCCCGAACGTCTTGCGGACGGGCTCGACGTTCTCGAACCCCTTGAAGAACTTCGTGAACGGGTGCAGCCGGATCGGCGCCTGCCGCGGGATCGAGACCCCGAGGGCTCGCGGGTCGAACCTCTTCGCCATGGTCGGGCCGGAACGGGGACCGCCACTTTAAGGTTCCCCGAAGCCGCCGCCAAGAAAGGAGAAGGAAGGCGTCAGCAGCACGATGCGCTGCCACAGCAGCAACAGCCGCAGCACGCCTGCTGGGCCTTCCCCGTCGTCGCCGAGATTTTCTTGGGTTCGGGTTCCATGTTCTCTACTTCTGAGCAGGAGGAGAGAAGTTCAAGTACTCTGCCTCCCGTGAGCTCCGCAGATGTCGGAAGTGAAGCGGCGCGCGAACGTCCTCCTCGAGGAGGCCGCGGGTCCCTCGCGGGACGCGATTGCCGCCACCCTGCGCGGTCTTGGACTCAGCGGATACGCGGCGGACACGTTCTGCGCCCTCGTCCGCCTGCCGGATGCGACCGCGGGGGACCTCGTGTCCCGGACCGGAATCCCAGATTCGAAGATCTACTACGCGCTCGACGAGCTGGCGGAGAAGGGACTCGCGGCGGTCCAGCCCGGGAAGCCGAAGACGTACCGGGCCGTCGCCCCAAGGCAGGCGGCCGCCCGGCTGCAGCGGATCCTCGACGAGAGGTACGAGCGTGAGCGGGCGGCGGTGACCCGCGTCGCCGCGCTCCTCGAGCCCCTCCAGTCCGCCGCCCAGTCGCCGACGACGGACCTGGCCTACGTGGTAAAGGGGATCTCGAACGTGATCGCCCGGGCCCAAGGAATGATCGCATCCTCGAGGAAGGAGGTCGTCGTCCTCGCCTCCGATGAGGGGTTCTACCGGAAGCTGGAGCCGGACCTCGTAAGGGCCGCCCGGCGGCGAGTTCGCGTGAAGCTCGCGGTCCCGGACTTCCCGCTCGACAAGGAGATCCAGAAGGCGGCGGAGATCCGGGAGATCGTCTGTTCCTGCCTCGTCCTCGTCGCGGATGGGCAGCAGGTCCTCACGGTCACCCGATTGGACGACGGGTCCGCGTACGGGATCACGTCGACCGACGAGACCCTCGTGCGGCTCGGGCTGGAGTACTGGGACAGCCCGCGGTGCTGCGTGGCGTGCTGACGCACACCGCCAATCTTGAGAACGGACGGCGACTTCGTCCCCAGGCAAGGAAGGACCGATGGACCGCAAGGTCGTGCTCGGAGCCGTGGTGGCGGTCGTCGTCGCCGCGTCGTTCGTGGGCTTGGCGTGTTCGGCGGGATGGTAGGGCGGCGGGACGACGTCGCCTCCTCCGCCCGCCTCTCCCGTGCAAGTCTCCTTTGGAACCTGTGCGCACCTGACCGGCCATTGGGAGGCATACGTGACGAACGTCTCGGAGGAGAGACCCTACGGGGATTACAAGGTCTCACAGATGAGCGTCGGCGACGACCTGTACGTCGGGAGCTTCGGGTCGGGACCGTACGACGTGATCCTCTACTGGGGCGCGAGCGGGGCCACGGTCGTGACGTTCCGTTGCTCCTGAGGACGGACGAAACGTATATCCGCGTCCCGCGGCATCGCGCCGCTCCCTTGACCGCCCGCGTCCCGTGCGAATACTGCGAACAGATTCACCTCGCGAACTCCCGGTACCGCGTCAAGTCCGCAAAGCACGACGTGGACTCTTCCTTCCCGCGGTGCGACATCCATTGGCGGTTCGTCTGCGACACGTGCGGCCGGAGCCACCACTTCAACGGGATCGCGTGGTGCCCCACGGACCGCAGGTTCTTCTGCATCAAGTGCGCCCCTCGCCACCGCGCGGTGCGCAAGCCCTTCTGGCGGTGGTCGTACTACTACGCCCTCACCGGTCCGGACTGTCGGAAGGAGCACGCCGCCCTCGACCGCCTCGAGTTCGAAGGCAAGCACCCGTGGGTGCGCAGCCCCGCGGCGGCCCGGCGGAAGCAAGGCCTGAGCCCGGAGACGGAGATCGTGCCGCCGTGGACGTATTCCCTCGTCGAGAGTCCCGCCGACGTCACGGACCAGAGGATCGCGGCGCAGTGGGACGCGCTCGCGGACGTGTGGACCTCCGGGTACACGGAGCACGGGGACGTGAACCGCCGGTACGTGATCGACCCCGTGCTGTTCGAGATCCTCGGGGACGTGAAGGGCCAGCGGATCTTGGACGCCGGCTGCGGCTTCGGCTATCTCTCCCGCCTCCTCGCGAGGAAGGGCGCGGTCGTGACGGGGCAGGACATCTCCCGCAAGTTCATCGGGATGGCGCTGGAGCGGGAGCGGAAGGAGCCGAACGGGGTCGCCTACCGCCTGGGGAGCATCGTGGACCTCGGCGCGTTCGCGGGCGGCGCGTTCGATGTCGTCGTCTCGAACCTCGTCCTGCAGGACGTCCGGGACTACCGGAAGGCGATCCGGGAGATCGCGCGGGTCTTGCGGCCGAACGGGCGGTTCGTGTTCTCGATCATGCACCCCGCGTTCGCGTCACCGCCGATCCGGGGATGGGTGCAGGAACCGAGGGACTCGAACCGGAACGAGGACCGCCAGTACGTGAAGGTCGACCGGTACTTCGACCGGACGACGGAGGCGTGGGGGTTCGGGGACGGGCCCCGGGTGACGAGCTTCCATCGCCCGCTCCGGGACTACTTCGAGGCCTTGGCGGAGGCGGGGTTCGTCGTCCGCCGCCTCGAGGAGCCCGTGCCGTCGAAGGAGGCGATCGAGCAGCGGCCGCGGGACTTCATGAACGAGTACGACCGGATCCCGTTGTTCCTGATCGTCGAGGCGGTCAAATCCCCATAGACCCGCGGGGGACGTCGACCGTGTCCGGCGAGGGGCGCGCGCCCTTCGGGATCGGCTCGATCTGGTAGTCGAGGACCTCCGCGAGGACCTGCTTCGCGACGGCGGTGAAGACGCCCTCCACGCCCTGCCCCGTCTTCGCGCTCGTGTAGAACCACATCACATCCTTCATCCCGAACGTCTGCTCGATCTCCTCATCGTTCGGCCGTTTCATCAGCTCCGGCAGGAGGTCGATCTTGTTCACCGCGTACACGACGGGGACGTCCCCGACCGCGTTCCGGACCCAGTCGATCCACGTCTCGAGGGCGTCGAGCGTGGAGGGCCGCGCGACGTCCGCAACCGCGATCACGGCCTGCGCCCCCAGAAGGTACGACTCTCGGAGCTCGTCGCGGACGAACCGCTCGCCCATGATGTCCCACAGGGTCATGTCCACGCGGACGTGCTTCGGGATCTCGAGGCCTTGGAAATGCAGTTCCCGTTTCGTGACCCGCGCGCCGAGCGTCGCAGCATACGCCTCGTTGAAGATGTCGAGGACGAAGCGGCGGACGAGGCTCGTCTTCCCGACGGCGGCCTCGCCGACCATGCAGACCTTCATCTTAACGAGCTCGAGGTCCACGGGGCCCCCCTCGGACGGAATGCGATGGAGGAGGCCGGGCTTAAGGATGTTGCCCCGTTTATCAATTGTTCGGGAGGGTGTCGGACGAAGGTCCCCGCCCCTCCGGATCGGCGCGCCCCCGGACGGCCCCAGTCGTTCGACGTCCCGCTCGAAGGCCTGGAAACGGGACTCCCAGTCGAGTAGCGCGAGTTCCAGTCCTTCACGTATTGCTCGAAGTCCTCGGGCGACATCCGGCGGCGAAGCTCCGTCCAGAACCCGTATCCGATTGGCGAGCGCACCAAGGGTTGTTCCGGCATCGACCGCCCCATCGACGTACGCCTCCTCCAGCCTTTCCCACTCCTCCCCGGTCAGGGGGCTGGGCACGCGCCGTTTCGTCCCGGAAGGAGTCGAGTACTTTTGCTGTACATGCAGTAGGGGTTATTAGATGCGCCGTCATCCCCTGACCAACACGAGGCAGTCGAGATGAGCACGCCTCAGGATGACCGACATGAAGGAAGAGATGGGACCCCACGTCCGGGACATTCTCCGGGCGCTGGGCGACAAAGTGAGTGAAGAGGAAGTCGAACGGGAGTTGGGGAACTACCTCAACGTCTACCGCGTGTCGCTCGACACCGCGAAGCGGTCGATCGTGAAGAAGCACGGGGGGAACCCCGCGGACCTCTCCCTCGGCGTGACGAAGACCGTGCGGGAGCTCGTGCCCGGGGACCCGAGCGTGAGCCTCCTCGCGCGGATCGTGTCCGTGAACGAGAAGGAGATCGAGACGGAGGGCGGGTCGAAGGCGATCCTGTTCGGATTCCTCGGGGACCCGACGGGGACCGCGCCGTATACGGTGTGGAACCCCGAGGGGATCGCCCTCGCGAAGGGGGACGTCGTGCGAATCCAGAACGCGTACACGAAGGAGTTCAAGGGCCGCGTGGAAGTCCACCTCGGGAACCGCGCGACCGTCGCGAAGGAGGACGCGGACCTGCTCCCGCCGGTCGAGGTGGGGCGGCCCGTCCCGTCCGGGCCGGCGACCGCGACCCACGTCGTGGACCTGAAGGAGGGGCTGAGCAACGTCGCGGTGACCGCCCGGGTGCTGGCGGTGGAGACCCGCGAGGTGACCGTCGCCGGGGAGAAGAAGACCGTGTACAGCGGCGTCCTCGCGGACGGGACCGGGAAGGTCCAGTTCTCTGCGTGGAAGGACTTCGCGCTCCACGAGGGCGACGTCCTCCGGATCGAGGGCGGGTACGTGAAGGCGTGGCGGGGGATCCCGCAGCTGTCGTTCGACGACCGCGCGACGGTCGCGAAGTTGGCGGCGGACGCCCTCCCCGCGGCGGCGGAGCTCGCCCAGTCCCCGCGGATGTGGATCGAGGACCTGTCCGAGCGCGGGGGCGGCGTGGACGTGACCGTGCGCGGGATCCTGATCGACATCAAGGACGGCAGCGGGCTCGTGTACCGGTGCCCGGAGTGCCGCCGCGTGCTCCGGAAGAACGTGTGCCGGATCCACGGGGAGGTCCAGGGGACCGCGGACCTGCGGGTGAAGGCCGTCGTCGACGATGGGTCCGGCGCGATCACCGCCGTGCTCGGGAAGGACCTGACGGAGCAGCTCCTCGAGAAGACGGTCGAGGAGTGCATCGCGCAGGCGAAGGAGGCGATGGACCAGGAGGTCGTGCGGGACGAGCTCGCGGACCTGCTGATCGCGCAGCCCGTCGAGGTCCGCGGGAACGTGACGAGCGACGACTACGGGCTCATGATGATCGTGGACAGCGCTCGCGTCCTGAAGGTCGACGTGCAGGAAGAGGCGCGGGCGATGCTCGAAGAACTGGAGGGTTGAGGTGGACCTCCTCCTCCCGATCGCGAGGGACGCCCTCCTCCGGAAGGTCGAGGACCGCGTGCGACGGCTCGACCGCGCGTACGTCGTCCGGTGGGTCGCGGGGGACCTGTGGATCGTCGACGCCCTCGCCCAGAAGTACGGGCGGGAGGCGAAGGCGTGGAGGGGGACCGTGCTCGCGACGTTCGACGCGGTCTCTCCGGAGGAGGTCCTCGCGGCGTGCCGGCGCGCGCGCCCGGACCTCGCGGACCTGTGGGACACGCCGGAGGCGCGGGCGAAGGTCGGGGAGGAGTGGCGGCGGGGACGGGCGCTCGTGGAGGCGCTGTAGGTGGGACGATGATTCGGGAAGTGGCGTGGCGGTTGTTCGCGGGCGAGTACAACGACAGCACCCTCGAGGCGGGCGGCGGCGGGGATCGGGCACCGACGTACGTCGTGACCCCGCTCGGCGCCCGGGTGAACCGGCTGTTCGTCGTCGGCGTGCTGACGGACGTGGAGAACGTCGGGACGGACGGGCAGCCGATGTGGCGCGCCCGCGTCGCGGACCCGACGGGCACGTTCCACGTGTACGCCGGCCAGTACCAGCCGGAGGCGTCCGCGAAGCTCGCGAAAGTGAAGCCGCCCGCGTTCGCGGCGGTCATGGGGAAGTCGCGCACGTACTCCCCGGAGCCGGGAACCGTGTACACGAGCATCCGGCCAGAGATGGTGAAGGTCGTCGACGAGAACGTGCGGGACTACTGGATCTTCGACGCGTGCCGGTCCCTGAAGGAGCGGCTCGCGGCGATGCGGGAGGCGCAGGGGATGGACCCCGTGACGAAGGACGCACTCGTCGCCCTCGGGTACTCCGAGGAGGTCGCGGAGGGCCTCGTGGCGGCGCTCGCGCACTACGGGAAGGTGGACCTCGCCCGGTACGCGTCCCTTCTCGCGGAGTCCGTCCGGTACCTGCTCCCGGAGTACCGCGCGTTCGCGCCGGAGGAGCCGGCGCCGGCGGCGAGGGCCCCGGCGCGGGAGGCGAAGGCGGAGCCGAAGAAGGCCACGGACGATGCGGAGGACGCCGTCCTCTCCCTCATCGGGGAGCTGGACCGGGACGGGAAGGGCGCGCCGTGGGACGCGCTCCTCGAGGCGGCGGGGAAGAAGGGGCTCCGGAAGGAGGCGCTCGAGGAGGCCGTGAACGAGCTCCTCGACAAGGGCCTCGTGTACGAGCCCGTGCTCGGCCGGATGAAGAAGATTTGACTACGTGATCCGGTTCAGGGACGCCTTGCAGCTCCAGCACCGGGTCGCCCGCGGGCCGACGCGGGCGCCGCACAGCCGGCACCGCCGCTTGTCCTCGTTCTCGAGGTTGACCTTCGACCGGACCTTCGCCATCTTCACGGTCGCCACGGCCCACGCCGCCAGCCCGGCGACGGTCGCGTGGATCGCCGTGAACAGGAGGTCCACGGGGGGCGTCGCGATCGCGGTGAACACGGCGTAGCCGAGGAACGCGCCCAGGAACGCGACGGGGAAGGCCGCGAACGCGAACGTGCCGGAGCGACCCGCGACCGCCCCCGCGACCGCCACCGCTGCGACACCGTAGAACAGGGAGATCTCCGCCGGCAGGGCGAGCCATCGGAACACGACGATGGGGATCAGGAGGAGGGGGGCGAGAATCGCCGTCCAGACCAGGGTCACGAGGACCCCGAGGAGCGGGTGGCGTACGGCCATCCGCGGGGGATGCCGCCGCATCGTGGATAAAGGTGACCGGCTGGTTTTCACGGATGATACGGAGGTCTACCGGAGCATCGCCTGGATCGCCTCGATCCCGCGGATCGCCTGCTTGATCTGCTCGCGGTCCTCCGCGTCGTGCGCGAGCATCAGGTACTTCCGCAGGTCGGACAGCGCCTCCTCGAACCGGTTCTGTCGGTAGAACAGGAGGCCGCGGTCCCGGAGATCGGGGAGGGACGAGGGCTCGAGGACGAGGATGTCCTGCACGGCGTCGAGGGCGCGGTCGAATTCCCCCTGGTTGAGGTAGATCGTCTTCAGGTTGTTCAGGATCCGGACGAGGGTGTGCCGCTTCGTCACGGGGAGGAGCATCCGCGGGTCGAGTCGGACGAGGCCCCCGTACACGCGGTCCAACCGTTCCTGACAGTCGTCGGCGCTCAGTTCCGTGCCGCCGTGGAACGGGTCGAGGAGGAGGTCGCCCTGCGGGGTCAGCACCTTCACGAGAAAGTGGCCGGGGAGGCCGACGCCGAGGGCGGGCACTGGGACGCGACGGGCGACCTCGAGGTAGACGACGGAGAGGGTGATCGGAATTCCGAGCTTCCGGTCGAGGACCTCGTTCAGGTACGAATTCCTCGGATCGTAGTAGTCGCGCTCGTTCCCGCGGAACCCCTCGACCTCGAACAGCTCGCGGTTGATCGCCTCGACCGCGCGGCGCGGGGAGAGGTCCGCGCCGAGGCGCTCGCGGACCGCGGCGGCCATCCCGTCGAGCTTCCCGAGGTATGGGTCCACCGCCAGGTCCGAGTACGCGCGGGCGCCGAGCAGGAGCGCGGCGAGTGCAAGATCGATGTCCTCGTCCCGCTGCTGGGTCAGGCGGGCGAGTTCCACGCGCGGTTCAGAAGCCAGAGGACCTTCCTCGGCACCCGGCCATGGCTGCGTCCGAGATGAAGGTTTGCCCGCGCGCATGGCATCGTGGATGCGATTCGCATCCGGAGAAAGTTCTTTATCTCCCGACCCGCATGCGGCGCGTGGGATGGCTCTAACGGGAGGCGCTGAGGTTCAGCCCGAGGACTCGTTCCCCTGGGACGCCACGCCGGAGGCAATCCGGAGGATTCCGACCGCGGTCGCGGACCTCGACACGATCGTCGGCGGCGGATTCCCGCAGGGCTCGACCGTCCTCCTGATGGGCGAGGAGGGCGCGGGGCTCCGCGAGTACGTGTACACGAGTGCCGCCAAGCTCAGCATCGTCCGCGAGAACCCGGGCTCGCGGCGGTACTACCTCGGGTCCGGATGCGAGGGCTCGATCCTCCCGGAGAAGATTTGCTACGTGACGTTCGCGCGCTCTCGCGACGTCGTCCTCCGCGAGTTCGCGGCAAGCCTGAACGAGGACTACTACTCCGCGTTCCGGCGGAACACGATGTTCAAGGACTTCAGCGCCCCGTACTTCCGGCGCACGGTCGTGCCCGCGAGCTGGACGGAGCCCCCGGTGACGCCGATCGGGACGCCCCAGGAGAACGTCCTGGAGGGGCTCGTCGCGTTCCTCGACGAGAACGGGCCGAACGCGATGATCGTGATCGACTCCCTCTCCGACTTCGTCGATTCGGATTCCGTCGACGTCCGCGACGTCGTGTCCACCGTCAAGGGACTGCAGCGCGCCGCGAAGAAGTGGGACGGGATCGTGTACCTGCTCCTGACGCGGGACATCCTGGAGCCGCGGGTCGAGCGGATGATCGTGGACTCCGTCGACGGGTGCCTCGTGTTCGAGTGGTCCCGCTACCTGCGGAGCAGCAAGCGGCAGCGGTACCTGTACGTGGAGAAGTTCACGAGCGTGCTCCCGCACCTCCCGATGGAGAAGATCGCGCGGTTCCCGATCATGATCTCGAGCCGACAGGGCCTCGTGGTCGTCTACATGGACCGGATCGGGTGAGACACATGGACATCGTGCCGACGGGCGTGGACGGGCTGGACGAAATGCTGGGCGGCGGGGTCCCGCGGGGACACGTGATCGCACTGCTGGGCTCCTTCGGGACCGGGAAGACGACGTTCGCCCTCCAGTTCCTCATGCAGGGGCTGATCAACGGGGAAAAAGGGATCTTCATCACGCTCGAGGAGGACGTCGAGTCGATCCTCAAGACGGCGGACGGGTACGGGTGGGACCTCCGCTCGCACGTGGAGGACAAGACCGCATCCCTGATCAAGCTCGAACCGGCGGACGCGAAGGCGACGGCGACGCGCGTGAAGTCCGACCTCCCGCAGTTCATCAGGTCCTTCGGCGCGCAGCGGATCGCGCTGGACTCCGTCTCCCTGCTCAACATGATGTTCCCGGACGAGGTCGAGCGGCGCACGCGGCTGTTCGCGCTGTGCGACCAGATCCGGAAGACGGGGGCGACCGCGATCATGACCGCGGAGGTGAAGGACGACAACCCCCGGTCCTCGCGGGACGGCCTCGTCGAGTACGTGAGCGACGGGGTGATCAGCCTGCGGCTCGTCGAGCGGTCGAACGGCGAGGTGCAGCCCGCCGTGCAGGTCGTGAAGATGCGCCGGGTGAAGCACAGCCGCCACATCAAGCCGTACAGCCTCACGGAGGTCGGCGCCGTCGTCCACACGGAGGCCGAGGTCTTCGCCTGATCCGACGGCGGAAAAAGGGGAAGTGGGGAGCGGTCACTTGACGTCGATCCGCTCCACCACGAGTTCCAGTGTCTCGATGGCCAAACCCTTCGCGCTCGAGGCGTCGAGCGTCGGACCGGTCCACTTCACCGGGAACGCCGAATAGAAGTTGTACCGCACAATCTCCCGGCTCTGGTCATCGAGGAGGATGACGGCGCCGTCCTTCGGAACGGGCTGTCCGCGGACCGTGGACTGGTACCAGTCCCACAACATCCGGTTCTGCCCGGCGCCGTACTTCAGGACGATCGGCCCGTACACGGTCCTGCCGGGGAGCCGCCTCGTCTCGTTGTTCGCGTCTTTGTACTCGAGGATCTCCGTCTCGGCGTGGAGGCCAGACACCTCTCGGAACCCCCCGACGACCACGCCATCAATCTCGACGGTGAAGTTGTGGATCGTCGTGTAATCCCGGCGGTCCCTCGCCGGGGCTTGGACCGTCACGACCGCCACGGCGGCCGTGATCACGAGGACGAGCGCGCACAATGCAATTGTTCGCTTCATGATGTCACCTCCTCCCCCGCCGGAGTCCCTGGGTACTTCTCCCCGCGCCCCTCCTCGGCGCCCCCGCAGGGGATGAGCGTGGGCCTATTTGGCGGTGACGACACAACGGCTATACGGGACGCGGCCTTCCCCCGCCCGGTGCGCTTCCTCCGGAAAGGCAAAGTCAAGGAGGTCTACGAGGTCTCCCCGACGGAGCTCGAGTTCGTCTTCACGGACCAAATCAGCGTCTTCGACAAGGTCATCCCGAGCCTCGTGCCGCACAAGGGGGAGACCCTGTGCCGGACGAGCGCGCACTGGTTCCGGGTCGCGGAGTCCGCGGGGATCCGGACGCACTTCCTGGACGTCGTCGGCGGGAACCGGATGCGGGTCCGGCGCGTGGAGGTGATCCCGGACTACGCGAAGATCACGCCGTCGTCGACGAACTTCCTGATCCCGCTGGAGGTGATCGCGCGGTACTACGTCGCGGGCTCCCTGAACGACCGGCTCCAGAAGGGGAAGGTCCGCCCGGAGGACGTCGGCTTCCCGGAGGGGCACGTCCCCCGGTACGGGGAACCTCTCCCGGAACCGTTCCTTGAGGTGACGACGAAGCTCGAGCAGGTGGACCGGGAGCTCAGCCTTGACGAGGCGCTCCGGATCTCGAGCCTCTCCCGGGAGGAATACGACGAACTCATGGAGTCCGTCTTGCGGATCGACGAGCGGATCAACCGGGACGTTCGGTCTCGCGGGCTCCTCCACGTGGACGGGAAGAAGGAGTTCGCGTTCGACGAGCACCGCGAGCTCATCGTCGTGGACACGTTCGGGACCGCGGACGAGGACCGCTTCTGGGACCTGGCGGCGTACGAGGAGGGGAGGCAGGTCGAGCTGAGCAAGGAGTTCGTGCGCCAGTACTACCGCCAGACGGGATACCACGGAAGGCTCATGGAGGCGCGGGAGAAGGGACTCGCGGAGCCGGACATCCCCGCGTTGCCGCCGGACGTCCTCCGCCAGGTCAGCGACCTGTACGTCCGACTGTTCGAGCAGATCTCGGGACAGTCGTTCCGGTGAGGGGCAGACCGCCTACGGGATGACCTTGTTCGTGCCCGGGTCGAATCCGAAGAACGGGTCGTCGAACCCGCGGACCTTGTTGTTCGTGAACGCATTGTCCGTGCCGAGCACGTCGACGATTCCGAAATCCCCGTGGGGGCCGTCGGCGCCGTCGTCGAACACCCGATTGTTGTCGACCGCGACCGCGGTGCCGAGGAAGACCGCGATGCCGATGTCCGCGTTCCCGCCGATGTTGTTCCACCGCACGACCGCCGGTCCCGCGTCGAACACGAGGATCGCCGTGGCGGAGAAGTCCGAGGCGCCGAGCCACTGGTTGCCCTCGACGAGGTTGTGTTCGACCGTGGCGACCGCGCCGAACCCCACTTGGATCGAGTTCGCCGCCAGGTTCGCCTGGGTCGCGCTCGCCCCGATCCGGTTGTGGTGCACGTGGACGGCCACGTCGCCGTTCGTCAGGACGCCCGTCTTCTGGTATGCGAGGACCGTGTTGTGGGCGATCTCGACGAACTTCGTGGCAGGATGGGAGCCATCGAACGGGGGGTTGCGGACCTCGATCCCGTTCCCCTCCTGGCAGCCGCTCGCCCCCTGATGGATGTCCGTCACCGTGTTGTGGAGGATCGAGCCGCCCGCGCCGTTGAACAGGATCCCGCGAAGACGGGTGTCCGCGGGTCCGGATGGGTCGCATACATCCGCCAGCCCCGTGGCCCTCACGAGGGTGTTCCGGATGTGCGCGACGGATCCGCCGTTCATCACGATCGCCCCGAGGAAGTGGCCGCCCGCGGGGTCGACGCCCGTGATCGTGAATCTCGCGCCGTCGAGGGTCCATCCGTCCGGGATGAAAAGCGTGTGGTCCGTCGTGCAGTCCGCGAGGAGCGTGATCTTCAGCGCAGCGGGATCCGCCGCGAACGCGCAGGGCTCGAGGGACGGCTCGAAGTCGTACGTCGTCGCGTCGGAGCCGAGGCCGATCGCGAACCCGTCCGCCGCGCCGACGAAGTCGTCCCACGCGCCCGCCCCGAACCCCGCCACGATGCGGATGCCCCCGAGCCCGCTCCCCGAACTCACGATCGTCGCGTCGGGGTTCGCCGCCACGTAGCTGGCGAACGTGACGAGCGGGGGTCCGAACGTCCCCGCGTTCAGGGACCACCAGCCGCCGGCGAGGGCGTCCCAGGTCTGCCACGTGTTCAGGGACACGCACGCGGGATTGCCTCCGCACTGGTTTGGGACCGGGTCTCCGGAGTACGCGCCCGACTGGTAGCACGGCTCGAAGAACAGGAGGTCGTCCGAGGCGCCGTCCTCGTCGTTGTCCACGTTCACGATCAGGTAGGGCGCCTGGCAGCCCATGAAGGCGGAGACGTACGTGTCGTATGCGAGGGTCGTCACGTCGCCGAGCGCGGTGCCGGCGAAGTCCGCGTTCCGGAGCTGCGCCCCGGAATCCCCGTCCGCGCCTACCGCCATGTGGAGGCTGCCGACCCCGAGCGGGGGCGTCCCGGGCCCGGGAGCGAACCCCGCACTCGCGGTCCCGCTCGTCTGGAACGCCCAGCCGTCCATGTCCGCGATCGTGACAACGATCGTCGTGTTCGAGGACGGGTTCGTCGGCGACGGGACTTGGTTCGTGGCGAGCAACCCGAGCGCGGCCGTCGTCAGCAGGATGCCGATCAACGCGGCGAGGAGGCGGGCTCGGCCCGCGAAGGCGGGAGGCCGTGTTGGGTTCCCTGGGGAAGTTGCTTGCGTACCAGACACCGGCCCGGAATTCGCCCGGCTCGCTTCGACCATCTCGCATCCCTCCACGGCACGAGGCCGTGGCGGACCGCGCACCCGGGACTCCTGCTCTTAACGGTTGCCGGCCGATTATCGCCCGTGCGACTGACTAACAAGTGGCGGTCGGAGGCGGCTCTCGCGCCTCGTGTCCGACGCCCCTCGAACGTGAACGCACCGTATAGACAAAGCCTTAATCTGAACCCGTGATGTCATGGACGTTGGGGCCAGCGATGGAAACCGTGGTCTACGTCGACGGGAAGTTTTTGCCCCAATCCGAGGCGAAGATCGGCGTCTTCGACCATGGCCTCCTGTACGGGGACGGCGTTTTCGAGGGCATCCGGGCGTACAACAAGCGGGTGTTCAAGCTCGAGCGCCACGTGGAGCGGCTGTACCAGAGCGCGAAGGCGATCGACCTCGCGATCCCGCACGCGCAGGAGGGGATGGTCGACCTGATCCTCGAGACGTGCCGGCGGAACCGCGTCGTGGACGGGTACATCCGCCCGATCGTTACGCGGGGGCCCGGGGACCTGGGGCTCGACCCGCGGAAGTGCACGCGCGGTCCGAGCGTGATCGTGATCGCGAACCCGGGGATCGCCCTGTACCCGAAGGAGAAATACGAGAATGGGCTCCGGCTCGTGACCTCCTCGTACCGGCGCGTGCCCCCGCAATCCCTGAGCCCGAGCATCAAGTCCCTAAACTACCTGAACAACATCCTCGCGCGGATCGAGGCGAACCAGCACGGAGCGGACGAGGCGCTCATGCTCGACATCCACGGGTACGTGAGCGAGGCGAGCGCGGACAACGTGTTCATCGTGCAGAACCACACGGTCATGACGCCGTACGCATCGACAAACCTGCCCGGCGTGACGCGGGAGACGGTGCTCGAGCTCGCGGAGAAGGTCGGGGTCCGCGCAATCGAGCGGCCGTTCACGCTGTACGACGTGTGGTCGTCGAACGAGTGCTTCATCACGGGGACCGCGGCGGAGATCGGGCCGGTCGTCGAGGTCGACGGGCGGACGATCGGGGACGGGGCGCCGGGGAAGGTCACGAAGCAGCTGATGAAGGCGTTCCGGGAACTCGTGACGACGACGGGCACGCCGATCTACTAGGGCGAGAATGTGATAAGGGCTATATCCGGGAGCCCGTTCGCCCATCACCGCCATGAAGTTCTACGAATACAAGGCCCACGAGATCTTCCGGAAGTACGGCATCCCGGTCCCCCGCGGAGTCTTGGCGACGAAGCCGGACGACCTCGTCGACCCGCCGCTTC
>Ga0209751_10003988_pt1 | contig 14200 bp, 13 predicted proteins | sample RifCSP13_1_FD_184019 | JGI IMG/M metagenome (GOLD analysis project Ga0209751, IMG submission 184019) | Soil microbial communities from Rifle, Colorado - Rifle CSP2_sed 13_1 (SPAdes) (version 2) | ecosystem: Environmental > Terrestrial > Deep subsurface > Rock core/Sediment | place: Rifle... | reverse complement strand
CGCGGGCATGTCGAGCCCTCCGGCCTTTACGACGTCCTCCTGCGACAGGAACAGGAATCGAGCCTCGCCCACGGCGCGGAACCGTAGCAGGGCGGCCTTCCTACCCGACGGGCTCCAACACGATCTCGGAGACGTCGATCACGGTTCCGTGCCGCGGCGCGGAGTGCGGCGGATCGCCGCGAGGAGCTCCTGGACGCGGATCGGCTTCGTCACGTAGTCGTTCATCCCGGCGGCCAGGCAGCGCTCGCGGTCGCCCTGCATCGCCTCAGCGGTCATCGCGACGATCCAGGGGCGCTCGCCGTCGGGCCAGCGCTCGACGATTCGGGCGCGTGGCCTCCAGGCCGTCCATCTCGGGCATCTGGACATCGATCAGGACCAGGTCGTAGGGCTGGCGTTCGATCGCCTGGATCGCCTCGATGCCCGTTGCCCACGATGTCGGCGCGGTACCCCATCTTCTCGAGCAGCCGGAGCGCGAGCTTCTGGTTCACTGCGTTGTCCTCCGTCAGCAGGATGCGCAGGGGCGTTTCGCGGCGCCTCGAGCTCGGCGATGCGCGCCTCGAGCGCCTTGCGCTTGGTCTTGGTCTTCCCCTTGCCCTTGCTCATGAGCCCCCCGACAGGTCGGCGGTCGCGACCTGGAGGGCGTCGTGGACCCGGTCGAGCTCTTCGGCGATCCCATCGATCTGTTCCTTGCCATCCTCGAACGTTCCGGCCTTCGCCGCCTCCTCGAGTCGACGGCTCCGCTCGGCGAGCTCGTGGGCCCCGAACGTCGCGGCGTTTGACTTCAGCGTGTGGGCGGCTCGACGGACCTCGGCGATGTCACCCGACTCCAGCCCGGCCCGGGCCGCGGTGATCAACCCCGGCGTGTCGGCGATGAACTGGTCAACGAGTTCCGCGACGAACTCCTCGTCGCCGCCCATGCTCTCGGACAGGCGCCGGAGCACCTCGGTGTCGATGGGTCCGTTCGTCACGCTGGAGACCTCCTCGTCCATCGAGTCCGGCTCGGCAGGCACCTGGCCGCGGCGCGGCGTCCGCTGGATCGCCGCGACCAGCTCCTCGATCCGGATCGGCTTCACAACGTAGTCGTTCATGCCGGCCTCGAGGAAGCGTTCGCGGTCGCCGGCCATCGCCTCGGCGGTCATCGCGACGATCCACGGGCGCTCGCCCTCGGGCCAGCGCTCGAGGATCCGGCGGGTTGCCTCGACGCCGTCCATCTCGGGCATCTGGACGTCGGTGAGCAGCAGGTCGTACGGCTGCCGCTCGAGCGCCTCGAGAGCCTCGATCCCGTTGCCGGCGATGTCGGCCCGGTAGCCGAGCTTCTCGAGCAGCCGGATCGCGAGCTTCTGGTTCACGACGTTGTCCTCGGCGAGCAGGATCCGGAGCGGATGCTTCGACCCGAGCTCCGGGTCGAGCACGCTGGTCACGCCCTCCTCGGCTCGCTCATCCGTGGCCACCCCGAGCACTGTGGAGATCGCGGCGTGCAGGGGTGAGGCCTTGATCGGCTTGGTGACCACCGCGGCGATCGATGCGGCCTCCCACCGCGGGTCGGCCTCCACCTCGCGCCGGCCCACGGAGGAGGCCAGGATCGTCGGGAGGTCGGGCGCGCGCTCGTGGATCCGCACGGCGAGGTCCAGGCCGTCGACGCCCGGCATGACCATGTCGAGCACGGCGAGGTCCATCCGGCCGTCTCCGAGCGCGGCGAGGGCCTCGTGGGCGCCTTCGGCGGTCACCGTCTGCATCCCCCAGGCGCCGAGGAGCGCGCCCATGAGGTTGCGGTTCGTGGCGTTGTCGTCCACGATCAGGGCGCGGCGATCCGCGAACGACCCGTCGCGACGCAGCGCCGTCGGCGTCATCTCGGTAACCCCGGCGACGAGCGTGACGTGGAACGTGCTGCCCTGACCGGCGCCCTCGCTCTCGACCCACATCGTGCCGTCCATCAGCTCGGCCAGGCGCTTGCTGATCGCGAGGCCGAGGCCCGTCCCGCCGTAGCGGCGGCTGGTCGAGACGTCGGCCTGGCTGAACGACGCGAACAGCCGGTGGATCCGGTCGGGCGGGATGCCGATGCCCGTGTCGCGCACCGTGAGGTAGTAGCCGACCTTATCCGGGATCGCGGTCGGCGAGGCCGTCGCGCGCACGACGATCTCGCCCTCCTCGGTGAACTTGACCGAGTTGTTCAGCAGATTGAGGAGGATCTGCCGCAGCCGGCTCGCGTCGCCGACGGCCGTCTCGGGGGTGCCCTCCTCGAGCTCGTAGACGACCTCGAGCCCCTTCTTCGCGGCTACGGGGCCGATCAGCTCGACGACCGACTCGATGCACGCGCGTAGGTCGAAAGGCGCGAGCTCGAGCTCCATCTTGCCGGCCTCGATCTTCGAGAAGTCCAGGATGTCGTTGATGATCCCGAGCAGCGCCTCGCCGCTGTTGGCGATCGTCGAGGCGTACTCGCGCTGTTCGCCGTCGAGGTCGGTCTCGGTCAGCAGGCCGCTCATGCCGATGATCGCGTTCATCGGCGTACGGATCTCGTGGCTCATCGTCGCGAGGAACGCGCTCTTGGACTCGTTGGCGGCGTCGGCCTGCGCCTTAGCCTCCTGCGCGGTCTGGAACAGGCGCGCGTTGTCCAGCGCGATCGAGGCCAGCTGCGCGAACCGCTGGAGGCGCTCGACCTCGTCGGGATCGAAGGAGGCCCGGCTCGACGGATCGCGCGCGATCTCGAGAACCCCCACGACCCGCTGGCCGGACCGCAGCGGCACGCCTACCACCGCTCCGATCGTCCCGGTCGGGAAGTTCGGCGACCGGCCGTCCCAGGCGTCGTACTCGTCGATCACGAGCGGGTCCCCCGAGTCCCAGACCCGTCCGGCCAGACCCTCGCCGTGGGCGAGGGTCGCACCGGCGTCCACGGCCAACAGTCCGACGGACACGCGGTTCTCCAACCGCAGGCCGCCCGTGTCCTCCAGGTAGATAGCGCCGTGCTCGGTGCCGAGCAGGTCGCCCGCCCGGGTCAGCAGCGCACCCAAGAGCTCGTCGAGGTCCAGGCGGTCCATCACGCCGAGCGTGGTCTCGTGCAGGGCCTCGAGCTCGGTGTTCTGCTCGCGGAGCTCCTCTGTGCGCTCTGCCACGCGCGCCTCCAGGCCCTCGAGGGTCTCGCGGAGTTGCGAGGTCATCGTGTTGAACGACTCGGCGAGCTCACCCACCTCGTCCTTGGTGGTGACCGGCGCCTCCCGCGTGAGGTCCCCGGCGGTCACCGCGGCGGCCGTGTCGGTGATCGCGAGGATCGGGCGCGCGATCCTGCGCGACACGACGTAGATCCCGATCCCGACGAGGGCGACGACCGCGAGGCCGATCCCGCCGATCGTGAGCGAGAGCTCGCGGGCCGGCTGGAACGCCTCGTCCTGGCTCATCTCGGCCATCAGCGCCGCGCCGACCTCGGGGAGCCAGTGGTAGACGCCGATCACCGGCTCGCCCTCGTAGTTCTCGTAGAGGCCCTGCCCCTCCTGTTGCGCGGTCGCCTTGTCGATGCCGCTCGAAGAGATGGCGTCGGGGTACTCGCCCAGCAGGCGCGCGTGCACGAACCGGCCGTCCGTGCCCACGAGGTACGTCTCGCCGCTGTCGCCGAGTCCCGTGCGTTCGAGCACGATCCGGTCCAGCCGCTCGAGGTTCAGCACCGCGGCGACCACCCCGATCCGCTGCCCGCTGTGGTCGAACAATGGCGTCGCGATCGTGATCACGGAAGCGTCCGAGAGCGCGCTCCGCGACACGGGCTGCACGTAGGTGTTCGAGCTCCCCTCGACGAACCAGGGCTCGTCGGTCAACGAGAGCCCTTCGTGCTCGGCGACGGTCGAGACGACGATGTTGCCCTCGAGGTCGAGCACGAGGAACTCTTGGGCATCCGCGGTCTTCGAGACGACGAAGGTGAGGAGCTTCTGGGCCGCGTCGTGCGCCGCGGGATCTTGGAGTCCGTCCTCGGTCAATAGGTCGGAGACGCGCTCGTTCAAGGTGTCGAGGACGTCGTCGCCGGTCTCGTAGCCGCCCATCAGCCCCGCTACGAACACGGCGTTGCGGCGCTGCTCGTCCACCCAGCGATCGAGCGAAGCTGCCTTTCCCTCGGCCGCTGCGTCCAGCCGGTCGAACACGGTCCCCTGGAGCGAGGTTCGCGCCCGCTGATAGGCGACCACGCCGACGATCGCCACGGTGAGGATGGACAGCACGAGGAACGAGACCACCAGCCGGACCATGAGGCTCCGACGGCCCCGTCGCGTCCGTGCCTGGGGTGCGCTCATCCGGTCAGAGCTCCTGCTCCACGGTCGACAGGTCGAACGCGCCCGCCGCGCTCGCGTAGTCCTGCCCGAAGAACTCGATCGAGAGCTCTCGCAGCGTACCGTCCTCGTGCAAGCCCTGGACGATCTGAGTGACGCGCCCGACGAACGAGTGAACGTCTAGCTCCGAGCTCCTGTCGATCCACCCCGTCGCGTACTCGTCGAACAGCGGCTCGCCGATCTTCCGCAGCGGCATCCCGCTCGCGATCGCATGCTCGCCCACCTGCTCGGCGCAGAGGAACGCGTCGATGTCGCCGTCGACGACGTCCTCCAGGCCGGGTCCCTCGACCGTGTAGCCGACCACCTCGGCGTCGACGATCCGGAAGTCCCCGTCGAACCCCGGCAGGTCCAACGTGCCGTTCAGGTAGCTCTCGTGCGTGCAGCTCGCGCACGCGCCGACCCGCTGGCCCGACAGGTCCTCGGGGACCGAGGAGACCGAGTCCCCGCGCACGAACGCGAACGCGGGCAGGACGTAGTACGGCTGGGTCACGTACAGGTAGCGGTTCCGCTCGGCGTCTATCGCGCCGGAGCCATAAGCGAGATCCCACCGCTCGCCCCAGCTGCCGCCCGTGATCTCGACCCATTGCGGGGCGACTAAGCACGGTTCGACCCCGAGCGCGGCGGCGACCGCCTTGCCGGTCTCGACGTCGTACCCGGAGACCTCCGGGCCGGTCAGCTGGCTCTCGGCGCACTTCGTGTCCGGCGCCCGGGTCGCTCCTTCGACGGCGAAGGACTGCGGTGCGTAGTCCAGGTCGGTGGACAGGATCAGCGTCCCGCGATCGAGGATCTGCGCGAGCTTGTCGTTCTCGGGATCGGCGTTCGCGCCGTCGTCGCCGTTCGAGCACGCCCCCGCGAGCAGGAGCGTGCAAACGGCGAGGACGACGGGGAAGCGCATCGAGCTCAGGTCACCATCACGGAGCCGTCACGACCTGCCCTGTGGCCTCGAGGTCGAAGGCCGCCGCGGCGGTGATGTAGTCGGTGCCGAACCACTCCTCGGAGATCGCGAGCAGTGTGCCATCGGCCTGTGCCGCTCGGATGATCTCGTTCACGCGGTCGACGAACGCGCGGCTGTCCAGGCCTGAGCTCTTGTCGACGAAGCCGGACGGGTAGTAGGTGAACGCGATCTCGTCGAGCGGTCGCAGGCCCAGCCCCTCGTCGATCTGCGCCTGACCGACGGGGCCGGCGGCAAGGAACGCGTCGATCTCACCATCGGCCAAGGCCTGCAGGCCCGGTCCCTCCGTCTCGAAGATGGCGATCTCCGGGTTCTCGACCGTCTGGACGACCTCGATGCCGGGGATCACGAGCTCACCGCGCAGGTACAGCTCGTGCGAGCAGCTGGAGCAGGCGCCGATCTTCAGCCCGTCGAGGTCGCTCGGCGTCTGGAACTTCGAGTCCTCGCGGACGAAGTAGTAGTTGGGGACCGCATAGTACGGCTGGGTCATCCACAGCCGCTCCATCCGGTCCTCGTTGATAGATCCAGACCCGTACACGAGGTCCCACCGGTCGCCCCAGTTGCCGGAGGTCACCTCGGTCCACGACGGCGAGACGAGACACACCTCGACGCCGAGCTCCCCCGCCACGAGCTTCGTCGTCTCCGGGTCGAATCCCGTGACCTCGGGAGCGGTCAGTTGGTCCGGAGCGCACACCGTGTCCGCCGGGCGCGGCCCCGCGCCGGCGGTCGACTGCGGCGGGTAGTCGGGCTCGTAGTACGCCACGAGGATCCCTCGCGACAGGATCTGCGCGAGCTTGTCGGTGGTCGGATCGCCGGCGCCGGTGGCCGTCGCCGTTTCGCCGACCGCATCCGTCTCCGAGCCTCCGCCGCCATCGTCCGATTGAGCACGCGGCCATGACGAGCACCGCGCTGAACAGCAGCGCGGCCAGCCACGTGGTGCGTGTTCGCCTCACTGGATCTCCCCCTGTCCGATCGCTTCAAGATCGAACGCCGCCGCGGCGCTCACGTAGTCGGTGCCGAACCATTCCTCCGACAAGGCCTGGAGCGTCCCGTCGGACTCGGCCTGCAGGATGATCTCGTTCACCCGCTCGACGAACGCCGCCACCGACAGACCCGAGCTCTTGTCCACGAACCCGCTGGGGTAGTACGTGAACGCGGGTGGGTCGAGCCTTCGGAGCGGCAGCCCCTCGTCGATCTGCCCCTGCCCGACGGGGTCGGCGGCGAGGAAGGCGTCGATCTTGCCGTCGGCGAGCGCCCGGAGCCCCGGGGTCTCGATCTGGTAGGTCACGATCTCCGGGTCCTGAACGGTCGGTTCGATCTCGACGCCGGGGATCTCGAGCTCACCGCGCAGGTACAGCTCCTGGGAGCAGCTCGCGCATGTTCCGATCTTGAGACCGTCGAGGTCGGTCGGCGTCTGGTACGGCGAGTCCTCGTGGACGAAGTAGGAGACCGGCACCGCGTAATACGGCTGAGTCATCCACAGGCGCTCCATCCGGTCGGAGTTGATCGACCCGGAGCCGTAGACGATGTCGAACCGGTCGCCCCAGTTCCCCCCGGTGACCTCGGTCCAGGTGGGCGTGACGAAGCAGGCCTCCACCCCGAGCGACTCCGCGACCAGGGCCGTGGTCTGGATGTCGTACCCGTCGACCTCGGCGGCCGTCAGCTGGTCTTCCGCGCACTTCGTGTCGGCGGGCCGCGTGGCGCCCTCGACCGCGAACGACTGCGGAGGGAACTCGGGCTCGAAGTAGCCGACCAGGGTGCCGCGCGCCTGGATCTGCGCGAGCTTGTCGGTGGACGGATCGCCGGAGGCGCCGGTGGAGGATGCGGTCCCCCCGTCCCCTCCCGTCTCCGAGCCGCCCACGTCGTTCGACGAGCACGCGGTCGCGACGACGGCCGCCACCGTCACGATCATCACGACGATCGACCGCGCGCGCGTCACCTTCCCGGTCCTTGCTCGTTCGGTGCCGCCAGGCCCCAGAGCTTGATCCGGGACCGACGCCCACGGATCTCGAACTCGTCGACGAACGTCAGGTCCTCAGGCGGCTCGCCGCTGAGCGAGGCGTATGTCTCGTCCGACAGCAGTACCGGGAACGCCACTTCCTTGGTGAGCCCCTCGATCCGCGACGCTGCGTTCACGGTGTCGCCGATCACGGTGTAGTCCAGGCGGCGCGACGAGCCGACACTGCCCGACATCAGGGGCCCCGAGTTGATCCCCACGCCCATGCGGAACCCATCGCCGAGACCCGCGCCCGTCAGCCAGGCGTTGAACTCCCGCAGCTTGTCGCCGGCCATCACCCGCGCCGCCGCCAGCGCGCGGTCGGCGTGGTCGTCCTGGGGAACGGGCGCGCCGAACGCCGCGATCACGCCGTCGCCCAGGCAGGCGATCATCGTGCCCCCGTTGTCCAAGATCGCGTCGGTCATGAGGCTCACGTAGCGGTTCAGCGCCTCGATCACCTCGTCGACCGGTCGAGCCTCCGCGTACGTGGTGAAGCCCCGCAGGTCGGCGAAGAGCACGGTCCCGGTTAGGAGCTCGGCGCCGATCGTTGGTTCGCCGTCGCTCTTGGCCAGCACCTGGTCGACGAGCGACTCGGGTAGGAACCGCGTGAACACCTGGCGGACCCGCTCCCGCTCCAGGTCGTGGAGGGCCTTCCGGTTCAGTCCGGCGTTCACCCGGGCACGGAGGATCACGGGGTCGAAGGGCTTGGGCAGGAAGTCCTCTGCGCCCGCCTCGATGCATCGGGCGATGCTCTCGGTGTCCTCGACCCCCGAGATCATGATCACCGGGATGTGGAGCAGGGCGGGATCCTGCTTCAGGCGCTCGAGCACCTCGATGCCGTCGAGGCCCGGCATGAGGATGTCCAGCAGGACGAGGTCGAACGGCGACCCGGCGAGCGCGGCGAGCGCCGACCCGCCGTCCTCGACAGCCGTCGTGGAGTGGCCCTCGCGCTCGAGGCTGGATGTCAGCAGGCGTCGGTTGAGGGCGTCGTCATCGACGACCAATACGCGGCCGACCCGAGCCTGCATACGGTCCTTCCTGGCGTACCCCACCGACGCTGACAGCGCGTCGGTTGCGGCGAGGAGTCTCCCACGGGCCTTTCGAACTGGGCAACAGAACCGGGATGGAGCGGTCGGGCCGATCTCGAGCGTCAGCTGCGCTCGTTCGGCGCGTCGTCGGACGCGTCGGGCTCGGCCACCGAGACGATCGTTGGCACCGAGCTCCCCGTCAGACGGGAGCCGCGATCCCACGCTGACCCGTCCCGCGGCGAAGTCTGCCTGCGAACTTCACGTGCTAGCGTCGCCCGGCGACCGAGCCGGCGGGCGCGGTTCATTAAGGGGGTGGACGCGGGCAGATGACCGACAGGGCGACGTGGATCCGGGACCTGCGAGGGTTGAACGAGCAACAGGAGTCCGGCCTGGCGGACGAGTACGACGCCTCCTGGGGCGAGATCGAGGACGTGCACCGGACGTTCGTCGACCGGTTCCTCTCGGAGCTCCCGCCCGAGGGCCACGTGCTCGACGCGGCGTGCGGAACGGGCAAGTACGCGCCGATGGTGATCGCGAGCGGCCGCACGCCGCTGTGCGTGGACCACACGGCCTCCTACCTCGACAAGGTGGCCTCGAAGACGCCCGGCGTCGCGACCGCGAAGCACCACCTGCAGGAGCTCCCGTACGAGCGCGAGTTCGACGGCGTGATGTGCGTGGACGCGATGGAGTTCCTCCCGCCCGAGGATTGGCCTTTGGTGCTGGACCGGTTCCGCCGCGCGCTCCGTCCGGGTGGATGGCTATACCTGACGGTCGAGCTCGTGCCGGAGGCCGAGGTGCGCGCGGGCCACGACGCGGCCCTGCGGTTGGGGTTCCCGGTGGTCGAGGAGGGCGAGGCGATCTGGGAGGAGCCCGACTGGTACTACCACTTCTACCCGGCACTGGATCGGGTCCGCGCGTGGCTCGCGGATGCGAGCTTCGCGGTTCAAGAGGAGCTCGAGGGTCCCTGGATCGAGGGTAAGTACGCATACCATCACGTGCTCGCCCGGCTCGAGACCGACGTGTGAGCCGATCTGCACGACACGATCTTCGCTCGTGAGCACGGACTATCGTGACGTCATGAGCTCCGGCCTGCCGTCGCTCGGGCGTCGCGGTGAAGGTTGGGTGATCGCCCAGTTCGTGCTGGGCGCGGCGATCTTGGTCCTCGGGATCGTGGGGTTCGCGTGGCCCGACGGTGTGTCCCGGGCGCTCACGTTCGTGGGTGTGCTCGTCGGGGCCTTCGGCATGGTGCTGCTGGCGCAGGGGTTCGGGGCGCTCGGCTCCTCGCTGACGCCGTTCCCGCGCCCGCTCGAGAACGCGGCACTTCGCGAGGGCGGTGTCTACGGGCGGGTGCGGCACCCGATCTACGGCGGGGTGCTGCTGCTCGCGCTCGGGTGGTCGCTCGCGCTCTCGCCGCTCGCGCTCGCCGCTACCGTCCTCCTATGGGTCCTGCTCGAGCTGAAATCTCGGCACGAAGAGTCGATGCTCCTCGCGCGCTACCCGGAGTACCGGACGTACCGCGAGCACGTACGCCGGCGCTTCGTCCCTGGTGTCTACTGAACCCGCGAACCGCGGGCCCTACATCACCGCGAAGGTCTCGAAGATCGAGATCTGCGCCCCGCCCTGCAGGACCGGGCAGCCCTTCGCCATACCGACCGCCGCATCCAGGGAGTCGGCCTTGATGATCGAGTAGCCGCTCGCCATCGAGCCCGCGGGACCGTCGCTCACCGCGCCGTCGGCGGCGAGGGCGCGCTCTCATCCCGCTCTCATCGTTCCGGGCATACGCTGAGCACTCCCGGCGCAGGAGGGACCGTGCGCGTGCTCGTCGTCGAGGACGGGGTGAAGATGGCCGGCCTGCTCAAGCGCGCGCTCGAGGAGGAGGGGTACGCGGTCGACGTGGCCGCGGACGGGCGCGAGGGGCTGTGGCTCGGCACCGAGAACGCGTACGACGCGGTCGTCCTCGACGTGATGCTGCCCCAGATGGACGGGTTCGCCGTGTGCCGCGGCCTGCGTGATGCCGGCCGGTGGAGCCCGGTCCTGATGTTGACCGCGCGCGACGCGGTCGCCGACCGTGTGGCCGGCCTGGACGCCGGCGCCGACGATTACCTCACGAAGCCCTTCTCGGTCGCCGAGATGCTCGCGCGCATCCGCGCGCTCATCCGACGCGGCGCCGTCGAACGCCCGTCGGTCCTGCGCGTCGGCGATCTCACGCTGGATCCGGCTTCGAAGGCCGTCTCGCGCGACGGGACGACGGTCGAGCTGACGGCGAAGGAGTTCGCGCTCCTCGAGTACCTGATGCGCCACGCCGGCGAGGTGCTCTCGCGCACCCGGCTGATCGAGCACGTGTGGGATTTCGCGTACGAGGGCGACTCCAACGTCGTCGACGTGTACGTGCGGTACCTGCGCAACAAGCTCGACCGGCCGTTCGGACGGGACTCGATCGAGACGGTGCGAGGCGTCGGGTACCGACTGCGGAGCGTCCCTTGACGCACTCGATCCGCGCGAGGCTGACGCTCGTCTCGGCGGTGCTCGTCGTGGCTGTGCTGGTCGCGGCCGGCGCGTTCGTCTACCTGCGCTTTCAGGCGGACCTGAAGCGAACTTTGGACGCCGGCCTGCGGTCCCGGGCCGACGCGCTGCTCGCCGCAACCGGCGAGTTGGGGGGAGCCACGCTGATCGAGGCCGACGAGGCCTTCGCGCAGGTCCTTGGGCCCGGAGGAGATGTGCTCGACGCCTCGTCCGTGCTCGCGGACGGGCCGATGATCGCCGTGGACGAGCTCGGGGCGCTCCCGGCGTTCGTCGAAGGCATCGTCTCGACCTCCGACGGGCCGGTGCCGGCCCGGATCCTCGCGGTGGCTGTAGACGACGGGCGCGTGCTCCTGGTCGGCTCCGCCGTCGAGGACCAGGAGGACGCGCTCGCGCGCCTGGCCGCGTTGATGGCGCTCGGCGGAGCGATCGCGCTCGTGCTGGTCGTCGCCGTGATCTGGCTCGTGGTGGGTGCGGCGCTGCGCCCGGTCGAGGCGATGCGTGCGGAGGCCGCCGCGATCTCGGCATCCGAACTCGGGCGCCGGCTGCCGGTGCGGGGGTCCGGCGACGAGCTCGCCCGGCTCGGCGAGACCCTGAACGCGATGCTCGCACGGCTGGAGGAGTCGATCGAGCGCGAACGGCGTCTCGTCGACGACGCGAGCCACGAGCTCCGAACGCCGCTCGCCAACCTTAAGGCCGAGCTGGACCTCGCGCTGCGCGGCTCGCGGAACGCGGAGGAGCTGGAGTCGGCGCTCCGCAGCGCCTCTGAGGAGACGGACCGGATGGCGCGCCTGGCCGAGGACCTGTTGGTGCTAGCGCGGGCGGATCGAGGACGTCTTCCGGTGCGGCGCGAGCTCGTCGACGTCGCCCAGCTGGTCGGACGGACGGTAGATCCGTTCGGTGCCCGCGCGGCCGTACGCGGCGTCGCGCTCGACACCCGGGTGTCGGAGGGCCTGGTCGGCGACCTGGACGAGCTCCGCATGGTCCAGGCCCTCGGGAACCTCGTCGACAACGCGCTGCGAGCCTCGCCCGAGGGCGGCCGGGTCGTCATCGAGGCTGCCCGCGAGGACGGAGGGCTCCGCTTCGAGGTTCGAGATACCGGTTCGGGTTTCCCGCCGGCCTTCCTGCCGAACGCCTTCGAGGCTTTCGCTCGCCCGGACGACTCGAGGTCGCGACCGGACGGCGGGGCCGGACTGGGGCTCGCGATCGTGCGGGCGGTCGTCGAGGCACACGGCGGGATCGCGGAGGCGAGCAACGCACCGGGCGGCGGGGCCTCGGTGGTCCTCACGATCCCGGCGAACGGATGAGCCGTCCCGCAGACCTACGTGTCCTCGTCGCGTCCCGAGGTGATCGTCTTCAACGTGGACCAGGCGTTCATCGCGGGCGGGAACCCGGCGATGGTGGCGGTCTGGATGATGATCTCCTGGAGCTGCTCGGTCGTGAGCCCCACCTTCAGCGCCGAACGCATGTGGACCGGCAGCTGCGATGAGCGGCCGGTCGCCACGAGCGCCGCGACCGAGGCGATCTGCCGCTCCCGCGTGGTGAGCGACGGGCGCGAGTACACGTCGCCGTACGCGAACTCGACGATCAGGCGTCCGAGGTCGCCCAGGGACTCGATTGTGGCGAGCGATCGGTCGCCGTGGACCTCGCGCAGCCGCTCGCGGCCGCGCTCGTAGCGGGGATCATCGGACATGGTGCCCCTCCTCCGTTGCGGTTCCGCGACGGTACCGGGTCGGGCGAGCGGGCGCTGCGATACTGGGGCGGCCGTGGACGAGCCCACCCTTTCCGAGGAGACCGAGGCGCTGCAGGCCTCGCCGCCTTCGGGTGACCGGGCGCGCGATCAGCGCATCATCCTGGGCAACACCGGGCAGAACGTGCTCGGCCTCGCGATCGGCGCGCTGGCCACGTTCGCCGCACAGGTGATCATGACCCGGACCCTGGGGGACCGTGGCTTCGGCGTCGTGGTGCTCACCACGCAGTTCGCGTTCATCGCGGCGGCGGCCACGAGGTTCGGGATGGACGTCGCGAACGTCCGCCTGGTCGCGATCCTGGTCGGGCGCGGGCAGGCGGAGCGCTCGCGAGGGCTCGTGCGGCGCGCCGTGCTGATCGCGACCGTGGTCTCGGTGCCGTTCGCGCTGATCGCCTTCGCGGTCTCCCCGTGGCTGGCGGAGACGTTCAGCGGCGAACCCCTCGTGGCGGAGCCCGCGTTCCGCGCGGCCGCGCTCACCGTGCCGGTCGCGGCGCTCGCGTTCACGTACATGGGCGCGACCCGCGGTCTGAAGATCATGCGGTTCACCTTGTACTCGCAGTGGATCGCCCAGCCGATCGGCTGGATCCTGCTGACGCTGGCGATGTGGGCGGCGTTCTCCTCGACCGCCTGGGTCGCCTCGGCCGCGTTCGGCGTTTCGTGGGCCCTCGCGCTCGGCATAGCCTGGTACGGGTGGGAGAAGGAGCAGGGCAGGTTCCCCGAGGCGTCCGTGGGCGAAGGGATCGCCGAGGAGCACACCGGGGCCCTCGTGCGGTTCGGAGCGCTGCGGGCGCCGGCAACGCTGTTCAGCCAGCTGATCTTCTGGACCGACTTCTTCGTGCTCTCCGTGCTGTGGAGCGGGCAGGGTGCCGAGGGCGCTGCGGTCACCGGCGTGTACGGGGCCGTGCTCCGGGCGGCGCAGTCGTTGTTCCTGTTCCTGACGAGCGTCTCGCTCACCTTCAGCCCGTTCGTCGCCGACCTGCATCACCGCGGCGAGCGCGACCGTCTCGACGGGCTCTACAAGCAGGTCACAAGGTGGACGCTTGCAGCGACGATCCCCGTGCTGCTGGTGCTGCTCGTCCTGCCCGAGCAGGTGTTGCGGATCTTCGGCGCCGAGTTCGTGTCCGGCGCCTCTGCGCTTCGGATCGTGTCGCTCGGCATGATCGTGCCGGTGATGGTGGGGACGGTGGGCTTCATCCTCATCATGGCCGGGCGGACCGGGTGGGATCTCCTCGTGTACATGGGGTCGTTCGCCATCGACCTCACTCTGGCGTTCGCGCTCGCGGGTCCGGACGCGCTCGGGATCGAGGGAGCGGCGATCGCCCAGGCCGCGACGCTCACGTTCAGCGCGGTGGCGCGCCTGCTGCTCGTGCGGCGGTTCCTGCACATCTGGCCGTTCGACCCCGGCTATCTGCGGCTGATCCCGCCTGCGCTCGCGGGCGGGCTCGCGATGGCGCTCACCCACGCGGTGATGCCGTCCGCGGAATGGTTCCTCGACCTGGTCGTGTCGTTCGGCGTCGGTGGGCTGGTCTACGTCGTGGTGCTCCTCGCGATCGGGCTCCCGAGCAAGGAGCGGACGTCGCTCTTCCGCCTCGCCGGGAAGGTGATCGGCAGGGGCACCCTGGCGGCGCGCGAGGGATGAGACACCCT
>Ga0209751_10003986_pt1 | contig 14202 bp, 7 predicted proteins | sample RifCSP13_1_FD_184019 | JGI IMG/M metagenome (GOLD analysis project Ga0209751, IMG submission 184019) | Soil microbial communities from Rifle, Colorado - Rifle CSP2_sed 13_1 (SPAdes) (version 2) | ecosystem: Environmental > Terrestrial > Deep subsurface > Rock core/Sediment | place: Rifle... | reverse complement strand
GGCCAGGAGCTCGACGGCCGGAGCTCGTCGCCGACGTGGAGCCAGACCCGGGCGGCCTCCGCGCCCACCCCTTCGCCGAGGATCGTGGCCATCCGTCCCAGGACGTCCTCGGTCGCGTAGGCCCCGCCGACCCGTTCGGAGAAGTCGGTTAGGACCTCGTACGGCGTGGCGCGCCTGCCGTAGACGAGCCGGTCGGCGACGCGTTGGGCGAACCGCGCGACCGGCCGGAACGCGACCCCGAGGACCAGGGCGATCACGAACAGCGTCGCCGAGCTCTCGCGGCCGGAGGCCACCGCGCCGAAGAGCCAGACCAACCCGGCGTACCCACCGATCACCAGCAACGCCAGGGTCCCGGCGATCAGCGTCTTCTTCACCACCACGTCCAGCTCGTAGAGGCGGAACTGCAGGACCGACACCCCGATCGCGACCGGGATCGACAGGAACGCCGCGCCGCTCAAGATCGAGTCGACCGTCTCGCTCGCGCCGATCGACGTCAGCACGATCGAGAGGACGAGCGAGACGGCGAGGAAGGACACCGAGAAGGCGACCCACTTGATCTGCTGCCGCTCGATGCCGTGCGCACGCCGGAACCGGACGATGAGCGAGGCGATCGACGCCACCAGCGTCCCCAGCAGGACCACGTTGACCAGGGCGTCGGAGATCTCGAACGTGTCGATCGCCGAGACGTAGAGCGGGTTCGCGATCGAAGCGCTTTCGATGGACCCGGTGAGGGTAGGCACGCCGAACAGCACCGCGACCACCAGGAACCCCAGCGATCCGATGGTGAACCAGGCGACGGGCCGCCATGCGCGAGAGGGCGGGCGGCCGTCGGGGAATAGCAAGGGGAGCAGCATGATCACAGGGAGGATCCCGATAGCCCACCCGACACTCGAGAACATCGCGAGCGTCACGACGGCCGGCCCGGTCGTGGTCCCCTGCTGCACGAGGTACGTGGTCGCCTCGCCGGCCACGAAGCTCGCGGCGGTCATGCCCGAGCCCCAAAGGAGCAGCGTCCCGATCCGGTTCCGGGCGCGGCTGGTGATCAACGCACCCACGACGCCGAACATCGCGAACGCGATGATGAAGGGGACCTGCTGTGCGGTCGACTCGTCGTTCGCGACGACGAGGATCGACCCAACGACGGCGAGAGCGATGAAGCCGAGCACGATGAGCCACGGCCAGCGGACGGGCCGCGGACGCATCGCCGCCGACGAGGCCGCGCTCACGACTCCCCACCTTCGGCGAGGACCCGGAACACCTCCACCGGCTCCTCCCGACCCTTGACGACGCGAAGGCCGATCGGCTCGCAGTCCACACCATCGGCGGCGGCGACCGTGGACGCGCTCGCCACGATCTCGCCGCCCTCGGCCTCGGACTGCAGGCGCGAGGCGATGTTCACGGCGTCGCCGACGACGGTGTACTCGAGACGGCCACCGCCGCCCACCGCCCCAGCGATCACCAGCCCGGTGTTGACGCCGATCCCCACCTGCAGGTCGTCGACATCCGCGTCACCCCAGCCCTGGGCGTTGAGCTCGGCCTGACGGCGCTGCATCGCGATCGCGCAGCGGAGCGCTCGCTCGGCGTGATCGGGCAGCGGGTCCGGCGCGCCGAAGATCACCATCACCGCGTCGCCCTGGAACTTGTCGATGGTGCCACCGTGCTCGGTCACGACCTCGGCCATGGCGCCCAGGTGGCGGCCGACGATCTCGGCGATCTCACGAGCGGAGAGGCGCTCGGCCATCGTCGAGAAGCCGCGGATGTCGCTGAAGAGCACGGTGACCTCGAGCTCCTCCTGGGTCATGTCGCCGGCCGCGAGCTTCTCGGCCACGCGCTGCGGCATGTAGGCGGAAAGCGTGTCGGCGGCGGCTTGCTTCGCGACCACCGCGGCGTGCAGACGCTTCATCTCGTCCACGACGCTCGCCTCGCCGGAGGTAGCGCCCGCGGCCATCCGCGTGAACAGCTCGGTCACGCGCGTGTCGACAGCCTCCTGCGTGGTCTGCAGGCGATCGGCCATCTGCTCGTAGCCGAGGCCCTGCGACATCAGCTCGAGGAGCTCGCGGTCGTGCGCACCGGTGTCGCGGCGGCCCGAGAGGCGCTCGGCGATCACCGGGTCGACGGCGCTGCCGCCGGCGGCCACCTCCCGGATCGCGCGGACGAGCTCGTCCCCCTGCGCGATCCGGTCCTTCAGCAGGTAGGCGAGCCCGCTCTGCCCCTTGCCGAGGAGCGCGATCGCGTAGGCCTCGTCGTCGTGAGCGGAAAGGACGACCACGCCGGTCCCCGGGAGCTTGTCCCTGATCGCGTGCGCGCAGTCGATGCCCTCGAGCTGGAAGTTGGGCGGCATCTTGATGTCGGTCACGACGACGTCGGGCGTGTGCTCGTCGGCTGCGGTCAGCAGGGTGGGAGCGTCGGCGGCCACGCCCACGACCTCGATGTCCTCGTAGGAATCCAGGAGGGCCCGAACGCCCTCGCGCACGAGGACGTTGTCCTCGCCCAGCACGACCCGAAGCGTCATCTCACCCCCACCGCCGCGTGTACCATCCGCGCATGGTGCGCGTGGTCTTCGCGGAGGATAACTACCTGGTGCGCGAGGGGACGGCCGCCCTTCTTCAGACCTCGGCGGAGGTGGATCTCGTCGGCACGGCCACCAGCCTGGACGAGCTCATGGTCGCGGTCGAGGAGCTGAACCCCGAGGTCGTGCTCACGGACATCCGGATGCCCCCGACGAACACCACCGAGGGGATCGTGGCCGCCAAGCGGATCCGCGCCGAGCACCCGGAGATCGGGGTCGTGGTCCTGTCGCAGTTCGCCGAGGAGGAGTACGCCTACGACCTGCTGAAGGACGGGGCGGCCGGGCTCGGCTACCTGCTCAAGGAGCGCGTGTCCGACGTGGACGAGCTCGTCCGGGCGATCGACGAGGTTTCCCGCGGCGGCTCGGTCCTTGACCCCAAGGTCGTCGAGGCGCTGGTCGCGGCCAAGGACCGGATGGCGCACTCGCCGCTCGCCCAGCTCACCGAGCGCGAGCGCGAGGTGCTCGAGCACATGGCGCAGGGCCAGAACAACGCGTCGATCGCGAAGTCGCTGTTCCTGACAGAACGTGCCGTCGAGAAGCACATCAACTCGCTGTTCCACAAGCTCGGCCTGTCCGAAGAGATCGACGTGCACCGCCGTGTGATGGCGGTGCTCGCCTTCCTTCGCGAATCGCCCCCGGCCTGAGACGGCCGGGCGGCGATGGGTCACTGCGCCGTCCGCGTGTCCACGATGAATACCGAGCACGGCGCATGCCGCAGCACGAGGGTCGGGACGCTGTCTCGCACCCGCCACCACGACCCGTGCACGCCGCGGTTGCCGACCACGATCGTGTCGACCCGCTCCTGCGCGGCCACCTCGACCAGGCGCTCGGCGGGATCACCGGCCTCGCTCCAGCTGCGCACGCGGATGCGGGGGAAGCGCTCGGTCATCTTCGCCAGGTAGCCGTCGGGATCCGCGGACTTCTTCGGGTCGGCCACGTCGTGCGCCGCTCCGTTGGCTCGCACCTGGACCACCAGCAGCTCGGCCTCACGCGCGAGCGCGAGCTCGGCCGCCGCCTGGACCGCCAGGTCCGCCGCGGCCGAGGTGTCCGTCCCAACCAGGATCTTCGCCATCACGGTTCGCCTCCTTCTGATCTCGACGCCACGGTAGGCCCCTGCGCCTGGGAGCTCGACCCGGCCGACACCACAACATGTGGGGGGTGGCAGCACCCCAGGCTCGGTGGGGTTCGAAACCGCGGACGCACCGGCGACCCCCCTTGGAACCTCGAGGGCGGGCTGTCACCATCGCCGCATGGTGGGGTTGATATCAAGGGTGAACCGCTGGGTCGTCGAGCCCAAGCCCGGAGGCTGAGCGGATGAGGGTGCGCACCGCGCGTCGGCTCGCCCACGGCCTGTGGCTCGCGACGGCCGTCATGTCCGTCGCGGCCTTCCTCCTGATCCTGCTCGAGGAGCCCAGCGAGGCGATCCTCGGGCTGTTCATCGGTGTGCCGACCGCGATCTACGGGACGGTCGGAGCCCTCATCGCTCGGCAGGGTTCGCAGAACCCGATCGGCTGGCTCTTCTCCGCGGTCGCCCTTTCGTTGTCGCTCTGGTGGTTCGGACTCGCCTACGCCCACGTCGGATCCGTCGACCAGGCGATCGGCACCCTGCCGGGCGCGACCGCGGCTCTCTGGATGATGCTCTGGCCCGTCGCGGTCCTATGCATCGCCCTGCCGACGTTCATCCTGGTGTTCCCAGAGGGCCGACTCCGCTCGCCCCGCTGGAGGATCGCCGTCGCCGCCGAGTAGCGCTCGATCGGGATGGCGGCGACGATCGAGCGCTACTCGAGCGACCTGTTGCAGCCGCCCGGGTGGCTCCTGAGGATCCCGTCGGTGCGCGGGTACGTCGCGGTCGGCATCACGCTGTCCGCCGGAGCGGCCCTCGCGGGGCTCGTCGCGCTCGGCGCCCGGTACCGCGAGGCTGAGGGCGCGCGGCGCCAACAGCTCCGGCTGCTCTTCTGGATGCTCGTCGCGATGGCCGCCGTGTTGCCGGCCGGGTTCCTCGGATGGATCGGCTTCATCCTCATCTTCCTGGTGGACGGCGGAGGGATCCTGTTCGGTATCCCGGCCGCCACCGCGATCGCGGTGCTGACCTTCGGGCTGTACGACGTGGGCGTGGTGCTGAAGAAGACGATCGTCTACGGCTTGCTAGTCGTCTTCCTCACCCTGTTCGTCGGGCTCTTGATCTTCGCCGTCTCCCCGATCGGCACCGGCACGGCGGACGGGGGGCCCGTGGCACGGATCGTCACCGGCCTTTTGTTCGTCGCGCTGACGGTCGCGGCGACCTGGAGGCTCGTCAGGCGGATGGCGAGGCGGATCGTCTACGGGAAGCGGGCGACCCCCTACGAGGCCATGGCCGAGTTCTCAGAGCGTCTGGGCGAGGCCTACGCCACCGACGACGTGCTGCCCCGCATGGCCGAGATCGTCCGCGCCTCCACAGGGGCCGAGGTCGCCCGCGTCTGGCTCCATGTGGGGATGGAACTGCGTCCCGTCGCCTCGGCACCAGGCCACGGACCGGAACCTCCGATACTGGCCACGACGCGCGACGAGCTCCCCGAGATGGCCGGCGTCGGGACGTTCCCGGTCCGCCACCGGGGCGAGCTGCTCGGCGCGCTCACCGTCGAGATGCCCGCGGCCGAGCCGCTGTCGAAGACCGGCGAGAAGCTCTTGACGGACCTCGCGGGTCAGGCGGGGCTCGTGCTTCGCAACGTACGGCTGATCGAGGAGCTGCAGGAGTCCCGGCGCCGGATCGTGACCGCTCAGGACGAGCGCGCCCGCAAGCTCGAGCGCGACCTGCACGACGGCGCGCAACAGCAGCTCGTCGCGCTCTCGGTGAAGGTGGGGCTGGCCGAGCAACTTTCGGCGCGCGATCCCGAGAAGGCGAGGGCGCTGCTCGGCGAGCTCAGGGCCGACGCCGGGGACGCGCTCGAGAACCTGCGTGACCTCGCTCGGGGGATCTACCCGCCGCTCCTCGCGGACCGAGGGCTCGTCGAGGCGCTGAACGCGCAGGCGCGCAAGTCCCCGGTCCCGGTGTCGCTCGAGCCCGACGGTGTGGGCCGGTACCCGCAGGAGATCGAGGCGGCCGTCTACTACTGCTGCCTCGAGGCGCTGCAGAACATGGGGAAATACTCGGAGGCATCCCGGGCGACCGTACGGATCGCCGAGTCCAACGGCGACCTCATGTTCTCGGTGACCGACGACGGTTCGGGCTTCGACGCCTCGTCGACGCCGCACGGTTCGGGCCTGACGAACATGCGGGACCGCGTCGAGGCGCTCGGGGGCGCCCTGGAGATATCGTCGATGCCCGGCGCCGGGACGACGGTGGCCGGCCGGGTCCCGGCGGGAAGGAGCGGCCCGTGACGGAGCGGGGCGCGGCTCGCCTCGCGTGGACGCTTTGGGTCGTCTCGATCGCGCTGGCGCTAGGGGCGGGCGGCTTCCTCGTCATCAGCTGGTCGACGCCGCCCCCCGAGGGGGCGTTCGGCTTCCGAGGGTTCGCGGCGACGTTCGCGATCACCTTCGGGACGGTCGGAGCCCTCGTGGCCTCTCGGCAGCCGCGCAACCCGATCGGCTGGATCGCCCTGGCAAGCGGGATCGCCTCCGGGCTCCAGGGCGTCGCGAACGAGTACGCGGTCTGGGCGATGCTCGCACACGACCCACCGCTTGCGCTCGGTGAGCTCGCGGCCTGGTTCCCCGCCTGGATCTGGATCCCGGGGACCGCCGGCGCGGCCCTCATCCTGCTGCTGTTCCCGGACGGACACCTGCTCTCCGCGCGCTGGCGATGGGTGGTCGGCCTCGCGATCGCCGGCGTGGTGCTCGCAAGCGGGGGCTTCGCGCTCGTCCCCGGACCGCTCGAGAACTTCCGCGACGTCACGAACCCGTTCGGGATCGCCTCGGAGCAGCCGATCCTGACGACCGCGGTCGTCGGGGAGACGATCTACGGCGTCGCGTTCATCCTCAGCGCGGTGGCCGTCGCACTGCGGTTCCGCCGCTCGCGCGGCGACGAACGCCAGCAGATGAAGTGGCTCGTGGCCGCCGGCGTGTTCCTCGCCGTCACCCTCGTCTCGAGCTTCGCGGACCAGATCGTGAACCCAGCTCCCGCCGCTCAGAGCGCCCTGTGGGTCTCGTTGTTGGTGATCACGGGGTTCGCCTCCCTGCCGATCGCGATGGGCTTCGCGATCTTGAAGTACCGCCTCTACGACATCGACGTCGTGATCTCCAAGGCGGTCGTGTACGGGTCGCTCGCGGCGTTCATCACGCTCATCTACCTGGTGATCGTCGCCGGCATCGGCGCGATCGCGGGAAGCGGCGGCAACGTGTTCCTGTCCGCCGTCGCCGCCGCCGTGGTGGCGGTGGCCTTCCAACCGGCGCGCCGATGGGCGCAGCGTCTCGCCGACCGGCTCGTCTACGGCAAGCGCGCGAGCCCGTACGAGGTGCTCTCCGGCTTCTCCGAGCGACTGGGAGACGCCTACTCGATCGACGAGGTGCTCCCGCGCCTCACCCGGGTCCTGGCGGAGGGCATCGGCGCGGACCGCGTGGTCGTGTGGCTCGGCGGATCGGGGTCGCTGCGTCCGGCCGCGGGCTGGCCAGACGCCGAGGGCCTCACGCGCGTGACCGGTCTGGAGGAGCTCCCGGACCGCGCCTTCGAGGTCCGTCACCAGGGCGAACCGCTGGGAGCCATCACGGTGTCGATGCCGCCTTCCGAACCGATGACCCAAGCTCAGGAGAAGCTCGTCGTGGACGTCGCCACCCAGGCGGGCCTCGTGATGCGCAACGTCGCGCTGCTGGACAACCTGCAGGAGTCGCGGCGCAGGATCGTCAGCGCTCAGGACGAGCGCGCCCGCAAGCTCGAGCGCAACATCCACGACGGCGCCCAGCAACAGCTCGTCGCCCTAACCGTGCAGCTTCGACTGCTCGAGCAGCAGATCGAGCGAGACCCGGCAACCGCGAAGGAGAAGGCGGCGCGTCTGCAGGTGGATGCCACAGCCGCGCTCGAGGACCTCCGCAACCTCGCTCGTGGGATCTACCCGCCGCTACTGGCCGACAAGGGTCTCGCCGCCGCGCTCGAGGCACAGGCGCGCCGGTCTCCGGTACCGGTGACGCTCGAGGCCGACGGCGTCGGCCGCGTCGACCAGGACCTCGAGGCGGCGGTCTACTTCTGTGTCCTCGAGGCCCTCCAGAACGTCGCGAAGTACGCCGACGCGTCCAACGCGACGGTGCGGCTGGCCGAAGACGACGGGACCCTCACGTTCGAAGTCGCAGACGACGGGCGCGGGTTCGATCCAGCCGCGACCGGACACGGCACGGGGCTCCAGGGGATGAGCGACCGGCTCGCGGCCCTCTCCGGCGAACTCGTCGTGTCGAGCGCCCCCGGCTCAGGGACCAGGGTGTCCGGCCGGATCCCGCTCGGAGGCTCACGGTGAACGCCGGGACCCGCGATCGGCTCGCGACCGGCGTGCTCGTGGCCGGGGTCGCCGGCGCCGCGCTGTTCCCGGTGATGATGGGCCTGGCGCCCGGCGGGACAGGTTCGGTGACGGCGGGAGGTATCGCGGGCTTCCTGCTGATGGTCGCGGTCCTGGTCGCTGTGGGTCTCCTCGGCCGGCTGATCATCCACCGGACCGGCAACCCGATCGGATGGATCTTCCTTGCCGAGGCGGCGGCCGCGGGCGTCGGGTTCGCGACCGACGGGTACGTCCAGGCCGCGTTCAGACCCGAGCCGCGCGATCTCGCCTTGGTCCCTTTCGCCGGATGGCTCAACGGCATCGCGATCCTCGTCATGGTGCTCCCGCTCCCGATCCTGCTCGCCCTGTTCCCGACCGGCCGCCCCCGGTCGCGTCGATGGCGATGGCTGATCCCCTTGTGGTGGACCGGGGTGGCCTGCGTGCTCACGTGGGCCGCGTTCAAGCCCGGCGCCGTGTACGGCCTCCCGAAGGAAGGCGGTCTCCCGGCGATCGACATCCAGAACCCGATGCCCGTTCAGCTCCCATCCGGCCTCGCTGCCCTGCTGCTGACCATCGGCACGACCGCCGTCCTCGCGACCGGCCTGCTCGGACTGGCGTCCCTGTTGCTGCGGTTCCGCGGCGCGCGCGGCGAGGAGCGCCAGCAGCTGCGCTGGATCTCATTCGACGCGACGCTCGTCGTGCTCCTGATGATCTCGCTGATGGTGCTGGACGCAGTGGGCGTCAACGACACCGGGCGCTTCGACGACCTCCTCTGGGCGGCGATGGCGATCCTGCTGGTCGCCGGCCTGCCCGCGACCGTGGCGATCGCGGTCCTGAGGTACCGGCTCTACGACGTCGACGTCGTGATCCGCAAGACGATCGTCTACGCCGCTCTCGCCGGCTTCATCTCGATTGTGTACGTCGCGATCGTCGTGGGGCTCGGATCGGTGTTCTCGGAGGATCTCGTGCTCTCGATTGCCGCGACCGCGGTGGTCGCCGTCGCGTTCCAGCCGGTGCGCGAGCGTGCGAACCGGTTGGCGAACCGCCTCGTGTACGGCAAGCGCGCGACCCCGTACGAGGTCCTCGCGCGGTTCAGCGAGCGCGTCGGAGGCACGTACGCGACCGAGGATGTCTTGCCTCGCACGGCGCGGGTGATCGCCGAGGGCACCGGCGCCGAGCGCGCCGAGGTATGGCTGCACGTCGGGACCGCGTGGCGTCGTTCGGCGACCTGGCCCGCCGAGACCGAAGTCGCATCCATCCCGGCCGAAGGCACGGAGCTTCCCGGGTTCGAGGGCGTCGACCGAGCCGTCCCCGTCCGGCACCAGGGTGAGCTCCTCGGCGCCGTGACCGTCAGCAAGCCCCCGAGCGAGCCGCTCACGCCGGCCGAGTCCAACCTCCTCGACGACCTCGCGGGGCAGGCGGGGCTCGTGCTCTCGAACGCGCGACTGACGGCCGAGCTCCAGTCACGGCTGGAGGAGATCTCCACTCGGGCCGAGGAGCTCCGCGCCTCGCGCCAGCGGATCGTCACGACGCAGGACGAGGAGCGACGCCGGCTCGAGCGCAACATCCACGACGGCGCGCAGCAGCACCTGGTCGCCCTCGCGGTCAAGCTCCGTCTGGCGCGGGACATCCTCGAGAAGGACCCGGAGAAGGGCGCCGCGACGCTGCGCGAGATCGGGGCGCAGGTGGACGACGCCGTCGAGACGCTCGGCGCGCTCGCGCTCGGGATCTACCCGCCGGTGCTGGAGGAGCACGGGCTGGCCGCCGCGCTCGAGGCGCAGGCCCGGCTCGGCACCGTTTCGGTCGTGCTCGACGCTGGGGGCACGGATCGTCTGCCGATCGACCTCGAGGCGGCGGTGTACTTCGTCTGCCTGGAGGCGCTCCAGAACGCGGCGAAGTACGCGAACGCGTCGAGGGTCCAGGTCCGCCTCCGGAAGGAGGGCGGGACACTCAGCTTCGAGGTCGGCGACGACGGGGACGGATTCGTCCAGTCGGCCAACGGGGGCGGAACCGGGCTTGCCGGCATGCGGGACCGGCTGGCGGTGTTCGGTGGGGTCGTCGAGATCGACTCGGCCCCCGGTCGCGGTACCACGGTGCGCGGAAGCGTTCCGCTGCGCGTCGAGGTCTCGGCATGAGGCCCGATCGCGCGTGGACGTTGGCCTGGGTTCTGGCCGGACTGTCCCTGGCGACGATCGGGACCGGGATGGTGGTCGGGCTCGTCACCGGGACGCTCGGTCCCTCGCTCGGCGCCGGCGGCGGCGTCGCGTTCGCCGTCGTGTTCACGCTCGCGGTGTCCTCGTTCGCGCTGATGGGGGCACTGATCGCCCGTAAGGAGCCATCGAACCCGATCGGCTGGTTGTTCGGGGCCATCGGGCTGCTCTTCGGCCTGACGCTCGCCGGCGCGATCTACGCGGATGCGGGTTCGCTGGCAGGTCGGTCGTGGGGGTACTGGCTGAGCAACTGGTCGGGCAGCGCGATCCTGCCGCTGGTGGTCCTGGTCCTCCTGCTGTTCCCCGACGGCAGGCCGCTCACCCGCCGGTGGCGGGTAGTCGTGTGGACCGACATCGTCGGCGGCGCGATCCTGGTCCTCGGTGTAGCGCTCACGCCCGGCATCCTCGAGGGCCAGACGGGAACCCGTTTCGTCAACCCGGTCGGCATCGAGGCGATCGGCGGCTCCCTGCTCGAGAGCGGGGGGATCGGGTGGATGCTGGTGCCGCTCTCGGCGCTGGCGGCGGGCGTGTCGCTGATCCTTCGGTTCCGTCGGTCCCGCGGCCTCGAGCGCGAGCAGCTGAAGTGGGTCGCCTTCGCGGTGGCGCTCTTCCTGGTGGGCTTCATCGCCAACGAGGCGACCTACGGAACGAGGTTCGAGCAGCTCGGCGTCTTCGCGATCCAGATCGCGATCGTGACGTTGCCCCTCGCGACGGGCGCGGCGATCCTGCGGTACCGCCTCTACGACATCGACGTCGTGATCAACAAGACGGTGGTGTACGCGACCCTCGCGGCGTTCATCACGGGCGTCTACGTGGCGATCGTGGTCGGGATCGGCGCGCTCGCCGGCGGGAGCGGCGACGATCCGAACGCGGCCCTGTCGATCGCCGCAACCGCTGTGGTCGCCGTCGCGTTCCAGCCGGTACGCGAGCGCGTGCAGCGATTGGCGAATCGCCTCGTGTACGGCCAGCGGGCGACCCCGTACGAGGTGATGGCCGACTTCGGACACAGGATGGCCGGCACGCTCGAGATCGACCGCGCGCTGCCCGAGCTCGCCGAGGCGGCGCTAGGCGGCACGCGAGCCTCCGCATCCCGGGTGCGGCTGTTCCTGCCGGACGGCACCGAGCGGGCGGCAACCACACCCGAGGGCGCCGAGCCGACGACGTGGGAGCGGACGGTCCCGGTCGCCTACCAGGGCGAGCCGATCGGCGAGATCGCGGTGGCCAAGGAAGCCGGGGACCCGCTCCTGCCGGCCGAGCGCGCGCTGCTCGACGATCTCGCGCACCAGGCCGGGCTCGCGCTGCACAACGTGCGTCTGACGGACGAGCTCCAGGCACGCCTGGACGAGCTCGCGACGCAGGCCGAGCAGCTCGAGGTCTCGCGTCGGCGCCTCATCACCGCTCGGGACGCTCAGCGTCGCGGCCTGGAACGCGATATACGCGAGGGTCCACGCAGGGAGTTGGAGAACATCTCGGACGCGATCGCGCGCGCGGCCGAGATCGCACCGGTGGAGCCAACGACCGCGGTCGCCGCCGTCGACGAGGCCACTGAGCGCGCGAACGCCACGCTCGAGGGCCTTCGCGACCTGGCGCGTGGGATCTTCCCGCCGCTCCTCGTCGATCAGGGCATCGTGCCTGCGCTCGAGGCCCACATCCGCAAGGTCGGGGCGAATGCCACGATCGACGCGGCCTCGGCCGTCCGCGGCGTGCGGTTCGACGCCGACGTCGAGGCTTGCACGTACTTCGTGTGCTTGCAGGCGCTCCAGAACGTGCTGCGCCACGCGGCGAACGCGCCGACGCTCGTCCGACTGTGGCTCGAGGAAGGGCGGCTCGCGTTCGAGGTCGCCGATCGCGGCCCCGGGTTCGAGGCGTCGACGACGGACGGCGGGATGGGCCTGCCGATCATGCGGGATCGGGTCCACGCCCTCGAGGGCGAGCTCGTCGTCCGGAGCTCGCCCGGCCGCGGGACAACGGTGACGGGTCGCGTGCCCGCCCGGGCGCTGGAGGGCGCGGCGCGATGACCCCGCGCGCAGCGAAGCTCATCTCCCGCGGGATCCTCGCGGCTCTCGTCGTCGTGTTCGCCGCCCAGTTCGTACTCCGACTTTCGGTCGGCGACCGCCTCGAGACCGCGGAGATCGTCGTCGTCGGCGATCCCCAGGCACCAGGGATGGCTCAGGTCCGGTCCGAGCTGGAGGCCGATCTCGCTCAAGGGGCGCGGTTCGACTCGAACATCTTCGAGGATGTGCTCATCGGCGTCTTCTCTCTGATGTGGGGGATCACCGGCTCACTCATCGTGTCGCGGCAGCCGCGGAACAAGGCCGGATGGATCTTCTGCATCGGGGCTGCCGCCGTCGCGGTCGGCGGGTTCGCGTTGGCCTACACCACCTATAGCGTGAAGATCGCCGCTTCGCCGTTGCCCGCGCAGGACATGGTCGCGTTGATGGGCGAGCACGCCCTCGCCTTCGCCGTGCTGATCCCGCTCCTGGTCCTGCTCTTCCCCGACGGCAGCGCCCCCAGCCCGCGCTGGCGATGGGCAACGCGGGCGATCCTGGCCGGCGGGGCGCTCGCCGTCGTGCCGGGCGCGCTCACACCCGGCCCGCTGAACAACTTCATCCAGGCCGGGATCCTCTACGCGAACCCCCTCGGCGTGGCCGCGTTCCGCGAGGGTGGTCCCGGGAACGCCCTGGTCGCGATCGGGGTGCTCCTCCTCATCGGCGCCAGCCTGGCGACGGTCATCGCGGTCTGGCAGCGCTTCCGGCGAGCCCGGGGCGAGGAACGCCAGCAGATGCGCTGGCTCGTCGCGGTCGCGACGGTCGCCGGGGCGGGCATCGCCCTGATCCTGCTGGCGTTCCCGATCCTCGCGCTCCTCGGGCAGGAACAAGAGGGCAGCGGGAGCGACGCGCTCTTCCTGGTCTTCTTCGCGCCCACCGTCATCGCGATCTTCCTCGGGATCCCCGCGGCCTACCTCGTGGCGATCTTCAAGTACCGGCTCTGGGAGCTCGACGTCGTCATCAAGAAGGCGGCCGTGGCGTTCGCCCTCACGCTGTTGCTGGTCGGCGTGGGTGTGTTCGTGATCTACGTTCCGGGACAGATGGCCCTCTGGGGAGGGAACGAGTTCGGGGTCATGCTCGGTGTCATCGCGGGTCTGTTGATCTGGCCGGTGGTGCGACTCGCCCGGTGGGTCGCGAGGCGCATCGTCTTCGGTCGGCGCGCCGACCCCTACGAGGTCCTGACCGAGTTCTCCGGGCGCATGGGCGAGACCTACGCAACCGAAGACGTCCTTCCGCGCATGGCACAGATCCTCGCGCAAGGGACCGGGGCCTCCATAGCCCGGGTCTGGCTCTTGGTGGGCGGCGAGCTCCGCCCAGAGGCGTCGTGGCCCGCCGACTCGCCCACGGCCGGACCCCTGCAGGTCTCGGGCGACCTCCTCCCCGACGTCCCGGACGGGTCGGCATTCGAGGTCTTGGATGGCGGTCGGCTGCTCGGAGCGCTCTCGGTCACGATGCCCGCCTCCGACCCGATGAACCCCGCGAAGGAGAAGCTCGTCCGGGATCTCGCCTCCCAAGCGGTGCTCGTCCTTCGTAACGTCCGGCTGATCGAAGAGCTCCGAGCCTCGCGCCAGCGCCTTGTCGTCGCGCAGGACGAGGAGCGGCGCAAGCTCGAACGCAACATCCACGATGGAGCCCAGCAGCAGCTCGTGGCGCTCACCGTGCAGCTGGGGTTGCTGAAGCGGCAGATCGAGCGGGACCCGCCAGGCGCGACGGAGACGGCCGAACGACTCCGGGGGGACGCGACCACCGCGCTCGAGGATCTCCGGGATCTGGCGCGCGGCATCTATCCCCCGCTCCTCGCGGCGGAGGGGCTTACCGCTGCGCTCCAGGCTCAAGTGCGCAGGTCATCGGTACCCGTCGCGGTCGAGGCGGATCGGCTGGGCCGATTCCCTCGGGAGGTCGAGGCAGCCGTCTACTTCTGCGTGCTCGAGGCCCTGCAG
>Ga0209751_10003985_pt1 | contig 14203 bp, 11 predicted proteins | sample RifCSP13_1_FD_184019 | JGI IMG/M metagenome (GOLD analysis project Ga0209751, IMG submission 184019) | Soil microbial communities from Rifle, Colorado - Rifle CSP2_sed 13_1 (SPAdes) (version 2) | ecosystem: Environmental > Terrestrial > Deep subsurface > Rock core/Sediment | place: Rifle... | reverse complement strand
GGTCGCTGTATGCAACAGAAGGTTGGTGAGGTGATAGCCCGCGGGATTCATTCCCCAGAGCAGGTAGTCGAGCCCGAGGGTCACCCAGGTCAGCGGGATGTAGTGGCCCATGTGGAGCGTCGTGAACATCCATCGCAGCTGCGCCGGCCCCAAGCCGCGGTAGTGAGGGTTGTCCACGAAATTCTTCGGGTCGTCCCAGCTGACGAAGCCGTCGCCGAGCACGGGCAGGAAGCTGGTGGCCGTCACCGCGGCGATCAGCACGGCGAGCGCCCGGTTAGTCAGGTAGCGCGGAAGCGGGCGGGACTCGGCGGCTGGCGCGGCGGTCATCGCGGGAGGATCGCGCCGCAGGCGGTCGGATGCGACGAGACGGGTGACCGCGCCCCGGCGAGGCGCCGCGCCCGCTCGCAGGCCTCGCGCTGCGCGGGGTCGCCCTCCGGCAGCAGGGCCGCGGCCAGACGGTATTGCTCCTCCGCCTCCGCGGAGGCGCGGTGCCGCTCGAGCAGCACCGCAAACGCCAGGGCCAGCCTGCCGCGCGGTCCGGCCTCCGCCGGCGGGATCTGCTCGATGGCCGTGCGGATCTCCGACACCTGATAGCGGTTCCACTCCTGGGAGAGGGCGAGCGCGCGCGCCCACTCCGACTCGGCCGCGGCGCGCTCGCCGTGCTCCCGCATCAGCACGCCGAGCCGGATCCGCGCCACCGGATGTTCCGGGTCGAGCCTGAGCGCTTCGTGGTACCGGCGCCCGGCCGCCGCCGGCCGGCCGGCGCGCTGCTCCACGATACCCAGGTGGAGGAGGAACTGGGCGCGCAGCCAGGGCAGTTCCTCCGGCACCCGCGTGAGCGCGCGCTCGAAGTGCTCGCGTGCCTCGTCGAACCGTCCGGCGTCGGCCAGCGCCCACCCGAGATAGAAGATGGGGACGTCGCTGGCCGGTTCGGCGGCGGCGGCCTGGCGCCAGAGGGTGACGGAGTCCCTCCAGACGCCGACCTGCTTCACGGTCGCCGCCGTGAAGAGCAGGACCAGAGCGCCGGCGGTGCCCGCCACGGCGGCCGCGACGCGCGGGGCGAGGCGCCCGGCCGCTCGCGCCTCGAGGCACCACGCGAGGCCGGCCCCGGCCAGCAGCGCCCAGGGCAGGCACGCCAGATAGGTGTAGCGGTCGGCGGTGATCTGGGCGCCGTTGTGGAAGATGCCGATGACGGGAAACAGCAGGGCTCCGTAGCACACCCACGCGACGAGACCGGCGGGCCAGCGTCGGCGCGCGAGCACCAGGGCCGCCGTGATCGCCACCACCACGAGCCCGGGGACGAGATAGGTCGCGCTCCACGGGATCACCGGACGGAAGAGCGTGTAGAGGGGAGACAGCGGCCACGGCGCGAGCGTCTTCCAGAGATAGAAGGCGAGGCCGTACCCGCTGACGGCCAGGCGCTCCGGGATGCCGAGGGCGGCGAGCGGCGTGATCAGGCCGCGCCGGACGCCCACGGCGAGCATCAGGAGGGCGATGGTCCCGCTGGCCAGCAGGAACGGCGCCTTCTCGACGACGGCGAGCCGCCAGAACTGGCGCAGCGACGGGCCGCCGGTCGGTTGCATTCGCCGCAACGGATAGCAGTCGAGCGCCACCAGCGCCACAGGCAGGCCCACGGCGGCCGACTTGGACAGCAGGGCGAGCACGAAGCAGCCGAGGGCCGCCCACCGCCAGCGCGATTCCAGACGGCCCGCTGTCCCGGCGCGCACGGCCTCGAGGTAGGCCAGCACCGCCAGCAGGGCGAAGCCGCCCATGACCAGATCCCGCCGCTCGGTGATCCACGCCACCGACTCCACCCGCAAGGGATGGATCGAGAAAAGCAGGGCCGCGAGGATGGCGCCCCAGCGCCGCGCGCCCTCGCGGCTCGCGGTCGTCAGGCTCAGGAGCCTCAGGGCCAGCAGGTAGACGAGCAGCGCGTTGAGCGCGTGCAGGAGGACCGAGGTGGCGTGATACCCGGCCGGCTTCATGCCCCAGAGCACGTAGTCCAGCCCGAGAGTCAGCCAGGTGACGGGGATGTAGTGCCCTGTCTGGGTGCTCGTGAACATCCAGCGGACCTGTGCCCAGCCGAGCCCGCGGTAGTGCGGGTTGCCGAGGAAGTTATCGGCGTCATCCCAGTCGACGAAGCCGTTGCCGACGGCCGGGAGGAAGGCGGCGGCAGTCAGGAGCACGACCAGGGCGCCGCCGAGCGCCGCGGACCGCACCGACCGTGGGACCGGCGCGAGGGGGTTCGGTACGGGCGGGCCGGGCTGTCCAGGGGCGGGCGCGGGCGCGCCGGGCAACGGGGCGGCGGGTGCATCACGCACTGTATGATCATTCTGCCCCAATGCCCGGCGCGGCGCGCACTTTTGTTGACCCTTCCACCCGGTGGGGGGTAGTATCACCCCAACTCCGCGGCTCTGTCGCCGCCTCGGAGAACGCCGAACGGGGTAGAGAGGGGTGACCATGAGCGCCGGGAAGATCCTGGTCGTCGACGACGAGCGGGAAGTTCGCCTGGTCATCCAGGAGTTCCTCACCGGCAAGGGCTACGAAGTCCGGGTCGCCGGCAACGGGCTGGAGGCGCTGGCCGCGCTTGAGACGTTCTCGCCGGACGTGGTGCTGCTCGACATGGCCATGCCGGAGATGGACGGACTGGAGACGCTCAAGCACATCAGCGCGCTGTACCCCAACCTGCCCGTGATCATGGTGACCGTGAACGCCGACATCGAGACCACCTCCAAGGTGCTCCAGCTCGGCGCCGCCGACTACGTGCCCAAACCCTTCGACCTCGACTACCTGGACCAGGCCGTCAGCATCCAGATCTCGGCCGGGCGCGACCGCTAGTGCGCGGCAGCGCGGCTCCTCTCCTCCGAGCGGCGCTCGCGCTCACCCTGCTGGCCGGCTGCGCCTCGCAGAAAGACACCGTGCAGCGGGCCACGGAGGGCCCGACGGCCGACGAGATCTACATCGCGCGCTTCCTGAAGGGCTACGGGCGCGGGCCCACCTTCGACGAGACGGCGGCCTGGCGGGAGGATTTCGACAAGAAAGTCAGCGCGTACATCAGCCGCCAGCCTGGCATGGTGGTCTCGCCGCGGGTCAGCCAGTTTCGCGTGCAGCGCCGCGTCGCCGTCGGGATGACGAGGGAAGAAGTCACCGTGCTGGTCGGGGCGCCGGACGCCGTCGTCTCGGACGAGAAGCTGATGGAGGCTGCGGCCCGGCAGTTCTGGCCCGAGGTCAGGACACACGCCAAGGAGATGTGGAACTACCCGGCCGGCTGGCAGTTGTACTTCGACGGCGACCGCCTCGCGGATCTGACCGTCATCGGCCGGCCCCCGCTCGAGTAACGGCTCCCGCGCCGGCCTCAGCGGCCGGGGCCGGGCCGGCCGGGCAGCAGCGCGGCGAGCGCGGCGCGCTCCGCCTCCGGGAGATCGACGAAGCGCAGCCCGGCCGCATCGTCCCGCGCCCACATCACTTCCGCCTGCGGCACCGTGATCGCCTGCGGCCGGCCGGCGGGATGGAGCTCGAGGCGCACGGTCTGCCCTTGCGCGAGCGGCTTGGGGAGGGCCCTGACGGCCACCCCGCCGCGCGAGAGATCAGCGATCTCGGCCGTCACCGTGAGCTCGCCGTCGGACACGATCGCCCGACCTTCCACGGCCACCCTCGGCTCGCGGCGAGCCCCGTGGTGGAGCACGGCGAAGATCTTCACGGGAATCGCCTTGCCCTTGACGGTCACCTCGCCCAGGGCCCGCGCCCCGATGAAGTCCTGGACCTCGAGGTAGGTGGCCTCGCTCATGATGATCGGCACGTTGAAGTCCTTGGTGAGACCCTCGAGCCGCGAGCCGAGGTTGATGGTGTCGCCGATGGCGGTGTACTCCAGGCGCTGCTCCGACCCGATGGTGCCGACCACGGCCTCGCCGGTGTGGATGCCCACGCCGCACGCCAGGGTTCCGCCGTACCGGGCCGTGAAGCGCTCGGCCAGCGGCTTGAGCCGCTCCTGGAACTCCAGCGCCGTGCGCACCGCCTGGGCCGCGTGGTCCGGCGCCTCGAAGGGCACATTGTAGAGCGCCATGATGGCGTCGCCGATGTACTTGTCCACGGTGCCGCCGTGCTTGAAGACGGCCTCGGTCATCACGGTCAGGTACTCCCGCAGGAAGGTGACGACGTCCTCGGGCGTCATCTTTTCGGACATCGACGTGAACCCGCGGATGTCCGAGAAGAGCACGGTCATGCGGCGCCGCCCCGCCTCGAGGTTGGCGTCGTCCTTGTGGCGGACGATCTCCCTGACCACGGACGGAGAGAAAAAGCGCGACAGCCGGCGCTTCTCCCGCTGCTCCTGGGTGAAGTTCTTCGCCACCGTGCCCGCGTAGGCGATCCCCAGCGTGAGCGGTATCGGCACCATTTCGACCCACCACCGGCCCCAGAGGAAAGCCGCGTGGCCGCCCGCCAGGTACGCGAGCGCGGCCCCCGCCGCCACGCCGAAGGCCGGCAGCGGTCGGAGCGCCGTCGCAGCCCAGGCGGCCAGGGCCCCCGCGACGATCGTGAGGATGGGGACCAGCAGGGCGGGCGCGCGGCGAATCGGGCTGCCCTGGAGCAGGGTTTCGAGGGTGTGGGCGTGGATCTCGACGCCCGGCATGTCGCCCTCGGGCGCGAACGGCGTGGCGAAGACGTCGTGGAGGGTCGGCGAGGTAGCGCCGACCAACACGATCTTACCGGCGAAGGTCTCCGGTGGGATCTCTCCGGTGACAATCCGATGATACGGGAACCGCGGAAAGGACCCGGGCCCGCCGATGAAGTTGATGAGCACCTCGGACCCAGGCGGCAGCGGCGCGCGCGCCAAACCCGCGGCGGCCGCCAGCCGGTGGATCTCCAGGTCGAAACCGTTCCACGTCCGGGGATCTCTCTGGAAGCGCCGGATGAGCGCGGTGCGCCGCACGAAGGCATCGGCGTCGCGGTCGAAGTTCACGATGCCGAAGGCCGCCGCCCCCTCCCGGATCTCGGGGATCGGGGCGTTGATGCTCTCCTTGTCCGAGCCCGCGGCGTCCACCTCGGTGAGCGCCGCGCCCAGGACGACCGTTCGGGCGCGCGCCACCGCCACCGCCAGGGCGCGGTCGTCCGCCGGGCCGCGGGACGAGGGCTCGGAGAAGAGGATGTCCATGCCGATGGCGACAGGCTTGCCCCGGCCCACGATGTCCAGGAACTTGCCGTGGAGCGCGCGGGGCCAGGGCCACGCGAGGTTCAGGCCGTCGAAGGAGTCTTCGTCGATGGTGACGACGACGATGGGCGCGGTGGGCGGGCGGGGACCGCGCAGGCTGAAGCGGGCGTCCAGCGCCTTGAGCTCGGCGATCTCGAAAAAGTGGAAGGGGTTGGCGGCGGCCGCCAGCGCGACCACGAGGCCGACGAGGCTGCCCGCCAGGAGGACGCGCCAGGGAGGGCCGACCAGTTTCACCGCGCCCAGCCTAGCACACAGGGTGTTGCCCTCGGCGCGCCGAAAAGCCTACACTACGCCATGCTCGACGGGGGCGGGACGGGCCTCACCCGATGAGATTCCGGTCGTTCGTGTTGCTGCTCTTCTGGGTCGTGGTCCTCGGCTATGCCGGCTATGGGCTGGTGTCAGCCGGCGCCGTCTACTTCCAGATGCGCGCGCTCACCGAGCAGGCCTTCGATGACGCCGCCAGCCGTCAGAAGCGCACCGGGGGGGCCGCTGACGCTCCCACCCCGGAGTTCGTCGCCGACGTGCGCTCAGGCATTCTGCTGGGCGCCCAGCGCGCCGGCCTTCCCATCGAATTGCGCAACCTCGACGTGGTGTCGGAGCGGAGCGCCATCCGGGTCACCCTGCACTGGTCCCAGCCGGTCATCACCTACGGTAGCGACACCATCTTGGCCATCCCCTTGCGGGTCGACCGCTCCTTCGACCTGCGACCTACCAGGCCCGCTGGGTGACCCCGGTCCACTGCCCGCCGACGGCCTCTTCGGTCAACAATGATCGCCAGTTACCGAGAACGCGGTGGCATGCTCTTTGTAAGGTAATCGGGCGGCTGGATGAGGCCGGGGAGACGTCTACTCGGCCATTGACAGACGGAAACTCAGAGGGTAGAGTTGAGCGCTACGAAACTACCTAATTTTGTTGGGTTGTTTGACGCTCCGGCAAGTGCGGCCAGGCGCGGTTTGGCCCGGGTCGGCATGGGCGGAGGGGCATGGAGATGACCCGAACCCTTCCCAAAATTTGTAGACCCTTGACCAATTTGGGGTTCCTTCGCGGCCAGGCCGGCTTCTCCTTGCTCGAGGTCGTCATCGCGGCCCTGTTGGTCGCCATCGGCGTCCTGGGCCTGTCGATGATGTACAGCACCGGCCAGGCCCTGGTTCAGGCGCAGGGGACGAACCGGGTCGCGCTCCAGTTGGCCCAGCAGCGGATCGAGCAGATCCGCGCCGGCGGTTTCGGTGTCCAGGTGCTGGCGGACAACCGGGAGGAGACAGCCTTCGCGGCGATCGCCAACAACCCGGGCTACGAGCGGACCACCATCATCACCGGCGTTTGCCCCAACGACTTCGCCACCCCGTGGGTCAACCCCGGTGACTGCGCGCCCGTCCAGGCGGCCGTCGAGGCCAAGCGCGTGGTGGTCACGGTCCGGGCGAACGACGGCGGGGGCGTGGGCACCACGGACCCACAGACCCAGCCGGCCGTGATGCAGATCATCCTGGTGCGGCGATGATGGCTCGCGGCGTTCCCGGCATACTCCGCGACCGGCGCGGCTTCAGCATTCTGGAGCTCATGCTGGCGGCCGGCATCTTCATGATCGTCGTCGGCGCGTTGGTGGGCGTCTTCGTGTCCACCCAGCAAGCCTTCGACCGCGGCAGCTCCCAGGCCTATGTCCAGCGCCAGGCGACCCTGCTCCAGGAGCGGATCGTGCGGCTCGTGCAGAGCGCGGTGGCCGTCCAGGTCGTGGACTGCGGGCCGAACGGTTCGACCAACGGCACCGCGCTGGTGCTGCTCGACGCCAACGGGACGGTGCGCTGCATCTACCAGAGCACGACCAGCGCCGACACCAACGGCGACCTCATGCTCTGCCAGCTGGGCGCGTTCGCGGCGGGGACCGCATGCACGGGGGGCACCATCGAGAACATGCTGACCCTGATGGGCAGCGAGGTCGCGGCGAGGCTGGGCGCCCAGCTTCAGGTGCGCAACACCACCTTCAGCCGGGTGACCTGCGTCCAGCCGGGCGGCTCGTGTTCCCCGAACCAGGTGGGGCGCTCGGTGCTGAGCCCGCTGGTCGATGTCGTCTTCGACCTCTCGGACGGCTCCATCTACAATCCCAACTACAACGGCGGCGCCTTCAACGCCACCAACTTCCTGGGAATGCGGTTCGGCTTCAGTGTCACCGCACGCAACTGAGGAGATCAGCGTGATGCCTACGACTTCGGGCCTGCGGAACGACCGCGGCAGCGTCATCGTCATCGCCCTCGTCCTCATCCTGGCCATGACCATCCTGGGGCTGGCCCTGTTCGACCTGGCCCAGATCGAGGGGCAGCTGGCCAGCACCAGCCAGGCGGATGCGCGGGCGCTCTACGTCGCCCAGGCCGGGCTCGAGCGGGGCATCCGCGAGCTGCGCACTGGCTTCCTGCAAGACGCCTACGCGTCCGCGAGCTGGGCCGACGCGACCAACGGCCCGACCTGCACGCCCTCGGCCTGCGACGCGGCCCAGTACAGGTTGATGAACATCGCCAGCACCGCGGTGCCGCCCACGGGGACGGACCCCGGCGGCACCTACGCGGTCGAGATGAAGCTGGTCCTGGTGGCCGAGGCCAATAACCCCATCTCCCAGGGCGCGGGCTTCACCTATCCCTACGGCCAGGAGTGCATTCCCGACACGGGCACGCCGACCGTCTGCGCCAATCTGGTGTTCCTCCGGAGCACCGGCACCGCGAACGGGCCGCCGGGCTTCAACGGCACGGCGATGGTCCAGACGTTGGTCAAGGCCACGCCCACCTCACCCTTCGCCGCGGCGCTGACGGCCGCAGGCACCACCGGCGCGCCCAACCCGGCCATCGACGGCCGGTTCCGCGTCGCCGGCACGGTGCAGGCGCTGGGCACCGGCACCAGCAACCCGATCGTCCACTTCCAGGGCGGTCCCGGCGACGGGATTCGGAACAATTACCAGACGCTCGACGGAACCTATGAGCTGGACCGGATCCTGCGGCGCCAGCTGGTCTGCCCGCCCCAGACCAACTGCGCGGGCGGCGCCAACCTGGTTGAGTCCCTCGGCGCCGAGCTCAGGGTCTACGGCAATGTGACCGCCACCCAGGTCCAGGTCTCCAACAACACCGACGCCGGGACGAACGCCAATACGGCCGCCTACGGCCAGGCGACCAATACCCGCGTCGGCAAGGGGCGGATCGACGGTGTCTACGTCGCGGACGGCTGTCTGCTTCCGTGCACGGGCGGCGTGTTCGTCTTAGGCGCCGGCGCCAATATCTGGGTGGACTACAACAACTACACCAAGCCGTACCCCGACCGGCCGCCCAAGCTGCCGCTCTGGTACGTGGGGGGGAATAACTATCCCGCGCTCGACAACCCGTCCAGCATCAACGGCACGGCCTATGCCTCTTACTCGTCCAACTTCATGGACCCTTCCGCCGGTGGCCGGGCCGCCCGGCTGGACAACCAGCGGGTCAACGGCGGCGTTTGCCCCAACAACACGGCCCTCACGTTCTGGGAGTGCTCGGCCGGCCTGGACCCTGCCAACGTTATCCTCTTCCCCCTTGATCCCTCCACCTGGCCGCCGACCCTGGGCACCCTCTTCGCCCAGGTTAACGGCTTTAGCGGCGACGGCACCGGTTGCGGGCCCACCGGCGGATCGTTCACCAACTGCAGCCCGCCTTTCCGGCACAGCTTCACCTTCACCGACAAGACGGGTGCCGTGAGGAACGCGGAGATCTGCTGGAAGCGGACGACGATGACCAACGACCCCGCCAACCGGGATGCCGGCGTGAACGGCCCGAACCTGCCGAGCCAGGTGGTTCTCGCCCAGCGGCCCCTGACCCTCGAGTTCGGCATCCCCGACTGCACGGCGCCCAACCCGCCCAGCGACCCCATCCTGATCTACTTCCCGTCCTCCATTTGGATCTCGCGTGGATCCCCCGGCCTGTTCATCTACACCTACCGCGGCTCGGCCATCATCATGCAGGCCAACCAGTCGCTCAACTTCGAGGAGACCTTGATCAGCTACTGCGTCCGCTCGACGGCGGCGCCCGGCACCGAGTGCGTGGCAGGCGAGCGCTTCGCCGAGGACCACCTGATGGTCTTCCTCACGGCCGGGCTCGTGGATATCGGCATCGCGAACAACAACGTGAACACCGTGATGGCCTACGTGTGGACGGACCAGTTCATGAGGATCCAGCGGGACACCAGGATCATCGGCTCGCTGCGGGGGAACCATCTCTGCTTCCAGAACGCCAACCTTGCCCCGTGCACCACCCCCGGCGGCGGGTCCACCCCGAATGTCCTTCAGGCCACGGCCTGGGACCTGCGCAAGATCCCGGAGGAGCTGCCCGGGGGCGGGGCCGCCGGCGACCGCTGGCGCGTCGACAGCGTGCCGCGCTTCTGGATGGTGTGCCGGCCGGGGGCCGTGCCGAGCACGCCCACCGCCAATTGTGGGTATCAGTAAAGCCGAGTATTTCCTTGGGGATTCGTATCTTCGGTTGATATAGTCTCACTCCTTGGACAGGTGTGCCTGGCCGGGGGGGAATGCTGTGGCGCGGGGCAGCAGGGGTGGCCGGAGGAGCCATGCTCGGGAAGCTTTTCCGCAGGCGTAGGGCCGTCGGGCTGGACGTCGGCAGCGGGTCCGTCAAGGCCCTGACGCTCGAGGCCCGCGGCTCGGAGGTGGCGGTCGCCGGCTATGGGAGCGTTGCGCTCGAGGCCGACGCCCAGGCGCCGCAGGTCAGCCAGGCCATCCACGCCGCCCTCGCCCAGGCCGGCGCCGACAGTGAGCCCGTCGTCGCCTCCGTGGGCGGGCCCGAGGTCGTCATCCGCCAGGTGTCGCTGCCGCCGCTGGCGCCCTCCAAGGTGATCGCCGCGCTGGAGATGCAGTATCGCGAGCTGGGCCTGCTGCCGCCCGAGGACTCCATCCTCGACGCCCAGGTGCTGCGGCGCTCCAAAGACGGTGTCTCCAACGAGATCCTCTCGGTCAGCGCCCCCAAGCCGCTCTTCGAGGAGCGCACGACGCTGCTGCGGCAGGCCGCGGTGAATCTCCAGATCCTCGACATCGAGCCGCTCGCCATCCTCAACGGCGCGCTCCACCTCACCGGGCTTGAGCCGGGCGAGCTGCTGGTGGTCGTCAACATCGGCCGGCAATCCTCGGTGCTGTGCGTCTACAGCGAGCAGGGCCCGGTGGTCGCGCGCTATCTCGAGGTCGGCGCCGACGCCTTCACCGAGCAGCTGCGCGTGGCCTTCCAGGTCTCGCCCTACTCGGCCGAGACCTTCGCGCGCACCCTGGGCGCGGCCGAGGGGCCGAAGGCCGAGGCCGCCTGCCGCGAGGTCGTGGAGCGGATGGCGGAGGACATCCGCCTGTCGCTCACCTTCTACCGCACCGAGTACGACCGCGAGAGCCTGCCGCGCTACGCGCTGGGCGGCTGGGTGGAGATCCCGCTCATCGGCCGCTGGCTCTCGGACCGTCTCGGTCTCAACGCGCCCTTCGAGTCCATGGACCCCCTCAAGGCCGTCGAGGTCAAGGCCGCGCAGGAGGCCGAGGAGGGCAAGGTGGGCACCCAGTTCCTCCAGTCCTTCGGCCTGGCGCTGCGGGGACTATGACCGCGCGGTTCTCCGTCGACCTGCTTCACCCGGGGCGGGTAGCCAAGACCTGGCAGGACTGGTTCGTCGGCACCCAGGGGCGCCGGCGCCTTCTCCTGACCGCCGTGGGCTTCGGGGTGGTGCTGGTGATCGTCGCCGCCTTCCCGCTCGTCATCTCGTGGCGGCTGTCCGGGCCCGAGAGCGACTTGCCGCGCCTCCGCCAGGACCTGGCCCGGCGCGATGGCGACGTGCGCGTGCTCAAGGCCGACCTCCAGGCGCTCGCCGTCGAAGCCAAGCGCCAGGTCCGGTGGGCGGAAGTGATGACCGCGTTGAGCCAGCAGATTCCTGCGACGCTCAAGCTCCTCAAGGTCGAAGCCCTGCGGGCCGCGGCGTCGCCCGCCGGTCCCGGCCAGCCGGCGCCCGCCGCCCAGCCGGCGGGGGAGGGCGAGCTCAGGATCGAAGCGGTGACGGCCCTCAAGCGCGGCAGCCCCAACATGCTCGAGATCGCCCAGTTCATGGCGGGGTTGATGAAGGATTCCGCGGTGAACAAGCGCTTTCAGCTGAAGAACTGGGAGATCAAGCCGACGTCCGCGACCGTGACCGTGTCGGGGCCCGCGCAGGGTCCGGGAGAAAAATTCCTTCAGATCACCATCGTCCTGTCGGAGATCGGCCGGTGAGGGAGCGTGACTTGGCCATCGCCTGGGTCGCCGTGGCCGTGGTCTTCCTGGTGGTATTTTTCTTCGAAGTGTCCTGGTGGCGCGCGGTGTCGACGCGCGCGAACGAGGTGGACGCGGAGCGCATCAAGCTGGCGGCTGCGATCAAGCAGCGCGAGCAGGAGCTCATCGCCGAAGCGCGGGCGAACGCTCAGCTGCTGCAGGAGATGAGCTGGACCGCGACCGGCGCCGACCCGGCCGCCTTCATCCGGCGCGTGGCCGATCTCGCTCAGGGCTCGCGGCTCAAGGTCACGGCCATCGGCTCCATCGAGCGGCAGAGCACGCCGCAATTCAGCAAGTCGTGGCATAGTATTGAGATCAGCGGGCCGTACCACGAGCTGAGGGGGCTGGCCGCGCGGGTCGAATCCGAGCGCGGCGTGCTCGAGAACGTGTCGTTCGTCGAGGCCCCCAGGGAAGGGCCGCCGGGCGCGGCGCAGCCGCGGGAAGGCAGGCCGCTTGGTGCGCTGACGGAGACCGAGGTTTTGGCCAAGTTCCGGATGGCGTCCATGGAGCTGACCCCAAAGACGAGGGACATCCTGAATCAGGCCTCGCAGCAGAGCGGGATCCAGCTGACTCCGAGCGCGCCGCCGGCCGGGCCCGCCGTCGGGCTGCCGGTGCCGGTCACGCCCGTCGCGGCCGGCACACCGCCGGCCCGCGATCCGTTTGTCTTCGGTATCGAGCCCACGGTCCGGCCCGTCGTCGCCGCCGGGCCCAAGGGCGAACTCGAGCTGCAGGGTATCGTGGGCTTCCCCGGCGGCTATCTGGCCATCGTGGACAACACCATCGTCAAGGTCGGCGACAAGGTGCGGGGCCATCGCGTGGAAGACATCACCGACCGCGTGGTCCTGCTTCGCCAACCCAATGGCGCGCCGCGCCGGCTGACGCTGCCCGACATCGCGGTCCCCGCGCCGGCCGGGTCCGCGCGTCCGCCGGGGCCCTCCGAGCCCCAGCCGCCGGTTCAGCCGCCGCAACCCGGACCCCCGTCCCAAGGACCAAGGAGGTGAGGCCAGCCGTGTCGCACTGGATAAAGAACACCCGACTCGTCCCCGGATTCACCCTGGGCCTGGCCGCGCTCCTGCTGCTCCCGGCGCCGGTCGTGGGGGCCCAGGACGCCTGCTACAGTCGCCTGTCCACCGAGCTCGTGTCGCTGAACCTGCGCGACGCCAATGTCCAGACCACGCTGCGCCTCCTGGCCCAGCACTACCGCGTCAACATGGTCGTCACCGACGAGGTCGCCGGCGCCGTCACCCTCGATTTCTACCGCGTGCCGGTGCGCGACGTCTTCCAGACCATCATCGAGTCGGCGAACCTTCAGTGCATCGAGCAGGGTGTGGCCTTGCGGGTGAGCACCGCCGAGCGCATCCAGCGCGAGGAGGCGGCGCGCGCGCTCGCCTCGGTGGCGGGCAAGGTGCGCGAGGCCGAGCTCAAGACCAAAGAGGCCGACAGCCGGGTCAAGATTCGCGAGGCCGAAGCCAAGGACCGCGAGGCCGAGCTCATCAAGGAGCGCGGGCCCGTCAAGGAAGAGATGATCAAGCTCCAGTATGCGGACGCCGTGGCCGCGGCCACAACCATCCGCTCCATCCTGGGGCTGCAAGCCGGCGGGGGCGCGACCGGCCCCCAGGTCCTGCCGCCGCAGTTCCAGCCCGCACCACCCATCAACATCTCCGATCGGCCGCCCGGCGCCCCGGGCCTGGCCCCTCCGACGTTTGAGAGCCCCCTGCCCGCGGGCCCATCGGGGCGCGACGTGCTCGCCTATGGCCTCGCGGTCGAGGCCTTCAAGCCGACCAACTCCGTCTTCATCCGGTACTTCGAGAACGACCTGGAGCGGCTGAAGAAGCTGATCAAGGAGAAGATCGACATCCCGCTGCCCCAGATCCACATCGCGGCGCAGATGGTGATCGCGAGCCAGAGCTCGCTGGACCAGCTGGGCATCGCGTGGGGCGGCGCCCTGATCCGCCAGCCCGTCGCGGGCCGGGACCCGGCGCTGCTCGGCAGCGGCTTCGCTCCCGGCATCGTCACGGGCACCGGCACCCCGGTCACGGGCACATACACTCAGAACCCGGGCTTCACCGGCAGCTCATTCCTGCCGATCGCGCCGGGCACGGGCCTGCCTGTCGGCGGCAATATCGTCAACCTACCCACGGCCGGCCTGCCGACTTCCGGCGCGGCTCCAGCGCTCAACGCGCTGTTCGGCATCGTGGCGCGGGACTACAACCTGAACCTGGCCCTCCAGGCCCTCGAGGCCAAGGGGAAGGCCAAGTCAATCGCCGAGCCCAAGATCGTGACGGTTGAGAACACCACGGCTCTCATCCAGCGCGGATTCGAGGTGCCGTTCACGACGGGCACCGCCGCGCTGGGCACCCAGCAGGTGCAGTTCAAGGAAGCGCTGCTCATGCTCCAGGTCACGCCCAACGTCATCAAGGAGGACAACGAGACCAAGATTCGAATGAAAGTGGTGATGAACCATGACGAGCCGGACTTCACGACAACTCGATTGATCGGGGGCAATCCCCCCATCTTCAAGCGGAAGGCGGAGACCCAGGTGGTCGTGCGCGAGGGCGAGCGGCTGGTCATCGGGGGCGTGCTGTCGGACAACCTCAACCGGACCGTGCGCCAGGTGCCGCTGCTGGGCAACATCCCGATCCTCGGCTGGCTCTTCAGGAGCCGAGAGATCAGCACGGACACCCAGGACCTGATCGTGATCATTACCCCG
>Ga0209751_10003982_pt1 | contig 14205 bp, 10 predicted proteins | sample RifCSP13_1_FD_184019 | JGI IMG/M metagenome (GOLD analysis project Ga0209751, IMG submission 184019) | Soil microbial communities from Rifle, Colorado - Rifle CSP2_sed 13_1 (SPAdes) (version 2) | ecosystem: Environmental > Terrestrial > Deep subsurface > Rock core/Sediment | place: Rifle... | reverse complement strand
CGTGCCGGCGGCGGCCCATGCCAATGGGCTGCCGGTCCACACGAGCCCCGTGACGTGCTACGCCGCGCCGATGGAATTTGCCGAAGCCCTTCCAATCGATGCCGTCCTCGACGACGTGCGCCGCGCGCTGGCCGGCGGGCCGTCCGCGGTGCTCGTGGCCCCGCCCGGCGCCGGCAAGACGACGCGCGTGCCCCTCGCCCTCCTCGACGAGCCGTGGCTCGAGGGCAGGAAGATCCTGATCCTCGAGCCGCGCCGCCTCGCGGCCCGAAGCGCCGCCGAGCGCATGGCCAGAACGCTCGGAGAAAGTCTCGGCGAGCGGATCGGCTTGAGGGCCAGGCTCTCCTCCAAGGTGGGCCCCAAGACGCGCATCGAGGTCGTGACCGAGGGCGTGTTCACGCGCATGATCCTCGACGATCCGGCGCTCGCCTCGATCGGCGCCGTGCTGTTCGACGAGTTCCACGAGCGCTCGCTCGACGCCGACCTCGGCCTTGCGCTCGCCCTCGACTGCCGGCGCGGCTTGCGTGCGGACCTGCGCCTGCTCGTCATGTCGGCGACGCTCGAGCCCGGCCGGGTCGCGGGACTCCTCGACGGAGCGCCCGTCATCGAAAGCACGGGGCGCGCTCATCCCGTCGAAACGCGCTACCTCGGGCGCAATCCGCCGGCGCGCCTCGAGGACCAGATGGCGGACGCGATCGTGAAAGCGCTGCGCGCCGATCCCGGCTCCGTGCTCGCCTTCCTGCCGGGGCAGGGCGAGATCCGCCGCGTCGAGGAGCGCCTTCAAAGGCGCATCGACGATTCGGCGCTCGTCATTGCCCCGCTCTATGGATCGATGGACATCGCGGCGCAGGACCGTGCGATCGCGCCCGCAGCGGCCGGCCGGCGCAAGGTCGTGCTCGCGACCTCGATTGCCGAGACCTCGCTCACCATCGAAGGCGTGCGCATCATCGTCGACTGCGGCCTTGCCCGCGTGCCACGCTACGAGCCGGACGTGGGCGTGACCCGGCTCGAGACGGTGCGCGTCTCGCGCGCTTCCGCCGACCAGCGCCGCGGACGCGCGGGCCGCACCGGGCCCGGCCTCTGCTACCGGCTGTGGGATGAGCCCGAGACGGCGAGCCTCTTGCCCTCGAGCGAGCCCGAGATTCGCTCCGCCGATCTTGCCGGCCTGGTGCTCGACTGCGCCGAGTGGGGCGTTACCGATCCCGCGACGCTCTCCTGGCTCGATCCGCCACCCCCCGCCGCGCTCGCGGCCGCAAGGTCCGATCTCGCAGCACTCGGCGCCCTCGATGAGGCGGGCCGCATCACCGAGGCCGGCAGGCAAATTCGCTCCCTTCCGCTGCCGCCGCGGCTCGCGCGCATGGTGCTCACGGCGGCCGGTCGCTGCGCCGCCGAGGAGGCCGCCGGGATTTGCGCCGTACTCGTCGAGCGCGGGCTCGGCGGCACCGACACCGACCTTGAGCTTCGCCTCGAAGCCTTCCGCCGCGACCGCTCGCGCCGCGCCGAGGACATGCGCCGCCTCGCCCAGGCCTGGGCGCGCGCCGCAACCGAGCATGCGAAATCTGCGACGAATGCGTCCGCACAGCAGTCGCCCTCCCCGCCAGGGGCAGGGGAGACGTGTGGGCGCGCGCTGTGCTCACTGGCCGCGCTGCTGGCGCTCGCCTATCCGGACCGCATCGCGAAAGCGCGCGGCGCGCCCGGTCAATTCCTGCTCGCCAACGGCCGCGGTGCCTATCTCGATGGCGCCGATCCGCTGGCCCGCTCGCCCTATCTGGTCGTCGCAGAGCTCCAAGGCGCCGCGGCGGCAACGCGCATCCTGCTCGCCGCGCGCGCGGGGGAGGCTGAAATCCTAGCGCTCGCTGCCGGCCGCATTCGCGAGGGCGGCGAGCTCGTGTTCGACCGTGACAGCGCGGCCTTGAGGGCGCGCCATGTCCGCCGTCTCGAGGCCATCGAGCTGGCGAGCGAGCCCCGGCCCGTGGCGCCGGGCGGCGATGCGGCGCTCGCGCTTGCCGACGGCATTGCGGCGCTCGGCATCGCGCGGCTCCCGTGGAGCCGGGCGCAGCTCCAGCTCCGCGACCGGGTCGCATTTCTCCGCGCCGGAGATCCGAACACCTGGCCGGATCTCTCCGACCGGGCGCTGGCCGCCGCGGCCCGGGACTGGCTCGCGCCGGTTCTCGAGGCCAAGACGCGCCTCGGCGATGTCACGGCCGGCGATCTCGGCCAGGCGCTCGACGTGCTGCTCCCCTGGGACCTCAAGCGCCGGCTCGAGGCCGAGGCGCCGACGCATTTCGTGGCGCCCTCCGGCAACCGTCACGCGATCGACTACGAGGGTGCGGGCGCGCCGGCGCTGCACGTGCGCGTGCAGGAGCTTTATGGCCTGAAGACGCATCCCGCGATCGCGGGCGGCAGGCTCAAGCTCACGCTCCATCTTCTGTCGCCGGCGCAGCGGCCGATCCAGATCACGCGCGACCTGCCGGCCTTCTGGGCCGGCTCGTGGGGTGACGTGAAAGCCGAGATGAAGGGCCGCTACCCGAAGCACCCCTGGCCCGACGATCCGGCGAACGCGGCGCCCACCACCCGCGCCAAGCCGCGCTCGTGACGCGGCTCGCTTGGAGCAAGGGTAAAGAACGGCCCTCAACGGCACCGCGGTGCGGTGTGCGCGCCGTCTCCGTCTCGACCAGCCCGCTCCGCTGCGCGACGGCAACACGCTCGGCGCGGTGGGAGCGGGCCGGCCGTATGATTGCCCGCGGGCGGACCACGCCCGCGCAGGCGGCAGGGCCGCGGCTCCACTCGGGAAACGGATCGAACGGCGTCACCATACTCCCGGCACGAGGCGGTAGCGCACACGCGCGGCGTAGGCGTCGTAGCCCTCGAGCTCGGCTTTCAGCGTCGCCTCTTCCCACACCGTGCGGATGACGTAGAGCGCCGTGATGACGAGCGCAAACGCGAGGCCGTACCAGGAGCCCAATAGGAGCGGCGCGGCGAAGAAAAAGAGGATCGCGCCGGCGTACAGCGGGTGGCGCACGAGCGCATAAGGCCCGGTCGTGATCACCCGATGCTCGCGGTCCTTCTGGATCTTCACGACCGGGGCCGCGTAGGTGTTCTCGCGCAATGCCACAAAGTACAAATAGAACCCGAGGGCGACGCCGGTCGCGCCCAGGATCTCGATCCAAAGCGGGACTAGGGACACTTGGAAGCGCACGGCGTCGAGCGCGCTCACCACGAACTCGGCGAAGCCGAGGAGAACGATAAGAAGCATGAGCGATTGGTCCCAGCTCTTCTGCTCGCGCTGGAGCGGCAGGCGCATGCGTTCTTTGAGTAGGTCGGGATCGTGGCGCGCGAGCGAGAGGCCGGAGACGAGACCGAGCACGCCGAGCCCGGCGAGGAACACCCACGCCTCGGGCCAGTAGATGGTCCCGGCCGGCACGAACAGCACCGCCGACGCCACGGCGAGCCATACCGCCGTCCGGATCAGCACTTTCGAGATCACATCACACCCCTTCGCAGGTAAACGGCCACCCAATCGCCCGGCGACGCGCGACAGTACATCGATTGTGGGTCGGGCAGTGCCGAGATCGAGCCTCGTGGTTGGGATCCCAGTCGCGACTGCCGGCTCGGGTTATCAGGTGGAGTGCCGCGTGGGCCCGCGCAATGTTCGCTACACTCAGATGAGCGATTTGGCGTGATGAGCTTTTCCGGAGTGAGCCTCCGTCGAACGCATCCTTCGTCGACAGCCTACGATCACTATGTCGGCCGTGCTAGCGCAGGCTTGCCGCGCGGCGCGAGACCTCGGCCTGCGAAACCTCGCCGGCCGCGATCAGAGCACTGACGCAGCCGCGCGACAATTTGGGACCCGCGGCACTCATGCACTGTCTCAGCTGCGGGCTCCCGACCTGGTGGGAGCTGCAGTAGCTCAGGTAATCGCCGAGGCACGCCACCTTCACGGCGTTGCTGAGGGCAGAGGCCTGAGAAATCGGGAAGCTCACGGCGGCCAGGAGAAGCGCAGCGGTCAGCGCGACCCGGTACGTTTTGGACTTCGCTAGCTCTGAGGATGCGGTCGCGGGCTGCATGGCTGTCTCCGTTGGCCTCGTATGACCGCAGATTAATCATGACGCCCTTGCCCGGCTGTCCCCGAGGGAACTCGTCCGACAATCAATGAAAATAAGGCTTCGGGCAGGACCGGCAGCGGGCTCAATTCGCCCGCGGCTTGCTGAACGGGTTCGCCGGCTCGAGGCCCGGCAGCAGCGTGTGGCCGAGCTCCTGCATCCGCCATACGCCAGGGGGCGCGGGTTTCGCTTCGCCCGCGGGCGCGGTCTCAGCGTCCGGGGCGCCGTCGTCACCGCGGATGAACCGGTATGCCGCATAGGCTCCGGCCCCGACGGCAACCAGGAACGTCACGCGCCGCGCCGGAGAGTCCTTGAGCAGGGTCTTCGCCGCGTTGTGGGCGACCTTTGCCGCCGTCTCGTTATGCTCGGTGCTCAAGAGCTGCGCCGGGGCGCGCAAGAGCGCCCTGGCAAGGTCGGACTGCGTCAGCTCGATGTACGCGACGTCGGAGCCGCTCTTGTAGCCCTGCCGCGTCGCCGCGGCGATCGCGGCGGCAATTTCCTCCCGGCGCGCGGCCGATACGGGCGGATCGGCCGACGGCGGTGCCGGGGCCGGCACGGGGGCCGCAGGTTTCGCGGGCTCGAGCAGGTAGATGCCATCGGAGCTCGTCATGAGATCGGCCAGGCCGCCGCCCGGCCCTGATCCGCTTGCCGAGCCGTGGGGCTGTCTGCAGAAGGAGAACGGCCGGCGCGTCTCCGGCACGAGCTTGTCGCACGCGAGCGGCTCGGGCTGGCTGCGGAACTTGAAGACGCTCGGCGCCGGCGCGCCGTCTTGAGCCGCGAGCCGTGCGCCAAGTATGAACGGCGACAGGACGGCCACCCAGATCGCATGGCGCTCACGCATCGCGATCTCCCCCCCTCGGTCAACGCACGCCATGACAATAGCGGGCACGCGATTTCGCTCCAAGCCGCCCCTCTCCTCCCTCACCAGCAGAGAGGGCCGAGCGGCACCGTCGCTCTGGACCGTTTTCCGCTAGCGTCCCGAACCCGAAGCTCGCACACACCTTGCGGCACTCGCGTTTGCGAACTTCGGGTTCATAAGCGACACTAGACTCATAGATTTACTTGTGTGGCTTTGGTTCAGAAGTTCCCTCACGAGGGAGCCGCGAGGGAAAGGGGAACTTCTGAACCGCCACACAAGCGTCGAGCCACCGTACCGCCCGTCTCAAAATCGGCACAAGTTGGTCGTTTCCTGCGGCCCGGTTCCTCCGGCCAGCGGGGATGGCGGCGGGCGGAGGGGGAAAAAGCTTCAAAGAGGGAGTGAGCGATGGTCCGCGCGTATCTCGGGACGATCACGGCATCTTTGGTTGGCTTGGCCGCGCTCGAGAGCGGGCCCGCTCTCGGCGACGCGATCCCATCCGTCTCGGTTCTCGGCCTCGCCGGCCGCTGGACCGGGCAAGGCACCATGACGCCGGCCTCGGGCCCGGCCGAGCCCTTCAAGTGCGTCATCACCTACTTCCCGAACGGCGACGGCTCGCAGGTGAAGCAGAACCTGCGCTGCAAGGGCGCGCAATCCAAGTTCGACGCGGCTACCGACCTCGAGATCCAAGGCGCGAACGTGACCGGCAAGTGGGAGGACAAAGTCTATTGGCTCAACGGCACGGTCAGCGGCACCACCAAGGACGGCGGGTTCGACCTCTTGCTCGCCGGACAGTTCTTCCAGGCCAAGCTGATCGTCGTCAGCTCGCCGTGCGAGCAGTCGGTCAAGGTCGTGCCCGAGGACACAAGCGGGATGAAGGAAATGGCCGCCGTGCTCAAACGCTGCTGACGATCAGCCGGTTACGACAAGACCCGCGGTCGGCCGCTCGTGCAAGCCGGCCCCGCGCCCGAGCCTCGAGCTCAAGCGAAACTTTCGGCGCTCCCAACCCGCTGCGCCGCCCTAGGGCTTGCGCTTTCGAGGCGCCGGAATGCTCCCCGCTGCTCGCAATCAGAAGTTGTTGAGCAAAACGAAGAGACCCACGCCGATGGCTGGACCCAAGAGTGTGGCCACCACCATCACAACGAACGACTTCGCGACCATTGCACGCTACCCCGCACTTACACGCCGAGCGCCAGAACAAAGGCGCTCTTCGCTCTTCGGCTGCCCGGGCCCCCAATAACGCCGACCAGCAGACTTATCCTATACTAAAGGATAAGTAAGATCACGACGTTTTCTCATTCTGTTGCCTCGCCGTCTCGCGGCGGCAAACAGCAGCGCCGGGCACCGACATCACGGGTAACTGGCGTCGATCGTTTTGAAAAAACGTAAACAATGTCAAATACACGCCGAGCTGTGCTCCCCGCAGGCATGCGATGCCGATAGCGGTCGAACCGACGTGATAAATCGGCATTGTCCACAGAACTTTTGCCAAGGCTTCGCTTCTCGGCTGCGCCGGCCACCCCGCAACTAATGCGAGATCGTCCGGGATGGAATCGTCAGAAACGTGAACCACGCTCTCGATCACAAATTTAGACCATGGTTCACGCGTCTGACGGACAGGTCTGGCGCGAACATGGCTTAGCGAACGTCGAACAACCTCAGCTGGCGCTCGTCCTGGCCCTTGGTCTCGGCTGCCAGCTGCTCGATGCGATCGAACGGCACCTGCTCGGCCTCGATCAGCGAGCGCTGTGCCTTCATCGGCCGCACGAGCCCCTCCTGGACGAGATGGAACTCGCCGACCGATTGGCCCGGAAGCACGGCCGCGGGATCGAGCCCCGACTCGCTTTGAAACGCCGCCTTGAGCTTGCGCAACGCGGTGTCCTCGCGCACGCGGCCGATGAACCAATTCGTGATCTGGTCTCGTGACCTGTAATCGAGGTCGCCCGGCGATTGGGTGGCGAGCATCATGCCGAGGCCGGCCGAACGCGCGCGCCGGAGGAGACTTTGCAGCGGCTCTGCCGTCGCGGGCTTGGCATTGGCGGGGATGTAGAGATCCGCCTCGTCGAACATCACGACGGCCTGAAGCTCGTCGTTCGGATTGCGCTGGCAGAACCGCAAGGCCTCGGACAGGAACTGCGAGACCCAGAACAGGATGTTCTCGTTGTCGCCGAGAAAGCCCGTGTAGATGATCGACAGGCGCGTGCGCCCGTCGCGCGCGAAGGGGCCGATCCCCAACAGGCTCTCCATCCTGAGCGACTCTCCACCGCCCTCGAACAGCGCGGAGTTGCGGTGCCTCAGGCTGTCGAGCTGAGCCACGAGATCGCGGCGGATCCTGCCCGACGGGTCCATGCGCTGCGTGAGATCGGTGAGCTCCACGTCCTCGTCCTCGAGGAGATGAATGAGATCGGCCAGCGTCACCTCCCGGCTGTGGCGCGCGCCGAGGATGCGCAGCGCGACCGACAGCGTTCCCGACTGCTTCTGATGCGTCGCGGAGTTCTTGAAGTGCAGCATATCGCCGAGCGCCGCCGCCGAAAGATTGGCCAGGAGCTGCTGCTCGTGGTCCGGGAGCTCGCTGATCCCGTTCGGCAGCAGCGTGATCGAGATCGGCCGGCCCGAGGCGCGCCCCGGCGTGTAGACGGCAACGTCGATGGCATCGGCGAGCTTCTCGCGCTCGCCGCGGCGCTCCGTATACTCGTTGTCGTTGGCGCGCCAGACATCGGGGTTGGCGTAGCTGCACAGATCCCCCTTGCGATCGATCAGCACCGCCGGGATTCCCTTCAGGAGTAGCTGCTCGATCACGCACAGCGCCAGCGTGGTCTTACCCGAGCCCGAACCGCCGAGCACCGCCGCGTGGCGCTTGAGCACGTTCCTGTTGAGGGTGACGGGCTTGGCGCCGGCTCCGATCATGCGGCCGGCAACAATGCTCGTGCCATTGCCGCCGTTCTCGTCCAGGATCACCGACAGCGGCAGCTCGTCGTCGTTGGCCGGGAGCGGCTCGGAGACGCCGTCGCCCCAGGTCACGGCCCACGGTGTGGCGGCGGTCGAGAACACCGCCGGCTCCTGGCCCGGCGCGATCTCCTCTCCCTGCCCTTGCGGCGGCTCGCCCGCGCCAGAGCGAGCGGTGCGCCCCGCCCCCTCCTTCTCGAGTCTCGGCAACGGCCGGCCCAGGAGATCGAGGCGCAGGAGCTGAATGATCGAGATCAGGTTCGAGAGCAGCTTGGCGCTCTCGAACCAGGCCGCAAAGCCGGGGTCGTTGCGGTGGTGGGCATGGAACTCGCGCACCATGATCATGCGCTCCCATTCCGGGATCGGCACCAGGATCTGGCGGCCGCCGCCGTCGCGAAACTTACGGAACGCCTGCGCGGTCTGGTTCTTCTTGTTGGGCGGAAACTCGGACGCCCGGAGCATGATGCAGCTCTTGCCGGCCATCGCGGGAAGCACCTTGTCGAGCTGGCGCTTCAAGCCTCCGCCTTGTGTCGGTCGGTTACAGAGAAAAATGCGGCTCTCGCAATCGAGCCCGGACTTGTGGATCACCCTGACATCGAGCGCCGGCAGATCGTCGGCGATCTCGAGGCGCTCGCAGGTCAGGCGCACCGCACCGTCCCACTCGTCCTTGGCGAGCGAGAGCGCGGCGGCGAGCACGTCCATCAGCTCGTTGGCGTCGGAGGGGATCTCGGCTTCCGACGCGTTTTGAAAGCGCTCCCATGCCTCGCGATAATCGACCGGCGCCGCAACGAAGCGCGGCTCAGGCTCGCCGCCGCCGAAGATGCCGCCGAGCGCGGAAGCCAGCGTCGACGTCCATCCCTGCGCGTCGTCGCGCTCCTCGGGCTCGGGGCGCGTCTTCTCGCGCAGCCGGCTTTGTGCGTGCTCGAGGAGGCGGCGCGTCGACAGCCCGCCGAACTCCTCGAAAAACTCCGGTCCGAAAAATTGCGCGGGATCGGGAAAGCTCAAGCCGGCGCGCGTCTGCGCCTCGTGCTCGAGCCGCTTGGCGATGATGAGGCGCGCCTCCTCGGCCGTGCGGCTCTCGAGCAGCGCGACCGGCCCGGCCTTCTCGATGCGATCGAGGTACGACTGTGCGAGCACGCCCCGCACCTGCCCGTAGAAATCCTCGAGACAGGAAATGATGATGATGGCGTTGGGCAGCCGGTTGGCGATCTGGATCAAGTCGCGGACCGCCCTTTGGAAGCGCTCCTCGGCGTCGTCGAAGAAGCGCAGGTCCTCGACCTGGTCGATGGCGAACACGAGGGCCGCGCGCTCGACGGTCCACATCAGCTGCCCGAGCGCCGTGATGATCTCGAACGAACGATCCTCGCCCGTGTTCGGATCGAGCGCGGCGACGGTCTGGTGCGCCAGGGGCGTGAGCTGGCGGCCGAACAGATACTGGCGGATGCGCTGGTCGATGCGCGGGTCGCGGCGCTCGAGATACAAGAGCGCGCGCACGATATTGATGTCGAGGTCGAGGTCGCGGAACTTGGCCGAGGCCACGACCGCGTCGGCCGCCCGCAGCACGAGGCGCGCGAGCTCGTCGTCGTCGAGCGCGGCCTCCCTGAGCTCGGCGAGGTCCTTCCACGGCAGCACGCCCTCGTCGATGACGAGCCGCTGGGTCAAGCGCGTGAGCCCGCTCGCTCCCTCACCGTCGGGATCGTAAGGCTTCTCCAGCGAATGCACGAGCCGGCGCAGATAGTAGTCGGCGTAGTTGGCGACATCGGGCGTCATCTGGGCGTAGCCGAAGTAGGCCTTTCCCTCGCGATGCGAGGCGGTGCGAAGCGCGCGCAAGAGATGCGTCTTGCCGGCCCCCGACTGGCCGTGAAAGAGCAGGATCCGTGCTTGGATGGAGGAGCCGCGCGCCGTGACGACGCTCGACAAGAGCTCCTGAAAGCGACGCCGCGCTTTGGCGTGCACCTCGGCCACATCGACCGGGTCGGCCCGCCAGACGTCGTCCTCCCAGGTGATCGAATGCTCGAACGCGTGCGCGAGCTGGTCCGGAGCGATCGCCTCGACGTTGTGATGCATCAATCGACTTCCTTCGAAGCCCTGAAGGGGCTCTCTCGTAGGGGCCAGACCCCGTTCACCGGTCGCTGCAGACCGCTCTCAACGTGGAATTGAAGGGGTCTGCCCGCCGTCTCAACGTCACTCCTCGACGCGAACGAAGTGCCACACCGTATTCTTGTAGAGAACGGCAGAGCTCTCGAGCTCCTTGATGTTCTTCTTGTCCTTGAGATCGGCGTTCGCGAGCACGAGCTGGCCCACCCGATGCGCCTCCGCCAGCATGCACTTGAACTCGATCTCTGACAGATCCCAGTCCGGCTCGAGGCCGCGCATCGCCTGCCAAACGTGCGCGATATAGGCCTTGCGGTGACCCGGCCAGCCTTCGGCCCTTCCCCTCGCGGCAGCCTTGACCGCGCGCGCGAACTCGGCGAGGTCCGGCCGCTGCGGCTTGGGCCTTTGGAGCGCCGCGGGCCCGATGTCGTTGGCGGCCGGCGGTAGCACTCGTGGAACGGCGGCCGGGCGGGGAGCCTCAGGGGCTCGACTCTCCTCGAGCAGCGCGGCGCCGAGTTGGCGCAGGATCGCCAGCCGGAGTGCGTCGAGGTCCGTTTCCTTGGCGCCGACATGCTCGGCCGCGAGATGGGCTATGAGTTTCGCATCGGTGCCGAAGTCGCGCGGGATTTGCGAGAGCTGGCCCGCGAGCAGCCGTCCGGCCTTGGAGGAAAGAGCCGAGCCCTTGCCGAACCCCGCTTTGATCTTGTTCCCGAACGCGCGCTCGAGCGCCACGACCGCGAGCTGTGCGCGCAGCTTTGCCGGCGGCTGGTTCTTCCTCAGCGGCAGCCCGTAGGCCTTTTGCACAATGAGGGCCCGCAGCCCCTCGAGCCGCGATAGGACCTTAACGCGCGAGGAGCTCTCCCCCTCGACACCCAACCCCTTGGCCACGAGCGCGATGTCGCGCAGCTCGGCCCAGGGCCGCGGCTCGCCACCCTTATGGCCGAGAAACCTGGCGGCGCGGAGTGCGCCGGCGTCGGCGGCGGAAAGCCGCCCGCGTGTTTCCGACGCCAGCTCGGCGGCAAGGATGTGGCCGATCTCTCGTTCGGCCAGGCGCCGCCACTCGGCGGGCGGCAGCTTGTGGGACACGAGAGGCGCGAGATCGCCCGCGATGTCGGCGCGCGTTGCGCCGCCGGCCGCAGCAATCCGGACCAGAGCGAGAGTTGCGAGCGCCGAGACCTCACTGCGCCGCGGACGCGCGAGAGCCCCGCTGCCAAGAGCCGACATCCGCACGCCTCCCTTCGAGAGTCGCTGGCCGCGCGGAGCGATCTCGCCGCGAGGCGCTTCTCGTGTTGCCGGACGCGCGAATCACCGGCCCATCGTGCGCCATTCTGGGGGAGAAGAGCCTTTGTTCCAAGAGATTTGCCCGCCGGGCCTCGGGATTTCCCCTCGCACGGGGCGGACTTGCGTTGCCTGTCCTACGCTCGTGCCTGGCGCCGTTCCATGTGCAACACCGAGCTTTCGCCGCAGCACGGTCAAATTCAGGACATCTTCGCAGGACGAAATGAACTGAAGCCGCGGGGGACGAGCCTTGAACGCGTGCAAGGTCCGGCTCGGGGCTCCGGTTCGCATCGGCATGTTTTGGGGCCGCTCGACGGGGGCCTTTCACCATTAACGACCAGTTAACGGGTCTTTGCGATGCTCGCTCTCAGTACCGCGCGTCTCATGGCGGGAGTTAAGGGAATGTATCGCGTTGCCCTATCGGCTGCGCTGGCGGTTTCGCTGGCGGCCTGCAGTCTCAATACCAGCGCTATTTCAACCGGCTTCTTCGACTCCTCGACGACCCCCTCGATCGGCACGGCGCCCATTGCCACCGGCGCCCTCGGCGGCGAGCCCACGGTCGATCGCCCCCCGCCTCGAGCCGCGATCAAGACCGCCAAGCTCGACGACATGGCACCGTCAGGCTCGTTCGAGAAGGCGCCGAAGGACTCGCTGGCGGACCGCGACTATTCCGGCACCTCCCTCGACCCCGGATTGGCGCGTGATCTCATCAATCAGTACCGGCACGAAAAAGGCCTCAAGCCCTTGCGGCTCAACCCTCAGCTTACGGAAGCCGCCAAGCAGCACTCCCGCGACCTCGCCAAGTGGGACCGCATTTCCCACTACGGATCGGACGGCTCGAACCCGTGGGACCGTGTGAAGCGCTCGGGCTACAAGGCGAGGCTCGCAGCAGAGAATGTGGGCACGGGGCAGGTGACGTTCGACGAGGTCTTGAAAGGCTGGAAGCAAAGCCCGGGGCACAACAAGAACCTGCTCCTCGCCGACGCCCAGGAGATGGGGCTGGCACTGGTGCAGGAGCCCAAGACCGAGTTCAAATCATTCTGGACTCTGGTGATCGGCTCGTCGATGTGAGCCCGCCCAGCGAATGGGTCATGTGAGACGCCGCTCCCGGCGCCTCGGAAAGGCCGGACGCCGCGTCCGGCCTTTGCGCTTCGTGCTCCCGACACGCTCCCCCACCCGGCAGGCAAGGCGATTCCGCGTCGCCGGAAACTGCGCTAGCCTCCGCAGCCGAACACGACATCTGCGACAGCCATGCCCGATCCCAAGCCCTTGCTGCTCATCGGTCTCGCGGTTGCGGCAAGCGCGCTCCCGGTGACACAGCGGGCCGCCGCGAGAGGCTGCCGCATGGCGCACCCCGACCTTTCGATCTACGCGATCGAGCTGACAGATAGCGACAGCGCCGCAAGGCAGGTCGGCTCCGGGGCCGCATTGACCGAGGACACCGAGGATTTGCCGCATGCCCGCTTCGTGTCCTCGAACGGGGCGCAAGAGCTGATCCTCTACGCGCATTTCGAGGCGGGAGTGGACGAGTATGCCGAGGCCGAGGTGCGCGTGGCAGGCCAGGAGGCCCTCGCGCTCGAACCGCTACCCGCCGAGGTCTTCCGCACCGAGCACGGCATCGAGCTCGGCATGAGCGCGACGGACGTGATCGACCGGCTGGGCAGGTGCTTCAAGCGGCACGAGAAGAAGCGCGCGAGCGAGGTCCTGGAATACGAGATCAGGGGCGCTGACGGCGATCCCAAGCTCAAGAGGTATGGCTATCCCGTCTACTATGCCGAGTACGAGTTTCAGAATGGCGGACTGGTGCGGTTTCGCTTCGGGTTCGAGTCCCGGTGAACGACCGGAGAGCGTCCTACCTGCCGCGGCGCGGACCGCCGGGACCTGCTGCCTGGGGCGGCGCGCCACGAGCATCCTTATGGCGGAAGTTGATGCGGCCCTTGGTCAAGTCATAGGGCGTCATCTCGATGGTCACGCGGTCGCCGGCGAGAATGCGGATGCGATTCTTCTTCATGCGGCCGGAGGTGTAGGCAACGACCTCGTGCCCGTTTTCGAGCTTCACGCGACATCGTGCGTCGGGCAGTACCTCAACCACCACGCCCTCGAACTCGAGCATCTCTTCCTTCGCCATTCACTCTCCTTGAGCTGAGCCCCGGCCGGTCATGGATACGACAAGGGGAGCAGACTCCTCCGCTCCCCACAACGAGCATCCTGACCGTGGCTTACGACGGGGCTCACAACGGGCGCAGGTTGACGGCGGCAATCTTGCCGTTGCGGCCGCGCTCGGTTTCATACGAGACTTTCTGTCCCTCCCGAAGCGTTTGCATGCCGGCACGCTCCACCGCCGAGATGTGCACGAAGACGTCGTTGCCCCCTTCTTCCGGCTGAATAAATCCATAACCCTTTTGGCTGTTGAACCACTTTACCGTGCCGTTCGCCATTCCATGCCTCCACAGCAATGGGCGTAGGCCCCGGACACAATGACCGGAGCCGTCATCAAATCGCGCGATGGAGACGTCCAGTGTCAGCGCCCTCGGCGCTGTCGCAGAGTTAACCAAGGCGTGTTCGACTGGCCCTATATGTACCGGCTTTGCCGCAAAGGCAAGACGGGGGCGATGGCGCAACATAGGTGTGCCGAGCAAATCCTTTCAAAGCCAGGTCAAGCCGAGAAGAGCGCCACTCTAGTTCTCGATTGGTTGCTTTGGCCCGAGAGACTACACTGTCGATCGGGGCGTCCCGGAGCTGATGCAAGTCACGCCGTCCGGCCATGGACGCGAGGCCCCGAAGCCCCGATCGGGCCCCCTCGGAGGCGGCCGCCGCCATCGCCTTGTATCAGGCAATGGTGCGCCCCTTCGATGCCGCCGGCGGCGCGGACAAAGCTCGCTCGCCGATGCTGCCTCGGGAGTCCGCCGAGTTGCGTTCCGGAGCGCCGGC
>Ga0209751_10003981_pt1 | contig 14208 bp, 12 predicted proteins | sample RifCSP13_1_FD_184019 | JGI IMG/M metagenome (GOLD analysis project Ga0209751, IMG submission 184019) | Soil microbial communities from Rifle, Colorado - Rifle CSP2_sed 13_1 (SPAdes) (version 2) | ecosystem: Environmental > Terrestrial > Deep subsurface > Rock core/Sediment | place: Rifle... | reverse complement strand
CCGTGGGAGAGACGGCGCTCGCCAGGACGCGCCGGGCCGTTGCCCCGGCCGAGGCGGCGCGCGCCCTCAGGCAGATGCTCCAGGTCCAGCGGGCAGAGACCGGGGCCCTGTTCGAGGTGATAGCAAACCTGGCATCGACCCTGGACCTCGGCGGGCTCCTCCGGTACGTCGTCCGCCTGTGCATGGAGCTCACCGGTTGCCACGGCGTCCTGGTCTATCTCTGGGACGAGGACCGGGAGCGTCTGGTCGTGCGGGGCGCCGTCGAGGGCTACGAGCGGTGGGTGGGTCGGTTCAGCCTGGCCCTTGGCGAGGGGCTGACCGGCTGGACGGCCCTCACGCGCCAGCCCGGGATCATCCGCGACAATCCCACCGCCGACCCCCGTTTCAAGTTCGTCCCCGAGCTGAACGACGATCGGTTCCAGTCCTACCTCACGATCCCCATCGTGTCGGCGTCCGATCGGTTGCTGGGCGTGATCACCATGCACACAGAGGCTCCCCACGAGTTCGGAGACGACGACCTGATCCTCATGAACACGCTCTCGGCGCTGATCGCCGTCGCGGTGGAGAACGCCGAGCTGTACGAGCGGCAGGCCCGACAGGTGCAGGTGCTGCACTCGCTGGCCGAGGCCAGTCACATCGTCGTGCAGACCTCGTCGCTTCGCCACATCCTGTACCGACTCGCCTCGACCGCCGGGACCCTGGTGGGGGCCAAACACTGCGCGGTGCTCACGCTGGACGAAGAGGGGGGGCACCTCGGGGTGGAGTCCTTCTGGGCGGCGGGCCCCGACCCGGGGACCAGTCCTCCGACGGCCGTACCGGCGGACGGGCCGTGGGGGCGGTTGCTCGGTGCGACGTCCCCCCTCGTCCCGCCGCGAACACCGAGAGACCTTCGCCGCCTTCGATACGCTCGCGCCGCACTCGCGCACCGTGCTGGTCGCGCCGATGCGGGTGTCCGAGCGGATCGTCGGCACCTTCGTCTGTTTCGCGGAAGGGAGCGACCCCTTCGGTCGGGAGGACCAGGAACTTCTCTCGATGGTGGCATCCCAGGCGGCGCTCGCGGTGCAGAACGCCCGGCTGATCGAGCAGCTCACCGAGCGCAACGTCGTGCGGGACTTCTTCGAGGCCCTCGTGCTCGGGGAGGACGGCGACGTGGGACTGGAGGCTCGGGCGCACCGACTCGGCGTGGACCTTCACCGACCGCACGTGGTCGTGGTGCTCGAGGTCACGGCCCACCCCGCCGGCTTCGACGGGGAGCTCATGTGGTCGTCGTTCCGCCAGGATCTAGCCGGGGGCTTCCCGGGCTCGCTGTTCACCTACCGCGATCACACGCTGACGAGTCTCCTTCGCCTCTCCGACGCCACCAGCCTGGAACGACTTGCGGATCGCCTGGCCGAGATGAAGGCGGGCCACGAGCGTCCCCCCGAGCTGCAGATCTCGGCCGGGGTCTCCCGCGTGGTGCAGGAGCCCCAACGGTATCCCGACGCGTTCGAGCAAGCCCGCCAGGCTCTGCTCATGGGCAGGGCGATCCGCGGACCGGGCTCCGCGGTGACCTTCGACGAGCTCGGCGCGCAGTGGCACCTGTTGTCGGTCGCGCAGCAGCACGTCCGCGACGTGTACCAGGAGCGGCTCGAGAAGCTGCTCGAGCACGACCGCTCGAAGGGAACCGCCCTCTTCCGAACCGTCGAGGTGTACCTCGAGTCCATGGGCAACTCGAAGCTCGCGGCGCAGAAGCTCTTCGTCCACCGGAACACGCTCCGCCAGCGCTTCGACAAGGTCCGTCAGGTCGCCGGCGTCGACCTCTCGGACACGGACCGGTGGTTCGACCTGATGATGGCTCTCCGCATCATCCGGTTGCGCGAGCTGGCTCGCTGAGTCGCTCGAGTGGCCCGGAACCTGCGGGGGTACTACCATCGCGCCTCGGGCGCTCCGCCCCGCGCGATCATCCGAGGAGGAATGCGATGACCAAGGCACCGGACACCGTCGGTGAGGTCATGACCCGCGAAGTCGTCACCGTCGGCCCCGACGATCCGGTCGAGGAGGCGGTGAGGGCGATGGTGGACCACGACATCGGCGCCATCGTCGTGGCCGACGGCGATCGGCCAGTGGGGGTCTTCACCGAGCGGGACCTCACGCGTCGGATCCTGGACGAGCTGGACCTGCTGAAACGACCCGTGAAGGAGGTGATGTCGTCCCCCGCAGTATCGACCGAGCCGGATGCGCAGATGGTGAACGCTTTCGACCTGATGAACGATCGGGCGGTCAGGCGGCTGGTCGTCGTCGATGGCGACCGCATGGTCGGCATCGTGACGGAACGCGACCTCTTGCGATGGGTGAGCGCCGTTGCCCGCGAATGACCGGGTAGACCGCCTCGTTGGGCGCCCGTACCGAACCGGTGGAAGGAGGCGAGGGTGAGCGAGATCGGACCTGTTCTCGATCGATGGCAGCAGCAGGGCGTGCGCTGGGTGCGCTTCGAGCTGCCCGACGTGCACGGCATCTCGAGGTCGAAGACGGTGCCCCTGGAGCACGCGGCGAGCTACTCCGAGCGCGGCGTCAACATGTACGGCGGGACGACCGTTCTGGACACGCGGTCCGACGTCGTCGGGGGGACCCTCTACAACGAGGAGAAGATGTACGCGGACCAGCTCCTTCGGCCCGACCCCTCGACGGCCTCGATCGTCCCGTGGGCCGATCGGACCGCCCGGTTCATCTGCGACACGACCTGGTACGACGGGGTCCCGCTCGAGGCGGCACCGCGGTGGGTGTTCCGGCGGGCGCTGGACAAGTGCCGGGCGATGGGGCTGGAGCCGGTGATGGGCTTCGAGTTCGAGTTCTATCTGCTCGACTGGGAGACCCGCGAGCGGTTGTTCGAGGGCTACCACATCTTCAACACGCTCCGGAACGACTACGTGCCGACGATCCATCGGATCCTCGAGCTCATGCCGGAGATCGGCGTATCGATCATCACCTCCAACTGCGAGTACGCGGGCTCGCAGTGGGAGATCAACTTCGCTGCCGGGAGCGGGCTCGAGGGGCCCGACCTGGGGTTCACGTTCAAGAACGGCGTGAAGGAGATCGCCAAGCAGGACGGGCTCCTTGCGACCTTTATGTCCAAGCCCTGGCCGGATTCCGCCGGCAGCGGCTGCCACGTGCACGTCTCGCTCCGCCGCGCCGAGGACGGTGGGAACGCCTTCGGCGACGACGACGACCCGATGGGGATCTCCGATACGTGCCGTCATTTCATCGGGGGGCTACTGCGCTACGCGCGCTCGATCGACGCGCTCGTGGCCCCGACCGTCAACTGCCTGCGCCGCCGGCGTCGTCACACCTTCAGCCCGACCAACATCTCCTGGGGCTTCGAGGACCGGTCGGCGCTGGTCCGGGTGAAGGGCGGGTCGATCGAATCGCGGCACATCGAGTACCGGGCTCCATCGGCGATGTCGAACCCGTACCTGGTCGGCGCGGCTCTGCTCCAGGCCGGCCTGAGGGGGGTCGAGGAGAAGCTGGACCCCGGCGCCACCTCGAAGCCGGGGATCCCCGCCGAGGACGACCCAGACTTCGAGAAGCTCCCGCTCTCCCTCGAGAAGTCGCTCAGCGCGTTCGAGAGCGAGCCCGCCTGCAAGGAGTTCTTCAGCGAGGAGTTCGTGACCGCGTACACGGTCATGCGGAGCCACGAGCTGTCGCGCCTGGCCGACTGGGTCACCGACTGGGAGCGCCAGGAGTACATGGAGCTCTTCTAAGACTCCGGGCAGGCCCGGCGACTCCCCCTTTTCGGGGTCGTGGGGCACAATGCTCTTCATGAGCCCGGACTACGTACGCGCCGCTCGCAGGCGCACACTCGCGGTGGGGGTGGTGGGCGTCGCCGCCGTGGCCCTGTTCGGTCAGGCGCTCGCCATGCCGGCCCTCGCCGCGTCGGCGCTCGTGTACTACCTACACCAGCTGGTGGCGGTCGTGCTATGGGACGTTGAGCTTCGGCATCCCGATCTCGCATTCGTGATCGTCGTGAACAGCCTGGTCGTCCTGGTTGTCCAGGCGATCGTTGCCTTCGATGCGCTCCGGGTGGCGTGACGCGGCCTCCCGCGCCGTGGCGGGCTGCACTGTCCACCTTGCACACCGCGGCTCTTCCCGGAGTGGGCAGCGAGCGTCTCGCCCCGGAGCGGTGCTTGTCCCTATCCTCCTGCCGACGTGCGAGTTGCCTTCCGAGTCGGCGTCCGACTTGACGTCCGAGGCGCCGGTCACCGAGCGAGGGTGGCCGCGTTCGCCCCGGAGGGGTGGATGGAGTAACGTCGTCGCGCGCCGTCGAGGGAGTGCGAAGGGGGGTACCACGGATGGCAACGCAGGACGTATTCATCCGGAAGTCCTCAGGCCTGACCAGACAGATCAGCGCCCGGGACGCGCTCATGTACGCTGCGATGAACCCGGGGCTGCTCTACAGCCTCGTGTACATCATCTACGCCCCTGCATTTTACGAGGGCGCGCACATGGGCCTCGGCGTGCTGTGGGTGCTCCTCATGTTCCCGATCGCCGGGCTCATCTGGTACTTCTCGGTGAGCATGCCGCGTTCTGGTGGCGAGTACGTCTACATCAGCCGCACGCTGCATCCGTCGCTCGGCCTGTGGGCCTCGTTCATAATCTCGGTGACGGGTATCTCGTGGCTGGGCGTCATCACCGACTGGTGGATAGTCTGGGGGGTCGGCGACACGCTCCAGGCGATCGGGATCGCGCGGGGGAACCAAGGGCTCGTCGATTTCGCCGCGAACTTCGACAAGACCGGCGTGCGCCTCGCGATCGGATCGATCTCGATCCTGGTCTTCACGACGTGGCTCTTCTTCAAGGGCACGAAGTCGATGATGCGGCTCTCGTACTGGGCCGTGGCGTTCGGCTGGCTCGCGATCCTGCTCCTCGCCGGGCTCGCGGTGGCCAGCGGCCGCGACGGGTTCGTCGACGGGTTCAACCGGCTCTCGGGGACGAGCTACGACGCGATCATCGAGGCGGGCAGGAACGCGGGCACCGTGTTCAAGGTCGGGTTCTTCGCCACGATGCTCGCCGGCACCACGTACATCTGCCTGAATACGCTGGGCTCCACGTACTCCGCCAGCCTCGCGGGGGAGATCAGGGGGGTGTCGAAGTCGCAGGCTCTGGCGCTCTTCGGGTCGCTCGTGATCCAGATGGCTATCTGGTTCTCGGCCTATCAGCTCCTGTACACGCTGATCGGGCGCGACTTCGTGCACTCCATGAACACGCTGTGGCTCGCCGGTGATCCGGCCTACCCAGGGGCGTTCGCCTCGGCCGAGGCGGGAGGGGAGCCCTTTGCAACGCTCTATCTGGCGTTCGTGACGGCCAACCCGATCATCCTCGGGCTGTTCGGGTTCTGCTTCATCCTGGTCACGTGGGTGTCGATCGCGGGGCTGGCCTTCGCGCCGATCCGCAACGTCTTCGCGTGGTCGTTCGACCGGATGATCCCCACGAAGTTCTCGGAGATCAGGACGAGGTACCGCGCGCCGTCATGGTCGATCGTGGCGGTCATCATCACGGCCTACATCTTCTTCCTGCTCCAGCTCTACGCGCCGGACACCGTGGCCGGAATCCTCTACTCGATCATCGCCTGGTTCCTCGGCTGGATCGTGCTCGGCGTCGCGGGGGTCGTCTACCCCTTCCGGCGCAAGGAGCTGTTCGAAGCCGGCCCCCCGGCGACCCAGAGGCGGATCGGAGGCGTTCCCGTGATCTCGGTCCTGGGGGTGGTGACCGCGGCGGTCTCGATCTTCATCAGCTGGGCCGTGCTGAAGCCGTTCCTCGAGGGCGACGCGGACTGGAGCGGGCTGTGGCCGGTGTACGTGATGGCCGGGGTGCCGATCGTGATCTATGTGATCGCGCACTTCTACCACAAGAGCAAGGGCATCCCGCTCTCGCTCCAGTTCTCGCAGGTGCCGCCCGAGTAGACCGAGTAGACAAAGAAAGAGGGTGGAGCTGGAGCCACGCGCGCGGCGTGGCTCCCCCACCGCGTCCGCAGGAGGACGCATGCTGAAGCTGTTCTACGCCACCGACCTCCACGGTTCGGAGACCGTCTTCCGGAAGTGGCTGAACGCCGCGACCCATTATGGGGCCGACGTGCTCCTCATGGGAGGCGACCTCACGGGGAAGATGCTCGTCCCGATCATCGAGGAGCCCGACGGCACCTTCAGCGCGCGGTTCGAGGGCGGGGTCCTGCGGGCGGACGGGCCGAAGGAGGCCGAGCAGCTCGAGAAGAGCCTTCGCACGCGCGGGTACTACACGGAACGGATGACCCACGAGATGAAGGCATCGATCCACACCAAGGAGCAGGTGGACGATCTCTTCCGCCGCCATATCGGGGAGGTTCTCTCGCACTGGGTGGAGCTCGCCGACGAGCGGATCGACCCGGGCGAGCTCCCGGCCGTCTGGATGCCCGGGAACGACGACATGGATTTCGTGGACGAGTACGCGAACTCCTCCAAGGCGGTCCAGAACGGAGACGGCAAGGTGATCGAGATCGATGGGTACTCGCTGCTGTCGATCGGCAACGCCAACGTGACGCCGTGGAACTGCCCTCGGGACGTGACCGAGGACGTGCTGGCCAAGAAGATCGACGAGCTCGCCCAGCAGGTTCCCGACATGAGCAAGTGCATCTTCAACGTGCACGCGCCCCCGTGGGGCTCGAACCTCGATCTGGCTCCCGAGCTGGACGACGACTTCAAGCCCACCATGGATGCCGGTGGCTTGAAGATGAAGGCCGTGGGGAGCACGGCCGTCTTGGAGGCTATCCGGACCTACCAGCCCCTGCTTGCGCTGCACGGTCACATCCACGAATGCTCGGCGGGCGTGAAGGTGGGCCGGACGCTCTGCATCAACACGGGCTCGGAGTACCACGAAGGCGTCCTTCGTGGTTCACTTGTCATCCTCGACCCGAAGAAGGGCGTGAAGAACTTCGCGCTGACGGTGGGATGATGGAGCAGATCTCGGGGCCGATCGGTGAGCCCTTCTCCGCCTGGCCGGAGTACCTGGAGGAGGCGAAGACCATCATCGCCGAGGCCGACGGGCGCGGGCTCCACCTGCGGTTGCTCGGCGCCCTAGCCGTGGTCCAGCAGTGCCCCGGCGGCATCTGGCTGCTCGAGAGCACGAACCGGATCCTCACCGACCTCGACTTCATGGGCTACGATCGGGAGATCCGCAAGGTCGAGCGGATGTTCACGGACCTGGGCTACGAGATCCTCGGCGGTCGTGGGGTCACGATGGACGTGTGGGTGGGCCGCCGCATCTTCCACGACCCGGACGGCCGGCGGCGTCGGGTCGACGTCTTCCTAGATCGCCTGGACTTCTGCCACCCGATCGAGCTGAACGGCCGGTTGCACCTGGACCCGATCACCATCTCGGTCACCGACGTGCTCCTGGAGAAGCTCCAGATCGTGGAGATCAACGAGAAGGATCTCAAGGACCTCGTGGTGCTGTTCCTGGAGCACCCGATCGCCCATCGGGAGGAGCCCGGGGCGTTCGACGGATCATACGTCGTCGACCGGCTGTCCCGGGACTGGGGGTTCTACTACACCGTCTCCCTGAACCTCGACAGGATCCGCCGGTACATGGGTACCCTGACCGAGCTCTCCGACGAGCAACGAGCGATCGTCACGGGCCGCATGGACGAACTCTGGCAAGCGGTCGAGGCTGCCCCGAAAAGCCTCAAGTGGAAGCTTCGCGCCCGCGTCGGTCCCTCGAAGAAGTGGTACCAGGAGGTCGGGGAGGGCTACCGGGAGCTCGGTCGCGAGGACCACGCCTGGGGCGAGGAGTAGCCTTGCTGGCCCGTGCGGGAGCCGTGCGCGGCGGCCGCTGCTAGGCTCGGCGGGCCGGTGTCTAAAGCGAGCGATCGCCCCAAGCCCCTCGATCTCCTCGAGATCGACCGGCTGCTGTCCGACGAGGAGCGGATGATCCGCGACACCGTCCGGGAGTGGGTCCGGGACCGGGTCCTGCCGGGCATCGAGGAGTGGTTCGAGCGCGGGGAGTTCCCGCTGGAGACCGCAAAGGAGCTCGGCAGCCTCGGCCTTCTGGGCATGCACCTGGAGGGCTACGGCAGCGCCGGCGCGAGCGCGGTCTCCTACGGCCTCGCCTGCACGGAGCTGGAGGCGGGCGACAGCGGTTTCCGGAGCTTCGTCTCCGTCCAAGGCTCCCTGTGCATGTTCCCGATCTGGAGCTACGGCTCGGAGGAGCAGAAGCAGCGGTGGCTGGCGACCATGGCGGCCGGTGAGGTGATCGGCTGCTTCGGCCTCACGGAGCCCGATTCCGGAAGCGACCCCTCGAGCATGCGCTCCCACGCGAGACGCGACGGCTCGGACTGGGTTCTTCACGGGACCAAGATGTGGATCACCAACGGCTCCGTCGCCGACGTCGCGATCGTGTGGGCGCAGACCGACGAGGGGGTGCGGGGCTTCATCGTGCCGACCGATGCCGCGGGCTTCGCTGCCAACGACATACACCGGAAGCTCTCGCTCCGCGCCTCCGTCACCTCCGAGCTCGTGCTCGACGGCGTGCGGCTGCCCGACGAGGCGGTGCTGCCCGGCGTCGTCGGGATGAAGGGGCCGCTCTCTTGCCTGAATGAGGCGCGGTACGGGATCGTCTGGGGGGCGATGGGCGCGGCCCGCGCGTGCTTCGACACGGCCCTGGAATACGCTAAGACCCGAGAGCAGTTCGGGAAGCCGATCGGCGCCTTTCAGCTCACGCAGGAGAAGCTCGCGAACATGGCGCTCGAGATCGGCAAGGGATCGCTGCTCGCCCTCCACCTCGGTCGCATGAAGGACGGGGGGCGCCTCCTACCGGAGCAGGTGAGCTTCGGGAAGCTGAACAACGTTCGCGAGGCCCTGAGGATCGCAAGGGATGCGCGCTCCATCCTCGGAGCCAGCGGCATCACACTCGAGTACCCGATCATGCGCCACATGACGAACCTCGAGTCGGTCTACACGTATGAGGGCACGAACGAGATCCACACGCTGATCCTGGGTCAGGCGCTGACCGGCATGCGCGCGTTCGAGTAGCTACTCGAGGGACTCGGCCATGAGCTGCGCGACGTCCTTCACGTCGAGGTCTTTGCCCACCGATTTGGTGCCGTCGTCGAGCATGATCATGCAGTAGGGACAGGCGACCGCGAGGGTGTCGGCCCCCGTGTCGGCGGCCTCCTCGACCCGCACGTCGGCTATCTGCCTTCCGACGCGCTCCTCCATCCACATCCTCGCGCCACCCGCTCCGCAGCAGAAGGAGCGCTCGCCGTGCCGCGGCATCTCGACGGAGCTGGGCACCAGGGATCGGGGCTCGTCGTAGATGCCGTTGTGTCGCCCTAGGTAGCAGGGGTCGTGGTAGGTGACGCTCCTTCCATCCACGCGCGGCGGTGCGAGCCGGCCGTCTCGAACGAGTCGCGCCAACAGCTCCGTATGGTGGACGACCTCGAACCGTCCACCGTAGTCGGGGTACTCGTTGGCCAGCGTGTTGAAGCAGTGGGGGCAGCTCGCGACGATCTTGCGAACACCGGCGCCGTCCAGGGTCTCCACGTTCTGCTCGGCGAGGGTCTGGAACAGGTACTCGTGCCCCATCCGCCTCGCAGGGTCGCCGGTGCAGAGCTCCCGTGGTCCAAGGATCGCGAAGTCGATGCCCGCGCTGTTCAACAGGCGCACGAGCGCCCGGGCTCCGTTCCGCGCGCGGTCGTCGAACGAGGCCGCGCACCCCACCCAGAACAGGTACTCGGGCGCCGACTCGCCCGGCTCCAGCACGCGCACCTCCAGCCCGTCGGCCCAGGCTGCCCGCTGCGCCTGGGGCTGACCCCACGGGTTCGACGAGCTCTCGAGGTTGCGGAGCAAGGCGCCCGCCTCCTGTGGGAACCGCGACTCGGCCATCACGAGGTTCCGGCGGAGATCGACTATGTGGTCTATGTGCTCGATCGAGACCGGGCACTCGCGCACGCAGGCGCCGCAGGTGACGCAGTCCCACACGACCTCGTCGGTCACGGCCGTCGGGACTAGCGGCGGTGACTCGTGGTCCTCGCCCCCGGCGCGCGCCGACAGGACATTCGGGCCTTCCTCGAAGAGGTGGTCCCGGAGGTCCATGATCAGAAGCTTGGGCGACAGAGCCTTGCCGGTGAAGCTTGCGGGGCAGGCGTCCTGGCAGCGGCCGCACTCCGTGCAGGAGTACAGGTCGACGACCTCCTTCCAGGTGAGGTCGGAGACAGTCGCCGCCCCGAAGCGGATCTCCTCCTCCGGGGCCTCGAGGTCGATGCGCAGCGGCTCGAGCCGCCCTCTCGGCCCCGTCTTTCCGAAGAAGACGTTGATCGCGGCCGTGACGATGTGCAGGTGCTTGGAGTGCGGGATGTAGGTGAGGAACCCGAGGATGATCAGAACGTGCGCCCAGACGAGGGCGCGCTCGGTTGCCTCGGACCCGCGCCCGAACAGCCCCGAGAGCAGGTTCGCCACCGGCGACCAGGCGGCCGGAGCCTCGTTCAGCCCGAGGGCTATCCGGTCGGCGTTCCACAGGAGCAGCGTCGCAACGATGCCGAGGATTGCCAGCAGGATGAAGTCGGCTTCGCGCAGGTGGCTCCCCTCGAACCGCTTGGGGCGCACCAGCTTTCGGATGAAGAATGCCAACCCGACGCCGACCGCGACCAGCGTGGCGAAGACGTCCACCACTAGCGCGAACCATCGCGTCCCCCCGATCACCGGGAGCGCGAAGTCCGGATCGATCAAGGCGCCCATGGCATGGACGATCGTGGGGAACAGGACGAGGAAACCCCAGAAGATGAACGCGTGCATCAGGCCGGGAGCCAGCCGTTGGAACAGCTTCCGCTGGGCCAGGACGATCACAGCCTCGTTCCGGACTCGCGTGGCCACGTGATCCGTGCGCGCCACGGGCCTTCCCATGCGCACGAGCGCGGCCAGGAGCCGGGTCCGGCGAGCGAAGACGCCGACGCTCACCGCCAGGGCGGCGACCAGCACGATCGCTGCTACGATCCCTTGCGTCTTCGGATCTCCTCCGTGAGGGCTGGAACGACCTCGAACAGGTCGCCTACCACTCCGATGTCGGCCAGGCCGAAGATGGGGGCATCGGGGTCCTTGTTGATCGCGATGATCCGCTTCGCCTGTTTCATGCCGACCGCGTGCTGAAGCGCCCCGCTTATCCCCACGCCGATGTAGACCTCGGGTTTCACGGTCTTGCCCGTCTGCCCTATCTGATAGCTGTACGGTACCCAGCCGGCGTCAACGGCCGCGCGGGAAGCCCCGACGGCGGCGTCGCCGATCGCCCGCGCCAGGTCGTCGAGCATCGCGAAGTTCGCCGGATCCTGCAGGCCGCGGCCTCCGGCGATCACCACCTTGGCGCCTTCCAGCTTCGGCCCGGCCGCCTCCTCCTGATGCCGCTCCACGACCCGAAGGCGCCGCAGCTCGTCGGGCAGGTCCACCCGGACCGGGGCCACGGTCGCCGTCCCCCCGGAGGGCTCGGCGGCGATCGCCTTCGGGCGCACCGACACGAGCTTGGGGTCGGGGCCCCGGAGCTCGACCTCTACGATCTTGGTGCCCCCGAGGATCTCGCCGCGTGCATGGTCGGGCCCGAGGACGGCCGAGGCGTTGGCCATCAGGGTGGAGCCCGTCAGAGCCTGGAGCCTCCCCGCCACGTCGCGCGAGGCGTAGGACGTGGAGAAGAGCACGAGGTTCGGGCGGTGCTCCTCCAGCAGCCGTGCCACGACGTGGGCCGCGGGAGCCCCCGGGTGGTCCTCGAACTGCCGATCGTCGCTGGCGTGCACGGTCCGCGCGCCATGGCCGCCGAGGGCGGGGGCGGCTTCCGTCGCGCCGGGTCCGAGCGCGACCGCCTCGATCTCGTCGGTCAGGCGGCGTGCCATCGTGAGCAGCTCGAGGGCCGTGGGGCTCGCACCTCCCGGCGCGACGTCTGCGTAGACCCAGACCTTCAATCAGATCACCCGGGCCTCGGCCAGGAGGTCGGCGATACGCGCGACGGCTTCCGGGCCGGCCTCGAGCGCCTCTCCCCGGTCCTTCGGCGGGGCGTCGTGGACGTCCACGACGCCCTGCGAGGAAGCGAGCTGGTCGCGGGAGAGCCCGAGGTCCGAGGCGGTGAGGCGCTCCACCGGCTTCTGCTTGGCCTGCATGATGCCCTTGAGGGTTGGATACCGCGGCTCGGCGACGGCGGTCGTGACCGTCACCAGCGCCGGGAGGGGGGACTCGAGGACGTCGTAGCCGCCCTCGGTCTGCCGCTCGATCCGGACGAGGCCCTCGGCTACGTCGAGCTTCCTCGCGAACGTAGCGGACGGGACTCCGAGCAGCTCCGCGACGGTCATCGGAACCGTGCCCGTGTAGCCGTCGGTCGATTCGACGCTGGCGATCACGAGGTCGAACGGCCGGCGGCGGATCGTGGCCGCCAGGACGCGGGCTGTGACGAGGGCATCTGCGCCTCGGAGCACGTCGTCCGTGATGAGGATCCCGCCGTGCGCGCCCATCGCCAGCGCGCGCTGGATCGCGGCCATGGCCTCCTCTGGTCCCATCGAGACGACGACGACCTCGCCGCCCTGCGCTTCGATGATCCGCAGGCCCGCCTCCAGCCCGTACTCGTCCCCGGGGTCGAGCGCGCCTTCGACGCCGCTTCTGACCAGCAGGTGATCGGGCCCCAGCTCGGGGACCCCCTGAGGGTTCGGCACGTATTTCGCAAGGACGATGACGTTCATAGGCAGGCCCGACGGACGGGCAAGAGGCTAGCACCGGGAAGGCGCTAGCCGCGCTCGAAGTAGCGGTACAGCTCCCAGTCGGTCACTACCGTGTTGTCGAAGATGATCTGCTCCTGGCGGGCGGTGTTCAGGAGGTGCTCGAAGACGAAGTCGCCGAAGGCGGCCCGGGCCACCTCGCTCTTCTCGAACTCGTCGATCGCCTCGTGGAGGGACGGTGGCACCCGGGGCACGTCCTTCGCCTCGTAGGCGTTCCCCTCGAATATCGGCGGGCACTCGACCCGGTTCTGGATCCCCCACAGCCCGCTGGCGATCGTCGCGGCGTAGCCGAGGTAGGGGTTGAGGTCGCCCCCCGGCAGCCGGCTCTCGACCCTGTACCCCTTGCCGTGCCCGACGACGCGGAAGCCGCAGGTGCGGTTGTCGTGACTCCACACGACGGCCGTAGGCGCCCACGAGCCGAGCTGGTATCGCTTGTAGGAGTTGACGAAGGGCGCGTACATCCACGCCATCTCGCGCGCGGTGGCCATCACACCGCCCAGGAAGTACCGGAACGTCTCGCTCATGTGGTGAGGGGCGCCCTCGTCCCACATCAGCGACTCGGTCCCGTCCGCGTTCCAGACGCTCGCGTGCATGTGGCACGAGGAGCCGGCCTCGGCCATCGACCACTTCGCCATGAACGTGATGGCGGCGCCCGAGAGCGCAGCTATCTCCTTCGTCCCGTGCTTGTAGAAGGAATGGTAGTCGGCGGTCTCGAGAGCGTCCGAGTAGGTGATGTTGATCTCGTGCTGGCCCTTGCCGAACTCGCCCTTGGAGAACTCGATCGGGATGCCGGCGCCGATCATGTCGTTTCGGATCCGCCGGATGATCCACTCGTCCTTGGTGGTCTGGAGCATGTGGTAGTCCATGATGTACGGCGCCGAAGGCTGGAGGTCCTGGTAGCGTTTCTGTGCGGCCTCGTCGTAGGTGTCCTTGAACAGGTAGAACTCGAGCTCGGAGCCGGTCTTGAAGACGTAGCCGGCCTGCGCGGCTCGCTCCATCTGGCGCTTCAGGATCTGGCGGGGTGCGACCTCGACCGGCGCGTCGGATTCCTCCTCGTATATGTCGCAGATGACCATCGCGGTCTTGTCGATCCACGGGCAGATTCGAAGCGTCGACAGGTCCGGGACCATGCGGAAGTCGCCGTAGCCCGTCTCCCAACTCGCGTACTGATACCCGGGGAGCGGCTCCATCTCCATGTCGATAGCGAGCAGGTAGAGGCAGGCGTGCAGGCCCTCCTCGCCGAGGGCGTCCTCTAGGAAGAAGTGCGGCAGGACCCGCTTGCCCATGAACCGGCCCTGCAGGTCGGTGAACATGCAGAGGACGGTGTCGATCTCACCGGCGTGTGCGAGCTCTTCGAGCTGCTTGACGTCGATCTTCCCCTGGAGCATGGGCCGCCTCCTCGTCGTCTTTCGGAGGATTCAGGACCCGGCGAGCGGTGATGTCAAACCCGGGAAACG
>Ga0209751_10003978_pt1 | contig 14217 bp, 2 predicted proteins | sample RifCSP13_1_FD_184019 | JGI IMG/M metagenome (GOLD analysis project Ga0209751, IMG submission 184019) | Soil microbial communities from Rifle, Colorado - Rifle CSP2_sed 13_1 (SPAdes) (version 2) | ecosystem: Environmental > Terrestrial > Deep subsurface > Rock core/Sediment | place: Rifle... | reverse complement strand
CCCTCGAGTTCGTGGTCGGCCGCGACGGCGTCCGCCGTGCCCGCCGGCGTCCACCGACCGGACTGCCACGCGTAACCCAGGGCCGACCGGACGCGGCCGTTCCGTCCGCGGACTTCTAGGACCGCGTCCGCCACGATGCCGCCGACGGGGGTTCCATCGCCGGTCGCGTTCGTGTCGAAGAAGACTCTGAGGACGTCGTCGCCGACGAGCCGCCTAGGGACCCCGGAGGGTGCGGGCGGCGCGGCCGGGCCGGGGCCCGGGCTGGGGCGCGCGCGGGCGGTGGGGCCGGCCGTGCCCCCGAGCGCCGTCCCCCGCACCTCGAGGTAGGCATAGGCAGTCGCGTTCGTGCTCTCGCTGGCAAACCGCTGGACATCCACGTTCGGATTACTGACGGAATCCGTGTCGCGAGAAGTCGAGGTCCACTCCGCGAAGAGGCCGTCAACGACCATCCCGGGGGGGACGACTGCGACGTAGGCGCGCGCGGGGGGACCGTCGATCACCACTGGACGGTTCGCGCCGACCGCGATCAGATCGGCCGTGAGGAGCGTGGAGGTTGCGAGGCCCGACGCATCGACGGAAAGGGTCACCGTCTGGGGCGATCCCTCGAACACGGTGAAGGGCGAAAAGCCCTCGAGCGGCGGCGCGTTCGCACCGAAAGTGAGATTCGAAACGTTCACAGGGGACCCCACGGCGAGGAACGTGAGGGTAACGAAGTCCGCGTTCGCCACCCTCGGGACGGTCGCCGCCCGCGCTCCCTGACGCACCACGAGCGCACCGTACGCGGTGGCGGTGGGCCCGAAGGCGACTCTGGAGGAAGCCCGCGAACCTTGTTGGTCGTCCGTGTGAATGACGATCGCCGCCCGATCCGCGTCGAGACGTACGCCGGTAAGGTCGATCTGCAGTTCGAGTTCGGGCCCGGTCACCCTCGCACCGGGGAGCGGCCCGAGCACCTGCCACGCGGTCCAGTTGTCACGCTCCGTCCCACTCCACGACCAAGCGTTCTCTCCGAGAACCGTCCGGTTGCTCCCGTGAACCTCCAAGAGAATCTCCGCACCGATTCGCCCTTCGTCGTAGCCCGTCGATCGGTTCCCGTCCGCGTCGACGAACACGTGCAACAAGTCTATGCGCGTGGAATCGCGAAACCACGTGCCGTTGACTCTCGCATAGACGGAGAGGCGATCGTCCTGCCACCAGAGGGCGTATTCCCGGAGGTCGACGTCCGCGTTCGCGACGGTCGCGTCTTGCTCATACCCATCCACGCCCCGCCATGCGTCGAAATTTCCGTCGATCACCATTCCTCCCAAGACCTTCTCTTCCTCCGTGACAAACAGGGGCACGGACAGGAGGAGGACGGCCGCGATTGGCACGAGAAACAGGCGCGACCTCCGCAACCTCGTCTCGCCGCGGAACCTCCGGCCGCCGAGACCGTTCGTCAGTCCGAGACCGTTCGTCAGGCCGTTCGTCATGCCCGCACGGGCGCGCTGCACGCCGTTGACGAGGCCGTTCACGCGCCCCTTTGCCAACCCGTTGATCGCTCCTTGGGGCCGCGAGACGGTCGGGGGTTGAGGCGCGGGGGCGGGAACTCGCATGGCCCGAGCGCGGTCACGAGCGTCCGCCTTCTCGAGGAGGGTCGCGACCTCCGCCTCGATCCGCCAGATGTGGAACGGGGAACGCAGGAGCCTGCGGACGCGCGCGATGTCCGCCTCGATGGCGATCGGGTCGAGAGCCCTGACCGTTTCCTCAAGCAGCTGCACCTTCGCGAGGTTATGCTCGAATTGGAAGAGTGCGCTCCTCACGCGGTCCGGGTCTTGGCGGAGGATTTCGCGCAGCGCGGTCACGTCGTAGCCTGCGACCTCCCACTCCGTGATCCGCTCCTCCGGCGTCTCCTCGGGCGCCCCCTCCGCGCCTTCGGCCTTCGCGAGCGGTGCGAGGTCCTCGAGCCCCTTGACCGCCTCGGTCTCCGCGACCTCCGCCTCCGCCACCTCCCGGAGCTCCTCCGCAAGGAACTTCAGCGCTTGCTCGACGGTCGCTTCCTCGGCCGGCGCCCCAGCCGCGGCCTGGATCGCTCGTTGGTTGGCCTCGGCGGCCTCCTCTGGGCGCCCGAGCCGGCCCAACACGAACGAGAGCGCAACCTGCAGTCGCGGCAGCGTGGGGTCGAGGGACTCCGCCTTTCGCAACGATTCGAGCGCGGGGTCCCACTTCTCGAGTTGTGACAGCAGGACGCCCTTCCGGAACCATAGCCCGGGGTTGGTGGCCGAGCGCTCCAGCTCGGCCTCAACCTCCTTGAGGGACTCCTCCACGGGGCGTTCCTCCCGCTCGGCCTTCGCCCACTTCTCGAGGAAGTCCTTCGCGAACTTTCGCTGGTCCTTCTCGCCCTCGTCCCCCATTCGCTTTGCGCCCTTCTTGGCGAAGAGGTGCAGGCGGATATAGATTCTATCGCAAACTCGTATCTGTCTATGTCTGGTGCGATTTCCATTCGCACATTTCTTAGTTCATCCTCCGAAGTCGAAGAGGCTCTTCTGCCCTTCCTCCTTCATCCGGAACGCCCAGTCGATGGGCTCCATCCCGTACAGCTCGCGAAACAAGTTCACGCATGCAGGACCAAAGCCCGCGAAGTGGTTGTTGAAGAAGACGTACGTGTTCGCCACGCGTTCCTCGACCTTCTTGACTTCGTCGAGCCACTTCTTGATCTCCGCGGTGCGATCCTTCTGGATCGCTCCCGTCAGTTTCGGGAGGGAGCGGTCGCCGATGAACCGCAGGTATGCGAAGTCCGTCGTCACAACGGGCGGCACCTGGACGTAGTCGTTCTCCGACCAGCACAAGGCCACGCCGCGATCCTCAAGCCACCCGTAGGTCTCCGGCGTGAACCAGGACGCATGTCGGAACTCGATCGCGTATCGGTATCCGGAGGGAAGGGCGTCGACGAAGCTCTCCAAGAGCTTGCGGCCCGTGCCGATCGAGAAGCGCGGCGGCAGCTGGAGGACGAGGGGTCCGAGCTTCGGGCGAACGAGCGAGATCGCGTTGAAGAACCAGCGCAGGGGCTCGTCGACGTTCACGAACTGCTTGTCGTGCGTGATCAGGCGCGGGAACTTGGCGGTGAACTGGAACGGCTCCGGCGTTGCGTCCGACCACGCGCGGGTCATCTCCTGCGAGGGGATCGCGTAGAACGACGTGTCGACCTCGACGATGTCGAACGCGCGGGCGTACAGGGTGAGGTAGTCCCCCGCCTCCGCGCGGGCCGGGTAAAACGAGCCCGCCCACTCCGGGTACGACCAGCCGACGCAGCCGATCCGGAGTCGGGCCACGGACGAAGATGCATGGGCACAATATAGGTTTCCCCTGCGTGTGGGGGACCGCAGTCAAGCGGGGGTCGTGCCGGCCTCGCGCTCGCGAACCTCGGCAATTGCGAGAAGGTCGTCCTCGGACATCCGATAGCCCTTGCGTCGGATCACGAGGTCGACCACGAGGCCCACCGCCAAGACCGCGGTGTTCGCCCAGAAGCCGAGGGGGAGCCAGCTCCCCTGCTCCGGAATCCGGAAGATGCCCGTGGACAGGGAAAGGAGCCCGATGGCCGACTCCGTCACGGCGAGGGGCGCCGCCAACACGAGGCGGGTGAACCTCCGGTCGTGGGCGACCTTCTCCTCGACTTCCGCGAGGGAGAGTCGGTCGATTTTCTCCGGCAGGCTCAGGTTCGCGAACTCCTTCCGGCGCTTGTCGAGGTCTCCGTCGGTTGGCGGGGGAATGAACCGGTCAAGGCCTCTCGAGCCGGCCGCGACGCCTGCCGCGAAGAGGACGAGCGCGTACACGATCGCGAGGAGCGGCTTCCAGTTTGGCTCCGGCGCCGGCGGCGCTGGCGGCGCGGGCGCTGTGTAGGTGATGATCGCGTCGAAGGCCGAGCCGACTGTGAAGGCCGTCGGATCCCGCGTGGTCCGCGGAGGCGTGCCCGAGGTCGTGTCGTCGAAGCGGAGCGTCGTCCCCGCGTCCGCCCAGGTGAACCACTCCGCGCTGAGTCCGTCCTTCCCCCCGGGTTCGCGGTCGAGCTGCCACCTCGCGCCCACGGTGTGCTGCGCGTCCGTCCCGTTCAGGATCACGTGCGGACGGAACTGATGGACGTAGGGCACGGTCGCATCGAGAGGAGCATTGACCTGCCACTCCCTCGCGTCGAGCGTTCGATATCGTTCGCGCGATCCGATGGAGAGCACCTCCTCGACGACGACCGCTGAGCCCGCGTCGACCCAGGCGTTCCAAGCGTCCATCACGCTCGTGCTCGCCGCACTCTCGAAGGCGGTGAAGTCCAGGGACACCTCGTTGCCGTCGAGGCCCTCGACGCGCACCGCGGCGGTGAACTGGTGCAGGTACCTGACCGCGGCGGAGAAGGGCGCGGAGACGACCCACGAGACGGGGTCTCCCGTGAGGAATCGTTCCCCGACAATCCCCACGATGAGGGAATCTACGTCGAGCGCGGAACCGTCGTCGACCCAGGAAGAGAACGAGGCGTGCTGCAGGTCTTGCGAGGCGGTGGCGAACAAGGTGAAGCCGATCCGCGCAGGCCACGAACTCGACAATCCCACGAGCGTGAGGGCGGCGGGATGCTGGAGCCGATAGGCCGCCGTGATCGTCGCGTCGATCCCCCCGACCGTAACGAAGTGGTCGATTGTCCCGTTATCGTCCCACGAGAGGAAGGCAAGGCGCGACGCCCCGAACGGGTCGAGGTCGATCGCCGCGATGCGATGAAGCTCTCCGACGCGCCACAAGAAGGTGGCGGGTGCAGCCGACAGGTTTCCGTCCACGATCACGTCCCCCCACTCCGGGGAACGCGTAATCGTATAGCGGACGTAGGTCGGACACACGGTCGTGAACGACCACGGATTCGGCACGGGTCCTGCGATGAGAGATTCGCCCTGGCGGTCCTCGCCCGACAGGACACGGACGGTGTACTGCGTGCACTCCGCAAAATCGGGGTGGGTCAGTCTCAAGGTCCTGGCATCCATCCATCCCGGGGTCGTCGCGATCGCGGGCCCGAGCGCCCACGTGACCGTTGGGGCATTCATGTCCTCGCTGAACACGACCTGTATCGGCTCATCGAGCGCGACGTCAGCCTCGCCGTGCGCGGGCGAAGTGGCGGTAATGCTGGGAGGGGTTGGCGGCCCAAGTACATCGAGGGCCGCCTGAGGGATGGGCTGGTGGACGATCGAGTCGTCCCATCGAAGGTATGCCACCCGCGCGTCCGGATGGAGCGCGACATCTTGAACGCCAATCCGCGTTGACGTCACGCTGTACCTCACTGCCCAAGTCTCGTTGATTTCAATGCGGCTGACGTTCCACTGAAGGATCGTCCGGTCCGCACGGCGCCACATGAAGTCCGGCGGCCGCGGCGCCCCGGTCGCGGGGTCGTGAAAGCTCCCCGGGATTGTGTTGAGATAGGGCGCGATTGCGTCTTCGACCATCGGGAACGCATCCGTCGTGTCGGGGTCCACCCCTGCCGTCCGATTGATCCGCGTCCCGATTTCTGCGTAGATCTGAAGGAGGTCCTGCGGCGAGCTCGCCTGGTAGAACCGTCCGCCGGTCCGATTCGCGATGTCCTCGAGGTACGTCCGGTCCGCGCTCGACCCGAGGCCGACCGTGTAGATGACGATGCCCTCCGCGACCGCCTCGTCGACGATCGCGTTCGTGTTCAGACACGGGGGCGCACACTGCCCGTCCGTGAGCAGGATCTCCACCCGCGTCCGCGTACGGTTGGAGTACGTCATGAGCCAAATGTTACCCAATTGCAGGGCCGCGTCGATGTTCGTCCCGCCGACACACCCGGGACTGCACGCGGTCGTGTTCGCGTCGTTCTTGAGGGCAATCTTCCCGGACACCGTCGTGTACGTGAGGGGACGGCCGCTCACGACCCAAGCGGAGTCGATGAACCCGATCACGGAGCCCCGGTCGTCCACGCGCATGCCGTCGATGTACGAGTTCACAGCCGCGACCCGGAGATTCGACGGGTCGTTCGAGTTCATGCTCCCAGAGACGTCGATTTGGAACACCACGTCCTGCGGGACCTGGACCTCGACCGGAATGCCCGCCCCCTCGAGGAGTACCTCGATTTCCGCAACCTCGTTGTAGGGTGCCCCCGAGCCCTCCAGGTAGACGACGCCCGGGCTCACCGTTCGCAGGATGTCGAAGTGTGGGCGCAGGCCAATGGCCAGCGTGACGGAAGCACGGGCGACGGGCTTCGTGGCCGCACTCGCGGAGACGACGACCGATTCGCCGTCCCCGAGGGGCGCTTCGATTGGGATCTGGATTTCGACACGAAACCCGGCGCGTCCCGCGGGTCCGAGGATGCCGAGGTCGAGGATCGCGTCGGGGTCCGCGGGCGTGCCGTCTGGCCATGCGAAGGTGACGGGCCAGTTCGGCAAGCCGAACGAGCGTTCGATGTTGACAACCTCGCCGACGGACTGGAAGTTTGTCGCGATGAGGGCGAACTGGAGGGTCGTACCGATGTCCGCGAGCGTGCTCATGTCCTGCCTCAGTCCGACGAGGGCCAGGCTCGGCACGGAGTCGAAGACCCACCCGTTCGCGACCGCGCTCGGGTCGTCGTGCGCCTTGGTGGCTCCGACTCCATTCATGACGCGCGTCGCGCTCAGGCCTTGCGCGTGAGGGGAGCTCCAGCCGAACATGTCGAGGAGCCGCCCGCCCGCGTCGTACAGGTAGAGGTTGTCCCCCGTGCCGTCCACGTCGGCCCACCAGGCGGGCGCGGCGGATTCAAAGAGGAACGCGTACGAGTCCGGTCCCCCGACCGTGCCGCCGGAGAACGTGTAGACCGCGTCGCCGACGAGACGGTATCCCGTGAGGTCCGCGGGTGACCTTGCATACATCTCGGCGAAGACGTCCGTGGACGCGGCTCCGTTGAACAACACCTCATTGAGCACGACCGGCGGCGTCAGGTTCGGTGGGGGAACGGCGTTGCGCGCGCCAAAGGTCGACACGACACTGCGGGTCCACGCGGCGACGTAGTCGAGCGTGCCGGCATAACGGGCAGTGGATTCCCAGATGAGAGGGTCGGGCGCGATGCCGTACCTCCCCGAGCCCGCCGTCGCGAGCACGTCGAGTCCCCGCTCGATCCGGACCGCAGCTCCCTCCGTCCCGAGGTCGAGGGCCGCGGTGAGGTCTCCCGATGCGCCGACGACCACATGGCTCCGCGCGGGCCAGGACCCAAGGGGGGTGAGGTCCACCGCGGACGCCCCCGCATACAAGGTCGCCCCCGCGAAGTCGAATGGTGTCCGGCCGAAGTTGTAGATCTCAACGCGCGCCTCGGACGGGGGTGTGTCTTGGATTTCCGTGATCACGAGCGGGGATACCTGCACGGTGGTCACGTATGTGTCGTACGTCCCGCCCCTTGCGTCGTCCCACAGGGCGAACACGCCGAAGCCCCCGGTTCTCAGGATCGGCCTCTCCTGGATGGTCGCGTCGTCCCCCGGGTTCCCGTTTCGGTCCGTGTCGTCCAGGCGGAGGTCGTTCCCATTGACCAGCCCGTCCCCCCACGTCAGCCCGTCGGTGGACCAGGAGGCGAACGTGTCCGCGTCGCCATTCCGGGTGTCGTCCCAAGCGACCCATAGGGTGCCTGGCACGCCGGAGAGGGAAACCGCGCGGACGGTCACGGGGGCGACGACGCCGTCGTCCACTCGCACGGGGGAGGGCCACGAAGCCGCGTCCGCAGACCAGGCGTACCAGACATGCGTCCCGGAATCCATCTGCGCCCACGCGACGTGCGCAACGAGGAGTTCGTCCAAGAACAGATCGGGGGCGTAGAGATTCGCCATGGCGTACGGCGCGACGGCCACGTAGGATCGGAGCCAAGTACCGCCGGCGTCGTCCGACCGCGCGACCGCAATCGCAGGTCCGTTCGGGGAATCCTGCCGCCAGACGATCACGACGGTATCGCCCTTGGCATCGATTCGCGCCTGCAGGTTTGAGCTGCCTTGCGTGGAGACCTGGACCTCGGATCCCCAGGTCAATCCGCCATCAAGGGACCCGCGGAAGTACACGTGCCACACCGATTGGTCCCTCGCGTCCAGCCACGCTGCGTAAACGCGGCCCATGCTCGCCGCGATCGCGGGGGATGTCGAGGCATTGTTCGCCGGCGCGCTGTCGAGGCGGCGCGGTGTGCTCCAAGTGATGCCATCGTCGGAAGCGACGAACCATACGTCGGCGGCTTGGCCCGTCCCCGTCTGGTACGCTACGTAGGCGCGCCCCCGGGTGGGCACGGATTCCTTCTCGACCGCGACCTGGGGGAACCAAGCGTTCGCGCTCCCGTCGTCAATCCGCAGCGACGCGCCCCACGCAATCCCGTCCGCCGAAGACGCGTAGTAGATGCCACGAGGGGAACTCTTGTTCTCCGAACGGGCGACGCGGAGTCCGCCGTCGCCGTCCACCGCCAAGGACGGATACCGGGAGTCCGTGGGGCCGGGGTCGATCGGAATGCTTGCGTCGGGCGTCGGGAGAGCCTCGACGCCCATCCGCGCGGGAAGGATTGTGAGAATCACAAGTGAGAGCGCGACGAGCGCGACCGAGCGCATCCGTCTCGCGGGAGCTGAGACGGAACGTCGATCCGCGGCCCTGGCGGGAGCGCCGGAAGCCCCTTCGTCCACCCAAGCGGCATCCGTTTCGGGGACTAAAAGGCATCCCCGAGCCCCACGCACGGATTGCTACCACACTGCGCCGGTTTTCTCCGTGTCTATCATCGAAGATAACCAGGAAAGGCCCCTTATATATTCAGGCGCCGGGTAGAATCATTGCAAGTCCCCCGGGGAGCGTGTGTCCTCGCCGCATCGGTCCCAGCGTGCGATAGGCCCCCGAGCGCTCGCCATCGCGGTAGCGCTCTTCAGCGCGCTCGCTCCTCTGATTCCCTCCATGCCACGCGCGGCGGCGGATCCGTGGGTCACGGACAACGCGGACGGCACGTCGACCGCGGTGTGGAACTTCAGTAATCCTGCGGATTACACGCTCACGAACACGAGCATCAGTGGCGGCGCGGGGCTTCTGCAGTCCGCAGGTCCGGGGGTCCAGTACTGGAACAGCACGACGGCCGGGGATTTCGCCGGCCCGGACTCCGCCACGAACGTGGACTTCGCGAGTTCTCCGGGGGACGTCATGCTCACGAGCACCTCGGGTCCTTCGACGCTTCTCCAGCTCCAACCCGGCGCGACGGGACAGGACGCATGGCTTGAGGAGATCAACCCGACCACCAACTATGGGGGCTCCACCACGATGACCGTGGACGGAACCGGCCAACGGCACCGCGCGATTGTGCGGTTTGACCTCACTACCGTTCCGGCAGGCATAGTCATCGACAGCGCCATCCTGAACCTCTACCAGAGCGGCGCGAGCGGGAACCCCGGCGTCATCGCGAGCGTGCACGAGGTGACCGCGAACTGGGTCGAGAACCAGGTCACGTGGGACGATCGTGTCACCGGGACCTCCTGGGCCGCGCCGGGCGGGGGCGGCGACTACGACTCCCATGTCGTCGCCCAGGCCACGCTCGACAACACGGTCCCGGTGTGGGAAGTATGGAACATCACGCAGCTCGTCGACCTGTGGTACCGTGGCGTGCGCACAAACAACGGGCTGATCATCGTCGCCTCGGACACCGGGGCAAGCTCCAACAAAGACTTCCGCACGTCCGACTGGGGGACGGCCGCGCAGCGCCCGCGACTGGACATCTCATATCGGGTTCTGGGGGCGTCCGGGGAATACATCTCCAAGGTTCTCGGGCCAGGCAGCCCGACGGCGTGGCAGACCATCTCCTGGAATGCATCGGTCCGCAGTCTCGTCGCCGACGAATTCAACGGTGCGTCGCTCGACCCCAAGTGGACATGGCTCAACGCGCCCGCATCGTACGACGTGGGCACGACGGTCCCGGGCCACCTTCGCGTCGTCTCCACCGCCAACTCACAGATCGAAGGCGCAACGTTCACGGGAAACGCGTTGTGGAACGACGTCGTCGGTGATTTCAGCGCGGACATGAAGTTCAGCAGTTCGCCGACTTCGAGCAGCAATCGCGTAGGCCTCATGGCCTTGCTCTCGCAGCGGGACTGGTTCTCTGTCGGGAAACACTACTCCGGCGGTGCCGTGAACTGGATGACCCGCGAGACCGTCGACGCCGTCACGACGACCGTCTTCAACGGGGCCAGCGGGAACCCCATCCCCGCGTGGGTCCGCCTCGTCCGCACGGGGAACACGTTCGACGCTTGGACGAGTTCGGACGGGATCGCGTGGACCTTGCGGGACACGTACGCCCCGAGCGATCAATACCCGCGCGCGATCCGGCTCGCCTTCTACATCGCGCACGGCGCGGCGGGCTCAGGGTTCTCCGCCGATGTGGACTACATCCGCGTCACCCATGGGGCGGGTGCGACCGTCTCGGTTTCTACTCGGACCGGCGACACGAACCCGGTAGACGCCTCCTGGACTAGCTGGTCCGCGCCGTACCCATTGGCCTCTGGATCGGGGATGGCGGGGACATCGAACTTCGTCGAGTACAACCTCTCGTTCGACGTCTCGACGGCCTCGTCCCCCGACCACCGGCCGGTCGTCGGGGACGTCAACATCACCTCGGGGACCACCTCGTACGTGGCCGCGGGGACAATCGAGACGAACGACCTCGTTCCTTCGGACCTCCAGCGATGGGGAAGTCTCACCGTGGCCGACGCCCCGAACGGGCAGACTGTGAGCTACGAGTACTCCCTCAATTCCGGGGGCAGTTGGACGTCGGTCGTCCCTCCTGCGGACCTCTCGGGCGTGAGCGTCGCGTCCGGACGGATTCGCTTCCGTGTCTCCCTCTCTACTTCGGACAGCCAGATCACGCCGACGGTGAGCGAGATCCGACTTACATACACGCACCGCCTCGACCACTTCCACGTCACCGCGGACGCCTCTGCGGCGGCGGGCGCGGCGTTCACCGTCACTGTCACCGCCAAGGACGCGACGAACGCGACGATCGTGGGCTGGACCGGCACGGTCACCCTCGCAGCGAGGCTCCTCGACGGCGTCACGCCTGGCGGCGGCGTTCTCGGCACGACCAGCCTCGACATCACCGCCGGCGGCACCGCCACGCTCGCGACGGAGAACTACACGCGCGCGGAGGCGATCCGCATCCATGCCTCCTTCGGAGCCCCAGAAGGGCTGAGCGGCCCCGTAACCATTTCTCCCGGCCCCATCGTCCGCGTCGACGTCGCGCCGCCCTCTGTCACGCTCCTGCCCTTCGCGAGCCAGACTTTCAACGCGACCGCGTTCGACGCCTGGGACAACCCCGTACCGGGAGCCGCGTTCACATGGATCGTCACGAACGGCGTCGGGACGCTGAATACCTCCGCAGGTCCGAGCGTGATCCTGACCGCCCAACCGCCGGACGGCGCGAATGGGACCTTGGAGGCGACCGCCTCCGGCGTCACGGGAATCGCTCTCATCACCGTGGGGATTCCGGCCCTCGACCACTTCTACGTCGTCGCGTCCGCTTCCGCGGCGGCGGGAGCACCGTTTTCGGTCACCGTCACCGCCAAAGATGCGACGAACTTTACGATCATGAGCTGGATCGGCACCGTCACCCTGGCGGCCCGTCTGCTCGACGGGATCACTCCGGGGAACGGGATTCTGGGCACGACGAGCCTCGCGATTTCCGCCGGCGGCACCGCCACCCTCGCGACGGAGAACTACACGCGCGCGGAGACGATCCGGATCCACGCCTCCTTCGGGGCCCCGGAGGGGTTGAGCGGCCCCGTGGTGATCACCCCCGGCCCCATCGCTCGAGTGGCGGTTGCGCCGCCCGTCGTCACCCTCCTCCCCTTCACGAACCAATCCTTCACCGCCACCGCGTTCGACGCCTGGGACAACCCCGTACCTGGGGCCGCGTTCACATGGGTCGTCACAAACGGCGTCGGGACGCTGAACACGTCCGCGGGTCCGACTGTCACGATGACCGCCCAGCCGCCGGTCGGGGCAAACGGGACCGTGGAGGCGACCGCCACCGGCGTCACCGGAGTCGCCATGGTCACCGTGGGGACGCCGACGCCGCCCTGGGTCGTGATTGCCGTCCCCGCCGCCGGCGCCAGCATCACGGGGGTCGCTTCCATCGCCTACACGAACAGCCCCGACACCACGCTCGTGACGTTCGAATACGACGCGGGCGCCGGATGGGTGCCCCTCGGGAACACCTCTTCGCCGACCGGGACGTTCCCGTGGGACACGACGGGCGTCGACGCCGTGGGCGTCGTCCTCCGCTCACGCGTCGAGAACGCGGCGTTCATGACGAACGAGACGTCCGTGTCCCCCATCGAGATCGACAACACGCCGCCGACGATCTCCCTCGGGACGATCACGGACAACCAGGCGACAACGGGTACGATCGCGATCGCCTACACGACCGCGGCGGACGTCGTCCGCGTGGATTTCACGTACTTCGATGGGTCCTGGCAGACGATTGGGACGGACGGGACGGTCGACGGCACGCACGTGTGGACGCCCGGATCTCCGATCAACGGGGTCACGCTGCGCGCCGTGGCGTTGGACGAGGTCGACCTCTCGGGTGCGGACCAGAAGATCGGCGTCGGCACGCGCGTCGTCGGAACGAACCCGCCCGCGATTGCCGCGATCCCCAATGTGTACGTCCGGACGGGCGTGGCGTACGATCTGAACCTCACATTCTACCTCTCGGACCCGGACACACCCCTGGCGGGGCTCGCGATCTCGACCTCCGACGCCGCCAACGTCACCGCCTTCGGTGGCTCGTATCCCTCGCTGCGCGTCACCTATGCGGTCGTGGGCACGTACGACGTCACGCTGTGGGTCTCCGACGGCACGGACACCGCGTGGCGGATCGTGCGGGTGATCGCCTCGAACGCGAACCCGCCGGCCCTCGTCTCCCCCCTCGGGACCGCCTCGTTCGACGAGGACACGGTCCTCGTGGACGCGCTCGGAGCCCTCACGACTCGGTTCTCGGACGCGGACGGGGACATACTCGCGTTCACGGTATTCGACGCTGTCGCGATTGGGTGGCGGATCAATGGGGACACGACCCTCGATCTATGGGCCCCCGCGGACTGGTTCGGCCCCGAGGTTGTTCGCATCCGCGCGACGGACCCCTCGGGCGGATTCGCGGAGGCCCCGCTCGTCGTCGTCGTCCGCCCCATCAACGACGCCCCGATTCTGGCGGCGATCGCGCCGCTCCAGTGGACCGCCGGAGAGTCCCGCGACCTCGACCTCACGCCGTACGTGACCGACGTCGACACGCCGCTCGCGCAGATCGTCGTGACGACGGATAGTCCCCATGTACGCGTGAATGGCCTCGTCCTGACAATGACCTTCCCCTCGAACTGGACGGAGGCCCGGATTACGGTCACCGCCTCCGACGGGGGGGCGCAGGCGTCGCAACTCCTGCTCGTCACGCTCCTGCCCCCGGGGTCGATCATCCCGTTCCTCCTTCCCATTCCTGCGATTGCCCTTGCGTTGGTGATAGGTGTGGTTGCACGACGCTCGCGTTGGAGGCCCGTAAAGGCCTTCCTGATGGACGAGAAGAACGAACTGCTCCGGGAATTCACGATCGATGCCGCGTGCCAGGTCACGTGGGATCAGGTCCAAGGCGCAGGGGCGCTCGACGCCGTCGAGAAACCCGTTAAGGTCTCCAAGTACCACGCACAGACCGTCCGGGGTGACGCGCTGGGCCTCGTGCTCCTCGCGTACGGGCCCGTGACCAAGGACCAGATCGAGTTCGCGCGCGAGATGCTCGTGAACGTCCAGGACAAGTTCGAGGACCGCCTGAAGTCGCGGATCGAGGAGAACCGCGCGTATGAGTCTGATATTCTCTCTGTGCAGGCGGAACTCGAGAAGCGACAGCAGGCGCTCGAGGCCCGCTCCCGCGGCTTCGAAGGCCTGTTCGACGCGTGGACCGCCGCACAGGCGAAGATGACCGTGGAAGCCTCGCAGATCCGGGCAACGGTCGAGAACGTGGAGCACCGGGAGGCGAGCCTCGCCGAGGGTTGGGCCGACCTCGAAGAGGTCCGGACTGGGGTCCGAAGGGAACGGGAGGAGTTCAGCGCCATCGCGGACCGTCTGAAGGGCGAGATGGACCGGCGGAACAAGCAACTCGAAGGCCGCGAGGAGTCCGTGCGGGTGGGGGAGGCCAACCTGAAGGAGGAACGGGCGAAGTTTGAGGCGACTCGGAGGGAGAAGCTGGAG
>Ga0209751_10003977_pt1 | contig 14218 bp, 30 predicted proteins | sample RifCSP13_1_FD_184019 | JGI IMG/M metagenome (GOLD analysis project Ga0209751, IMG submission 184019) | Soil microbial communities from Rifle, Colorado - Rifle CSP2_sed 13_1 (SPAdes) (version 2) | ecosystem: Environmental > Terrestrial > Deep subsurface > Rock core/Sediment | place: Rifle... | reverse complement strand
GGGCGAGCCGATCTACGCGCAGTCCGCCTCCACCATCGCGGCGATGGGGCTCCTCCGGGACAGCGTCACCGACACCGACCGCATCGGCCTCCTCGCCACGGCTGAATCCGAGGCGATCCGCTACCTGAACGTCCACGCCAACGAAGCCGACATGGTCACGGTCTCGCTCCACGTCCCCTCGACGGCGGTCAACAAGGCGTATGCGGGTCAGGAGCTCGACATCAAGCTCGTCCACGTCGATGGCTATGAGACGTTCGTCACGACCCGCATCCGGCAGCGCATCGCCCGCCCGTCACCGAACGCCTGGATCGACGGCTCGCGGGCGTGGGACGTCGACTACATCCTGTGGGTGCCGCCATTCCCCGCGGATGACGCCTCGACGATCGACGACTGCGTCCCGGTCGCGACGTTCGCCCAGCTCCAAGGCGAGAACCGCAACGGGACCGGCCCCGAAACCTATGACCTCACTTGGAACAACAGCGGGGACAACCCCGATGCGCAGCACGACGTCGCGCCACTTACCGGCCTAGTCGCCTATGACGTGCCCGTTGCCTCGGGCGGTTCCGGCTTCGAGGCCCTCGGGACCGGCCTCCTGAGCGTGACCCTCCTCGCGGATGTGGCTCTCGTGGCGACCGGCGACTACGTGGCAGAGTTCCAGGTCACCAAGAACGGCCTCATGGCCCTGTCGCAAGGGCACACCTCATCTGGTGGTCTGCGGTTCGAGTCATGGACGACCTCGCCGTTGACGGGGACGATCGCCGTCGTCGCTGGTGACATCCTCCGGGTCCGCTACCTCGACAACGCCCCGTACAGCACCGACACCTTCCCCGCCGGCGTGGACGCGACCGACTTCACGGTGTCGGGAAGCCTCTGCGACACGCCCGAGGAACCTCTCCCCTACGCCGGGGATCCGATCGGCCCCGAGACCGCCACGGGCACGATCGACAACTCGAATACCGACTTCGCGACGGCCGGCCCGTGGCTCCCCGGCACGCTCCGCGTCCTCCATGACGGTATCGACCAGACGGCCCACGTCACGACCTCCGACCCGATCGCCGGGACGTACACCCTCGACTACGCCCCGAGTACGGGCTCCACCCTCCGCGAGACGTACGAGTCAGCCTGATGGCACCTGACCGCCACTCCATGACCGAGCTCCACCGCTCCACGGTGGACAGCACTGGCGCGAACGTCACCGCCGGCTACGTCCCGGTCGCGGACGGCTCGGGGAATATCGACTGGGCCGCCGCGTCAGCCGCCGCGAACCTCCCGTGGTCCTACGCGCAGGCCGACGGCGGCCTCGCCGGTGACGGTGTCACCGACGACACCTCAGCCTTCCAAGCGTGGATCACGTCGGTCACCGCGTCCGGGACGCAGTCGGGCTGGTTCTGGTTCGAGCCGGGCACCTACCTCATCGGCGGGGCCTTGCAGGACACGGGTGGCGGGAACGGGCAGATCCTCCTGCCGACCGTCGTCAGAGACGCCACCCATGCCGAGGTCACCCTCCACTTCATGGGGCCGACCCGCCCGCCGTTCGCGGTGGTCCCGACGCAGAACGTCCCGGCGCCGGGGGGCTACGCGATCATCAAGTCCACCCTCACGGGCGGCACCGGTTCGGCGTCGTGTATCTCGGCCGGGAGCACGGCGTACAACAACATCACGGTCGTCATCGAGAACCTGATCTGCATCGCGCCGGGCAACCCCACCTTCACCTTCTGGAACCTCCTCAACAGCCAGGGGGCCACGGTCCAGGATGTGATGATCTGGACGGAGGACTGGCTCGGCAACACCCGCCCGACGAACTCCAACGCCTACGGGATCAAGCTCCCCGGCGACACGCAGGGCAACTACACCCGCATCGAGGGGCTGTCGGTCCGCCTGTTCTATGTCGGCTGCCGGGGCGGCGACCTCGTGGTGGCGACGGGCCTCATGATCTCGGGCTGCATCGTCGGATGGGAGAACCCGGCCGGGGTCTGGCCGAGCCTCATCAAGGACGTCTTCTTCAACGGCACCAACTACGCCATCCGCGGGACCGGCGGGGCATCCGTGCTCGACGTCCTGCGCTATACCCACGAGCACTCTGTCAGCCCCTACGACACGATCTACGACCTCGATGATCCGAGCAACTACATCTCCGGGCACATCCGCTGGTGGAACGTCGAGTGGGCGGTCGGGCCGGATCACAGCTTCACCGTCAACGGCGGGGCGAACACGTCGAACGCCGAGATCGGGCCGCTCACCTCGGGGGCACCGACGACGGCCAACTACCTCGTTGGCACGGCGCAGGCTGGCCTCTCGGCCGAGATCGTGGTCGGCACGACGCCGGGCGGGGAACTCGGCGGAACGTGGGCTGGCCCGACCGTCGATGGCACCCATTCGGGTTCGAGTCACGCCGCGACCCAGTCAGCGGCGGAGGCTACCGCGGCCGCCGCGCTCGCTGGGCATACCGGCGATACAACGGACGCCCACGACGCGAGCGCGGTCTCGTTCGTTCCGACCGGGAGCATCGCTGCGACCGATGTCCAGGGGGCCATCGAGGAAGTGGCGACCGAGTCCGGTGGCAACAAGTTCGTCGTCGACCCCGGCGCCCCGAGCTACGCCGGCACGCCGCTCGTCGTGAGCGTCGTCAGCAAGTTCGGCATCGACGGCAGCGGGAACCCGTACTACAACGCGGCGGGCGTGACGTCGGGCGAGGAAGCCGCCCTCATGCGCGACCCCGACACCGACCAATACCTGCTCCGCTCGTACAACTTCTAGGAGGTATCTGATGGCCGACGTGCCGCTCATGGAAAACCCGATGACGACCGGGGGCGACGTCATCTACGGCGGGGCCTCGGGAGCCCCGACCCGACTCGCCAACGGCACGGCCGGGAAGGTGCTGACCTCGGCGGGGACGACGCTGGCCCCGACGTGGGAGACACCCGGCTCGGGCATCCCGGCCACGATCTTCGATGCCGCTGGGGACATCATCGTTGCCTCGGCTGCCGACACCGCAGCGCGGCTGGCGATCGGGGCGAACACCTACGTCCTGACATCCAATGGCACGACGGCAGCGTGGGCGGCACCGAGCGGTGGTGGTGGTGCGCTGGCGATCTCTTCGTACGCGGGTTCCGGCGGCGATACGACCTACACGACAACGAGCACCACATTCGCTGACGTCGACGCGACCAATGTCAATGTGACGTTCACGGCTCCGGCGTCAGGCAATGTTCTCGTCCGGGTCTACCTGCCGGGCCTCGCCGTCGCAGGGAGTGGCGTGTTCCTGAACGTCCGCGAGTCGACGACCAATGTCACGACGCTTGGCCTGGCTGGCGCGTCGTCGGGGATCGTGCCCGTCTACATGCCCTTCTACGTCACTGGGATCTCGGCGGGCAGCCACACGTACAAGCTCGGCTGGCACACCGAAAGCAGCGTCACGGCCACCCTCTACTACGGCAACACGACGCGCGGGGCGATCATCATGGAAGTCTGGGAGATGCCGTAGCACCAGGATCGCCGACGTCCTAGTTCCAGGGCGTAGACCTCGGCAGGACAACCGCGAGGATCACCGCGACGATCAAGACGACGGCGATGCAGAGGGCGAAGCGGAACACGTGCGCCAAGAACGGTGCCATGCCCCACGATGGTAGCGGTGATCTAGCAACGGCACCACCCCGACGAGCATCGCCAGCGAGCGGCGGGATCAGACCATCCTGTCGATGCCGCCCTTGATCTGCAGGAAGACGACCACGACGACCGCGAGCGCTACCAGGGCGAAGATCAGCAGCGCGAACTTCTTCCAGTCGGTCATCGGCTCCGGATCGCTCATGACTCTCCCGTCCGTAGGGTTTTCCCCCCTGTCCCCCGCCCCGTCATCGGCCTACCCTACGCTCATCCATTCATTTGCCGACGGGACCCCGGCCCGCCGACGCTTTCGTTCCGAGCGCGCGTGGAGGTCTTATCCATGGTTCGGGTCCGTCTCATCGAAGCCTATCGCGAGGAAGTCACTTCGGCGGTGGCTCTGGCAACTCGGCGTCTTCTTGCTCGAGCGCGCGCAGAACGCCGGCGGCAACGGCTCCCGAGTGTAGAACCTTCAGCAGTCGTTCTATGGCTACTGTCTGACGGTCCATCGATGCCCGATGCAGGCGCAACTCGGCCTCGGCGGAATCCGGCTCAGGCTCCAGCCCCTGGTAGACATTCCAGAAGTCCCGAAGCGGGATAGAGAGCGCCTTGCAGACGGCCAGCGCCTTCTCGGTACTCGGGTCCTTCTGGAGCGGGTCGTCGGGTTCCTTGAACCACGCGTAGATCGTGTTGTGGCTCATCCCAGTCGCGGCGGCGAGCTCCCGCACGCTGTGAATCGTCGAATGAGCGGCCATCGCGCCGCGGAGCAGCGCCTCGATGCGCTGTCCGGGATAGGTGTCTTCCAATGGTGCCCCCTCCCTGCGACGGGGGTATCCCGCAGGTTGGATCGTTGACAATAGTCAACGCTGTCTGCTGTGTCAATACGATAGACCATCTTCGGAGTATTGACACCGGGCCGGGTGCCGCTGTATCGTTTCGGTGTGAATACCGTCACCCGCGACAACTGGCGCGACAAGGCCCGCGAATCCGGCCTGACACTGATCGAGCTGGCCGCCAGGACCGGCAAGTCGTTCTCCGCCGTCTACGCCTACTCGAGGGGCGCACGCCGGCCCTCTGACGAGTGGATCACGCTCGCGGGAGACGCCCTCGTGGCCTATCTCCGAGAGTGGACGTGCCCGGAATGCAAGACCCGGAACAGCGACACGCGCTACTCGTGCGGGTCCTGTGCGCGGGCCTTCGACGGCTACGCGCCGAGCGTCCTGCGCCCGACAGCCCACGGGATGGCCCAGTGATGCGCACGGCGGTGCTGACCCACTTCACCGTGCCGCCCGTCACACTTCGGGATACGTATCTACGGTTATCGGCAGATGCACGCCCGGGTAGGACGTTCGGCACCCTTTGGGAGCGGTTTGCCGCGAAGGTCGGCGTCACTGATGACGGCTGCTGGCGGTGGCTCGCGGGTCGTAATCACGACTATGGGCAACTGTACCACGCAGGGCGACCCCAGAAGGCGCACCGGATGGCGTGGCTCATGTTCCGGGGAGACATCCCGGACGGCCTGAACGTCCTCCACCACTGCGATAACCCCGGCTGCGTCAATCCGGAGCACCTGTTCCTCGGGACGCAGAACGACAACTTCCGGGACATGGTCGCCAAGGGCCGCCAGCGGGTCATGCCCGCCGGGTCCGCCCACCCCCGAGCGAAGCTGACGCCGGCCCGGCGTGACGCGGTCCGCCTCCTGCTCTCCGACGGCGTCCGGCCGACCGCGATCGCGCGATGCCTGGGTGTGTCGATCCAGACGATCTGCCGCGTCCGCGACGGCCTGTCCTACGTCGAAGGGTCGGCGGCATGACCGCTCCCCTCCCCCGCCGCCGCAAGTGCCCGGCCGTCGCATCGAACGGCGACCCCTGCACCCGGACCGACCTCCACGGCCTCGACGACCTCCACGGCAACGGCGGCCATACGTGGGGCTTCCGCCCGGAACCGCAATCGTGGGTGCAGCTGGCCAACGCGGGTCGGCTCCCCCCTTGGATCGAGGGAGGGACGGCGAGGTGAACCTGTTCATCGGCCTCGCCTTCGTCTGGATCGTCTTCGCTTTGGCGTGGGCCGTGTTCGGGGCGCTGTGGGCCGGCATGGGCCGGCCTCGGCTCGCCCTCGCGATGCGCGTCGGCGCACTGGCGCTCGCTCTCGGAAGCCTCGTGCTCTTCGTGCGAGGTCTGGCGTGATCCCCCGCGCCTTCTTCCGGGCAGCCCTCGTCATGGGTACCGCCATCACCGTGGCCGTGTCCCTCTACATCGGCAACGTCCTTGGACAGACGGTGGGGGTGATCCGGTGAAGCTCTACATCTGGGAAGGCCGCGGAATCTCCAGCGCCTACCACGATGACGGGACGCTCGTAGTCCTGGCCGAGTCACCCGAGCATGCCCGGCAGGTGGTTAAGAACGCGGAGCGTGCCTACCGCGCTGCCATTCGACGGGCAGGGCCAACGATCAAAGCCATCAGGGCTGAGATGCAGGCCCTCGTCGACGCGAACGGCGGCCGCTGGTCGTCCCGCCTCTGGCAGACGCCCGAGGGGAAGGCGTTGGCTGATCGGCAGGCGGCAGCGACGCCTGTTGACCCGGGCATTCCCGACGGCTCAATGGACCGGGACCCGGACCGCGTCGTGGAGATCACCAAGCCAGCGCTCGTGGCGTTCAACGGCGGGAGGTACGACTGATGACGAGGGGCCGGACCTACGCCCTCCTCGCCGTCGGCGTGATCGCGTTCTGGGGCCTCATCGTGGCGGCGGTCACGCTGCTCCCCGAGTGGGTGATGGCCGCCGGCGGGCTCATCGCCGTCATGGGCTGGTTCGTGTGGCTCGCCTACCTGGACCGGGACCGATGATCGAGTCCTGGATCGTCGCGCTCGTCTTCGTCGGGGCCGTGACCCTCGCCGTGCTCCGGGTTGCCCAGCGCCTTGACGCACGGGAGCGGCGCGACCGTCGGGAGGATGGCCCGCGATGGCGCTAAGGGTCCTGGTGGCGTGCGTTCGCGGGACCGTTGACCCGCCCCGAAATCGCTTTGGGCACTGCATCTGTGAGCGATGCCTGGCGTATCGAGCCGAGTACCAGCGCACGAGCCCCAAGAAGCGAGCATCCAAGCGCGCTTGGCTAGAGCGCCACCCCGACAAGTCGAGGCAATACAGCCAAGCGTGGATCGAAGCCCACCCGGATCAGCGTTCCGCAATCGTTCAGTCGTGGCGCGATCGCCACCCGGATCGCGTCAGGGCCATGAATGCGCGTGCCGGACGAAGGTGGGCCACAACCAACCGCGGCATCCGCAACGCCAGTGTCAAGGCGAGACAGATGGCGAAGCGGCGGGCCATGCCGGCATGGGTCGATCGAGCCGAGCTGGTCCCGTTCTACCAAGAGGCTGCCCGCCTCACGCGCGAGACCGGTGTCCCCCATGAGGTCGATCACATCTACCCGCTCCAAGCAGCGGACTCATGCGGACTCCACGTTCCGGGCAACCTGCAAGTCCTCCCTCGATCGCTCAATCGATCGAAGCGGAACAAGCCGCCCGAGGGGGTGCTGTCATTCGCGTCTTAGTGGCGTGCGAGTTCTCGGGGATCGTGCGGGATGCGTTCATTGCCGCCGGCCATGACGCGATGAGTGCGGACCTCCTACCAACCGAGCGGCCGGGTCCGCACTACCAGGGTGACGTCCGCCAAGTGTTGGATGACGGCTGGGACATCTGCGTGGCCCATCCGCCATGCCAGTACCTCAGCCTCAGCGGCGTACGTTGGCTGTATGGCGGCAAGGGCACCGGCCGCGACCCGGCCCGGTGGCGGCGGATGGAGGACGCCGCGGCGTTCTTCCACGACCTGCTCTATTCCCCCATCCCAAGAGTCGCGGTGGAGAACCCCATCCAGCATCGGCACGCCGGCCTGCCGAGGCCGACACAGCTCATCCAGCCGTGGCAGTTCGGCCACGGTGAGACCAAGGCAACGTGCCTCTGGCTGAAGGGGCTCCCGAAGCTGACGCCGACGGACATCGTTGACGGCCGGACGCCCCGCGTCCACCACGCCTCACCGGGGCCGGACCGCTGGAAGGAACGCAGCCGGACGCTTCCTGGGATCGCCGCCGCGATGGCGAGTCAGTGGGGCGCGGCATGATGCCCCGCCCGATGCGCCGCTACGTCACCCCGCGCCTCGTGTGCTTCGTCTGCGGCAAGGCCATCCGGGGCGAGACGCGGATGGTCGGCTACGAACTCGCGCATCCGGGCTGTGCCGCGCTGCTGAAGGCGGGCAAGGCATGACGCCCACCTGCCGCATCTGTGGCCGCGAGATCGCCCAACGCTTCGTCGGCACGGTCGTCGTGTGGGGCCACCTGACGAACCCCCGGAACGATCACCACTACGCCGTGCCCGCCAATCAAACCGCCGCCGGGGTTCAGACCCGCTCACGGGCGGGCTAGTTCAGGGGGTCGGGCGGGCGAGGAGGTCCGGCCGGCCCCCGTATCAGAGGGGAAGTAGACATGTTCATCGACACCAACGGCATCGAGATCGGCGACAAGGTTCGCGACGAGATCACGGGCCTTGTGGGGACTGTCACCGGGATCACGCAATGGACCACGGGATGCGCCCGCGCCATCGTCCAGCCGTCGGTCGACAAGGAGAACAAGGTCCCGGACGGCATCTCGGTCGACGTTCTGCAACTGGCCGTCACGAAGCCCGGCCCCCGTCACGGCCCCGCGAACACGACGAAGGGCGGCCCGCGGCCCACCCCGAGCCGACGATGACCACCGCCGAGTGCCACGCCATCGCCGTAGCCGTCCAGGAGCGTCGCGCTCACCTCGTCCGCTGCGTGGAGATGTACGAGGCCCGCGGCTGGGACGCCCTGCTCGCGGAGTACCGCGTCCGCCTCGATGAGGTTGACCGGCTCTTGCTGTTCGCCAACGTCGCGGAGATGACCGAGGGCGAGGCGCGGGCGATGGCGGGCAACCGATGACGCTCTGGCGCTTTCCGAACCCTTGGGACTACCACGAACTCGGAGCGTTTCTCGTTGTCGCGGCCACCGCCGAGGAGGCAGTGGCGCTGCTCAAAGACTTTCTCCGAGCGAACGCCAAAGACCGACTTCAATCGTCGGAGCACGCCTACTACACGGACGTTGACACCGAAGACTGGACAGCCGATGAGGCGGAGGCAGTCGGGCCGGTGTTCGTCCAAGGCGGCTGCGATGACTGAGTTCCACAACCCCGCCACCGCCACCCTCGAGGAAGCCCGCCACGTCGTCGAGCTCATCCGCAAGAGCTTGCAGCACGCCTCGGGCGAGGACGCCGCGGATCTCTCGTATGAGCTGGCGGATTGGGAGCGGGTCGTCCGGGAACGGGAGGCTGATCAGCGTCGAATGAGCCGGGCTGGGTCTAGCTCATGAAGTGCCAGAAGATCCTCTCGATTGGTGCCTTAGGGGCGACCGTCGATGACGAGAAACCGAGCCAGATGTGCCAGAGACAGGCGGTATGGCGGATTGAGCGCCCCGGCGTGCGTCCGCGGATCCGGTGTGACGAGCACGCCCAAGAGTTCCGGGGCCTCTTCGATGACGTGACGTTCACCCCGATTGGGTCGGCCGCGCCGTGAGGTACCGGACCATCGTCGCGGACCCACCGTGGCGCTACGACAACGGGACGGTGCCACAGGGCGGCGTAGAGCACCAGTACCGAACGATGACGCCAGACGAGATCATCGCGCTCCCTGTGGCCGCCCTAGCGGCTGACAACGCGCACCTCTACCTGTGGGTGACAAACCTACACCTCCACGAAGGCCGCCCGTTCGACATCCTCGACGCATTCGGCGTTCGGGGCCGCGCACCGCTCGCTGATAAGAGCGCCCGGAACCACTTTGCCGCAACGAAGGGCCACCACTCCCGCAAGCCCGACCGCTTCTACGAGATCGTCGAGCGGGTGAGCCCCGGCCCCTACCTGGAGCTGTTCGCCCGCCGCCGCCGCTACGGCTGGGACGTGTGGGGCAACGAGGCTCCGACTGAGGCCGCGAGTCAGGCCGAGATGGGACTCCCCGACCCCGCGGGCGACTGGCCCTCCAGGCACGGTCCGAGTACGAGGCCATGACGCCCGAGGAACGGGCTCGGGTGGAGCTCGATTGGGAATCGCGGTCCGAGTGGGAGCGCGAGCAGATCCGGGCAGCCGTGGAGTTCGATTTGCTATGAGCGCTCCGCTCGTCGGTCTGCCAATGGAGCGTTGCCGGGAGGCTGACCACCGCTCGTACTCGGGCGACCGCGGCTTCGACGAGTGCCAGTGGCGCGACCGGCAGTACCGGCTCGGTCTCGCGCGACGGGTGGCGACGCCGCGGATGGCGGTCGGCTCTGCCGTGGACGAGGCGATCGGCGTCATCGTCGGCGGCGGGATGCCGGACGTGCCGGGGATCGTTGCCCGTATCGCGGCGGACGAGGCGATCCTGCCCGAGCGGGTCGACGAGATGACCGTTGATGCGATCAGCCTCGTCCGCCTCTTCGCGGAGCAGGTCTACCTCGACTGGCCGCCCGTCTACGCCTACCAGTACGAGCTGCACTGGGCATGGGACGGCGTGCCCTGCCACGCCCACGTCGACGTCGTCTTCGATGACGGGACGATCGGCGACCTCAAGACCTCGGGCAAGCGGCTCGAGACGAACCGCGCCGACATCGATGAACAGCTCACCTGGTACGCCTGGGGGATGCGCGAGGTCCACGGGACCCTGCCGCCGCGGGTCCGGTTCGACGGTCTCATCAACGCCAACCCGCCGGCCGACGTGCGGACGTGGCGACCGAACGCCACGAAGCCGTGGCATGACCTCCAGTGGAGCCGCCGGGGCACGGTGGAGCTGGACGCACTCGCGGACACGGTCCGACGCCGCGAGACGGTCCGGCAGTACCTCGACGAAACCGGACTCCACCTGACGAACGGGCGCTCCGTGGCCTACGCCTGTAACGGCTGCCCGGTCCGCCTCACATGCCCGGCGTGGGCCGGGTACGAGCTGGCACAAGAGGAAGGGGCACCCAGTGTCGCAGCCTAGCAATCCGTTCAAGGCCGCCGAGCAGGTGGCACCGAAGATCAAGATGCTCCTCTTCGGAGTGTCGGGCGTGGGGAAGACGTACCTCGCCCTGACCGCGCCCGGGAAGGTCGCGGCGATCGACACGGAGGGCGGGATGGCCTTCTACGCCCGACGGGCGGGCAAGGGCCAACTGTCCGAGTTCGACGTTCTCCAGACAAAGACCTACCGCGACGTGCAGGCGGCGGTGCAGTTCATCGCCACGAACCCGACGGCTTACTCCACCCTCGTCATCGACCCGGTGACGGTCATCTACGAAACCCTCCAGGACGCCGCGCAGATCAAGCGCGCCGCGCGCCGGCAGGACCCCGACGCGGACCTAGAGATGCTCGACTGGCAGCGGATCAAGCGCTCGTACAAGGCACTCATGACCGAGCTCGTCAACCTGCCCGTCCACGTCATCGTCGTTGCCCGAGAGAAGGACGAGACGGAGCGCAAGGGCAGCGAGTCGATCAAGGTCGGCGTCAAGCCCGACGCCGAGAAAGGCACCGCCTACTTCTTCGACACCGTGGTCCGGCTGGTCCCGTCCGAGGGCGGGCGCGAGGCCGTTGTCCTCAAGGATCGGACCGGCACCCACGCCCTGAACGCGCGCCTGGAGAACCCGACGTTCCAGACACTCTTCGGGTCCGCGATCAAGGCCGGGCGCAAGGATCACGGCGTCCGTGCTGTGCAGGACGACAACGAGGCCGCGGCCATCGACGCCTCGGACGAGTCTGCTGGCGTCGGGCTGTCGCGTGCCGCCTTCCTTGCCGCGCTGACACGCGAGGGGATCGGCGTGGACGTGGCACAGACCCGGAGTCAGGCGCTCTTCCCCGGTGTCGCCGGGACGGCCCTGACGGACGCGCAGCGGGCCGACCTCCTCACCGACCTCCTGACGCCGGCTATTGATACTCGTCCAGCGACTGACGCGGCAGTGGGCGAGCCGGCGGAGCCGACCGCAGAACCCTCGGCTCCGCACCTATTCGACGAAGCCACCGAGAACGAGCTCGACGCGGCGGTGCCGAATGGCTGAGACCCAGACCGACCGCCTCGTCCGCTGGCTCCGGGCCAACCCCGGCGCATCCTCGATCGAGATCACCGTGGCGCTGCGCCTTCCGAACGTCACGGGCCGAGTCTCGGACGCGCGCACCGAGGGCTACGTCATCGAGGCCGTGCGGGGATCTGATCGGGTCTTCCGGTACTACCTCCGGGAGCCCGCGCAGATGGCCCTCGCGCTGTGACGTACCCCGCATGGATGGCCGTCGAGCCGATCAACGATGAGGACCCGCGCCTCTGGCACCCGAAGTGCGGGCGCTGGATGCCCATTGCCCGCGAGCACTGCTATCGCTGGCCGGGGCATCGGACTAAGTGCCGGACGCAATTCGCAGTCGAATACAGCCGCATCGTCCAGGCTCGCAACCGCCAGGCGCGTAAGGCCAATGCTCGGAATGGGGCGGTGGGACTGTGACCCTCCCGGATGCATCGGTGAAGTACGGCGTCAAGCTCGACCCGTCGATCTATCGCTTCCGCGCCAACGCTCGGCTGGTGGGCGGCGGACCGCCGAATACGATCATGGGACCAGTCGCGTGCCAGGCGTGCGGGCAGCACGTCTACTACTCGCACTCCACCACGCGAGCGAGCTTCCCGGATGGGTCGATCATCCGCGGGCGTCTTTGTTGGCGCGACAAGGGTGGCGCGGTCCACGAATGTCGCAGGACTCGCAAGAGGCGACGGCCCGACAAACGCGGGAACCCGTTGGAGCGTCCGATGACCCGCCCCGACCCCGCCTGCATGACCCCGGATGAGCTGGCGCGCTGGCACGCGGCGAACGCCACCCTCAATCAGCCCGCCCTCCGAGCCTGCCAGGACTGCCTGCCGTGGTGGGCCGAGGCGATGCGGGCTCAGGGCAGGTGCAACGGCGAACCCGGCGAGCCTCCGGCTGTCATCCGAACGCTCACTCCGAACCGCCGCGAGGCCAACCGGATCAACCAGCAACGTTGGCGAGAGCGTCAGCGCGCGATGCTCACAGCGGCGAGGGTCTGATGACGATGCGCATCCGCCAGGTCAAGCCGTCCTTTTTCAAGGACCCGCTCATGGCCGAACTATCCCCGGCCGTGCGCCTGTTCTACGTCGGGCTCTGGATGCTGGCCGACGACGCCGGGTGGTTCCGCTGGGACGCGGCCGAGGTCGGGAACGAGCTGTACGGCTACGAGCCGCGGGGTCGGAGAGAGCGCAACGTCGCCACCTACCTCGACGCGCTCGTGACCGCGGGGCGGGTGACGCGGTTCGACTGCGGCCACATCTTCATCCCGACCCTCACCGACCACCAGCGGCTGGCGGGGCTGACGAAGCAGGTCAGGACGGCCGTCCGAGAGCATGAAAAGGAGTGCATTCCACAGCCCCCCGCTGATCCCCGCGACGATCCACAGAGCCCCGACACGGTAAGGAACGGTATAGGTAAGGGAACGGGAACGGTAGATGGAACGGTACGGAACGGTTCGGAACGGTTAAGCGCGCCGCCGCGCGCGGATGACAACCCGAGAGAGGGCGAGACGGAGAGCGACTTCCGAAAGCGGACCGGCGTCCCCGTCTTCATGGGTGGCAAGTGAACGCCTCCGACTGCCAGCTCTGCGGCAACCCCAAGCCGTCCGAGGTCCGCGTCTCCCTTGCCCGCTGGCGCTACCCCGATGGTCCGCTGTTCGGGGCGATCCCACGCTGCATCGACCGGAAGGCGTGCCGAACCCGAGCCGAGGCCGAGGGCGAGGAATGGCTGGTCATCGACCCCGCCGAGCCGTCGCTGCTCCCGGATGGTGTGCGATGACGATCCGCCGATACGCCCCGCTGAAGCAGTCCAGAGGCACGGTCATCCCGACCGAGCAGAATCATTGTCATGTCTGCGGCGTGAAGATCACGCCGGAGGCGACGGCTTGTGTGCGGCACCATCACGCCCTACATCGAAAGCCGCGGGAGCGGGCCTGTGCGGTGTGCGAGCGGCGGTTCACGCCGTATCCGAGCGCAATGGCCCGGAGCGCAGCAAAGTTCTGCTCGGTCGAGTGTTACCGAATCGACGTGGGCAAGCGAGTCGCCTTCCTTCACCGCGTCTGCCCCCAGTGTGGCTCCTCGTTCCGCCGCACCCGCGCCGCGACGGCTCGGGTCAAGGAGAGCTACTGCTCTCTGAAATGTGCAACGACGGCGCATAGCGGCCCTGGCAGCGCGAGCTGGCGCGGTGGGGCGGATCCCAACCGCGGTCAGGGCTGGCTCAAACTCGCTGAACAGATCCGCGAGCGGGACGGTCGGCGATGCCGACGGTGCGGGAAAACTGAGGAAGGGAACGGCCAGAAACTCTCAGTCGACCACATCCAGCCGTGGCGGTCGTTCGAATCCGACGAGGAAGCCAACGCCCCGTCGAACCTAGCAGCACTGTGCCGGCCATGCCACGCGAGGAAGGGTCGAGCCGAGCGCCTCTGGCTCCAAGGCGATGTCCTCGACATGTGGCGATACCAGGTCGCTGTAGCCGAACCGTGGACAAAGGGATGAACCGCTGGAAGACGGAGCACGGCCGCGAGGCCCGTCCGCTCCTCCTGGCCTATCTCGAGG
>Ga0209751_10003971_pt1 | contig 14233 bp, 11 predicted proteins | sample RifCSP13_1_FD_184019 | JGI IMG/M metagenome (GOLD analysis project Ga0209751, IMG submission 184019) | Soil microbial communities from Rifle, Colorado - Rifle CSP2_sed 13_1 (SPAdes) (version 2) | ecosystem: Environmental > Terrestrial > Deep subsurface > Rock core/Sediment | place: Rifle... | reverse complement strand
GGTACCCCGTGGCGGCAGCGGCACACCGGCCACCGCGCGAACGGAGACCCACTGGGAGGGACCCGCGAGCACTCGCGGCTCGCCTCCCGCGATCTCCACACGCGCGGGCACTCCCGCGACGGGGTACCTGCCCATAACGCGCCCACTCGACCCGTCGACCTCGACGACCGCGCCGTCGGTCCCGAGCGTCGCGAGGAACAGCCGCCCGTCCCGGCCCGCCGCGAGGTCGACCGGGCGAGGCTCGGGGATCGGCACGGCCCGCAGGAAGGATCCTCCTGGCGAGAACAGCTGAACGCGGCCATTGACCCAGTCGGCGATCGCGAGGGCGCCGTCGTCCGCGACGTCGAAGCTCGATGGGCCGACGAGCTCGCGATCCGGGCCTCCCTCGGTCAGACCGACCTCTCCCGGGCCCGACCCGTAGCGGAGCGCGAGCACGAGGCCGTCGGACGAACGCGCAGCGTCCCAGGAGAAGCCGCCCGGGATCGCAGTCTGCGTGAAGCCCTCGGTCGTAAGCACCCGGATCGGGTTCTCTGCTGCTGCCAAGGGGTGCGCGACCGCAGCGTCGGTTCCGGTCCGGAACTGGAGCCAGTACGAGAAGCCGCCTGCGGGAACCAGTTTCCCGGGGATGGCGAACCGGAAGCCACCGCCCCGTGGCTCCCCGGGCACATCCGTCCAGCGTCCGCTCGTCCACACGTGCGCGACGGCCGAATCGATCCTGCACGAGGAAGAGCCGACGGGCTCGCAGACCATCGCCGCTCCGAGAACCACCTGCCGACCCGGACGTGCCAGCGCCGGAGCGGCGTGAAGCACCTCGAACCGCGATGGCTCGCGATCCGCCGCGGCCGGGGCGAGAAGCGCCGCTCCGGCCGCGGCGCCCACGACCAGCCCGGCGACGAGAGCGATCAGCCGGCGGCGCGACCCTTTCTCCGGAGATCCCATGGATCACCTCCACGGGGGAGGGTCTAGGGGAGCCTCGAGGAGGAGGGGACCGACGACGCTAACGCGTGGGCGCATCCGCGCGCATCGCCGGGATGGGGGAACTCGTCTCCGCTCGAGGGGGATTCCGAGTGCTGTTGGTCACACGCGCGGAGCGACCGCGCTACTTCGACGCGACCTCGGTGGTTCCAACCGCCACCTGTCCCGCCGCCAGACGCGCGGTCTCGACTCGGAACGGTGAGCAGGAGACGTAGTCGAGCCCTATCTCGTGGCAGAACATGACCGAGGCGGGGTCGCCTCCGTGCTCGCCGCAGATACCCAGGTGGATCGCCGGGTTGGCCGACCGGCCCTCCTCGCACGCGATCCGCATGAGCCGGCCGACGCCCGGCTTGTCTACCGTGACGAACGGGTTCGCCGGGACGAGCTTCCGCTCCTCGTACATCCCGACGAACTTGCCTATGTCATCGCGGCTGAAACCGAAGGCGGTCTGCGTGAGGTCGTTGGTGCCGAAGGAGAAGAAGTCGGCCACCCCGGCGATCTCGGCCGCCGTCACGGCCGCCCGCGGCAGCTCGATCATCGTCCCCCACTCGAGGTGATCCAACGTCTGGCCGGCCTCCTCCAGCTCACGCACGGCTACGGGCTCCAGCTCCTCGCGCATCTGGCGGAGCTCCTCGCGCGTGGCGACGAGCGGGATCATGATCTCGACCTTCGGATCCCCACCCTCGGCCTTCACCCGACTCGCCGCCTCGACGATCGCCCGGACCTGCATCGCGTACAGGCCCGGCTTCACGATGCCCAGGCGCACGCCGCGGAGCCCGAGCATCGGGTTCGTCTCGTGGAGCTCGTTCACCTTGCGGAGCAAGCGCTCCTGCTCGGCTGCGTCCTCGTCCCGTTCCTTCGCCAGCGCTACCTCGACCGCAAGCTCTACCTGGTTCGGCAGGAACTCGTGGAGCGGGGGGTCGAGTAGGCGAACCGTTACCGGTAGGCCGCTCATCGCGCGGAAGATCCCGACGAAGTCCTCGCGCTGCAGCGGCAGGAGGACGTCGTAGGCGGCCTGCTCCTCCTCCGGGGTCTCCGCGAAGATCATCTGCCGGACCGCCTGCACGCGCTCCTCGCCGAGGAACATGTGCTCCGTGCGGCAAAGACCGATTCCCTCGGCGCCCCGCTCGCGAGCGTTTGTTGCCTGCTCGGGGGTGTCGGCGTTCGCGCGCACTCGGAGGCGGCGGACCTCGTCGGTTCGGCGCATCAGCCGCTCGAAGGCCTTCCAGATCCTCGCCTCGCGGGCGGCGGGGTCGCCCTCGCGGGCCTTCTCCAGGACGGATTCCTCGAGCGGGAGCTCGCCCACGTAGACCGCGCCGCTGAAACCATCGATCGTCACGACATCGCCCTCAGATACACGGGTGCCGTTCGCGGAGAACGCCCTGGCGGCCAGATCGATCTTCACCTGGTCGGCACCGCACACCGCGGGTATGCCCTCTCCCCGCGCGACCACGGCGGCGTGCGAGTTGGTGCCGCCGGCGGAGGTCAGGATCCCCTCCGAGGAGATCATGCCGTGATAGTCGTCGGGAGTCGTCTCGCGCCGGACCAGGAGCACGCGCTCGCCGCGGCGGGCCCATTCCTCGGCGTCGTCGGCGGTGAACACGACCCTGCCGCTCGCCGCGCCCGGCGAGGCGTTCAGGCCGTTGGCTATCGGTTTGGCCTGCGCGGCAGCCTCTGTCGAGATCACCCGCTTGAAGAGCTCCTCGAGACGGTCCGCGTCGACGCGAAGGAGGGCCTCGTCCTCGGAGATCAGGCCCTCCTCGAGCATGTCGTGGGCCATGATCCACTCGGCGAACGCGGTGCGCTTGCCTACGCGCGTCTGCAGGATCCAGAGGCGGCCCTTCTCGATCGTGAACTCGATGTCGCACATGTCTCGGTAGTGGATCTCCAGGGTCGACATGACCTGGAGGAGCTCGCCGTAGGAGACCGGGTCGATCTTCTGGAGTTCCGCAAGGGGAAGCGTGTTACGGATTCCGGCCACGACGTCCTCCCCCTGCGCGTTGGGCAGGTAGTCGCCGTAGGGGACCTTCTCGCCGGTCGCGGGATCGCGCGTGAACGCGACGCCGGTGCCGGAGTCGTCGCCGCGGTTGCCGAACACCATGGCTACGATGTTCACGGCGGTTCCGAGGTCGTCAGAGATCTTGTTCTGGCGTCTGTAGTCGCGCGCTCGCTTCCCGTTCCAGCTCCTGAAGACGGCCTCGACGGCAAGCCTCAGCTGCTCACGGGGGTCCTGGGGGAAGTCCGAGCCGACGTGCTCCTTGTAGATCGCGCGGAACTCCTCGAGGAGGCTCCGCAGGTCCTCGGCGTCGAGGTCTGTGTCCTGCGCGCCGGCGAACTTCGCCTCCTTGGCTCGGTCGAGCGCGTGCTCGAAGAGCTCGGCGGGGACACCCATCACTATCTTGCCGAACATCTGCACAAAGCGACGGTAGGCATCGTTGGCGAAGCGCCAGTCGTCGCCGGTCTGCTTGGCCAGACCCTGGACCGAGTCGTCGTTCAGCCCGAGGTTCAGGACCGTGTCCATCATGCCGGGCATCGAGAACTTGGCGCCGGAGCGAACCGAGACGAGGAGCGGGTCCTCGGGATCGCCGAGGCTCTTCGCCATCGCCCGCTCGAGGCGCGTGAGGTGCTCCTCGACCTCGTCCAGCAGACCGGCAGGATGGTCGCCGTGCTCCAGGTAGGTGAGGCAGGCCTCTGTCGTGACAGTGAACCCTGGCGGTACGGGCAGGCCCATGTTGGTCATCTCGGCGAGGTTGGCCCCCTTGCCGCCGAGGAGGTCCTTCATGTCCTTGTTGCCCTGGGAGAAGTCGTAGGCGTACTTGGCCACGTCTGCCTCCGGGTGGTGATGTGCTGTCGGAGGTCCTCAGTCTACGGAAGCGAGGTTGCGGCGTGTGGATTGGGGTCGTCCATGAGAGCCGTCAGCTCTTGAGCACGCACCTACGAACGTGGCCTCGGACGCTTCGCCATGCAACACCAGTCGGACGTACACATCAGTGTGTATTCACTGGTATCGTGTATCCATGGGCAGGATGGTCCGGACGAACATCGTGATCGACGAAGAGCTCGTCGCGGAAGTCATGGAGCGATTCGGGATCGTCACGAAGAGAGCCGCGATCGACTTCGCACTGCACGCCGTGATGGGCCAGGAGGAAGAGCCGATCACCGACCCCTGGAAGGCGGCGCTCGAGCTCCGGGGGATGTGGGCCGACATGACCGATGAAGAGGCCGGGGAGATATGGGGGGAGGAGGTCCCCGACGGCCCGAACGCCGAGCGTCCCAAGCGTCCACGATGATCCTCGTCGACACCTCCGCTTGGGTCGAGGGAATCCGGAGGACGGAAAGCCCGATCGATCGGGCGCTGACCCGCCTCCTCGCATCCAATGCGAGGATCACCGTCACCGAGCCCGTGATAATGGAGCTCCTCGCCGGCGCACGCTCGAAACAGGAGTTGTCCGCGACTCGGACTCGCCTGCTTTCGTTCCCCCTGCTTCGGGTGAAGGACCTGGTGACGTACGAGCGCGCCTCGGCCGTCTGGAGGGCGTGCCGCAAGGCAGGAGACCCCGTCAGGAACACGCTCGACTGCCTGATCGCGGCGGTCGCGATCCGCGAGGGAGCGAGCGTGCTCCACGCCGATCGCGACTTCGACATCATCGCCCGCCACACACCGCTCCGGATCGAGCCCCTCGCCGCCACGGAGGGAGGCTGAGCAGACTCATGCTTCGTCTCCGCCTCGACGGGGCGGGTTGAGAGCACGCGTTGACCGGCCTGGTCGGCCATCGAGACGGCGGCGCTCCATAGGGTGCTCTTCCCGATCCCGGGATCGCCCTCGATGATCAGGGCACTCGGCGGCATCTCTACGAAGGCCGAGAGACGGGCGAGCTCCGCCTCCCGCCCAAGGATCTCGCCTGCGACCGCGGCCACCGCCGCCCCCCTCGGGTCGTTTCTCGGCACAACGGATGGTAGGCCGCCGGTAGTGCCGGGGGAAGGGGCCGTCAGGCGGCGGTGCGAAGGGCCTCGAGCGTGGCCCCGTCAGAGGCGAACCCAACCGTGACACGGCTCGCGAGCAGCTCTACGAACCCGGGCCGGTCGCCCTCGCCCAGCCAATCCTCGATCGCTTCGGCGAACTGGCTCGCGTCCTCGGGCCGGTCCCACACCGTCTCCATGAGCACGGCGACAGCGTCCCCGTCGGACCAGGCGCGGTACAGGCCGCCGTCCCACCCGGCCGCCGCCTCGCGTGCCTCCTCCGCGTCCAGCCGCAGCCCGAGGAGGATCTGTAGCCACTGCTCCCCCACCTCCTGCACGTCGAGATCCTCGAAGCCCTGCCCGAGCTCCGGCCCGAGATCCGTCACGTCGAGCGCCTGCGGTGCGTCGTTCGGCCACCGCTCCGGGTGGATGATCTGCTCGGTCGACACGGGGAACTCCTCGAGCGCCCCGTCCAGCTCCCCCGATGCCGATGCCACGGTTGCGAAACCCAGCCCCGCCGTGTACGGCCACAGCTCGAGCTGCACGATGAACGGCGGAACGTCCCCGAAGGACGGCACGTCTATGCCCGCGATCGAGAGGATCTCCTCGGGGGTGAGGTTCTGCTGCGCCGCTCGGATGGAGTAGAGCTGCGCGCTGCCTTCAACCACAGCGATAGCCGCGGAGACCGCCTCGTCCCGGCATTCCTCATCGAGATCGTCGAGCCGGTCCAGGTCGAAGTGCTGGTCTTCGATCGCATGGGTGAGCTCGTGGGCGAGAGTCACGTACGCGACCGGGTCCAGGTCCTCGGTACCGATGAACACGAGCTTCCCGCTCTCGGGCACGTAGAACCCGATCACCTGTCCCTCGGTGAACTCCTGCACGGCCTGCTTGATGCTCGTCCCCGAAGGAAGCGCGCTGATCGTGGCCCACGCCAGGCTCTTGCGCTCGAGGAACCCCTCCGGCAACGAGCGCTCCGACTCCCGATGTAGCAGCTCGGCCAGCCGCTCCCGGGTCACCACGTCAACCGCGACCGGCTCCAGGAGCTCCAAACCTCGCGCGTCCTCTACGTCGCGGACGACCTCGCGGATCGACGGCGGCACCCGACGCGGCTCGACCTCGCGCGGCGCGCCACCGGTGGGGGCCGGACAGAGACGCGCGAGCGCCGCCGCAGCCGTGCCGGGTCCAGTCGGGGGCGGTGAAGTGGTCTCCCGGACCGGCGGGACCGGGGCTTCCTCGGCCTCCCGCTCGCAGGCGCCCGCGAGAAGCGCGAAAGCGACCACGGCCGCCAGCTCGCGCTTCACCTGCGCGAGAGCACCAGGCTCGCGACGGCCGCGACGACCGCCCCGGCCGACAGCGCGGACGAGAGCCAGAGCAGACGAGTGGACTCGAGCAATCCCAAAGCCGACGCGCCTAAAGAGATGCCCGCGCCGAGGAGCAGCGCGAACGCCACACCGTAGGCGACCAGCCACTTCGGGACGCTTCTCACAGCCGTTCCTTCAGATAGTCGACGAGCCCCGCGATCGGCACCCGATCCTGTCGCATCGAGTCCCGGTCTCGCACGGTCACCCGCCGGTCCTCGAGCGTGTCGAAGTCGACCGTGACGCAGAGTGGAGTGCCCACCTCATCCTGTCGCCGGTAGCGGCGCCCGATCGACCCGGCGTCGTCGAAGTCGCACATCCAGAGGGGCTTGACCAGGTCGAAGACCTCACGAGCCGTGGGCGCCAGCTGCTCGTTCCGCGAAAGCGGCAGAACGGCCACCTTGACCGGCGCCAGATCCTTGTGGAGCGCGAGAAGCGTCCGCTTCTCCAAATCCCCCGACGCGCTCGGAGCCCCCTCGACGCCGTAAGCGTCCACGAGAAACGCGAGCAGCGCCCGATCGACGCCCGCCGCCGGCTCGATCACGAACGGGAAGTACCGCTCCTCCCTTTCTTGGTCGAAATAGGTCAGATCCTCCCCGCTCGCCTCCGCGTGAGCGCGCAGGTCGTAGTCGGTGCGGTTCGCGATCCCCTCGAGCTCCGACCAGCCGAACGGGAACTCGTACTCGATGTCGGAGGTCGCCTTCGAGTAGTGAGACAGCTCGTCCTTCTCGTGCGGGCGCACGCGGAGCTTCTCCTTGCGGATCCCCAGGTCGACGTACCACTGGAACCGCGCGTTCACCCAGTACTCGTGCCACTCCTCGTCGGAGCCGGGCTCGACGAAGTACTCCATCTCCATCTGCTCGAACTCGCGCGTGCGGAAGATGAAGTTGCCCGGAGTGATCTCGTTGCGGAAGGACTTGCCGATCTGGGCGATACCGAACGGCAGTTTCTTGCGCGAAGTCTGCTGCACCGTGACGAAGTCGACGAACATCCCCTGGGCGGTCTCCGGCCGGAGGTAGGCGACGTGCGCTTCGTCCTCGACCGACCCCATGTTGGTCTTGAACATGAGGTTGAATCGTCGAGGCTCGGAGAGCTCGCCCCCGCACTCAGGGCAGCGCCGCTCCCCCGCCTCGATCGTTCCCTCCCCCCCGTGCCCGGACGCCGGCGCCATCCCGGGAAGGTGGTCCTCCCGGAAGCGACGGCGGCACTGCTTGCACTCGACCAGGGGGTCGGTGAACGACTGGACGTGGCCGCTCGCCTGCCAGACCCTCGGGGACATGATGATCGCGGCCTCGAGCCCGACGACGTCGTCGCGGAGCTGGACCATCGTCCGCCACCAGGCGCCCTTCACGTTGCGTCGCAGCTCCACGCCCAGAGGCCCGTAGTCCCAGGCTGAGCGGATACCGCCGTAGACCTCGCTGGACGGAAAGGCGAGCCCCCGGCGCTTGGCCAGGGAGGTGATGGCCTCCATGAGGTCGGCCACGAGGAACCTCCTCTCCCGGCCGCCGGCTGCGGCCGCTGGCGTCGCCCCCGAGTCTACCCCGCCCCGTGGGAACCCCCGGGGCTACGTGACGGATGGCCCGGACAGGCCATGTACCCCTGGGGCTGCCTCTGGCGGTACGTCTACGGCTAGGCGCCCTGCGACCCCCTGCGACCCCTTCCACGGAACGGACTTTCGCCCGATGTGGCGCCCTGCGTTGGGCTTAGAATCCAGATCGGAAGCGTCGCTTCCGGGGGTGACGACGTATGGCCGATCCAGGGTGCACTCACTGCGGTGCCCGGCTCACGCCGGGGATGCGCTGGTGCTGGCGCTGTTACACGCCGATCCCGGTCAGAACCGAGGAGGGCGCTCCGGAGAAGGAGCCTTCCACCGACTACGTCACGATCGAGCGAGGCATACCTCCGCGGCCCCGGGAGCGACTGATTGCCCTCCCCGACATCGGGCCGCCCTCGGGTCGCGGGGCCGGTGGGACGACATTCGGCGCCCTCGGCAAGGCCGCCGTCACCGCGGTCGTGGTTGGACTCGGCGCGGCTGCGGGATGGTTTGCGGGGCGCTGGGTGGACGCCGCCGGTGGGGCTCGCCTGGCGTTCGTCGTCCTCACGGCCGCGATCTACTCCGCGCTCGCGTTCCTGGTGCTCCGCTACGTCTGGCGGCCTGAGCGTCCGCCGTCGAGACCAAGGGCCCGTGGGGAGCGGACCGTCTTCGTTGGTGAGGCCGATATGGCGCGCACTACCGCGGGCGCCCACCGGGAAGGTCGCCCTGTTCACTAGGCTCGGAGGCGTTCCGGTCTAGGCGGCGCGGCGCGCCTCGGCCGCGGGCTCCTCGACCCGGTGCGGGGGCCTGAGCACGAGCGCCAGGACGGCCGTCACGACCGACAGCCCGGCCAGGATGAAGAACACGTTCGTCCAGGCGCCGGTCGCCTCGTGCACCTGCACCGCGATCAGCGGACCCAGGATCCCGGCGGTGCCGTAGGCGGTGAACATCCAGCCGTAGTTCACCCCTAGGTTCTTGGTCCCGTAGTAGTCGGCAGTCAGGGCCGGCATCATGCCGAGGGCGCCTCCGAACGAGAAGCCGACCATGCTGATGCCGAGCGCGTAGGCAGGGAACGAGCCGGCGTTCGGAAGCACGGCAAGGAGCGCGACGACGTACACCCCCTGAGCGAGGAGGGCGGCCGCGCGGCGCCCTACCCGATCGGAGAGCCACCCGTAGGACGGGCGGCCGAGACCGTTGAAGATCGCCATCGTGGACAGCGCACCCGCGGCCGCCTTCGACGTGAGGTCCGCGAGCTCCTCGCCCATCGGGGCGGCTTGGGAGATCGCCATCAACCCCACGCCCGCCCACAGCAGATACGTCACCCACAACACGTAGAACTGCCAGGTTCGAGCCATCTCGGTCGGGCCGAACTCTCGCGCGGCGGCGCGGGCTGCGGCCGGCGTCCAGCCCTGTGGCCGGAAGCTCTCGGGTGGGTTGCGAAGCACGGTTCCCGCGACCACGACCGCAAGCCCGAAGAGGCCGCCGAGGGCGAAGGTCTGATACACGCCGATCCGATCGATCAGCGCCGTGCCGACCGGGGCGCCGATCACCGTGCCGGCTCCGAACCCGAGGACCGCCAGACCGGTGACGGTCCCCCGCATGTTGGGGAACCACTTCACGCAGGTCGCGATCGGCGTTACGTAGGCGAACCCGATCCCGAGCCCGCCCAACGCGCCGTAGCTCAGGTACAGGCCCCACAGCGAGTCCCCGACGAAGCTCGCGAGCAGGAACCCGGACCCTAGGATCACGCCACCGGTGACCGCAACCCGCCGCGGGCCGACGCGGTCCTGCCAGCGGCCGGCGACTATGACGCCGAGGGCGAAGAACGCAATCGAGAGCTGGAACGGCACCGTCGCCTGGGCGAGCGACCACCCGTGCTCGTCCATCAGGGGATCGCGGAAGATACTCCAAGAGTAGAGGTTGCCCAGCACCGCCTGCATCGCGATCGCGGCGGCAACGAACAACCAGCGGTTCGGCAGTCGGTCCATCACCTTCGCGTCCCGAGCCATCAGCCGTTCCCCTTTTCGGAGTGCTCTGGACCAGGCTACGGACGCGAGAAGGCGCAGCTCGGGGCCCTTGGCCCCGCCGCGTTCGGGCCTCGCCCTAGGATCCTCGTGGGCCTGGGGTCAGTCCTCGGTTACCAGACCGAACCGGCGCGAGCGCTTCTGGTAGTCGCGGATCGCCTCGAAGAGATGCTCCCGGTTGAAGTCCGGCCAGAGCACCGGCGTGAACCAGAGCTCGGAGTAGGCCGCCTGCCACAGCAGGAAGTTGGAGATCCTCTGCTCGCCGCTGGTCCGGATGATGAGGTCGGGGTCGGGCGTGTCGGGAAGGTTCAGGCGCGACGCGATGCTCTCGGGCGTGAGCTTCTCGCCGCGAAGTCGCCCGGCATCGTGGTCGGCGAGGATCCGCTTCACCGCGTCGACGATCTCGATCCGCCCGCCGTAGTTGAACGCGATCGTGAGCGTCATCCCCTCGTCGTCTCGTGTGAGCTCCTCGGTGATCTCCATCTCCCGCAGGACCGAGCGAGGCACGCGCCAGTCGCGCCGGCCCAGGAAACGGACCCGGACGCCCATCTCGTGCAGCTCCGCGCGACGGCGGCGGAGCAGTCCTCGGTTGAAGCCCATGAGGTAGCGGACCTCGGACTTCGGACGGTTCCAGTTCTCGGTGGAGAAGGCGAACATCGTCAGCCATCGCAGGCCCACCTCGTGGGCGCCGACCACCGTGTCCCACATGGCGCGCTCGCCCGCGGCGTGCCCCTCGGTGCGCGGCAGGCCGCGGTGCTTGGCCCACCTGCCGTTGCCGTCCATGACGATGCCGACGTGGCGGGGAAGCCGGTCGAGGTCGAGGTCGTGCAGATACGTGCTCACGGCGCGAGGCTCCTGACAAGCATGGGCAGACTCTTCATCCGGCGCTCGAGGTGGAACTCCGCGAAGCCGTAGAGGAGCGCGCGAGCCTCCCCGCGAACGCGTGCATCGGCCCGGGAGGCGTCGGCCTCCGGCATGTCCGCGGCCGCCAGATCGGCGAGCAGCGTGAGCGCCGCGCCGGAGGCGGGTCCCGCGCCGTGCTCCGCGCACGTGCTGCACACGGCGCCCCCCTGCCCGCTCGAGAACAGCTCGGGGTTCGGCGCGCCGCACACGGCGCACGCGGTGAGGCTCGGGTGAAACCCGGAGAGGGAGAGGAGCTTCAGCAGGAACGACTCCGCCACGGCCGACGGGTCGGCCGGCCGGGTCTCCAGCGCCCGCATCCCGGAGAGAAGCAGGAGGAACAGACGGACGTTTCGCTCGTGCTCCTCCGCGACCTTGTCGACCGCCTCGCACATCGCCTCTCCGGCAGCGAACAGCGACAGGTCGTCCCGGAGCGGGCGGTGAGCGGCGACGATCTCGGCCTGGGTCACCGTGTCGAGCGCACCGCGGCCGCGGTAGATGAGCAGGGAAACGTGGGTGAAGGGCTCGAGCCGCGCCCCGAAGCGGCTCGTCGTCTTGCGGACGCCCTTGGCGACGGCCCGGACCTTGCCGGCGCCCTGCGTCATGACCGTCACGATCTTGTCGGCCTCGCCCAGCCGATGGGTCCGCAGGACGATGCCCTGCTCCTTGTAGAGCGGCATGCCCGAATCGTAGCGCCGCCCACCCCGGACCTGCCGAGCGAGGATGTGGCGATTCGATGTCGGCGCTTGGGGCGGGCGGCGGGCGCTACCCGCGCCCGCCGCCCGGTCTGGTTACTGCTGACGATCCCTCACGCGCTCGCGCGCTGCTCCGCGAGCTTCACGAGGTTCTTGAGCCCTCGACGCATGTACGACGCCGATATCTTGCCCGCCATCCCCCTGAGGCCCGGCACCTTCAACGCGGCCATGGAGCCGGGGAGGTCGCTGATCCGCTCGACCCGGAGCGCGTAGGCGATCCGCGACCCTTCGCCGTCGGGGACGACCTCGTAGCGGTGGACGTTCGTCCAGTCCACGCCGCGTCCCTTCTTCGTGTCAAGGTGTGCCTCGGTCACGAACTCGAACTCCCGCGGCCTGATCGCCTCCGTGACCACCGAGGCGTCCGTGAACCGCCCGCTCGGGTCGGCGCCGACGGTCCGGAACTCCGTCCCGACGGTCGCCTCGCCCTCGGGCGCCTCCATCGAGGCCAGCCGGAAGTTCTTCTTGGGCTGCATCTCGCCGGCCCACTCCATGTGCCGGCGAAGGTCGGCGACAAGGCCGTAGACGACCTCGGCCGGCGCCTTGCACGGCTCCTCGATCCGGACCGTGAGCGGTGCCTTGAGGGCGTTCGCCCGCCCTTTCCCCGCCTGCTGCGCACCCATCGCGCACCTCCTTCATCGTCGGACGTAGCGAGGATGCGCCCGGTGCCGGCGAGAAGGATCGGGAGGATTCCCTATTCCTGGTCGGGAGGCGGGTAGCGAAGGGCGTAGCCGGCGGCTTCGGCCCGGCTCTTCAGCTGGAGCTTCGCAAGGATGCTGCTCACGTGGTGCCCGGCGGTCTTCGTGCTTATGAACAGGCGCGCGGCGATCTCGGCGTTCGTCAGGCCCTCGCCGAGGAGTCGGAGCACCTCGGTCTCGCGCTTGCTGAGCAATCCGAGCTGCTTGGGGCCCGTGCGCGCCGGGCCGCCGAGCTCGCGGACGAGCGCGGCCGCCTCGTCGGCCGGTTGCGTGGCGCCCGCCTCCTCCAACGCATCCTGAGCCAGTCGCGCCTCCCTCGCCGCCACCTCCGGCTCGGATCCGCGGAGAGTTCGCGCCAGCTCCATCCGGGTGCCGGCTGCGTCCACCGGCATCTGCAGGCGCGAGAAGATCTCGAGCGCCGACTCGAGCTTGCCTCGCGCGGAGGGATCCCCGGCCGCCCTCGCCAGGCGGCCGGCAGCAAGGGCCGCGATCGCCATGACCCGCGGCTCTCCCGAGCCGCCCGCGAGCCGCTCGAGCTCCGCCGAGGTCGCCGCCGCCGTGGTCGTCTCCCCCTGCGCGATCTGCGCCTGCACGAGGAGCGCAAGGACTGGAACTGCGAGGAAGTTGTCGCGCCCGAGCTGGTTGAGCCGCCGGAGCAGGAGCGCCGCCGCAAGGGTCGCCTGCCCTCGCGTGAGGTGGAGCATCGCGCTCGCCCGAAGCGCGTCGGGCATGTCCTCGTAGCCCTCCAGAAGACGCTCCGCCTCCTCGAGCCTTCCCTGGAGCACCCGGAGCTCGGCGAGCTTCGCGGCAGGGTGCACGCACCGGGCCCGGTGGCCGGTCTGCTCGAGGGTTCGGAGCGCCTGCACCAGCTCCCGCTCGGCCTCGACGAACCGTCCGTTCGCGACGAAGACCTCTGCGCAGCAGGTCCCGCAGAACGACAGGAGCGGCGCGTGGAGGTTCCTCTCGAGGAAGGACTCGATCACCTTGCCCCACTTCTCGAGGCGATCCATGTCGGAGGCCTCCTCGCACCCCAGGACGACGGTGCAACAGATGTCGCCGACGGCCGCCGGGTCGGCGACCTCGCCTCCGGTGGCCGCCGCCATCGCCTCGTCCATACGAGCGAGCCCACCGGAGACGTCACCGCCGCGGATGCGGGCGAGGCCGATGTGCGCGATCGCGGCCGCCTCGAGATCGCTCTCGCCGAGCCGGCGCGCGATCTCGAGGGCCTCGTCCGCCAGGCGCAGCATGTCGTCGGGGTCGTCCGCGCGACCGGCTTTCGCGAGCGCGAGCCAGCCGGCCTCGTGGTCCTCGCCCAGATCGCGGATCAGCCCTTCGGCCCGGGCGAGCCATCCGTTGCTAGCGGGGAGATTCGCGCGCACGGCCAGGTACTCGCGCGAAACCCAGAGCGCGATCCGCGCGGCCCGGCGGCGATCGCCCGACCTGCGGAAAGCGGCGTACGCGCGCTCCCGGCTGGCGATGGCTCCGTCCACGTCGCCCAGCCACCACAGGGCTTGCCCGAGTCCGTCGAGGGCCTCAGGAGTCTCCCCGGCGGCGAGCGCCGGCTCGAAGGCCGCCCTGGCGGCTTCCCAGTCTCCCGCCTTGAGCGCTTCGTCGCCCGAAAGAACGATACCGTCCCCCACGGAGGCAATCATGCCATTACCCCTGGAGCCGGCCTACCCGACCAAGGAACCAACTAGGTCGTCGAGGAGGGAGGAGGCGCCGATCCGGAACCGGCCCTGAGCCGGTGTCACACCCAGGATCTCGACGAAGAGCCGAGCGTAGCCCAGCGCCTGCTCCACGGTCCGGATGCCGCCGGAGAGCTTGATGCCCGCCGCGACCCCGGTCTCGGCCTCCATGTCACGGACGGCCCGCATCATCACCCTTGCCGACCCCACGTTCACTCCCAGGGCGGTCTTCCCCGTCGAGGACTTGACGAAGTCCGCCCCCTCCTCGATCGCGACGCGCGCGGCCGACCGGACGTGGTTCTCGGAGGGGAGGGCGCCGGTCTCGAGGATCACCTTCATGACTCGCT
>Ga0209751_10003965_pt1 | contig 14236 bp, 10 predicted proteins | sample RifCSP13_1_FD_184019 | JGI IMG/M metagenome (GOLD analysis project Ga0209751, IMG submission 184019) | Soil microbial communities from Rifle, Colorado - Rifle CSP2_sed 13_1 (SPAdes) (version 2) | ecosystem: Environmental > Terrestrial > Deep subsurface > Rock core/Sediment | place: Rifle... | reverse complement strand
CGGGATCCCGCCGCCCCCCGCCGCGATCACGACCCGGCCGTCGGCCGCGCCCGCGAGCTTCGCGATGAGCGCGGCCTCCACGATCTCGATGGGTCGCGGGGACGGCACGACCCGGCGGTACCCGCCTCGAGGATCGAGCGCGAGCTTCCAGCCTTTCGCCCGCTTCACGATGAGCTCGTCCTCCCGCGTGTAGTAGGGACCGATCGGTTTCGTCGGGTTCGCGAACGCGGGGTCGTCCGGGTCGACCACGACCTGCGTCACGACGCACGCGACGTCCCGCTTGATCCGGCGCGCCGCGAACGCGTTCGCGAGGGCCTGCTGGAGCATGTACCCGATCTGGGCCTGGCTCTCCGCGACGCACACGTCGAGGGGCATCGCGGGCACGCGAGAACGGCCCTCCTCGTTCTGGAGGAGGATGTTGCCGACTTGCGGGCCGTTGCCGTGCGTCACGATGAGTTCGTGCCCCGCGGCGACGAGGTCCACGAGTCGTTCGGCCGTCGCGTCGAGGCGCCGCCTCATGCCGGCCGCGTCGCCCGGATCCCCGGCCGGCACGATCGCATTCCCGCCGATCGCGACGATGAGGCGTTTCACGGGACATCCCTCACGGGAAGAATCCGCACGAACCCGGCGTCGCTATAAGAACGTTGTCTCCTGGGTCGCGTCGCGCCGGATAACTATTTAGAGGGAGGTCGCATCGCACGGTTCTGTGGCGGCCCCGAACCCGTGGAAGCGCTTCGTCGCGACCCCGTACTTCCGGGTCGTGTACGTCGGCGTCCTCGGCGTCCTGACCGCGTTCCTCTTCCCATTCGCCTTCGGGGCCGCCGCGTGCCTCGCCCTCCTCGTGATCCCGCTCACGACGTTCGTCGTGCCGTACTGGTTCGGCGAACGCAAGCCGCGTCGCCTCGCCGTGAACGGGGTCGTCGTGTTCCTGATCGCCCTGCCGATCGTCGCGGCCCTCCAGACGGGCGCCATCCTCGACCTCTCGCCCTTCGAGCTCCAGAGTCTCCCCGATCCGGGCGGGAACGCGACGATGTCCCTGAGCAACGGGACCGTGGATCCGTTCCGCGCGGAGGGCCCCGCGACGTTCACGTTCCGGGTCCTCCTCACGACGACGGACAACGCGACGCCGGCCGACTTCGAGGTCTGGATGAACCTCACGAGGGTCCAGTCGTTCGCCTTCGTGGTGGGCAGCGCCCGGATGGTCCCCGAGCCAGGTGCGGAGAACAACACCCGGGACGGGACGTGGTTCACGGTTGACGCGACGGTGGCCCCGGAGGTCGTCGGCACGGGGTTCTCCGCGAAGCGCGTCAGCGAGGGTCTCTGGACCCGGACGGGCGTGTTCCTGGGCCCCCTATCAGGCGCCTGGGCCACGTACTTCGGCTACTTCGTGCTCTACTCCGGCCCCATCCTCGGCCTCACCCTCGCCTTCTACTTCCTGATCCTGTTCATGTGGTGGTACACGGCCCGGATGCGGACCCGGATCGGGAGGCCGCTGCCTCCCGCGGAAGCGGACGAGGTCGAGGCCACGAGCTCGTCCGGGAAGGCCGGCAAAGCGGCCGCGTTCACGTGCACGAACTGCGGCTCCGACGTGTCCGAGGACGCCTCGAAGTGCCCGAAATGCGGCGCGGCGTTCGAGGACTGAGGGCGCCGCGTTCCTGCATCGCGCGACACTTTCGCCCCTCCCTCCTCACTGGATTCATCTAGCCGCGCGGCCTCGACGGACAGTGTGGGCGGGAGCCCCGGCAACCTTATATCGACCCCCTCGACTATTCGCTCTCCGGGATGGGATTCGCGCTTCCCGTGATTAGATGGCTTCCACATCGATAGCCGAAGAGCTCGCGAAGAAGCAGCGCGAGATCAGCGTCTCCGAGTTCTTCGAGCGGAACAAACAGATTCTCGGATACGACTCGCCGACGAAAGCGCTCCTGACGGTGGTCAAGGAAGGCGTCGAGAATAGCTTGGACGCGACCGAGGAGTCAGGCATCCTTCCCGACATCCTCGTCCAAGTGACAAAGGTCGACAAGGAGGAGTTCCTCGTCGCAATCGAAGACAACGGTCCTGGGATTGTGAAGAAAGAGGTGGCGAACGTCTTCGGTCGGCTCCTGTACGGTTCCCGTTTCCACTCGAGACGCCAGAGCCTGCATCCCGCGGAACACATCGCATTGATTCGGCAAGGAAGATTCGAACTCATGCCGGTTGGAAACCTAGGAGAACGTTACTTCGAGGACCGGGAGGACGGTTCGTTGCCTCTTCCTCCCGGAATCTTAGTGCCGTGCTTCTCGAGGCTGACGGGGGAAGTCCGGTGGAAACCCGCGACGCACGTGATTCGCCATCGGACCGCCTATCCGATGTACCGAATTCACCTGTCACACGGCGCGGCCGTCACGGTCACCGCGAATCACAGTCTCTTCTCCTTCGCTCCCCGGAAGGGGGTTCATCCTGTTGCGGCGAACGGCCTCCATGTTGGAGACTATCTCATCGTGCCCAAACGCTTGCCGGAGGCGCCCGAGGAACTCAGGGTATCGAGCCTCAACCTACTCGAGCACATTCCGCAAGGACTCGCCGTCGGTCACAGGTGGTATGTGTATGGAGTTCCGGACCGCATGCTCGACGAGATCGAGCGCAGCCCCAAGGTCCGACACCGAATCGGCGTGAAGTCAAAGAAACCGCAGTACTTCTATGTGTACCGTAACGTTGGCATACCGATCGAGAACTTTCGGGCCTCCTACCGATCGCGCAAGTTCCTGCCTGTCTGGTTCGTCCTGGCGGCGGACCTCACCGACGAGCTTCGCGCCACATCGATTCGCACATATCAAGCGGGCACGGGTAACCCCTCCGACCTTCCGATTGAGATAAGACTCACCGAAGATCTCGCATGGTTCCTCGGCGTATACGTTGCGGAAGGCCATGCGAGCGCTCGTCAGGGAGCCCTGACCCTCGGCCTTCACGAAGCGGGCATCGCGAGTCGCGCGGAACGAATCCTTCGCGAGACATTCCAAGTTCGCACAAAAGTGTCGGGGAGACGCAGCAGCCTGCGCGTTTCATTCTACAGCGACGTACTTTGTCTACTTCTCCGACGCTGGTGCGGGAGCGGCGCGGCGGCGAAGCGGGTTCCCGAGTTCATCTTCCGCTGCCGCGCGGAGGTCCGACGTGCCTTCATGGACGGACTGCACGCGGGCGACGGCAGCACCGCGCATCCTCAGAACCAGCTCGACTATTCGACGGTCAGCCCACACCTCGCGAATCAACTCGCGCACCTCTGGAGGATGGAGGGGATTACCGCAAGCGTCAAGCAGGTGAGAAGCGGAGGCCTTGGCCGACGACCGAGGCCCGCCTACCGCATACTTGTCTTCGGCGCCGACCTTGGCACGCTTCCGTCTTTTCCCCGGAAACGCCCGGTCAGGTCGAGCCGATATCGACAGATGCCCTCGATCCTCCTGGGGACGAATTCCGTGTCGAGCCGGAAGTTCGTCGAGATGTCGAGAAACGGGGTACTAGGAGCTTTCCTGGGAGCCAATCCTCAGGCAACCGCGCGCCACCTCGACAGACTCGAGGGGCGGCCAGTCGCGCCTCGCCAAGGTCGGTTCGACTTTTCGTTGCGGGAGAAGGGATACACGGACGCCCAGAATTGCCCGACCCCGAAGGCTCGCGTCCTCCTTGAAGTAGCCTCGGCGGTGCAGTGGCTACGAGACAGCGACCTTCTGCTTTCGCGGGTGGAGTCGATCGAAGAGGTCGTGCGCCCCGAATGGGTGTACGATCTCTCGGTACCGGGCGATGGCGAGGACGAGAACTTCATCGCCGGATCTCGTGGACCGGTCTTCGTCAAGAACAGTCGGGGCCAGCAGGGTCTCGGAATCAGCGGCGCAGTCCTGTACGGACAGCTCACGACTGGAAAGGCGACGAAGGTCACATCAAAGGTCGAAGAGGAGGACGTTGCCTATCACGTGGAATTGATCCTCGACACGAAGAAGAACCTCCCGACCAAGGTCCGTGAAGATCGAGTCATCTACGAGCGCGCACACGGCACTCGGGTCGAAATCCCTCTCCGCGGCCGCTACGTGGGCGGAAAGCAGTCAGTCACCGAGTACCTCAAGGCAACGGCGATCGTGAACCCGCACGCACGAATAACCTACAGACCGCCCGATGGCGATCCGGTTGCGTTCGAGAGAGTCACGGAAGACCTTCCGCCAAAGACGAAGGAGATTCCCCCGCATCCGCACGGCATCGAGCTCGGAACCCTCATGGCGATGATGAAGGAGACGAAATCGTACAAGCTCGCCGCCTTCCTCGAGGAGGAGTTCGTCCGCGTGTCGTCTCGAGTCGCGAAAGAAATCTGCGAATCGGCCGGACTCGATCCGGACAAGAAGCCGAAGTCCCTCAACCTCGAGGATGCGAAGGCGCTCCATGAGGCGATGGGCTCCGTCAAGCTCATGGCGCCGCCGACGGACTGCCTCAGCCCAATCGGCGAACGGCTCATCAAGCGCGGCCTCAAGAACGTGCTGGGCAACCTGCGCCCGGAGTTTTATGCGCCCCCGCTCTCCCGCGATCCGGCCGTGTACGCAGGGAATCCGTTCCAGGTCGAAGTCGGTATCGTGTACGGGGGCGACCTCCCTCCCGGCCAGCCCGTCGAGGTCCTTCGATTCGCGAACCGTGTACCCCTCCTGTATCAGGCAGGTGGGTGCGCCCTCACCCAGTCCGTGTCGAACGTCGACTGGCGGCGGTACGGCCTCGAGCAGCGCGGCGGACAGGGCCTTCCGTACGGCCCGGCGATCATCCTCGTCCACGTCTGTTCGACGAAGATCCCATTCACGTCCGAAGCGAAAGAGGCCGTCGCGTCGATGGACGAAATCATGACGGAACTCGAGCTCGCGCTCAAGGAGTGCGGCCGCCGGCTCAAGACGCACCTCACGAAGAAGGCGCACCGCGCGAAGACGAAGGAGAAGTTCGAGATCGTCCAGCTCATCCTGCCGCGGATCGCGGAGAAGAGCGCGAAGATCGTCGGGAAGAAGGTGCCGAACCTGGATTTGACGATCACGAAGATCATGGGGGTCGTGTGGATCGACGAGGCGATCGCGTACGACAGGAAGCAGAAACGGCACACGGTCACGCTCAACGTGCACAACTTCACCTCCGCGGGGAAGAAGCTGAACCTCCACGTGCTCCTGCCGCGGGGGGTGAGCGCGACGACGTTCGACCCGAAGCCCTCGGACGTCCGGGACGACGGGAAGATCACGTGGGAGCTGAAGCGGATCGACAGCGTCGAGAAGGCGACCGCCACGTTCGCGATCGAGGGCCTCGACGAGGCCGAGTACGACGAGGCCGAGATCTACGTGAGCGGGATCAACCCGGGCCTCGTGATCGGCGCGGAGCCCCTGCCGGGCGACTGGGAGCTCAATTACGCGGAGTTCGAAGGCGAGGAGGAGGCCGCGCCGGGGGAGGCCGAGGACGAGGGCGAGATCGACTACGACGAGACGGAGGAGGCGCTGGACGATGAGTAGAAAGGTGGCCCAGAAGGAGGCTGCGGAGGAGAGCAAAGCCGTCCAGGCCCTCTACGGGATCGCGGAGGAGATCTACGAGGAGCTCGACGACGGACAGATTCCCAAGATGAAAATCCCCCTCCGGACGAAGGCGAACATCAAGTTCGACACGAAGCACGCCGTCTGGAAGTACGGGAAGCTGATGGGCGTGCGGAGCGCGAAGAAGCTCAAGGGCGCCCTCATGCTCCTGCGGACAATGTACGTCCTCGACTTCATCCGGGATATGATCAACGAGTCCAAGTCGTCGACCCTGCGAGAGATGTACTACATCTCGGAGGGATGGGACATCGCGAAGTTCCACTCCCAGGACGAGTCGAACCTGCTCGCGGAGGACCTCGAGGTCGTCACCCAACTCATCCGGGAGGACTTCAAGCTCCGCCCCGAGGAAAGCGGCGCGAGCGTGATCGGAAACCTCACGATCGAGGAGATCACCCGAGGCGGGGACCGCCGTCGGATCAACTGTCGCGACGATGTTGGCGATGCGGGCTACACAATCCCGTACAACGTGGAGAAGGAGAAGGTGAAGTTCATCGACGCGGACGCGAAGTTCGTCCTCGCGATCGAGACGGGCGGCATGTTCGACCGGCTCGTGGAGAACGGGTTCGACGAGGAGGCGAAGTGCGTCCTCGTCCACCTGAAGGGCCAGCCGTCCCGAAGCACCCGCCGGCTCCTGAAGCGCCTCAACGAGGAGCTCAAGCTGAACGTGTGCAGCTTTACGGACGGAGACCCTTGGAGCTTCCGGATCCACGCCTCGATCGCGTACGGCGCGATCAAGACGGCCCACATCTCCGAGTACCTCGCGACCCCGACCGCGGAGTTCGTCGGGATCACGGCGAGCGACATCCTGAACTACGAGCTCCCGACGGACGCGCTCTCGCCCCGCGACGTGGGCGCCCTCAACGCGGAGCTGACGGACCCGCGGTTCGCGGACGAGTTCTGGCGGAACGAGATCGGCACGATGCTCCAGATCAACAAGAAGGCGGAGCAGCAAGCCCTCGCGAAGTACGGCCTCGACTATGTGACGGACACGTACCTGCCCGAGAAGCTCGGACCCCTCGGGATGATGTGATCCCTCACAGGCCCTCGGGCGGGGCTCGAAGGACCGTGCCGAGGTACCCGTCGATCCACAGCGCGCGAGCACGGCCGTCCGAGCGGGACGCGAGCTCGAACCGCCACACGGGGAGGAGGACGAGCTCGGGCCAAGCCCCGGCCGGCTTCGCCCCGAACGCGCGCCGGACGATCTCTTCCGCCTGGGATGGTCCTGCCTTCCCGAGTGCAATGGGATGCGCGAGCTTCGCGGACAGGACGTGCTCGAGGAGCGAGGGGTGTGCGAGCGGCTCGAGTCCTTTCGCGGGCATGCGCGGGAGGCCCTCGAACGTGAGGGTGCCGCCCGTCGCGTGCGCGATCTCCCCCGTCACGGCGTTGAGGTAGAACGGCCGCGTGACGCGTCCCGCGCGCCTTCCGATCGACAGCTCGGCCTCGACGCGCCACAGGGGTACGTCGTAGAAGTCCGTGCGCGTCACCTGCTCGTCCGCGAGCACCAGGAGCCGCCGTCGGACCTGCTCTTCCAGGATGCGGGTCGCGTCGACGAGGGGTACCCGGAGAGGCAGGCGTGCGATCGTGGTGAGCGCGCCTCGCCGCGGATCGAAGCCGTGGAGCGGGTCCCAGTACACGTCCCGGCCCGCGAGGCGCTCGGCGCGGAGGAGCCGCGCGTCCGCGAGCTTCCGGAGGAGGATCGCGAGGAAGCGGGGCTCCGCGCCGGTCATCGCGACGATCTCTTCGGCGCCATACAAACCGGGGAGGTCCTCGAAGATCCGGAGGACTCGCGTCCCGATCGATTCCTCGACCGCGGCGGGGACGAGGGACATCGACGCGCGGACCGCATTCGTCGCGAGCCTCTGTCGGCGGCGGGTCATCTCGTCGGGCGCGGGCCCGGAGGACCCCATCCCATGCGTGGACTGGACCTCGCGGAACCGCTCCTCCGGCACGACAACGTGCTGGGTCGCAAGCCCGCGCACCTCGAGGGCCTGGACGGTCGCGAGGTGGTCCGGCGACAGGAGGAGGAGCTGGCCGGCCCGCAGGCCCGGGATCGCCTTGAGGATCCGGTCCGCATGGCCCGGCGCGAGGGACGCCACGAGGTGGCGCACGCGATCCAGGTCCTGCTTCGCAATGAGCCGTCCGAGGGCCCACGTGTTCGCCTGGCCGAGCGCCTTGTAGTCGAGGTCCGTCACGTTCTGAGTCGACACGACGAGTCCGACACCGTATTTTCGGGCCTGCCGGAACAGGAGGGACAGGAACTTCTTCGCAGGAGGGTTCCTCGGATGGGGCGGGCAGAGCCCCCCGACCTCGTCGATGTACAGGACGAGCCGCAGGTCGCCGGAGGGCCGCGCAGCCATCCAGCGGAACACCTCTTCGCAGAGGGTCGCGACGACCAGTTCGCGCTCGGCCGAGCTCCGCAGGGCGCCCGTGTACACGACGTTCACGGGCGTGCGGCCCGGCGGCGCCCACGCGAGCATCGTCTCGATGTCGAGGGGTTCGCCCGCCGTGTACAGGAGTCCCTTCGCACCGACCGTGAGGGCCTTCGCTCGGCGCGCGAGAGCGGCCCGTTCCCGTTTCGTGAGGAGTTTCGCCGCGTCCCCGCGCGGCTCCGCCTCGAGGGCCTTCGCGAGGCCCGAGAGGTCCTCGGGCCATGGGCCCTCCCGAAGGCCGTCCTGGAGGACGAGGTACACGACGTCCTTCGCGCGGCCGCCCGCGTCCGAGGTGGGATCGTACCCCATCGCGGCCACGAGCGCCTCCGAGACCGCATCGAGGACCACGACGACATCTTCCGCCGTGCCGGAGTCGGGTGGGCGCCGCAACGGGTTCAAGCTCAAGGGCGTACCGCGCGTGGACCCTGGCGTGAAGATCGCGACGGCCGCGCGGGACCAGTACCCTTCGACCGCGGCGCTCGGCGCGGGGTGCGTGGACGCGGACGCCTGGGTATGGACGAGGGCGAGGGACGCGAGGTCTCCCTGCGCGTCGACGGCGATGCATGGGATCCCCGCGCGGACGGCCTCTTCGAGGATCGCCTTCCCGAGGACCGTCTTGCCGGAGCCCGTGGCCCCGAGGATCACGACGTGCCGGAGGAGCGCGGCTTCGGGCAACAGCACAGGGGCGCCGGTCGCCGGGTCGACGCCGAGATGCAGGGGCATGCGGACCTCCGTGGTCGGTCCCAACGTTCCCCGCGGCCCGCATATACGTTTGGCGGGGTTTCCGGCGAAACCCCACGACCCCACGCCGGCGCCGGAGAACGCCCCCGTGGGGATTTGAACCCCAGTCTGCAGGTCCGCGGCCTGCTAGCCTGTCCAAACTAGCCGACGAGGGCGCAGCCGCGGCTAACCACCCGGGCCTATAAGAGGCTACCCGTCTCGAGGGCGCGCGTCAGATCTTGAGGGCCTCGAGGACCCGGTGGAAGATTTCGTCGATGAGCCCGCTCGCGTACACCTCGACGAGGAGGCCGCGGTCCCGGTAGTACTTGATCAGGGGGGCCGTCTGCCTGTCGTACGTCTCGATCCGGGCGCGGACGACGTCGGGCCGGTCGTCGGGCCGGATCGTGAGAGGCGTGCCACACCGGTCGCAGTGCCCTTCCTTGCGCGGCGAGTTCATGAGGACATGGTACACGGCCTCGCAGTTCGGGCACACGCGCCGGCCCGTGTTCCGCTTGATCAGGTCCTCCGGCTCCAGGAACAGGTTCACGGCCGCGTCGATCGGGGTCAGACCGGCGAGGGCCTGCGCCTGCACGAGGGTCCGCGGGAAGCCGTCGAGGATGAAACCCTGCCTCGCGTCGGGCTCCTTGAGCCGCCGCTCCGTCATCGAGATCACGAGGTCGTCCGGCACGAGGGCCCCGCTGTCCATGTACGATTGGGCCTTCTTCCCGAGGTCCGTCCCCTCCGCGACGTTCCGTCGCAGGATGTCCCCCGTGGAGACGCGCGGCACGCCCAGTTTCGTGGACAGCTTCGCGGCCTGCGTGCCCTTGCCCGCGCCGGGCGGGCCCAGGAAGACGAGTCGCATACGCACGAGGGGATTGGAGTCGGCGGGCTAAAGGCTTTGTCCTGCAGCCGTCAGAAGAGGTGGTCGTCCGTCGTCCGCGCGGGCCCGCCGACCCGGCACGGGATCGTCTGGATCCCGAGCCCTTCGACGCGGTCCTGGATGTCAGCGACGCGCTCCGGGGTCGTGTTCACGTACACGGTCGCGCCCGTGTCGATCGAGAAGAACGCGGGCAGCCCCTCGTCCCGCATCTTCCGCACGGCGAGGATCACGCGGAGGGTCTCGGGCCGCCACAGGACCAACTCGCCGGCTCCGGTCATCGTGATCCCGTGGAGCATGAGGCTGTCCCTCTCTGCGAGGGCGCAGATCCTCCCGACGTCCCGGGATCGGATCGCGAGCTCCATCTCCGCGATGAGGCGGGGCATCTCCGCGAGGCGCGCGTTGAAGAAGGGCGAAGACGTGGCCTCCCGGTGCGCGTCGTCCGTGACCTTGAACGCGGGGATGAGGGCCACGATCATCCCGATCTGGAGGTCTTCCCCCGCGAGCTGGACCGCGTACGAGTCCTGGTCCGTGAGGCCCATTTTCCACTTGCTGAAGCCGCCCGTCACGGCCCGGGTCGCGGATCCGGCCCCGCGGCGGGCGATCCTCGAGACCTCCTCGGGCGCCAGGTCGAGCCCCGCCGCGCGGACCGCGGCCAGGGCGAGGGCCGCGAAGCCGGATGCGCTCGCCCCCAGCCCGACGTTCGACGGGAAGTCGTTCACGCTCACCATTCGGAAGGGCGCCTGGGTCCCCGCGCGACTCCGGACCGGGTCGACGACGGCCCGGATCCGTTCCATGTCCCGCGCGCTCACGGGCCGACCGTCGATCACGGCCGTGTCCGTGGGCACGCCGCCGAACTCGATCGTCGTCCGGGTCGTGAGGGGGGCCGTGCACACGCTGATCGAGTCGTGGTACGGGAGGCGGAGGACGGGGTCCGCGAGGCCATGGTACTTGATGAGTCCCTGGATCGGGTGGGCGATCGCGCTCGCCTTCATCCGGACCACGCCTCCAGGAGCGGGAGGAGGTCCGCGTGGTCGCGGATCGAGGCGTCCGCGAGTCCCGCGTCCGGGTTCGGCCACGGCTCGGGGCTGAACCACACGGCCCGCATCCCGATCCCTTTCGCGCCCGCCACGTCCGCGTCGAGATCGTCCCCGACGTGGACGACCTCGCCGGGTCGGAGCCCGATCGGCCGGAGGACCGCCTCGAAGATCGCGCGCTCCGGCTTGCGTCGTCCGACCTCGTCGGAGAACACGCGGACGTCGAAGAAGCCCCCGATCCCCAGGTCGTCCTGGAGCTCCCGGAGGTAGCGACCCCACGTGCGGCCCGTGTTCGAGACGAGGCCCACGCGCAGCCCGCGCTCCCGGAGGCGTCCGAGCACGTCCGCGATGTGCGGGTACAGGGCCGGCGGCCGTTCCCGGATCGCGTTCCCGAACGCGCGGGCCACGGGGGCCGTGAGCCGGCCGTCCGATCCATCGAGGCCCGCGAACCCGAGGAACGTGGCGATCTGGTCCTCGGGCGACGGGTCCTCGTGCCGCTTCCAGCACGACACGAGGTACTCCGTGTGCCGCTCGTATGCGTCCTCGAGGACCCGGGCCTCCGCGCGCACCCCGGCGGCCCCGAGGGCCTCCCGGACGTTCCGCACGCGGATCTCGCGCATCGCGTCGTCGAACTCGGGCGTCGCCTCCGCGATCGTGTGCCACCAGTCGAACGTGACGCCTCGGATCATGCCGCGCCGCCTAGATGTCGAAGATCACCTGGGCCGTCCCCGCCTTCGGGTCGACCGTCAGGCCGTGGTACGTGACCGCCTTGATCGCGAGCTTGAGCTCGTGACGCGCCTTGTCGATCGCCTCGCCCCGGGCCTTTCCGGCGAGCACCATGCCGTCGATGCGGACATCGAAGTCGACGAATAGGAGGCGCTGGGTTTCGTGGAGGAACAGGAGCTCCTGGAGCCAGTTCACGAGGAGCTGGGGCGGGTCCGTCCCGCGCACGCGGACCTCGACCTCTCCGACCGGCCGGACCTTCGACAGGTCCGCGATGAGGCTGAACATCCCCTCGGCCGCCGCGGCGAAGAGTTCCTCGAGCGTGTTCCCGTACGCGCGGATCCCGACGTCCGCGGTGTGCTCGATCTCCTCGTATCGCACGGACGGTCGAGAGGTCCGCCGGTAGATGAATCTTAGCGGCGCAGGTCAGATCCCGCGTTCCTTTCCGGGCCAGATGAACTTGTGGACCTGCGGCTGCAGGCGGACATCCAGACGATCCTCCAGGAGCCACATGGCGAGCGTCGCGGGGTCGAGCCCCGCGTGGACCTTGTGTGCCGGCGTGACGGGACTGAACAGGACGGTCTCCACGGGCAGGTCGCGCCCCGACACGACGTCCCGCGCGAACTCGTAGTCCGGCCGGTCGAGGATCACGAACTTGACCTCGTCTTGGGGACGCAGGCGGGCCAGGTTGTCGAACGCTCGCCTCGGCGTCATCCCGGAGCCAGGACACTTCACGTCCATGATGTACCGCACGCGGCCCGCCCGCCGTTCCTTCGCGACGTCCGCATCGAAGGCGGTGAGGTCGACCTCTCCGTCCGTCTCGATCGTGTGGACCATCGTGGCCGGAAGGTCGTGGATCGCGTGGGCCACGGAACGTGCCTGGAGGAGGGGCTCCCCGCCCGTCCAGCACACGTGGGTGATCCCACGCCGCCGGCCGTCCGCGGTCCCGCGGGCGAGTCCGACCACCGTGTCCACCAGCGTGCCGACGGGCACCTCGCGGGACTCCCCGCCTTCCACCGCGTACATGGAGTCGCACCACGCGCACCGGAGGTTGCACGCATACAGCCGGACGAAGACGGTCGGCGTACCGACGAGGCTCGACTCGCCCTGGACGCTCGCGTAGCACTCGCTCAGCAGAAACGTCTTCCCGGGGATCGCCTTCGCGAGCTCAGCTTCTTCGCGCATGGGTGGGCCTCCAACGGGCGGGCGGGTAGATAAGCCCTGAGCATCACGCGGCCTTGCGCGGCCTCGCGTACGGGAGCGGATCCGTCACCCCGGCCTCTCGGAACCCTTTCAGCCTCAGCTGGCAGGAGTCGCAGGCCCCGCACGCCTTCGGGCCGCCAAGGTAGCACGACCAGGTGAGCGCCCAGGGCACTCGGAGCTCCTCGCCCTTCCGGACGATGTCCCCCTTCGACATCGCGATGAGGGGGGTCCGGACTTCGATCGGGTCGCCCTCGACTCCGCGCTTCGTCCCGAGGCGCGCCACCTCTTGGAACGCCGCGAAGAACTCGGGACGACAGTCCACGTAGCCCGAGTAGTCGATCGCATTCGCGGCCATCACGATCGCCTCCGCGCGGGTCACCTCCGCGAGGCCCAGCGCGTACGACAGGAGGATCGTGTTTCGGGCGGGCACGTACGTCACGGGGATCTCCTGGCCGATCTCCTCGAGTCGCCTCTGTTTGGGCACCCCAATGCGACGGTCCGTGAGCGCGGATCCCCCGATTCCCGTGAGGTCCAGGCCGACGATCCGATGATCCGACACGCGAAAGTGGTCTGCAATCCGCGAGGCCGCGTCGATCTCCTTGCGGTGTCGCTGGCCGTAGTCCACGGTGAGCGCGATGATCGTGGCGCCTTCTGCCCGCGTCATCGCGAGAGCCGTCGCGGAGTCCATCCCGCCGCTGAGGAGGACGACGGCTCGAGCGGCGGTCACGGGACGCGAATGGCCGCGCGGGTTAAAGAGCCCGCAGGCGGCCCCTGGGCGGCGGACCGTCACGCGCGGATCTCGTCGAACCGGTAGTCCTCCCACGCGCGGACGCCGAGGACGATCTCGAATTCCTGCGGGGTCAGGATCGGCTCCTTGTACAGGAGGACGTCTTCGATCGCGATCCTCGGGCACGCGGTGTTCACCCACGCGTCCACGCGGTAGCCCTGGAGGAATTCGGGGGAGACGAGATCCATGAGGAAGATCTGGGCGTGGCGGCCGTGCGTCTCCGCGAGATCTTTCAGGTGCGTCGCGAGTTCCATGCGGACTTGCCCGATCTTCCTCGACACGATGATCCCGAACACGCTCGCGTCTCTCGCCCGCGCCATCGCCGCGTGACGCTGTCGAAGGACGCGATCCCTCACCTCCTCGAGGCGCCGCGCGGTCCCGCGCTCCGGATCCGCGACGACGATGGCCTTGTCGACGAGGATTGCCACGCCCAGGGGGTGGAAGTCCCCGGTCCCGATGTACAGGTAGCCGTCGACGCCATCCGCGACGGTCGTCGCGGCATGGTAGTCACACCCGAGGAGCTGGCCCGCGTACGCGACGCGGCGGTCGGGTTCCCCGATGCGGACCTCGTGGCCCTCCTTCTCGAGGTGCTCCCGGATCGCGGGGAGCCACGACCGGAATTGGGTCGTCGTGAGGAGCCCGATCCTCCGGGGGAGGAGGGGCAGCGCGGCGTCGACGAACGCGAGGGATGTGAGGGGCGGCGCGGGGAGGTCGTAGAAGAACACGCGGTCGTACCGCAGGTGCGGCATGGGGGCATGGCCGAGGTGGACGATGAGGTCTACGGGCATGTCGGGGACGTCGCACGCTCCGAACGAAGGATCCGCGGATACGAGGCACGCGACGCCGGTCCGGGTCTCGATCTCGCGCGCGAGCTCGACCGCCTT
>Ga0209751_10003962_pt1 | contig 14239 bp, 16 predicted proteins | sample RifCSP13_1_FD_184019 | JGI IMG/M metagenome (GOLD analysis project Ga0209751, IMG submission 184019) | Soil microbial communities from Rifle, Colorado - Rifle CSP2_sed 13_1 (SPAdes) (version 2) | ecosystem: Environmental > Terrestrial > Deep subsurface > Rock core/Sediment | place: Rifle... | reverse complement strand
ATTAAACCTTTTGATTTTGTAATCGTTTCTTTTTGAAAAGTTTGGGTAAATCTTAAAACGATTTTGAGAACTTACCGTTTCGAGAGCTAAATTTAAGTGTCTTGCCGTTTTATGTTGTTCAAAAACGTATCTATCAGCCTCTTTTTCTAAAACAATTCTCATTTTTCTAGTTAAATCTTTTAAAATTGGTAAGAGAGTCAGTGACGAAGATAATATTTCACCTACAATAAACAGAAGTGGGTGTTTAAATTTTGCGTGAAAGTACTCATGTAAAATGACTGCCTCAAGTTGTTTGTAAGGCAATCTTTGCAAAAGACCAGAAGAAACAACGATTTTTGGTGAAAACCAATCTATTGCAAGAGCATAATCTTTTCCGTCTTCAACAATAATAATTAAATCTTTTGGAATATCATTTCTTTCCAGAATAATTTTAAGTTTTTGAGGCAAATAAAAAATTTGTTTTTGCAAAAGCGAACCTAATTTTCTTTTCGTTTTAATATATGAAAGCAAAGTTTTTAGAAATAATCCTAATGTAACTACTAAGACAATGGCCGTTAGAATAAACCCTACATAATGGGCACCTGTAGCGAAAAAGCTTGAAGCGATAACTTTACAGGTTTCCAAAAAATGTTCAAATGTCAAAGTGGCGTATTTCTTGAAAAGAAGTGAGAGGAAGTAAAGAGAAAGTGAAAAAATTGAAACTATACTCAAAAAGTATTTTAGATCTTTTCGCATACTTATTTGTATTTTTTAAGCTCATCAGTAAATGCACTAACCGCCTCTTTTCCATACTGATCAACCAAAGAATTTATAATCCGCTTTACCACGTTTTTAGCCGTCTGTTCTTTGGTTTTTTTGGGAGAATAAAGATATGCCTTTCCTTCCATTCTCCTAATCAGAAACCCTTTTTCTGTTAACCGAGTCATTATTGTCATTACAGTTGTGTAAGCAATTTTGCGTTTTTTCTGAAGGCACTTATGGACATCCGAAACTGAAACATTTTTATCCTTCCACAAACAGCTCATCACTTCCTGCTCAAGAGGTCCTAAATTATATGAATTCATATACTACGAATTGTAGGAGAAAGTTGTAAATTAGACAACCATTAAAAATCCTCGGCATTTTGAGATCTGTATTGTCCTTCGGCAAGTTTATACTGAGTGTAACCGAAGTACTCAGGACTTCGGTATTAGAATTCACTATCTTTTGGTCTGTACTGGAGTGCTTCAGCTAGATGGTTTTGGGAAATTTCTTTAATACCATCCAAGTCGGCTATCGTACGGGCAATTTTAATGACTTTAAAGTAAGAGCGGGCAGTTAGGTTCATCGTAGACGCTGCCGAGATCATCATTGTGCGACATTCCGAGGAGAGGGGACAGTAATTTTTTACATTTCTCGTACTCATTTCACTATTGGATTTGAACTTAGAACCCTTAAAGCGTTTAATTTGCATATCCCTCGCCTTTTGAACTCTTGTTTGAATTGACTTAGAACTTTCAGCTTTTTCTTTATTTCCAACTAATTTATCAGTTTCCAACAAACGCAATGATATGTGTTAATCAGTTCCCTTATGGTCCTTCTGCGTATATTATGTTTTCCAAGTCAGACATAATCTAAACACTCATATTTAAAAGTCTAGTAAAGTTCTCTTACTTCAACAATTATATTTGATTGCTTCCTATCTGATAAAATCTAAACATGACAAAATATGCAATATTCTCAGTCATTAAGGGTGAGTCTAAGAAAGAACTCGAAAAACTGAAAAAGGAAGTCGAAAAGAAGTTTAGGTTACAGTCTGTTAATTTTAAATCATTTCCGCATATCACCTTAAAATATGATTTCGAAACGGATAATATTAAATTAGTTGAAGAAGTTCTGCAAAAGCTTTGTCTTAGACACAAACCATTTAAAATATTATTAGAGGGGGTTGGAACCTTTGACAAAAATGTTATCTTCTTGAAAGTAAAAAAATCTTCAAAGCTGGATAAAATATATGAAGACCTAATCAGGAATTTAAAAGCCATTAATTGGATTCAATGGGAGTCATATGAAGGTAAAAACTGCAAACCACATTACACTATTGGGTATAAACAGTTAAATGAAGTTAACTTTAATAAAGTTTTTAACTATCTGGGAACTAAAGACGTAAAGGTTGTGGTAGATTTCAACAACCTTGCTATAACAAAATTGGGGAACAGAGAGAGAATAATTTATAAACTTTACGAGTTAAGGTGACAACTGTGGTTTATAGCCCGCGTCAAGATAATAAGGATTTTCCGAACCCATATCTAGTTTTCGAGAAAGGTTTGGGGAGCCATAAGCCACAACAGCACAGTTTCCAGGAATCTGGTTGTCCATATGCCAATTTGCTTTCTCATAATCCCACCCTTCCATTAAAAATCTGAAAGATTGAAATGTCCCCGCGTGGGTAACAACCAGTACTGACTTGTCCGGTTTGTATCTGAATAAATCATCAAGAAAATATCTCACCCTTTGGGCAACTTGAGCTAAATTTTCGCTACCGGAAGCTTTCCCAAAAAATCTTCCAAATGTATTCCAATATTCTTTAAGCCACGGAAATTGTTCGTCGATTTCTTCGCTGTGCATATCATAGACAAAACCCTGGTCCCGTTCTCTAATCAAAAAATCCTGAACAGTCTTTGGTTTTGCAAGTTGAGAGTCTTGATAAGCAGTTAGTATTCCTTCCACTGTTTGAATTGCAGTTTTGTAACCGGAATGGTATATAACATCAAATTTTCCAAATCTTCTCAGTAAATCAGCCCCCAGCTTTTCTGACTGTAAAACACCCTCTTCTGTTAATGATAGTTCATAGCTTGGAATACCCTTCACAGGCCCCAAAGAACACTCGTCAGGAAAACGTACATTGTTTCCCTTCGCTGCATTTCGTTCCGATTCAGCATGTCTTGTAAAGACAATGAGTCCTGGACCGGAGTTTCTCCTTTCCTCGTCATTTATTATCTCTTTAGTCATCTTAATATGAGGGCAGGAGTTTGTTTTAAATACTTTTTAACAGTTTAAGATCGTGCAGGCTCTTTAAATGGTCATCTTTTCTTTTAAGTTTATATTTCTTAGGATCTTTAGTTTTAAGTTTATTAAAGTGAGAAATTTGATTTTCTTTTAGTTTTATCAGCAAATCTTTAGTTACCGAAGGATATTTGACCCCCTCTAAAGTTAGCAATGTGACTGGCTTTACTAGAGAAATGGGAAAACGCATACGGGGAAAATTGTAGAAACTTATTTCAAAATTATCACCTTTAGGATCTAAAACCTGAAATGAAAAATCGTGCTCTTCATCACCGGTTTGCATTTTATATTCGAGAGTAGGGTCATCCGGGTGAAAAAATCTTTTATTTTTATACCCCAATTTCCCTAACACCTTTTCGGCTTTATCCAAATCTTTTCTAAAAATTGAAAAGTCCACATCGGGATGGTTTCTGGTTAGTCTACCAACGAATCCGTCTACGGAAATTCCACCCATAACGACGTAGAAAAAGTCATTATCGACTGCTTCTACAAATTCAGACAGCTTCTTCATTATCAGTTTTGTTTTTCTGTTTGGTTTAAAACTCATAATTAATATTCGATAAAACCTTTCCTAAACTGTCTAGAAATTTATCAATTGAGTAGTTCTCACGAATTTTTAGTAAATATTCGTGGGTTTCATCAAGTAAACTTGAATCGTTCAGGTTTTTAATAAGCTTTTTAGCTTCGTCAAGGGAATTATAATATAGTGGATAATTATTACCTAGATATTCCTTAATTCCTCCGATTGGATTTACCAGAACCGGTGTTCCTCGGGCAATGCACTCTAAGACTGTATTATTAGCAGTAGCATCTGTAAGTTTCATAAAGACAACAGAACTATTCAATATTTTTTCATAAACTTCAGGTCCAACGCGGGGAACGACTATAATGTTATTAGGCAAAACAATGTCAATATCGACCTTTGGTATTAGATATTTAAAGGAGTAGTCTCCCGATACTTTTTCGGCAATTTCCACGAAAAAATTGATATCTCTGCAATGGAACCCAATATGATATATATTTCTTGATTTTAAAAAATTTTCTAGATTCCACCTACCAACTTTTAATGGAGTAGGGTGGATGATTGACGAAATATTTTTAATTCCATGATTTCTTAAAAATTCCTCTTGATATCCACTCACAGCAACTGCATGTATAAGATATTTTGTATTGTTATTCCAAAAAGCCGATCGTACCAAGTTTTCCAAACATCTTTCTGGTCCGGATAACACTTGATGAAACCATGCAATATGCGGCTCGGATATTTTATCTCTAACCTGATACTCATAGGCCATAAACATTTTGATATTGCTATTAGGATCATGAAACTTCTTTATAACATGGGAACATACCCATTCCCAACCACCACCTTCCAAGTGATGTTTCCAAGAAACAGGTACTACATCGACTTTATTAATAGTTCTCATATTGATATTTTTGCATTACTGGAAAGCATATTCTCTGAATTTCTTCCACTTCGTTAGGAATAACCAACCCTCCCCAATTATTGCTATTAGGAACCGGCACATTTGATTGGTACGGAAATTTACCTTCTATCATAAAAGGCGTATCACCGGTTAATACACTGTCATTGAAGTTTTCACCAATAAATTTGAGTACTTTCTCCACCTCATCTGTTGGGGATAAAGTCAAATCTTCGTACCTGATCGCAAGTAATCTATCGTTGATCTGTAATCCTCAGTTCCATCTACTTTACGAACGTAATCCTGAGCAAATTCATCGTGACTTACTCTAAGCCAAGGATCTTTGTCGAGTGGTGTTATTTGGGCTCTCTTTCTCATTGAAGCAAATACGTCAACAGGGTGCCTAATAATATGGACAGCTAAAGCTTGGGGAAAGGTTTCAAAGATAAAATCTAAATGTTCTACATGATTAGGTGTTTTTTCTAGAATCCTATTTGAGCCTCTAGCAAGAGCAGCATTTACTAAAAAACTTCTTATACTTTCCTTTTGAAACTCACTGAAGTAATGTTCATTACCATTGAAATACTCATACCAAAACGGCCATTTACCTTCCTCAAAGAAACCATTTGTGTGCCTCAAATATTTTTTAAAAATGCTTGTTTCTGTATTCCAAATAGGCTCTGTCTTTCCAGTAAAAGAGGGGTGTCGAACTAAAATGTTATAAAGCATTGTTGTTCCGCTTCGGGGAACTCCTACGATGAAAACAGGGTTTTTTGCCAGTTGTTCTTTTAGCTCTTTATTTTCTTGTCCTGCTTCTCTGTGAGGCTGTCCAAGTTCCCTAGTCATTTAAAACTATCACCTTTCTAAGGCCAGGTATTCTTTTAAGGCAATAGTCAACCATTTCTTGTCTCTCGTTTATGCGACCAGGTCTTTTCGATAGGGCATTAATATTTGGAAGTTCGTTAATCCCTCCAATGTCTACAACTCTATGTTTTCTCTTCAATGCAAAAGAAAAAAGAATGTCATCATCTTCAAAAACTCCGTTCCACGAACCTAAATATTTAAAGAATTTGTACAGGTGTCTTTTGTGAAATAAAGTAGTTCTTCCAATTACTATATCAACGTTCCCCCAGGAGTTTTTCTTAATATATTTAAAGTTTTCTAAATTTCTACCTAGAGGACCATAAATTCGACTAGTATCCTTAACATACGCTAGGAAAAGTTTTTCAATTTGTTCCTTGGTGTGATAAAGATCGTCATCCTGAAACATTATGTTATTGTTCTTGAGTATTCCAGTAAGACAGTAACGGATTATTGGGCCGTAATTTATGGGAGAATTTATTACCTGTAGTTTAGGATTCTTATATGAGAAGGTTATTTCAGGATTATTGTTCCACAAAACAATCTCATCAACACGCTTAACTGCATAAAGTTTATTCAAAATAATAGGGATATTTTTAGGCCTTTTCCAACTCAGTAGAACGACTGACAATTTTTCCATATTATTTTTTTTCTAAAACAATCGCCAAAGAAGTTAACCAAACTCCTTTATTACAAACCTTAAGAACAAAAGCATCTTTTTTAATATCTTTTTCTATAAATTCTTTATAGCCACTCAAGTATTTTTTGTCGCCCACAATTAAACGTAATCCAAGACTTCTTGCTGTATCTATCAATTTCTTACAATTTGGATTATGTCCCCATAGACAACTTTCACCAATTTTATAGTCAAAAAACCAGTCCAGTGTAAAAATTGCTCTTCCCGAAGATTTTAATACCTGTGCAATTTTCTCTAGTATTTTCTTGTGATTTTCCTTTTTAGTGTGTTCCATTGTCGAAACACACATAACCAAATCAAACAGCTTATCTACTTTTACTTTCTCAAACGGGCTAACGATATAATTTATGTTTACATCCATTTTTTTAGCTAAGCTTATGTCAAATATATTCTCGCTCAAATCTACATTCGTATAGTCAACCCCTTTCTTTGCGTAATAAAACTGCAAGCAAGAATTAGCGCCCCCCATATCAATAATTGAAAGTTTGTTAAAGGATTTTATTTTATTTTCCTTTAAATAGGTCTTAACCTGATACATAACCCATGGATATTCCCAGTGGCGAGTTCGACTGTTGGCTTCGTACTTAGTAAGCTGCCACACATCGTCGTGTAGTTTCTGCAACTCATTTGATAATTGTGTTGTTGCTATCATATTTTTATTTTAAAACTTCCCCGAATTGAATTCCTACAGTATTTAAATACCCAAGGGCAGGTCGACAGGCTTCTAACACTTGAGATTTAGCTTCATCGCTTCTTATGCTGAGTTTATACCTACCAATACCCCGTATCTCATGCCCCTCGGGCAAGTACCTGTAATAGGGTTGTGCCTGCTCATTTATCCAGTCTGGAGCGTTGTTAATAATTGGTGTATCAAGAAATTTTGCAATCTCATTTATCATTGAAACAGGCTCGTCTACAAAATCTTCGTAACGGATATATTTGATGGGTCTTTTTGCCTGACTCGTGGTAAGGTAATGATAATTCCAATCATCTGCCCTTGCTACTAACTCGTCAGTTGTAAAATCAAGAGTGGAAAACTCATGCTTTCTTTCCAGATAAGCACACACATTATCTAATGGATTTCTTACCACACAAACAGTAGAAGTTTCGGGAGGAAATAGATCTATGATTAACATGCCTTCGGGGAATTTTAGAATAGGTGAATGTTTTACATTAGGTTGTGCTTCAGCCCACCTTCCCGATGCTCTAAACTGTAAATGGAAATCGCTTAGTGGCCTTGTTCTGTCAATAGCAGCACCAATCCCCCAGAGCTCTCTTGCCTCATTACTCCAAGGCTGCCCTGTGCAATGGGCGAAGGTTTTTGTAATTATAGTAGTTCCGCTTTTACTATATCCGCAGAAAAGTACAGCGGGGTAAATCGGCTTTTCTTCTGTTTCTTTATTCAGATTTGCATGTCTCTCGGCACTCATAATAGGTATTATAGGGTTGCTTGTGCTAGAATTCAAACGAATTTAACATTAACTATGGATAATAGCAAAAAATCTTGCGTCGCCATTATATGTCACGGGGATAAGATTTTGCTTTTTCTGAGGGATAATAATCCTAACATTACTAATCCAAACAAATGGCAACTTCCAGGCGGTGGACCTGAGGATAGTGAAAGTATTTATGTAACTATTAGAAGAGAACTTAGCGAAGAAGTGAGTTTTGCGCCGAAAAATTTAAAATACTTAGGCTGGAGAATTAGGCGAAACGGTATTATCCAGTATTTCTTTATGTATTTCGCAAAAAATAAAGAAGTTCCTCTTTTCAAATTGGGTAACACGGAAGGTCAAGTGATTAAATTCTATACAATAAAAGAAATGCTGAAATTAGATCTCGTGAAATATTTTAGGAAATTTATTAACAGAAATAGAAAGGCTTTAGAAAATGCACTTAAGTCTAAAAAAGCACCTTCAAGCTGGCAGTTAGGACTGAGACAAGGTTAAATTTCATCCTCCTTTGGCCTGTATTGGAGTGCTTCAGCCAGATGGTTTTGGGAAATTTCTTTAATACCATCCAAGTCGGCTATTGTACGGGCAATTTTAATGACTTTAAAGTAAGAGCGTGCAGTTAGGTTCATCGTAGACGCTGCAGAGATCATCATTGTGCGACATTCGGGAGAAAGAGAGCAATAATTTTTAACATTTCTTGTCGACATTTCACTATTGGACTTAATTCCTGCCTTGCCGGCAGGCAGGTTAGTACCCTTAAATCTTTTTGTTTGTATGTTTCTCGCAATTTGTACTCTTTTCTGAATTACTTTAGATGAATCCGACTTTTCCTTTGATTCCCCAACCAATTTTTGCGTTTCAACTGACGGAACATCAACATGTAGATCATATAGTTTAAATAACCCGGATCCCCTTACGTCCGTAATAACTTCTTGTCTCGTTTCCGGCGATTAGGGACTTATACATTCATAGATAAAATGCATGGCAAAAAAACTGGAAAAATTAGTTTTCGACCCTGAAGAACAAATGGATACTAACGCATGTTTATATAGAAAACTATATAATGTTGATATTTATATATGATTGAATACAGAAAAGTATTAACTACCAAAGTACCTAATTTTAAAGGCTATAGTTTTAATAGGATTTTTAATCCAACTGCAATAAGATTAACCAACGGAAATATTATGTGTGCCTTTCGTATTTTTGGCGCGCATACAAAAACCTCAAGTCTAGGTAAAATCTTAACAACTTTTTCAGAAGGTAAAATTAGAGTATTTAGCGGAGTGTGCTTCAGAGAATACGACATTTCTGGGAAAAAAGTAGTTAAAGATTTCAATGAATTACCTTTACTTATACCAAACAAGTATCAAATTGTTAAATTCCCAAATGGCTTTTACGATCCTCGACTATCAAAAATAGGAAGCGATTACCTTTTGACGGTTGTAGGAGTAAATCATGATGAAAATATAATTCCAAAAGAACACCAACACAATTTTCAATATCCTTTAATAGGTTTCAATCATACCTTGTTGTTTAGAACTAAGAATTTTATGAAATTTCGTTATTTCGGAAAAATCGGTCCAAGAGAATACGACAAAAATATGTTTTTCTTAAATGAAAAAGTATCGCTGGAAAGTAGAAAATATTACGTTCTCTTTCACCGCTACAAAAATTCAATACAGGTCAGAATGATCAAAAAACTAGCCGATTTAAAAAATATTAATGCATGGCGGAGGTATATTAATAATTATAAAGATCATATCTTAATATCACCTCAATATTACTGGGAAGGCGTTAGGGTAAATTACCCTGGACAGGTAGGTGGTATAGCACCTCCAATACCTTTTCAATACGATACAAATACTAAAAGTATAAACATATCAAAACTAAATAGCACAGAACATACATTTTATTTAATGTTCTACAATACAGTCATAGGCAAACCTGGCAACCCTGTATGGGGTCGCTCTGTTGGTGCGGTTATACTTATTAAAGATCGATCAAATCCTCGTGTCCCTTTTAAAGTTATTGCCAGATCAGTCAAACCGATATTAAAACCAAGCTTGAAAATAGATAAACATTTGGAAAACGGAGGTATAGTTTACGGTTGTGGTGTAGTAATAAGCAGAAATGGAAATTACGTTGATTTGTATTTTGGTGCAGGTGACAGATATCCAGCTATAGCCAGGTTCAATTTAAAAAAATTAATAAACTACCTAATGAATAACCGTAATTATGAACGAAGTTGAAGACACTACTATAAAATCAATAAGAGCTATAATTGACTCCACTAAATTAAGCTATGCAAAAATTGTAAAAACTAACCTATCAACTGGTGAGTTTAAGATTAATTACAATTTTATTAATAAAATCAGGTTACGGTTTTTACGATTGGGTCTGAAATTTTACTTATATAAACCACCGAGATACGAGGATGATGCCATTTTATTTATAATTGAAAATTACCATTCAAAACTATGTCTAAAAATTCTACCTGATGTATGGATAGCAACTGGTGAACATGCTCGCACATCTAAATTCTTTGAAACAATTTCTGCTTCTACTAAATATTTACCGAGAGTTTACTTTTCGAAAATAGATAGAGATTCGAAGAGTATCTGCTACCTATATATATATGTAGAAGGAGTCACTATATCGGAGATAATTAATAATGTGAATAAAAAACAAAAATCGAAAATATTACTATCGCTGTCTGACTGTCTTACTGAGCTGGTAATAAAATGCAAGCTTGATGTGAATTTTAACGATATGAATGATTTTATAATAGACCCCGAAAATACTCGTAGCATAATGCTAATTGATTACAATTCCTTCTTCCAACCTTCTACGGTTTTAGATCCTGACGATCTTCTGAGAATGGTAAAACGAAGAGCCTTGAAGACTTTATCGAAATCAGGTTTTGACAGGAAGGAAATTTATAAGACTTTATATGGGGTAACAAAAGAAAACAAGTATTAATAGAACTATAAAAGATCTCTGAGTATACTAATTACATTTCTTGCACTCTTATTCCAATCAAAAAATTTAACTCTTTTCAGACCTTTCTCTACTAACTTTTTTCTGTCTTTCATACATTCCTCAATACCAGCTGAAATTTCAGCGATACTATAGGGATCAACAATAACAGCAGAGTTATCCGAGATCTCCGGCAAACTCCCCACGTTTGACACTAAAGTAGGAACTCCACAAGCCATTGCTTCAATGACAGGTATACCAAAACCTTCGTATAATGAGGGGAGCGTAAAAACTTCAGCACCTGAAATAATATAAGGTAAGTCTTCCTCCGACACGAAATCAGTAAATACTACCCGATTCTCCAGTTTCAATTCAGCCACTTTTGTAAAGACAGATTCGTAAAACCAACCTTTTTTTCCAGCTATTACAAGTTTTAATTTTTTATTTCGTAATATATCGAATGCTGCTATCAAACGTTCAATATTTTTTGTCGGTCTTAGTGAACCTAAAAATAAAATATAAGGAGAATCAATTTTGTAATTCTTAAGACGACTAACAATATCAGTCTTGTTCAAGTCCTTTTTAAAAATTTTCTTTTTATAACCGTGATAAACAATTGATATTTTTTCCGGTTGCAACATGTAATATTCAATAAGATCCTTTTTTGTAGTTTCCGAAACTGCGATTATATGCGCTGCCTTTCTTATAGAATATTCTGTCCAATTTTTAAGCTGCCAATAATCCTTTTTAGTATAATATTGCGGGAATTTTAGATAACCTAAGTCGGCAACTACAACAACTGTTGGTATTGGCGAGAATCTTGGTGCGTAATGGCTGGGGGATAAAAAAATATCCGGTTTCGGATTTCCCAAGTAAAGATCTAACGGCAATCTCCATTGTGTCCAGAATTTAGTCGGAGGTATAATTCTGTAATTCCAACTATCGCGAGGATAAGGCATATCAGTCAGTAGAGGAGAAGCTAAATAGATTAAATACTCATTTTCTTGGTCGACGCTGTAAAGTCCGTTAAGTAGTCCAAAGACAGCCTCATTTGATCCAACCCGATTATGAACTAAATTTGCCTCATTACCATCGACCCCGACCAGCATTTTTCCCTTCGTCATATAAGATGATTATACTGCGTTTATATGTTTGTTTCTTTAGGTCTGTATTGAAGTGCTTCTGCTAGATGAGTTGTTGTGATAACTTTTGAAACTTCCAGGTCGGCAATGGTACGGGCAATTTTAATGACTTTAAAGTAAGAGCGTGCAGTTAGGTTCATCGTAGACGCTGCAGAGATCATCATTGTGCGACATTCGGGAGAAAGAGAGCAATAATTTTTAACATTTCTTGTCGACATTTCACTGTTACTTTTTAACTTGGAATTTTTGAAACGTTTGGTTTGAATATCACGGGCTTTTTGCACTCTACTTTGAATTACTTTAGATGAATCCGACTTTTCCTTTGATTCCCCAACCAATTTTTGCGTTTCAACTGACGGAACATCAACATGGATATCAATTCTATCCAAAATAGGACCTGATACTCTTTTTTGATATCTTGAAATCATTCCGGGTAGGCATTTACAGGCTCTTTTAGGATCTCCAAAATATCCACAGGGACAGGGATTTGAGGCGGCTACCAAAAGAAATTGAGCAGGATATGTAACTGTTCCTTTTGCCCGCGAAATAGTAACTACCCCATCCTCCATTGGCTGGCGCAATGATTCTAAAACGTGCCTCGGAAATTCAGGAAATTCATCCAAAAAAAGAACTCCTCTATGGGAAAGGGATATTTCACCGGGAAACGGATTAGAACCGCCCCCGATTAATCCGATTCTGGATGTTGTATGGTGAGGGCTTCTGAAAGGACGACTTGTAATAAGTGATTGACTAATAGCTAAATTACCGGTAATTGAATAAATCTTTGTAACTTCTAAGGCCTCGTCTTCGGTAAGTGTAGGTAATATTCCCGGAAGTGCTCTTGCCAGCATCGTTTTACCGGATCCGGGTGTACCTTTCATAAAAATGTTGTGTGACCCTGCTGCAGCAATCTCCATAGCTCTTTTAGCCTGCTCCTGACCAATTATTTCTGAGAAGTCAAATTCGGCATCGGCGGTTTTTAATAAGCTCACCAAACTAATCTTCCTCGCCGGAGTAATTTCAATGGTTTTATTTAGATACCGTACAAGTTCCAAAAGCGATTCAATAGGATAAACTTTTATTCCTGATACGACAGCCGCCTCCTTCTCGTTAATTTTTGGAATATAAACTGCACCCAGATTTTTTTCTTTTGCGAGATAACTCATCGGGAGTATTCCGTTGGTATGCCTTAACCCTCCGTCGAGAGATAATTCACCAAAAAAAAGCGAGTTTGAGACGTCGGGTGCAATTTGTCCGCTTGCAATTAAAATTCCCAAAGCAATAGGAAGGTCGTATGCCGGCCCAACTTTGGGTAGATCAGCAGGTGCCAAATTAACAGTAATTCGTGTTGAGGGAAAATCGGCTCCGGAATTTTTAATTGCTGAGCGGACTCTTTCTTTTGCTTCTTCCACTGCCTTATCCGGTAATCCAACTATAGTAAAAGAGGGCAGTCCTTCATCCGGGATATCAACTTCAACGTCGATTAGGGTTGCATTAAGACCTACTGTTGCCCCGGAAAAAATTTTCGCAAGCATTTGAATTTATCTTACTCATAAAATGCCTTATTGTCGATAAATATTTACGCTTTTTATTAATTAAGTACAAAATGTTAATATCTACTTATGGATCGGACAGCAAGAGGTCAGGAGATCTATATCGAAAGCATGGAAAAAAGCGCAATGGATAAATTGCGTATTTTTTCGTTTATCAAGGAAGGCATCATTGTAGATATGGGTGCCGGAGCAGGTGCAATTTCTGCTCTGCTTCTCAGACATTTTCCCGAAAGTAAAACTGTGGCAGTTGATAATTCTCCTGATATGATCAGACGTTTAAAAAAACGTTTTGATAATAACTCTCAAGTAGAAATTATTAAAGACGGACTCACATCTTTCAGATATAAAAGTAAAGTTGATACAATTCTTTTTATCTCGGTACTTCATGAACTATTTTCTTTCAACAATTATTCGCATAAACTTGTCATCGACACTCTTAGAAACACTTTTAATCTTCTTAATAAAGGTGGACGACTTATCATAAGAGACGGTGTACAACCAGAGCAGACTACACTTTATTTAAAACCTCTGCATAAAGATTCTTATAATAGATTTCATGAATTTATCCGGAGCTTTAAGGTCCGACCGCTTGTCTTTTCCCAAGGAATATTTTCTCAAGACAGTTTTATACAACAAACTCCTAATAATTATGAGGAATTCAAAAAAGATAATTACTTAATAGAAATGCAGGCTCAAGATGTCAGTGAACTTTTAAGTAAATATTTTTATTCGGAAGTTAATTTGCCAATCGAGCTAAAAGAGCAATTTGGCATATGGACATTGGAAGAATATAAAGAAGTTCTGAAAGGTCTGGGTTTTTCAATTCTTCATGCTGAGACATTCATTCTGGATTATTTGTTAAAAGAACACTATTCAAAAGATTATGAAATTTTCCATTTGGTTAATGGGGTACTAAGTAACGCCCCTTACCCTCCAAGTACAATGCTATTAGTAGGAGAAAAGTAAAGTCTTTGGTAGAATCGTAAGCTTGAGCTAGAATTAACTAATGTTGAATATTTTTTCGAGAATATTGGATCTTAATGCCAGAGAAGTTGATCGGCTTTCAAAAATTGTTGAGAAAGTT
>Ga0209751_10003961_pt1 | contig 14239 bp, 14 predicted proteins | sample RifCSP13_1_FD_184019 | JGI IMG/M metagenome (GOLD analysis project Ga0209751, IMG submission 184019) | Soil microbial communities from Rifle, Colorado - Rifle CSP2_sed 13_1 (SPAdes) (version 2) | ecosystem: Environmental > Terrestrial > Deep subsurface > Rock core/Sediment | place: Rifle... | reverse complement strand
GGTCCGGAGGCTAGACATTTTCCTAGTGACTCTATCTTGCGGATACTTAATGCTTTACGCGATTCGGCTGCGCGTCGTGCTGGGCGGCCGCTGTAGGATAGGCCGCGAGCGGGGGTGAACATGGAGTGGGGCGACGCGAGGGGGTTAGTGAGGGCCATGCGGGCGAGGTCGCCGCGCGCGCGGCAGGCGATCCTTGAGGAATGGATGGTGCGCGGCTACTTCGTTCCCCGCGAAGCACCTGGCGACGCGCGCGCGGCCGTGGAGGTGCTGTGTCGCGAGATGCGGCGAAGGTTTGCCCGCAGGCAGTAGCGCGCGGCCTCGCTTGAGTGGAGGCTAGGGTGGGGATCAGCCTGTCGGCGTTCGCGAGGCTGCGTGGCGTGACGCCGTCGGCGGTTTCGCAGGCGGTCCGGCGCGGCATCCTCCAGAAGTCGGTCCTCGCAGACGGTACGATTGACGCTGACGCCGCGATGGTCGAGTGGGACGCGAACACGTCCCCCTACCGTGGTGGTTCTGGTCGCTCCGGCGCGGACCTCAGCAACATAGATCAGACCATCCGTGGCGCACGCGCGATGCGCGAGGCGTACGAGGCGAAGCTCGCCGAGCTTGAGTACAAGCGCAAGATTGGCGAGGTCGTCCCGGTTCAGGAGATGCGGGACTCGCTGCGCGAGACGGGCCGCAGGGTCGGCGAGAGGCTGAGCGTGATAGCGGCACGCGTGACACCGGTCGTGGCTGGGCTCGGGGGAAGACACGAGGACATCTATGCGGCCATCGAGGCCGAGGTGAACGAGGTGCGGGACGAGCTTGCGCGGCTCGGCGAGTCCGAGAATGGCAAACACCACGCTTGAGGTCGCGCTGCGTGCGTTCGCCGACGGAGTTCGGCGCGAGGTCGTCCAGACGGTCAGCGAGTGGGCTGACCGTCACCGAGTCTTGTCCGAGGTGTCGAGCCCCGAGCCGGGTCGCTGGCGCACGTCGCGCGTCCCCTACCTGCGCGAGATCATGGACTGCTTGTCGCCGGGCACTCTCTGGCACAAGGTCGTGATGATGGCCGGCGCGCAGATCGGCAAGACGGAGTGCGGCAACAACTGGCTCGGGCACATCATCCACCGGAGCCCCGGGCCGATGCTCTACATCGAACCGACCGTGGACATGGTGAAGAAGGTTAGCCGGCAGCGCATCGCGCCGATGATCGAGGAGTCGCCCGCGCTGCGCGGCCTGGTGAGCGAGCCACGCTCGCGCGACTCGGGCAACACGGTGCTCGTGAAGCAGTTCAGGAATGGCCTACTCATGATGACGGGCGCGAACAGCGCCAGCGCGCTGCGCTCGATGCCCGTCCGCTTCCTGTTCTGCGACGAGGTGGACCGCTACCCGGGCGACGTGGAGGGCGAGGGCGACCCGGTCTCGCTGGCCGAGAAGCGCACGTCGAACTTCCTGCGCCGCAAGATATTCCTCACCAGCACGCCGACCATCAAGGGCCTCTCGCGCATCGAGCGCGAGTTCATGGCCAGCGACCAGCGCCGCTACTTCGTGCCATGCCCAGAGTGCGGCCACATGGACTGGATCCAGTGGTCGAAGGGCGGCTGGCGCGGCGAGGAGGGCGCGCACCACCACATCGTGTTCGAGGGACGCGACCCGCAGACGACCCGCCTGGCCTGCTCGGGCTGCGGCGCGCTCATCTCCGAGGACCACAAGACGTGGATGCTGTCGCGGGGCGAGTGGAGGCCGACCGCCGTGGGGCGATACGCGGTCGCTGGTTTCCACATCAGCACGCTCTACTCGCCCGTCGGCTGGAAGTCCTGGTCGAACTGCGTAGGCGAGTTCCTGGATGCAAAGGACGATCCGTTCAAGCTCAAGACCTGGGTGAACACCGTGCTCGGTGAGACGTGGGAGGAGAAGGGGGACGCCGTGAGCATCTCGATGCTCTCGGGACGCCTGGAGAAGTTCAAGGCCGACGTACCGAGTGGCGTCGGCGTACTGGTCGCCGCGGTTGACACGCAGGCCGACCGAGTCGAGGTCGCCGTGAAGGGCTACGGCGCGCTGGAGGAGTCGTGGCTCGTCGCCTACGCGCGCATCTACGGCGACCCGGTGGGCGACAAGCTCTGGCACGACCTCACGGCGTTTCTCGACCAGAAGTTCAAGCACGAGAGCGGGCGCGAGGTGCCCATCTCGTGCGCCGTCGCCGACTCGGGCGGGCTCCACACGGAGCGCGTGTACAAGTACTGCCGGGCCGCCCTGCTCGCCGGGCGCCGCACGTTCCCGATCAAGGGCGGAAGCGTGACGGGCAAGCCGCTCGTCGAGCGCCCGACGCGCAAGAACCGGTTCCGCGTGCCGCTGTTCACGCTCTGCGTGGACACGGGGAAGGACGTGGTGATGGGGCGCCTCCAGATTCCCGGCCACGGCCCCGGCTACGTCCACCTGCCGGATTGGGTGGACGACGAGTATCTGGCGCAGTTGACTGCCGAGCGCGCCGTGCATGCCTACGCCAAGGGGCGTGGGGCGATCCGCGAGTGGGTCAAGCTGCGCGAGCGCAACGAGGCCTTCGACCTGGAGGTGTACTGCCTGGCCGCGCTGTACATCCTCGGCCAGCAGGTCGTCGCGTCGCTGGGCGACCGGGCGAAGCGGCTCGCGGAGCCCGGCGACTCGGGGCCGGCGGGCCGCGCTGCGCCCTCCACGATCCCGTTCCGCCCCAGGCCGCCCGGCTGGATCAATCGCTGGCGCCAGTAGGGTGCGGCGAGACAACCGAGAATAGACTTCCGTTGCGGTGCGGCTGTGCCACGCTCCCCGCGTGGCCACCATCACTCCCGCATCGAACCTGACGGCGATGCCGCCGGCCTTCCCGGCCGGCACGCACGTCACCTACACCAAGACCGACGCGAACTATCCGGCGAACGACGGGTGGGGCATGAAGCTCTACCTCGCTGGCCAGAGTGTGATCGAGCCGCTGGCTGGCGCGGCGAGCGCCGCGAGCTTCGTGTTTACGCTCACGGACGCGATCACGACGCCCCTGCTTCCCGGCGACTACGTGTGGCGCGAGGTCGCGACGAAGGCCGGCAAGTCCTACGAGGCCGCGTCGGGCAACGTGGAGGTGTTCGCGAACATCGCGGCGGCCGGCGCCGGTGACATCCTCACGTGGGAGCAGCGCATGCTGCCGCTGATCGAGGCGGCGCTGACGATGCTGATGACCAGCCCGGTGCAGGCTTACCAGATCGGGAACCGCTCGTTCACCAAGGCAGACATCAGCCGACTGCTTCGCATCCGAACGTCCCTGAAAATCAGCGTCTTGCAGCAGGCGCACAGGGGCAGGTTTGGTATCCCGATCAAGGCTCTCATCACCGGAGTGGCTTCCGAATGAAGGGCCGACCCATCCGATCCAGGTTGCGCACCGCCTGGCGCGCCCTGCGGGGCGAGTCGCCGCGCGCTCGCCAGTCCTCGTTCCAGGCGGCCGAGGTGCACCGGCTCCTGCTTGACTGGGCCACGTCGGGCCTGCACGTGGACGACAGCCTGCGGGGCGGCTTGTGCCGGATGCGCGATCGGGCGCGCGACCTGGAGCACAATAGCCCAGTCGCGCGCCACTTCCTGCGCATGGTGGGCGTGAACGTGATCGGGCCGAGCGGGTTCCAGTGCCGCCCGATGGTTCGCGGGCGCAACGGAGAACTGCTCGCGGACGTGAACAGCATGCTGCGGGACGCCTGGCAGGACTGGTGCGAGGAGGTCACGATTGACGGCAAGCTTGACTTCGACTCGCTCCAGCGGCTCGCGCTCAAGAGCGCCGTCCGCGACGGCGAGGTGCCGGTGCGACTCTGGCGCGGGTTCCGGGACAACCCCTACGGCTTCGCCCTGGAGGCCGTGGACCCGGTGCTGCTCGACGAGACGTACGACGTAGCCGGCGAGGGCGCGCAGAACGAGGTCAGGCTCGGCGTCGAGGTGAACCAGTACGGCCGGCCGCTCGCGTACCACGTCTGGAACCGGCCGCCGCGCCTGTACAACTACGCGGGCCGCGAGCGCGTGCGCATCCCGGCCGATCAGATGCTTCATATCTACGAGCACGAGACGGCTGGCCAGACGCGCGGCCTCCCTGGGATGGTCAGCGTCATGGTGACGATCAAGGGCCTGGAGGGCTATCGAGAGGCCGAGCTGGTCGCCGCGCGCATCGGGGCGGCCAAGATGGCGTTCTTCCAGCGCCGCGAGGGGCTCGACACGGCCGCGACGCTCGCGCCGGACGACAAGGGTGAGCTTGAGATTGAGGCGAATCCCGGCACGTTCCTGGTGCTCCCGGACGGCTACGAGGTCGCCGACTGGAACCCCGACCACCCGCCGACGGCGTACGGGGCCTACATCAAGGACAAGATGCGCGAGATCGCGACCGGCCTGGGCGTGTCGTACAACGCGCTCGCGTCGGACCTGGAGGGCGTGAACTACAGCAGCATGCGCTCCGGGCTGCTCATCGAGCGCGACGTATGGCGCCTGGTGCAGAAGTGGTGGGTCAAGAGCTTCATCCGGCCGATCTACCGCGAGTGGCTTCGGTCGGCGGTCATCCAGGGCGCGGCCACGGGCGGCGACGAGGGTATCGTCCTGCCCAGCGCCGACGCGGAGTCCTACATGGCGTGCGCGTGGGCGCCGCGCGGCTGGCCGTGGGTGGACCCGCTCAAGGACGTGCAGGCCGCCGTCATCGCGATCCAGGCCGGCCTCACGTCGCGGCAGCGCGCTCTCGCCGAGCAGGGCGTGGAGTTCGTGTCGGTCCTGGAGGACCTTGCGGCCGAGGCGGACCTCGCTGCGCAGTATGGAGTTGACGTGTCGGGGCCGCCGAGCGGCGGCCAGTCTGCGGATTCGACGGGGAGCGCGGACCCCGACGACGAGGCGGCCCCGAATCGAAACGGTGGCGAGACAACGGAGAATAGACTTGCGGGCCTCGCTGCCGCCCGGCAGGCTGGCGCTCGCAGGAGGGCCAGATGAGCACGCCGCGCCGGAGGCTTCACGGGGTCGGCACGCTGCCGATCCAGTACCGAACGTGCCAGATCACCCGCGTCCAGGACGCGACGGACGACAAGCCCGCGCTCTACGAGGTCGCGGTCAGCACTGAGGCCGAGGTGGAGCGGTGGTTCGGGATCGAGGTCCTGAGCCACGACAAGGGCGCGGTGGATATGGCGCGCCTCAAGCGCGGCGCCGCCGTCCTCGTGGACCACCGGGGCGACCAGGTGGGCGTGGTCGAGGACTCGCGCGTGGACTCGGACAAGGTGCTGCGCGCGAGCATCCGATTCTCGCGCGGCGCTCGTGGGCGCGAGGTCGAGCAGGACGTGGCCGACCGCATCCGGCAGGGCATCTCGGTCGGATACTTCATCAAGAAGGCGAAGCTGGTTGAGACGCGGGACGGCGGCGTGGACGTGTGGCTGGTCACGCGCTGGCAGCCGGCCGAGGTGAGCATCGTCAGCGTCCCAGCCGACATCAACGCCGGCGTCGGGCGCGGGCAGGACGCAGGGTACGAGTCCCCGTTGGAACTCGAACATCCGAAGGAGAACCGAGCCATGAAGAAGGTTCGCGACGAGAGGGGCACGATCATCGAGGTGCCCGACGACGACCCGCGCCCTCGGGTCGAGGCGACGGAGGTGACGGCCGAGCCGGAGGACAAGCGCGCGGATCGCATCCGCGAGTTGTGCCGGACGGCCGGCTTCGCCGACAGGGCGCAGGAGTTCATCCTGTCCGCGCTCTCGGTCGAGCAGGTGGCGGCGCGGCTCCAGGCGGCGCGGCAGACCATCGGCGTCGCGCAGCCCGCGTCCGAGCAGGTCATCTCGGCCATGAGTGCGAAGGAGCGGCGGCAGTACTCGTACTTCAACGCCATCCGAGGCTGCGTGAACCACAGCCTGAGCGGGCTGGAGAAGCGGGTCAGCGACGCCATCGCGGCGAAGTGGCCCTCGGCCGCGCCCAGGATGGGCGAGGTCATCGTCCCGCTCGACCTGCGCACGGACGAGGAGCGCATGGAGGCGCTGGCGTTCGAGGTGTCGGGCCTCGGCCGGCGCACCATGACCGGCATTGACGTGGGCAAGGGCACGGAACTCGTCCAGCAGCAGTACGGCGCCCTCATCGAACTGCTCCGCAACCGGAGCATCCTCGCGACGGCCGGGGCGACGATCATGCCCGGGCTCACCGGCCCCGTGCAGTTCCCGAAGGTGACGGCCGGGGCGACGGTGGAGTGGGCGGCCGAGAACCCGGCGGCAGCGACCACGGCCAGCGACCTGTCGTTCGGCCTGATGAACATGAGCCAGAAGACGCTGCGCGGCCTTGTTCTGATGACGCGGCAACTGCTGGCCCAGTCGGCCATCGACATGGAGGCCCGCACGCGGCTGGAACTCGCGACCGCGCACGCGCTCAGGATCGACAAGACCGGCCTGCACGGCAAGGGGACGGGCGGCGAGCCGCACGGCATCTACAAGTTCAGCGGCGTGAACGCGGTGGCGATGGGCGGTGTGCCGACGCTCGCGCTGCTCAAGGACATGATCGTGGCCGTGGCGGCGGACAACGCCGACATGGGCACGCTGCGCTTCATCACCACGCCGGAGATGGCCGGCGTGCTGCGCACCAAGCCCGAGCACGATACCGCGGCGATGGGCAACTGGCTCTGGCAGGGCACGATCCGCGACGGCACGGTCATGGGCTACAACGCCCACTCGACCAACCAGGTCAGCAAGCTCATGAGCGGGTCGGAAGACACCGGCGGCACGGAGCACGGCATCGCGTACGGCAACTGGGCCGAGCTCATCATCGGCCTGTTCGGGGCGCTCGAACTGCTCCCCGACCCGTACACGAGCGCCGACAAGCAGATCATCAAGGTCCACACGTTCCAGATGTGTGACCTGGGCGTGCTGCACCCCGAGTCGTTCTGCAAGGCGACGGGAGCCACGCTGTCGTAGTGGCAGACGTGGTGACACACCTCGACATGTACGGGCGCCGGCTGGCGCCCGAGGAGGTGCCGAAGATGCGCGTGCGCGTGCTGCGCGGGTTCTGCCTCGGTGGGGGCCGGGATGCTTACCCGGGCGACATCGTGGACATGGACGAGATCGGGGCCAGGCAGTACATCGGAACCGGCAAGGTGGCCCCGGTTCTTGAGGCGGTCCAGGTAAGCGACGAGGTGCCGGCGAATCGCGAGCCGAGCCTGCCCAACATCCGGGCGGATCAAGAGGAGAACGAAGCATGACGGCTCTCGTGAACAGTCTCCAGGAGGCGACCCCGACCTTGCTGGAGGCGAAGGATCGTGCGTCGGCGACGTGGGCGAGCGCCGCGTTCGACCTGCTCGACTACGACGGGCAGTTGCTCGTGTACCAGGCGTGCGTCGCGGCGACGGGCGCGCAGACCCTCGTGGGCGTCGTGGAGACGAGCGACGCGTCCGGCTTCGGCTCGGGCGTCTCGACGGTCGCCACGTTCCCGACCTTCACGCAGTCCGACCTGAAGGCCGACGAGTCAGTGGTGATCAACAAGAGCGCCTGCAAGCGGTACCTGCGGATCAACGCGACCATCGCGGGGACCACGCCCGCGATCAGTTCGGCGCACTGCATCGTGGGGTACAAGAAGATCAAGTAGGCGATGGCGATACCGCACTACGGGCAGGCGGACTTCGACGCGGCGCTGGCCGAGACAGGCATCCCGATCCGGTTCGGCGCCCTCGAAGGCCGCTGCTACGTGGACACGCGGGACGAGGACCTGCTGAGGGCCGAGACGGCCAGCTTCGGCGGCAAGGTGATGACTGTCGTGGTGCGCAGCGACTACTTCAAGGGTCTCGGCGAGGGGGGCCTGGTGATCATCGGAGACGCGGAGTACAGGGTGCTGTGGACGCGGCGCGAGGACGACGGGCTCCAGTTGAGGCTCGTGTGCATCCCGGCATGAGGGGAGACGGGTGAGTGCCGAGCGAGGCAATCGAAAACCGGATCGCGGACGCGCTGCTCGCTGCCCTCCAGGCCATCGGCGTCCCCGCCTTGAACTGGCGCACGACCGTCGCAACGCTGGCCGAGGGCTACCCGGGAGACGCCATCGCGCCGCCACCGTCAGGCAAGATCGCCGTGTGGCTCCAGTTCATCAGCACCGTCCCCACGGAACAGTCGCCGGCCGGACACACGACGCATCGCTGGCGCACGCGCTGGGCCATATGGATCGCGGCGGAGAGCCAGCGCACGATGCTCAATGGGCTGGAGGACGTGCGTAACGCCCTGCGGCAGAACGAGGCGGCCATGACCGCGCTGATCCAGCAGCCGACGTGGTACGAGGGCTTCACGCACGGGATCGAGATGCGGCCGGCCGGCATCTACATCGGCCACCAGGCGGTGTTCAACGAGTACGAGGTCGCCCACTAGCGGGCGGGAGGAAACGCGATGCCGGCCTTCGGATACAAGAGTTACCTGCAACTTGGGAAGGAAGGGACCTTCGGTACCAAGCCCACTTTCCTCTCGCACCGGCTCGAACTCATCAGCGCGAATATCCAGCCGGTTGCCGGGCAGATTCCCGACCCGTCGCTCAACAACGCCCGCTCTCGGCGCGCGATCTACGAGGGCGCCAAGGTTTATCGCGGCAACCTGGTGTTCCGCATGAACTACGACGGCGGCCTCATGGAACTCGCGCGCAACCTGTTCTCCGGCTACTCGTCCGCCACGGTCGAGTCGGGCGTGGTGGATCACACGATGAAGGAGGGGACGACCGAGGTGTCTCACAGCCTCGAACTCGGCATCGGCGACATGCCGGCCGGCAAGGTCTTTCTGCTGACCGGCGTGAAGGTGCCGAGGATCGTGGTGCGCGCGACCGCCGGGCAGGGGGCGGAGGCCATGCTCCAGGCCGAGGTCGGCGTATTCGCGAGAGACATGCAGTCGGACCAGACGCCCACCAAGGCCATCGCCGACATCGGAACACTGACCATCCCGGCCTCGCCGACTCACAACACGATCACGCGCGCGACCGGCTCGTTCGTGACGGACGGCGTGAAGGTCGGCATGGTCATCAGCAACACCTTCTTCCCGACCGGCGCCTACGTCACCATCGTGGCGGCCACGACTCTCACGATCAGCACCTTCTCGACGGACGGGGCGAGTCACACGGGCCAAACGGTCTCATTCTACGGCGCACTGCCGACGCTCGCCCCGGTCCTCTACCACCAGGCGATCACGGTGGACGACGGGCAGGACACGCTGTCCGAGAGCGTCCGCGTTCGGAGCTTCGACATCACGATGGAGGCGCCCCGCGCCGAGGACCGCTTCTACATGAGCTCCAAGAACCCAGACGAGGCCATCCCGAACGAGTTCGTGGCCATGCGCTGGCAGATGGTCGAGGAGTTCCTGAGCAAGAAGACGTTCGACGCGATCCGCAACTACCCGGCCACGGCGCCGTCTCCGAAGCTGCTGTTCCAGCACCCCGACACCATCGGGGCCAGCAGCAAGAGAGAGTTCGAGCTTCGCGCCGGCTCGGCCGAGTACGTGGACTGGAGCGCGCCGGTCGAGGGGTACGGCATCGTCCTGTCTACGGTGACGATGGAGGGGTTCCAGGACCCGACCGACCTCGCCGCGACGGTCATGCGGTTCCGCAACACGGACGCGGCGCTGGCGTAGAGGAGGCTCCCCGTGAGCGACAACCATGTTACGAACGCGCTCGACGTCGCGATCCCGTACGAGATCGTCGTGCTGAACGACCTCAAGACCGTGGCGGGCGAGGCCGTCCGCGTCCGCTGCGAGAAGCCGGACCCGCTGTGCGTCGTGCGCCAGGCCAGGTCCCTGCCCGGCGTCGCCACGAAGCGCGAGGAGATGAGCGAGCAGCAGGCCCTTGAGTTCAACGTCCGGTGGGCGCCGATGCTCGTCGAGGCCGGCACGTCGCTCGCCGGCCCGGACGGCGACGAGGTGCGGCCCGCGTTCTACTTCGGGGACGCGAGGCCGAACCCCCGCTCGATCCACGGGCGGGCGCTCTCGGCGCGCGACCTGGTGGCGCTGGCAGAGGCCGTCGCCCGGCTCCACGTGGGCGAGGAGGCCGAAGCCCTGTCCTTTCCTGATGGAGACGGAGGAGGGCGGGGCGACGGCCCTGGAGTGGTGGAGGCTGGCGGTGGCGTCGGGCAGGACGCCGTGGGAGGTGCTGCATGACCCGCACCTAGGGTTCAACGTGTCGGTCATGCGCGCCGCGCTCAGGGCGCGCGACGTGATATTCGGGATGGCGATGCAGGGCGCACCCGCGCAAGACGAGTTTGGTGTCGGGCGCGTCCTGCTCTCGTTGGCGCTGCTGTACAAGGACAGGGCGTGAGAGATGGCCGGACCCATCGTTGAGTTCGTCCTCAAGGCGCGCGACGACGCGCGGGTCGTCGTGGAAGGCACCGCGCGGTCGGTCGAGAAGTTGGCGGCCGTGGCGGCTACCGCGTCGCGGACGCCGATCATCCACGAGTCCCTGATGCCCAAGATTCAGGCGGTGTCGGGGGAGACGGAGCGCCTCGCCGCGAGCATGGCCGCGCTCGGCCAAGTTGCGCAGCGCGCGTTGAGCCCCGCGGAGCAGGAGGCCCTCCGCCTCGCCCGGGGCATCAGCGCGGCCGGGCGCGGCATCTTCGCGACCAACGAGCAGTTCCACCAGTTCCTCATGAACGTGCGCGGCTTCTCGGCCGACAAGATTCTGGAGTTCGAGAAGCGCGTAGCCGAACTGCTCCCGAGGGCGCTCGGCAAGTCTGAGGCGGCTGCGATCCGCGCCGCCGACAGCTTCCGTACCCTCGACGTGGCGGCCGACAGGGTTCTCCGCCGCGAGATGCGCGGCGACCTGACCAAGCGCATCCTCGCCCTCGGCGAGCGCGGCGCCCCGCTGATGTTCCAGGTGAGAACCAAGGCGACGGTCGAGGAACTCACCCAGTTGGAGCGCAAGATCGGGATTCTCGAAGGCCGGATGAAGTCTGGAGCCGCGACGGCGCGCGGGTTCGGGGCGTCCCTCAAGGGCATCGGCGGTCAGGCCCTTTCCGCCCTGGGTCCCGTCGGCGCGGCGGGCATCGGCGGCTTCCTGGGTGGCATCGCCGGCACGGCGATCACCCAGGGTATTCAGCGTCTGGACCAGGCCGTCAAGCACGCGATCCAGTCGGTCAGGGAACTGGCGCTCGAACAGCGCCGGATCGGCGTTGAGAAGATCGAGACCGGCCTCAGCGTCGAGGCCCTGGAGACGCTGCGCCACGGGTCACAGACTCTCGGCATCGAGATCGGCTCGCTCCAGATGGGGATGCGCATGCTCGCGCAGAACCTCACCGAGAAGCGCGAGGCGTTCGAGGCGCTCGGGATCGCCACGCTCGACTCCTCTGGCCAACTGCGCGGCGTCGGGGACGTGCTGGTTGACCTGATGGGCGTGTTCGCAGGCATGACCAACGAGACCGCGCGCCTCCAGCTTGCCTCGGAACTCATGGGCGGGCGCATGGCGGCGCGACTCCTGCCGATGCTGGTCCTCGGCAAGAAGGGGTTCGCCGACCTGGCCGCCGAGGGGCGCGGCCTGGGCGTCATCCTGGGCGACGACGTGGACAAGGCCCTGGTCGCGCACGCGCGCCAGATATCCACGACCGGCCAGGCGTGGAAGGGGCTGGGTAACGAACTCCGCATAGCGGTACTGCCGATCTTTGGCGCGATTGACCGCGTGTCACGCAAGACCGCCGAGGGCATCCGGAGCGAGGTCCTCCTCACCAAGCGGATCATCGAGGGCCTGGCCGACGTCCGGCTCCCGTCCGGCCTCGGTGGCCCGGTGGTGCTCGACCCGGCCCGCCAGGTGAGGCGCGTCGAGGAGCCGCCGGCAATGATCTCGGCCCACCAGGCGCAGGAGGCCGAGCGCGCCAGCGCGCGCGTCGAGGCCGCGCTCGACATCCTCAAGGGCTCGTCCGGCAAGACCAAAGAGACCATCGACGACCTGTTCAAGTCGGTCGGGCGCCTCGCGACGACGGACCGCGACGTGGACCGCCTGGCGGCCTCGTTCTCTGGCGCGCGGACCGAGATCGAGCGGATGCTGGCGCCCGTCGAGCGCGGCGGCCAGGCCATCGAGCGCGCCATCGTGGAGCGCGTCATCCAGCGCGCCCCCCTCGTCCACGCCGCGCTGGCCGGCGATGCGGCGTCGGCCTACGAGCGCGTGCCCGACAAGATCAAGGCCATCGACCTCGCCATGAGCAACCTCGGGCGCCGGAGCATCGCGGCGCGCGAGGAGATCGAGGACCTGGCCGGCTGGTTCGAGAGGCTGCTGGAGGTCACGACGCGTCAGCAGGCCGCCGCAACGCTGTTCAACGCCATCGGGCGCGATGCCGGCAAGGCCGCGCAGGTGATCGCCGAGGTCGAGGCGCGCGCCGCGGCATTGTGGCAGGAGATGAATCGACGCCGCGACGAGCGCGAGCGCGACCCACTCGGCGGCCTCCCGGTCATCGAGACGGGCGTTGACCCCGAGCAGCAGGCCGCGCTGGACAGGATGATGAAGACGCTGGAGCGCCTGCGCGGGCCGGAGAACATCCGGGCGGCACGCGACCTGTTCCTCGGCGTTCCCGAGGCGTGGGAGCGCGCGGCGGCTGAGATGTCCGACGTGGTCGAGGACATGGGGCGGAGCGCGGCACTCCAGGAGATGCGACCGCTGCTGACGCGCGGCGGCCTGTCCCGCGAGGACCGCACCGCGCTAGGCCAGATGCTCCAGAAGGACGACGTGCAGGAGTTCGTGGCTTCGCTGGACGACGTGCTCAACTCCTACAACTTGTTCTCGCGATCCATGCAGTCCATATCCCAGGCGATCTTCTCGTCATTCCAGACCGTGTTCACCAACCTGATCGGCAGCACGCAGACGTTCGGGAGCGCGCTGCTGACCATCGCCTCGTCCATCGTGCAGGCCGTTCTGGCCGAACTGTCGAAGTTGGTCGCCGCCGGGTTCCTGCGACTCCTGGCTAGCCTCCTGCCGGGCGGCGGCTCCGCGCTGAGCTTGGCCGGGGGGGCCATCGGCAGCGCGGGTTCTGGGCAGATCGTTGGCGGCTACGGCGCACGCCGGGACGGCCGGGAGCGGGGCGGCGACACCTACAACATCTACGCGCTCGACGCGCGCAGCGTCGTGATGTCGCTCACCCAGCCGGGCGGCGAGATGCGGCGCGCTATGGACCGCGTCGTGCTCGCGGGGACGTACTAGCGTGGGCACCACGACGCGCTTCATCAGGCCGGCCGACAACAAAATCTTGAACCTATTTGGCTCGACGCTGCCGAGGATCATCAACGGCGACACCGCGAACTTCGCGGACCCGCCCGCGCTTGTCGAGGACCCGCAGTACCCAATGAGCAACCTGCTCAACCCGAGCCTCTACACGCCCTGGGTCACGCCGCAGGGGACGACGCCCAGCACGGTCGAGCTTCACATCCAGACGGTGAGTTCCACCATCGCGTTCCTCGGCTTCTTCGGCTGCCGCCTGCTGTCGCTGCCGTTCACCGCGAGCTACCGGATCGCGAGCGCGGGCTACTCCAGCACCGGCCCGTGGACGAGTCTCATCGGCGGGTCGCTGGACGCCAGGCACAATGGGTTTGTCCTCGCCGCCTCGACGATCGGCATGTACTGGCGATTCCTGTTCACGTTCGCCCCGGCCAGCGGGTTCTCCATCGGCTCGATCAGCCTGGCGCCCGTGACGCAGGACCTCGGGATCGTCTATTCGCCCGGCGCCGAGGACCTGATGGTGTTCCCGTCCATCCAGAGCCGGAACGGGGCCGGGCACCTGGAGGTCGTGAGCGTCGGCGACCCGCGCCGGCTGGTCGTCCTGCCGTTCCGCACCGTTACCGATGCGATGCGGACCAAGATCGACGCGATCTTCGGCGCGGCCAGCCGCCGCGAGCCCGCCGTCTGGATTGACCAGAACGACGTGGCACGCCCGGTCGTGCTGGCGAACAGCGACCTGCGCTGGCGGCACGCCTGGGCGCCGCCGAACCTGTGGGACTGCGACGTGGAGATCGAGGTGCTGGGCTGATGGCGACCGCCGAGTTCCTGCGCCAGTGGCGCTCGAAGCAGGGCGCGCTGTCCCTGCTGGCGCGGCTCGACCTGCCGCGCGCCGACGGGACGCAGGTGGACAGCCTCTATGTCGGCATCTCGGACCAGCAGACGTGGCCCGACTCGTCCACGGGCGACCCGGGGCGGTTCTGGCTCGGCGCCGTCAGGGAGTTCGCCCCGGTCCGCATCCCCGAATCGGCGATTGCTTTCGCGATCGAGGCCAAGACTCGCGGCGACGAAGACAAGATCGGCACCGCGCTCGCGAAGCTGATCG
>Ga0209751_10003960_pt1 | contig 14244 bp, 16 predicted proteins | sample RifCSP13_1_FD_184019 | JGI IMG/M metagenome (GOLD analysis project Ga0209751, IMG submission 184019) | Soil microbial communities from Rifle, Colorado - Rifle CSP2_sed 13_1 (SPAdes) (version 2) | ecosystem: Environmental > Terrestrial > Deep subsurface > Rock core/Sediment | place: Rifle... | reverse complement strand
AAGCACAACGGTGTGTGCCGGTTTATCCTGGCTGAGCGCGCATTCCAGCAGCTCGTTGCCCCACACCGCGAACGGCATCTCGACATCGCTCTCGACGGTCCAATCGATCACGGTGTCGAGCGGCGCGTTGATCTGCCAGGCGAAGTTCCAGTCCTCGCCATTCAGCGCGTACTCGACATCATCGTTGACCGACCATTCGTGGAATTCGGTGATGGTGACGGTGAAGCCGAGCCGAGCCGCGAGCGCAATGAAGTAGGCGCGCGACTGGCCGCCGCGCTCGGTGAGCTTGGTGACCAGTGCGGCGCGGCGCTGTTCGACGGTGAGATCGATACCGGCCAGCAGCGCGCAATCGCCCGGCAACCCGGCCACGCGCTCCCAGTCGGCGAGCAGCTCGTAGGTGGTGCGCGGGTCGGCTTCGGTAAGGATCAGTTCGGCGGCGATCTGCGCGGCATCCAGTGCCGCGCCTTCTGCGTCCAGCTCGGCGGCGAGCTGCGGCGCGTTCGGGTCGTAGGCGACGGGCGGCAGCAGGCGCTTTAATAGTTCGGCGTGGATCATGTCAGCGTCACCGTGCCGAGCGATGCAATCTCGGAGTGTGTGGCATCGGCCAGAGGCACGACGTTGGCGGCCGGTGTGGTCAGACTCACGTCCACCACGCCCTTGACGCCCATCATCAGGCTGATCAATCTGGCGCGCGTCACCGCATCGCCGACATGCAGCGCGCCGAAATAGGCCGTCAACAGGGTATTGATGCGCGCCGTCGCAAGCGCCAACGTGGTGCCGGAAAGGGTCAGCGCGGCCGCGATGTTGGTCACCACCAGTGTCGGTGCCATCACCAGCAGGTCGACGCAGGCCGGGCGCACGGTCTCGATGTATGCAGTCACGTCGGCGATCAGCTGTTCCGAAGGAAGCCCGCCCGACGTCTCGATCACCACGTCCACCGAGTTTGCGGCGCGCCGCTGGGTGAAAATGTAAGCATCCACCACGCCCGGTACTTCAAGCGCCCAGGCGGAATAATCATGCACCGCGCCACCGGCTGGTGGCAGACGGATATCCACCAGCAGGCGCACCAGCAAACCCGTATCGCTCTCGATGTCGGTACCGCCGGTCATGGTGACGATGGTGGCTTGCGATTGCACACCGCCAGGCGCGGCACTCAGCATCAGCACGGAAGATGCAGACTGATTGCTCGCCAGCCCGGCCAGCACCGCTTGCGCGGCGATATCCACCGTACCGCCCGCACCGATCACGCCGGCAGCGGTGGTGACGAAGGCGATGCCGTTGTTAGTTTTGGCTTCGGTGCTGATCGGGACGGCGCTGCCGACCGTACCGGAAAAATGCACGGTTCCGGTCGCAGCCGATGCGGCCTTGCGCGTGATGTTGCGCAGGCCAGCATGGCGTTCAAGATAATCGCTGTCCGCCGTATCCGGCAGGATCTGGCGCGCGATCCATTGCTGGTGCTGATACAGTCCCTCGACGGCGGAGGCCGTGGCATTAGCGCGCAGCGCAAAGTCGGAATCGTCGCCGGTCGCTGCGCTCGGCTGCTGGTTGGCGATATCGCGCAGGATGTCGGCGCGGATCTGGCGGTAATCGGGTGTGGTGTAGGGCATGGCGTTAAATCACTCCGATCGGATGCTTGAAAGTTAACGTCTCGCCGCTGGCCGCGGTCACCTCGATCAGTAGATGCAGGCGACCATTGTGCGGCTGTTCGGTAGACACCGCGATGCGGGTCGCGCGACCATCGGCCAAGATCGGCGCGAGCGCCTGCTCGGCGTATTGCCTGGCGAGCATGGCTACGCGCGCCAAGTCTTTCTCGCGCTGCAATTCATGCAGGCGGCTGCCGAGCGTTTTATCCGCCCAGTAGCTGCCCAGCGGAACGGCCAGGCGCAGGTAGCAGGCATTGGCCAGGCCGCCAGCCGGGTCGCGTTGGGCTGCGCCGCTGAGCAGCATGTAATCGCAAGTTATTGGGTCGATTAGGGCGTCCATTACATCTGCGCTCCGGGTGCCTGCACGGTGCCGCTCATCGAATCGATCTGCGTGTGGCCGTTGTAGACTGTGCGCATGCCCAGCATGCTCTTGTTGTTGTGGTCGCTGATGTCGCCCTGGGCGACGATGTTGCCCGCCACGTTGAGGTTGCCGCTCATATTCACGGTGGGCGTGGTGATGTCCACGGCAACTGAGCTGACCACCTCCATGCGGCGATTGGCCTTGAGCGCCACGTAGTCGCCCCACTGGTTGTAGATCGCCGTCTCTCCGCTGGCCAGATTTTTCAGGCGATAGGTGCCGTGCTCGGTGGCGATGATGATGCCGTGCGCGGTCTTGCCGCCGATCGGCAGCACGATCGCCATCGATCCGGCGGGCGGGTTGCTGGTGTAACCGAATTGCTGGAACAGCTCGTTATTCTGCAACTGTTCGCCGGACACGCCGTCGAGCTGCACGAACTGCACCGCGCCAGCGGCCTTGACCAGCGTGATCACGCCGCGAAAAGCGAGGCGGATGCCGGATAGCTGGCGGCGGATACGCGCGTCGATCTGCTTGATCATTGAGCGCCCCCGCTTACATCGATGATCTTGCCCGGCAGGCTGTTCTTGCCGCGCCGGTGCTTGTTCTTGTGCGGGTGTGCGTCCATCACCCACATGCCATCTTCCTTCAGCGTCAGCGCGGTGCGCGTGCCGTCGGTGCGGCTGCGGACGAACTTGCGCGCCATCAGGAAATAGATCGCGTCCAGGTTGTGCGGCTCGGAGATCACGCGGATGCGCTGGCCGGGTTTCCACAGCAGCCCGTCCGCCGCAATGCGGTGCCCCTGGACTACGGCGGAGAGGGTCAAGCCGTTCAGGCGGCTGTCCGAGATCAGCTTGTGCGCGCGATCTACACATACGGCGGTGTTGTCAGCTTCGTGATCCGTCACGATCTTGGGGCGGTACCAGCTCACGCCGTCATCTTTCCAGCTGCCGCGCAGCGCGTGCTTGCCTTGTTCAAGATCGGTGCCGTGCGTTTGCCCCAGCACGGTCACCTCGGAATAACGGCCATGCACCGATTCCTGCTTGGCCAGGCTGAGTACGTTATTTCCCTTGCCGGATTTGCGCAGGGCCAGCGTGGCGACCACCGGCGTGGAATAGTCCGGCCCGCCGATCACCAGCGTGCCGTCCGGATCGAACCACGGCCACAGCCCGTTCGCCTCGGCGGCATGCGCCAGCGCATCCCATGCACTATCGCCCGGCTCGACATGAATCTTCTCGCGGGTGCGGGTCGCATCGGCAACGATACGTTGCTTGATAATACCGAACGGCCGCACTAGGGCGGCGGCGATCTCAGGCAGAGTCACCATCTCCTTCTCAAAAATTGGAGCCGAGCAATCCACCAGCACGGCGGCCTGATCGCGCCCGGACATCGTGAACGTGTGCGAGGTCTTGCTGACCTGGTGATTTATTTCGTCAACGCGCCCGACCATCACCGTCTCGCCGCCGACACGCACCTCGACCGGCGCACCCGCCACCACATCCGGCGGCATCCTGCCGTCGGTCATACCCAACGTGACATGCCATGCATCGGCAGGCGTGAGCAGGTCGGAGTCGATCTCGTAGCTCGACCAGTCGCCGTGCACCTTGCCCGCGATCAGCAGCTCGACGTTATCAGCGGGCGTAGGCATTGACGCGGTCTCCGGCGTTGACGAACGGGCTGCGCGCGCCGTTCAGGCGGTACAGCTCCGGCGCGCGGGTATGGTCGGCATACCACAGGTGCGCCTCCAGGCGCATGTTCCCAGGTGCGTCCACCGTGCGCTGAATAAGCGGCGGACGCGCCTCGATGATCGAGCGCGCCGCCTCCTGAACCGCCAACCCTTGGTCTTTCAGCGGCTCTGTAATCATCCTGCTCTGCTCGATGCCGTAGATCGCGCGCACCTGTTCGATGGCGACATTAAGGGCGCTGCGCGCCTTGTTGCAGATGGCCTCAATCTCGACCGGCGACAGCGTCGGCGTGGCGGCCTCGCTGATCAGCACAAAGCTGGCGGCATCCGCCAGCCCCACCGCCGTATTGACCTGCACAGTGGCGGCGGCTGCGGAGATCGCCTGCGCCTCGGTTGGCTCAGTGCCGGAGGTGACCTGCGCGGGCGCGGCTGCGGGCGGCGCGCTGAATTCGGAGAAGGCAGCGAGATCGTTCTGGACGCCAACCCAATCGGCGCTTACCGACGGCGCACCGATAACAGAAGATGAATTAAGGTCGCTCTGGATGCTCGCCCAGTCGGCGGCAAGGCTGCCGCCGAAATCGCGCACGCCCAGGATGCCGTCCACCAGCGCCGAGATGTCGTTCCCCCACGCGCGCGGGTAGGCCAGCACATCCAGACCGGACAGCACCACGCCGGTCTGTGCGGTGATCGCCAGCAGCGGTGCGGTCAGCGTGTCGCGCAGCGCATCCAGACCGGCCAGCGGGTTAGCGGCGCGCAGGCGTTCTATAAGCGATGCAGCAGCAGCCGAAGCAGAAGCAGTCGCAGCAGCACCATGCTGGGCGACGGCATCTGCCGTTTGCGACGGCAGGCTGCGGTCGAAGAACGGGCTGCTCGGCGTGGATTCGATGAACTCGACAGGAACAGATGCGTAATCCGGGGCCTCGGCATCGTGGTGGACGGATGAGCGTGTGGCCTGGGCGTTTTTGATAGAGCCAAAAACAGGATGAACGAATTCGCCCGAACCGGGCTGATCCAGTACGGCAAGGAACGCCTGCAACCGGGTTTCGTAATCGTCACCATAGAACACCGCATCAACGCTGATATGGCGCGCACCGCGCCCCATGTCTTCGATATCAGAACCATCTACATAAGGGTAGGAATGTTCGGCGATGGCTCGCTCCGAGCTGTCGTCGGTTTTAACGACCTCGAAAACGACCCCCTTGAAGGATGCATCCAGTAATGTGTTTACCCAAGCCATGTGCGCAGGTTACGCGCGCGCGCAAGGCGAGTTAAGGCGGAAGGGGTTCCGGGTTAGTTGCGGGCGGCGGTACTGGCATTGCGGCGGTTGACCACGGTGGCGATCTGTTCGCCGTCCAGGTGCAGCGTTACTTCGATGGCACGCTTGGCTTCCGCGTTGCCGAATGCGGACATAATAGTCGCAATCATTCCGCCGATATTGTCGCCGAACTCGGTGCCTTTGATCGCGCCTTGGTACGCAAGCGTACCGGCACCATAGCCCGCCGCCGTTGCAGCAGCTAACGGTACGGCAGCCGTCCCTGACACCACGCCAGCAAGCGCGCCACCGGCACGAGTAGCCAAAGCACCAGCACCGGAAATAAGGCCACGCCCCTTGGCCAGCAACCCAGTCAACCCGGCACCCTTGCCACCAGTCAGTACGGATATCCCAGCCATGCCCAGGGCAGCGGCAGCCAGTGCGGTCAGCGCGGTCGTAGCCGCTACGGTGGCGGAAGTGAGCAGCGGGTATTCCTTGGCGATCGAGGAAAAACCCTCTGCAACAGATCCGACCAACGGCGTTAATTTCTCGAACGCGTTTTGCGTGGCGAAGGTCTTCTCGTTGGCGGCTTGTTCCACCTTGAATCCGGCCTCTTCTGCGATCACGGCATAGTTCTTTTCTGCCGCGCCTTCACCAGGCTTCGCATCCGCCTCGGCCAGCGCTTTCTTTTGCACGTCGGCCATATAGCCACGGTTGCCCATGATGCCGACCAGCGCCAACAGTGCCTGCTGATCCTGCACCAACTGGCCTATGGCTGAGCCTTCTAATATTTTGGATTGCGATTCAAGTATGTCCCTCCGATCAGATCCGGTGGCCGTCTTCAGCCTGGCCTGCAATGCCTGATAGTCTTTATTCTTGCCGACCACGCTGTCCACCACGCCGACGAACGCATCCAGCGAATCCATCCCCTTACCGCGTGCCGCCGCGATGGAGCCGGATAGATTGATACCCAACTTTTGGGCATCCATCGCCGTATCGCGGCTGTTGATTTTCAGCAGGAGGTTGCGTAAATTATTTCCAGCCTCATCCTTGGTGCCAGCAGTGATCGCCGAAGCCTGGTTGGCTGCCAGCAGCTTGGCCATACCCGGAACGCCTGATATACCGGATAACTTGGCGGCCGCCATCTGCTGCGGCAACCACTTGGCCATATCCTTCAGCTCGAATCCGCCAGCCTGACCGGCGGTGATGGCCATGTCGATGACCTTACTCATCTCGCCCGGCTTGATGCCCATCGTCTGCATGCCGCGTATGCCGATCTGCGCGAGCTGGCTGGGGTCTGCACCGGAAGCCGTCGCCGCCTTGGTCAAGGTCGGCAGCATCCCCATCGCATCCTTGCCGGACATCGCGCCGGAAGCGATCAGAGTATCCAGCGTTTCAGCGGCGCTCTCGCGCGTGCCTCCGCCGAGGCGCACGGCGTTGACGATGGATGCATTCAACTCGCGCTTGCCCGCAATACGTCCGATGGTGTTGCGCTCGTTGAAGGCGGTATTCGACATCTGCGCCAGGCGCATGCCGTAGTCCATCGTCTGACCGACCGGTTTGGACAGCACATAGCCGCCAGCAGCGATACCGCCAGCGATGGCAGCGCCGGTCTTCAACCCACTCATGGCCTTCTGGCCGAGCGTGTATTTGCCCATCTCGTTGTTCAGCTCGCGGATGCGGCTGCGCGTCGCGTCGGCGGCGCGCGCCTGCTCGCGCATGGAAAGCGTGCCGGATTTTTGCAGGCGGTTATAGGCGGCTTCGGTGCGCTGGATCTCGCGCTGGATATTCTGCTCGGTGCGGATGCCGAGCACCCCGGCGGCGGAACGCGCCTTGCCGAGATTGGCGACCGTGCGGGTCAGGGTGTCTGTGGCCTTGCCGGTGTTGGCGATGCCATCCTGAAAGACGCGCTGCGCGCGCGTGAACCCGCTCGATGCGAGATCGCGCAGGCGCATTATCAGGGAGAGTTCGAGATTCTTTCCGCTCATGGATTTTTACTCTTTCTATGACCCTTGAATCGGCTGGTCTTGCCTTGCGGCTTGGCACCAGACAGTTGCGCGATCACGGACAGATGCGACTCGATCTCCGCCTCGGACATATCCAGCACCCGGTGCGGGTCGAATCCGGCGCGGGCGAGCAGCGCCTGCGCCCGGCGGACGGTGGTTAGCTGCTGCTCAGCGCATCGAGCTTTTTTTCGACTTCATCCGCCGCCAGTTCGATTGTGACGGCATCGCGGTCGATCATCCCCATCAGCAGCTCGACGGTGACCTGTTCTTGCGGCAGGCCGTCGATGATCACGCGCTGCGCCATCGTGGCGTAGCGCAGCGTATTCGGCGAGGCGGATGCACCCACCGCATCGACCGCTGCGCAAGAATCGCGCAGGGTCGCCGGGCGGATGGAAAAGTCCTTGTAAACCTTGCCGTCCACCTCGACGCCGATCGGCAGCCTGCCTTTAACAGTCAGTGCGCTCATCGCTTACACCTTGTTCAAGCAATAAAGGCTGACGTCGCGCACCATCTCGTCTTCGAGCTGGTAGCGCGAGCCGACGCTGCTCACGTTGGAATCCATGAAGGTGGTGCGCTTGGTCGGGTTGCCGACCGGGTAGATCACGATCTGCGCGTCCTTCATTTTTTCCCAATCGTATTCGCCGGTGGCCGGAGCGGGCGTGGTGATCTTCATGTTGATCATCTTGATGCCGGTCACGCTGCCCTTGGCGCGGCCTGTGCGGTTCATCGTTTTAACGGGCTTACGCCCGGTGTTAACGGTATCGTCGAAGGAAATGCAATCGACTTCCTTGCCGTTGATCTCTACCACTATCTCGCCATCGTATTCAATTGACATGCTTTACTCCTTTATGTGGCTGCCCTTCTATACATCAGGGCGAACGGGGTTTATTTATTAGCCATTGGTCACAGCAGCAGGTCGATGCGACCGGCGAACACATGCAGGCCGTTCACTACGTCGGTCGGTATCTTTGCGTTGAGGCGGTTCGGGTCTTGCGAGTCGCGCTCGACGATCAGGCCGTCCTTGTTGGCATCCACCTGTTCCACGATCTCCAGCTCTTCCAGCTTGTAGAGCACATCGAGCAACTGATCCCTGACCTTGGGCGCGGTGCGCTCCGATAGCTTCTCACGCGGGAAGCGCAGGCTGATGCGTTCACGGCACGCTTTGCGCACGTAATCGAGCGTGCGGATTGTGGTGAGGTCGAGCAGGCTGATGTCCGGGATGCTCTGCGCATCGAGCGTGTACGTGGTGATTGCGCGCACGATCTGCACCTTCTCGCCTGGACCGACTTCGAGCGGGGTCACGCCGTTGTTCAGCGCGTTTTCCTGCTCGATACGACTAAGGCGGTCAGCCAGTGCCGGGGCGGTGATGCCCTTCAGCTCCAGCAGGTTGAGCGGCCGTGCGGGGTCTTCCTCGCTGGCCACCACCGCGCCGTAAGCTGCCGCCAGTTCGCAGGGCTGCTCCGGCACCTTGAAGTTTGGTGCGGAGATTCGCCCGGCATTGATCGTGCCCGCCAGCGTGGTGGAAGCGCCCAGTGTTCCGGTGTGGCCGTAGATGCCGATCGCGCCGCGCTGTTCCAGCGGGCCGCTCACGCTGTCCAGGTGCGTGCGCAGCGCGGCCAGATTGGTGGCATCGTTCCACGCGGTGATGATGATGTTGTGCCCGGCACCGAACACCGTGGCCAGCGCAGTAGCGATGGTCGGGTCGGTCGCACCGGCTGCCATCGCCACCACGACGGCGGTGGTTCCGGCAGCGGTGGTAGTCGCTTCGACCTTGATGTTGTTGCCTTGAGTACCCTTATTTTTCGCGGTCAGCGTCACCACGCCAACGGCGGCACCAGCCGTCACCGGCAGGTCGGGTTTCAGCGCGATCTGCGCGGCCAGCGCGGCACCGATCGCCGTGGCGGTATCGGTGGCCGCGACGGCGATCTGCACCAGCTTGCCCGCCACCTTGACGGTGAGCACGCCCGCTGCGGTGGCCGGGCCGGTCAGCGTGACCGTGCCGGTGGCGGCAACGCCCGCACCCGCATCGTCCATCGCAATCGCTTCCAGTGCCAGGTACGGGTTGGCCTTGATCGCGGCGCGGCACATCAGATGCAACTGTGAGCCATTGCCGAAAAAGGTCGCGGCTTCCGAATCCGAGAACACGTTTGTCACGACGCCGGCGGCGACGGTGCCAGCCATTAAACGCTGGCCAACAATTAACGTGCGCTGCAAATTGCCCGGCAGCGTGCGTACCGCCAGCTTGGTGTTGAATTCGAAATACTTGCCCGGCTTGCGGATACTGGACGGGATGTTGTCAAAGCTGATATTGGGGCTGGACACGGTTAAGCTCCTTTCTTCTTGGTTTCGATCAGGTCACCCTCTGCGACGCGGCGCAGGTAGTAGGCGGTATCCGGCAAGTCCACCACTTCGGCATCGGTGATGTATTCGCGCGGCTTGTCTTCTTTCGGCACCTTGATGCCTGGTGCGGCTCTTACTTTCATGGTTCCCCCTATGCCAGCGTTAAAGTGTCCGAAGCATCGGCTACTGCATCGCCGGGCTTCAGGTAGTAGTTGATCCCCAGCTTCAGCCACATCGGATCAGTCGGGTCAATCGGCGCGCGCGGTTGCGTCTCGATAAATTCGCAGTGCCATTCGCGGGCGAACACCGCCAGCCCTTGACCGTTCAGTTTGGTGTTGTAAAGCGTCCGGATCGCGCCCGGCTTCAACCGGGTGATGGCCAGCCCGAGATCGCTACCGGCCAGCAGCAGGCTGACGTCCTGCAACATCTGGTACACGCCGACCTCTTTGATCACGCCGCCGACCTTCAACCCTTGGCGGGTGGCGCGCTCCCCGCGCACGTTGCGCGAGCCGACCATCGTCACGAACGTGGCCGGTGTGCGCCACTTCGTGCCCTGCGTGTTTTCCTTGGCGGATGCCCTGCATCCCGCGAACGTCACCCACACCGCCGGGAACTTGCGCACCACAGCGGCCAGATCGCCGTCCAGCTCGCCGCCGTAACTTTCCACGGTCGGCAATTTGTAGCCCAGCCCCGGCGTGGCGGATGCGGCCGCCACGATGCGGGCGATGATGGCGTCTTCGATCTCGGAGATCATCTATTGCCCCGGTCAAACACCCGCGCACCTGGCGCGCTGAACTGCACCGTATTGGCGGGCTTGGCGATATTGTTTGCCGCATCCAGGCCGAGGCCGATCTTGCCGCTGGCCACGCTCTCCAAAAACTTGATGGCATCCTTGTAGCGGTTACGGATTTCGTCCGTCTCGGTGACGCCGCCGCTACCGCACAGCCGGTAACGCGCGATATCGCAGGCGAAGCCGGTGAGTATCCTCGGCACACTGGCCAGCGGCAGGACATGGCGCGGTGCCAGGTACGGATCGATCTCGGCATCCGCCTCGGCCAACGCGCCCGCCAACACCGCGTCATCGATCACGCCGATATTGGCGCGGTCGGTAAGCGCGATCACTTCCGCTTCTGTGAAGCGCGCGATCATGTTGGCTTTGGCGGCGTAGCTCATGGGTTACTCGGCGGCGGCGATCTCTTCGTCGATCTCGACTTCGGTGACGTCCAGCAGCGCCTCGCCCTTGATCTGCTTAATCTGTTCCTTGCTCAGCTCGGAGAGCTTGACCACGGTCGCTTCCTTGCCCCATGCGCGTCCGGCGCGGCGGAATCCTTCGCGGCCGGATACCACGCTGAGCGCGGGCACCTTGACGGTCTTGCCTGCTGCCCTCTGCGCGGCAGCAGCCTTTTCGGCGGCGGCCTTTGCGGCTGCACCTGCGTTTTCTTTTGCCATAATTAACCTCTTGTTGTTTGGTTGCCCGGCCACTCAAAGGGTGGCCGGGGGCTACTCACTGCTCGCTTGGGTTATTTTTAAGCGCCAGCGCCGGTCGAGCCGTAGCAGGTCTGCCAGAAACCGTAGCCAGCCGCAGCGCGAGCTTCTGCGCCGAACTTAAACTTCTTGCGGTTGAACACGTCATCGGCCTGAGGATCGGTCTGTTCGACGAACACCGGGGCTTTGCGCTCCTGGTAGATGAAGGGCTTGATAACCTTGGTGGTATCCAGCAGGAACCATGCGGTGGCCGAAGTCAGGCGCGGCGATACGACCGGCTTGAACATGCCCTTGTACAGGTTGACCTTGCCGTCTTCGAGGCGATCCGCCGTGTACAGCGCGTTCGCCACGTCGCGCAGCGCGACTGGCACCAGCAGGATCGTCGGCGTCACGTTCAGCGGACGGCCTTCGTCATCCTTGAACATACCCATCGCAGTGGCGGCAGCGCCCAGGCTGGCTATTGCCAGAGCCTGCGTCGCAGCGGACAGCACCACCACGCCCTTGTTGGACACGGATTCGGCAGCGCCGGTGGCGGGATTCTTCACCGGGTGATCGGTGTCGCACATAAATTGGCCGTCAAAGCACACGCCGGTAAAGGCAGCGTTAACCGCCTCGAACACCAATTCATCCGGCAATTGGGCAGACGATTCGCCAGCGGCCTGCGCCTGGGTGGAATAGATGCCCAGGTTGCCATCTTCGATATCGTTGCGATCGGCTTCAACCGTTGCCTCGAAGTCTTCATTCTCGACCACGTATTTGAACGCTTCGAGCGACTTGATCTTCTTATCGCCGATCCAGCGCTGCATCTTGGGGAACTTGCTCAGCCACTTGTAATCGTTCGAGCCGGAGGTGCTGGCCACCTTCATCGCGATCTGCGGCCAGACGGACTCAACTGCGCCGAAGGCGTTGTTGAACGAGGTCTTCAGGCTGACGAACAGGTTGGTGATATTGTCGCGGTTGACGATCACGCCGCCCAGCGCAATACCGAGTCCGGAATCACCCAGCGACAAGCCGCTGTGTGCGGCCGGAGCCGTCATGCCGAACAGCACAAGGGATGCCAGCACGCACAAGCCGACGATCCATGCGAAAGATTTAACGAGTTTCATTTGTATCTCCTATTGAGTTAACGGGGTGGCTTTGGCTTACGCCTTGTGCACGGTTGCGCGGTAAGTGGCGGATGCGGCATCCACCGCACCGGCGGTGATGTTGGTGGCGCGCACCGTCACCACATCGGTGGCGGATACAAAACCCTGGAACACCAGCCCGGCCGTCGGTGCGGCAGGCAAGCCCAGCGACACCGCGTCGCCGACCGCTGCACCGGCTACCGCGATAGTCTTGTCTTCACTTGCCGCCGCCGCGATGGCGGCGAAGTCCAGCGCCGCCGTCGCGGTCAGGTTTGCGCAGCCAGCTTCGCCGACCAGCACGCCGTCGCTATCGACCGCCAGCACGATGCCCGCCGGTGAGCGGGTACCGTTGCCGTTGGTCAGCGCCACAGTCAGGTCGTCCACGATGTAGCAGAGCTTGCCCAGGCTGGCCTGAGTGACGGCATCCGCACCGCTATTGGCCCACTTGAACGCCTTGTGGCGACGCACCACCACGCTATTTGCACCAGGTGCGAGGCTGGTGTTGTCTTTGGTCTCTTCGGCGCGGCCCAGATAGGTGAGTGCGGTCGAGACTGCGCCGGGCGTGGCGTAACCGGTAGCGTTTGCAGCGACCAGGCCGCCTGCGAAAATCTTGACGGCAGCCATCGGAACCGAAATCAGTTCACCGTCGGACATTTGAGTGTTGCGATCAGCAGCTAAAGGCATGTCTTTCTCCTGTTGGTTTGTTAAGGGTTAAACCGCAGCCTGCGCGGCCAAGGTCTTCTTGAAGTCTTCCGGGTCAACGCCCGTACTGCGGCACATCGCCAGCTGCGACTCGTTCAGCTCGCCAGCCGGTTGGCCTGCGGGCGGCACGCCTTTGGTCTGCGTACTGGCCAGCGCGGCAACCGTCTGCGCGGTGTCCAGGTACTGAGTCAGCGCGGCCAGGTCTTTCTTGCCAAGCTCGCGCGCCCACGCTTCTTGCGGCGGCAGCAGCTTGCCCGCAGTGAGCGCAGCGGTGACCACTTCGCCGACTTCGCGCTCGATCTTCTCGGAGCGCAGGGAGGCCACTTCGTTTTGTAGTGCGGCCATCGCATCGACCGGCACATACTTGGCAGGATCGGGGGCGGCAGATTTCAGGCTGGCAACTTGCGTACCCAGCGAGGTCACCAGACTGGTGACACTGAAACCGGCAGCAGCCACAGCTTCCGGTTGAGCCGCCTTGATTGCAGCCGTCGCCTTTTGCAACTCAGCCAACACCTCTTCCGCTGTGGCCAGCGTCGGCAGATTCAGCATCCAGCGCAATTGTTCGAGCAATTCTTCCAGGTTCATATTCAGCTTCTCCTCTTGGGTAAATACAGCGGTTAAACGAGCACTGACTTCCTCCATGCCATCGATGGCAGCGTTGTTGGTCAGTGCGGCATTGAGAATCTTTTTGACTGCGCCGGTCTTCTTGTCGTAGAAGATCACCGGCGAGATGAAGCGGTATTCCTTGGCTTCGATGTGCAGCCTGGCCGTATCAGTCCATTCGACCTTGGCGAACAAGCCCTCGCCTTCACGCCACTCCATACCCTCTGCGGTGAACCAACCGGCAGCCGGAGCCTTCTGACCGTTCTCGGCAGACAACAGGGTTTGATGTTCGTAGTCGATGACAATGGGATTTGCCAGGACAGCGATATCGGCGATGAGTTTGGCGGCGATGTCGGCATTGGTCAGCCAGGCGGCACACTCGGCAGGGCGACCGTCGCGGGCACGGAACTCACCGGCGGGTAGCAGCTGCACATAACCGTTCGCATCGAGCGCGAACGAACAGGCCGCGAAGGCGACCGATTGCGAGCGTGGCGTATTGGTTTTTTTGGATTTCATGCCGCCATTGTGGAGAGGGCGGCGAAGGGAGTTAAGGCGGAACGGGTTCCGCTATGAAAAAACCCCGCGCGAGGCGGGGCTGCGTGGTGGGTGTTGTATCTTTTTTCAGGCTACCAGATATCGGATCAAAAGCAAACTGCAAAAAACGCACCCCAGCTTTACTCTTGAATCGCCCATAAACCGTTTTATAAAGCGATTGTAGCGGCCTTTACCCATCCGGCTGTATCATCGCCGCACTTCGGTGGAACGAACGCCTAAAACAGCCTTCCGTTGCGATCCTCTTCCGGTTCTCTGGATTCCAGCGCGCGTATCCACCTCGGGGTCACGCCGTGTAGCAGCGCCGCCTCGGTCTGGGAATAGCCGTCTTCGCGGCTCTTGAGGATGTGGCGCTGGCGGATCTTCACCAGCGCCAGCTTGCAGTTGGGCACGGTGATCGTCTCGCCGCCGTAATGCTTCACCAGCGCCTCGGCGGCCTTGCCGTTCAACACGCAGAGCATCCAGTGATTCGTCGCCGGTACGCTCTTCGGGATGAAG
>Ga0209751_10003959_pt1 | contig 14249 bp, 13 predicted proteins | sample RifCSP13_1_FD_184019 | JGI IMG/M metagenome (GOLD analysis project Ga0209751, IMG submission 184019) | Soil microbial communities from Rifle, Colorado - Rifle CSP2_sed 13_1 (SPAdes) (version 2) | ecosystem: Environmental > Terrestrial > Deep subsurface > Rock core/Sediment | place: Rifle... | reverse complement strand
CGTTCATGTGACCTACCCCTCCTCGCGGGATGATACAGAGTATACAACGAGGTACAAAATTTGCCAAGAAAGAGTGTTATGATTGCCCAATATGCCGAGATACAAATGGCAAGATGATGGCTATTTCGTCACCGAAAATCGTGACTTGATCAAGATTCGCGCGGTTTTGCTGATCACCATGCTGCTGAACTTTGTCGCCACGGCGATAAAAATCGCTGCCGGACTGGCGACCGGCGCGCTCAGCGTGGTGGCGGACGGCCTGGACAGTTTGTTTGATGGGCTTTCCAACCTGGTTGGATTGGCCGGTTTGTACGCCGCCTCGAAGCCCCCCGATGCCGAGCATCCCTATGGACACCGCAAATTTGAAACCGTCGCCGCGCTCAGCATTTCGTTCCTGCTCTTCCTGACCTGCTGGCAACTTCTGCAGGCTGCCTGGGAGCGGTACACGCAGGAGACCTCTCCACAGGTGAATATCTGGATCGTGGCTGCCATGTTGGTTTCCATCGTGATCCAGGCCGGCACCAGCTTCTACGAACTGCGCGCCGGGCGGCGATTGCAGAGCGAGGTCCTGGTGGCAGACGCCCTGCACACCCGCGCCAGCGTGCTGGTGTCATTCTCCGTTATGCTTGGTCTGGGGTTGGTCCGCCTCGGTTACCCTAAAGCGGACTCGCTGCTGGCGGCGTTCGTGGCGCTCATGATCGCAAAGATAGGCATCGACATTCTGCGCGAGACGCTGCCGGTCCTGGTCGATCAGGCCAGCATTGATCCCAATCTCATCGCTGGTGTGGTGGGGAAAATCGGCGGCGTGGAATCTTTCCACCGGGTGCGCAGTCGCGGCGCAGGCGGCAGCGCCGCGGTTGACCTGCACGTCCGGGTGTCGCCGGATAAAACCGTCCAGGAAGCCGATGCCATCGCTCATGAGGTCAGGCGGCGTTTGCTTGCCCTGCCGGAAGTAAACGATGTCACCGTTCATGTGGAAGCCCAACGGAGCCGGAAAACCAACGCCAGCGACATCGTGGCTACAGTCAAACATGCTGCGGATGAGCTGAACCTGACTGTCCATGAATCCTGGGTGTATCGCAAGGACAATGACCTGTTCGTTGATATCCACGTGGGCGTGGATCCCGGATTGACCCTGGGGCAGGCTCACCAGCTTGTCGACCGCCTGGAGGCCGACCTTCACATGCGGCTGCCAGAGGTCAAAGAAGTGCGCACTCACATCGAGATGGCCCTGCGGGATGTGCAGGAGGATAAACCCGTGCACCAGGAATTCGAGCGCCTGGTTCGGCGCGAAGTGGAGCGGATTGTCGCCGGTATGCGGGCGCTGGATAACCCGCATAATATCGTCGTCCGCCGGGATCGCCTCACTGGTGAGCGCTATTTTGTCTCTCTCGAGTGTACGATTGCCCCAGAGACCCCGGTCGTGGATGCGCACCACCTCTCGACGGTATTGGAGCGCGAGCTCACCCGGTCTTTGGAAGGCGTCGCTGAGGTATTTGTCCACCTTGAGCCTCCCTTCGCCGATCAGGCCTCCGAGAAGAGGTTAAATAATAAGGCAAATCCACTGTCTGGTTACCCAACAGTTTCACTTGATAGGAGGCGGTCGAGCGCTGATGAACATGGATCGAGATAATTCGCTCTTAAGAAAAATCCTCGTTCTCTGCGTTGATCCGCGTCCCATTTTTTTAAAAACGTCAGGTTACTGGATCCGCTGTCTGATATAGGATCCAAAAGCCTGATTTGTGATGCAAGAGCAGGTGTGCAAACTCATTTTGTCATGCTGAGCGGAGCGAAGCATCTCGGCTTTAGTGGTTTGAGACCCATCGCTTCGCTTATATACTCAGAGTGACAATCCTGGATGATCTTTCTCTCCCACTTACGGCAGTTTGCATGCACACCCTGGTTTTAGCATCCTGGCTAACCCATGCCCGGTTGAATTAAACAAACAGATTTCTTTACTGGAGGGGAACATGTTTTTAAAAGAGCACGAAGTGCGCCGCGAAGACTTTCTGCACCACGCCCATTTTGACCCCCATCGCAAGGCCTATGAGCTGGCGGACGTGATCCTGGGAGGCCAGGATGGCCTGGTCAATGTCCTCGGCGTGATTTTGGGCGTGGCTGCGGCGACAAACGACCCGCGTATCGTTTTGGTTGCCGGCATGGCGGCTACTTTTGCTGAGTCGGTTTCCATGGGGGCGGTGGCTTACACTTCGACTGTTGCAGAGGTCGATTTTTACGAAAGCGAACGCGAGCGCGAGTACCGCCATATTCAAGATGTGCCTCACCTGGAACGCCAGGAAATTCGCCAGATTTACACCGAGAAAGGGTTTAAGGGCGAGTTGCTTGAGCGGATCGTAGATACGATCACCGCCAATGAGGATGTCTGGGTCGCGGTGATGATGGCGGAAGAGCACCGGCTTACCCCGGCCAACCGGCGCAGCGCCTTGCGCTCGGCGCTGATCGTTGGACTGGCCGCCATCATCGGCTCGCTGATCCCTTTAGCCCCCTTCATCTTACTGCCGGTCAAGTTGAGCATCTGGGTTTCGATTGCCGTTTCGGCGCTGGTGCTGTTCGTGGTGGGCGCTTATAAGGCGAAGGTTACCATAGGCCGTCCCGGAAAAAGCGGCCTGGAAATGGCGCTGATCGGCACGGTCAGCGCGCTGGTCGGTTACGGGGTCGGTCTCATCCTCCGCATCCCCAATCATTGATCCCGCTTCAGTTTGGGCAATATGAAGGAAGCTGGCCTGATGATTTTACAATAATACGGGCCAGCTTCCAGATATATGCTTTACCCCCTGCTGCCAACGATATAAACGCAGTACCTGAAATCTTGTTACAGTTATTTTGGAAATTTGTCCCCAATTTCTGGGCAGCCTCAGTGCTTATCTCCTGCCTACTCGGGGCAGTTTTCCTGTAAAATTACGCCAGACTCCTGGAGGTGAATCAATGAGCGCCAAGAAGCAAGTCCGGGTGGCGTTGGCAGAAAGCCAGGCAGCCGTGCGCCAGAACCTCAGCGACCTCTTGCTGGGCTGCGCCGAGCTGCGGCTGGTTGGCAATGCAGAAAACGCCGAGGAGGCCATCCAGCTCTGTGAGCTTGTCCAGCCGGATATGATCTTGATCGACGTGGATATCCCCGAGCGCGGCGGGATAGAGACCGCCCGCCTCATCCTGAGCCGTTGGCCGCTCATCAAGGTCATCCTGCTGGCCGACTCTGAGGACGACCACCTGGCTCAAAACGCCCGCGATGCGGGGGCTAGCGGCGTCATCTTGAAAGACGTCCGCCTCGAGCAGTTGCAGCAGGTCATCCTGGAAGCCTGTTCCGCAGCACGAGAAGCGCCCGAAGTTCCTGACGGTCAGGCCTCCCAATTTCGCTTGCCCACCAGCCAGGCGGACCTGTCCAGGGAGTTGGCCGATGCTGCCCGGGTGCAGGCCAGTTTCATGCCGGTCAACCCACCGGCCATCTCGGGCTGGGATATTTCCGCCCGGTTGCTGCCTGCCCACGAGACTTCCGGGGATTTCTACGACTTTATCCCCCTGCCGAACGGGAACCTGGGGATTGTGATCGCCGATGTGACCGATAAGGGGATGGGCGCGGCCCTGTTCATGGCGATGAGCAGCACCTTGATCCGCACCTATGCTAGCCTGTATCCCACTTTGCCGGCCTTCGTCATGGGGGTGGTCAATCAGCGTATCCTGGAGGGCAGCGGCGGCAGCATGCATGTCACCGTTTTTTACGGCGTGCTGGAACCCAACACAGGCCGCTTGAGCTATGTCAACGCCGGGCACAATCCCCCTTACCTGCTCAGCCCTCGCAAGGGCAAGCCAATTGACCGCTTGAAAGCCACGGGAACCCCGCTGGGTGTGACCGAGAACAATTATTTCCAGCAGAAAGTGGTTAAGCTGGCGCTGGCTGACACCCTGCTGCTTTATACCGATGGGATCGTCGAGGCTCGCAGCCAGGTGGGCGGTTATTTTGGCGAACAGCGCCTGTTGGCCTCGGCGCGCTCCGTCCCACCAGGAGCGGCTCGCGACATGGAGGAAGCTGTTTTTGCCGCGGTGAATAAATTCTTATCTGGCGCCCCGGTCGAGGATGACATGGCCCTGGTGGTCGTGACCCGCAGCGCCTGATTTGCTGCTGGTTGAGACCAGGGTGTTGCTCGTCTGGTTAGGTTCGTCCGAGCCGTGCTTCTCCTGGGCAGATAACCCCTCGGCCTCGGGTTTCTCCCAGGCGCTGTTCCACAGCAGGCGGTAAATCAGACAGTACGCCGCACCCGCCAGCCCGAAAAAACTCAGCAAACCCAGGATCGTCATCATCGCTCGCCTCGCTGAGGGATAGACGGCTTTTGCGTCTGGTTGGTTCCAGAAAACTTTAGACCTGAGGGGTCTATAGTTCACACCCGGGGGCGAAAGCTGCATGGGTGGTTTTATACCACGGTGATGACGACTTTTCCTTGAGCGTGGATTTCTTCAACATAGCGGAAAGCTTCAGCGGTCTCACTAAACGGATAACTCCGGTCGATGACAGGGACGATTACGCCGGCTTCCAGCAACTCCCCCAGGTGTACCAGGTCCTCTTGGTTCACTTTCGCAATCCCCATGCTGCTCAATTTTCCCCCCCCCTTTTCTGACAGCAAAGATCCCAGGAGCATGGCCTGGAAAAATTGGGGTAGGGTGCCTCCGGCGCAGACGTAAATTCCTTGGGGACTCAGCGCGCGCTTATAGGCTAAAAGCGAGTGATATCCGTTTACGGCAATAATCAGGTCGTAGCGCTGCCGGTTTCGGGTGAAATCTTCCTGTGTGTAATCAATCACGTGGTCTGCCCCAATGGAGCGCGCCATTTCCAGATTCCTCGGGCTGCACACGGCGGTCACTTCAGCCCCGGACGATTTGGCAAGCTGTACCGCAAACGTACCCACGCCTCCCGAGGCGCCCTGGATCAAAACCTTTTGCCCGGGCTGGATGCCTCCAGCGTAGCGGATACCCTGCAGAGCGGTGAGCGCCGCCACAGGCACTGCCGCTGCTTCCTCGAAGGATCTGTTGACCGGCTTTAACGCCAGAAAAGCTTCTCTGGCAAGGACATACTCGGCAAAGGCGCCATTAGCGCACCCGAATACTTCATCCCCTGGCCGAAATCGCGTTACGTTTTCGCCACCCGCTACGACCTTCCCCGCCACGTCACTTCCGAGGCGCGAGTTTTTGGGTTTTAGCAGCCCTCCAATCATCAGGCGAAGCAGGAACGGTTTGCCTCCCCTCACGCGGTAATCACCTGCGTTGATGGACGCGGCATGCACTTTGATCAGGACCTGATTTTCCTTCGGTGTGGGTTTTTCGACCTCTGCGATCTGGAGAATATCTGGTGGTCCATATTTAGTGTAGACAATCGCTTTCACGAGTTTCCTCCTCTATAGCTTTGATCTGGCCATTTTCCATTGAATGGATAATTTTACACGATCTGCAACAACCACAGATAAAAAATTCCCGGTTCTCGCCAGACGTGCATATAGCCTGGCTTCCAAAGATGCGGCACTCCACAATCCCTTGTTTACGAAACTATCCCATTGGTGTTATCATTCGACCTATGCCGACCGGAAAACTCTCCAATCATCAGCTCGCTGAAATATTCAACCTGATCGGGGATCTGCTCGAGATCAAGGGGGAGGTGATCTATAAGATCCTGGCCTACCGCAAGGCCGCCGACGCCCTGGTTAATTACGGGCGGGATGTCCACGAGGTCTGGCGAGAAGGCAAGCTGACCGATATCCCCGGCGTGGGCAAGGCGATCTCCGAGAAAATCGACGAGCTGCTCTCCACCGGTAGGCTGGAATTCCTGGAGAAGCTCAAAAAAGAGGTGCCCGAGAGCCTGGCCCAACTGCTCCAGGTGCCGGATCTGGGACCTAAAAAGATCGCCCTGTTTTGGCGGGAGCTGGGGATAACGGGCCTGGAAGGGTTGGAAGCCGCGGCCCGGTCTGGAAAACTGCGCTCTCTGCCGGGAATGGGGGAAAAATCCGAAGCCAGGATCCTGGCCGGAATCGAAGCCATGGGGCGCCGGACGAGCCGCATACCGCTGGGGCGCGCCTGGCCTTTTGCCCAGGAGCTGAGTGCATTTCTGCACAAAGCCCCCGGTGTGACGGCGGTCGATCTCTCCGGTAGCCTGAGGCGCATGCGCGCCACTGTTGGCGATCTGGATATCCTCGTTGCCGCGCAAGACTCGGCTCCGGTGATGGCTGCCTTCGTCGAGCGCCCGGATGTGGCCCGCGTGCTGGGCCAGGGCGAGACCAAGTCCAGCGTGGAATTCGACCATGGATTGCGCGCCCAGTTGTGGGTCCATCCCCCTGAGCGCTTCGGCACCGCCCTGCTGTACGCCACCGGCTCCAAGGAGCATAATGTGCGCCTGCGGGAGCTGGCCTTGAAACAGGACCTCTCCCTCTCTGAACATGCCCTGACCCGTAAAGATGGCTCGGAGATACTGTGCGCCAGCGAAGAGCAGGTCTATGCAGAGCTGGGCCTGCCCTGGATCCCTCCCGAGCTGCGCGAGGACCGCGGCGAAGTGCAGGCTGCTCAATCGGGCAAGCTGCCCGCTTTGGTCCAGCTAACGGACATTCAGGCCGATCTGCACGTCCACACCACCTGGAGCGACGGGAAACTCTCGGTGAAAGAAATGGCCGAGGCCGCCCTGAAGCGCGGATTGAAACTCCTGGCGATTACCGATCACTCCCAAAGCCTGGGCGTCGCCGGCGGTCTGAACCCCGAGGATTTGGCCGCTCAGCGAGTTGAAATCGATAGCGTCCAGGCTGAGCTCGGCAAGCGTCTCCGCCTGCTGCAGGGTACTGAGGTAGAAATTCGTGCGGATGGCTCGCTGGATTATCCAGATGAGGTGCTCGCCGGGCTGGATATCGTTTTCGCCTCCTTGCATACCGGGCTGCGCCAGCCACGAGATAAAGTGACCGAACGGCTGCTTAACGCCATCCGCAATCCCCACGTGGATGCGATCGGTCACCCCACCGGGCGGCTGATCCCGGATCGTGAACCGGCTGACCTGGATATGGATGCCGTTTTCGCGGCTGCCGCGGAGCACGGCGTTGCCCTGGAGATCAACGCCCACCCCTCCCGCCTGGACCTGGACGACATTTACTCCCGGCGGGCAGTTGAGCTGGGCATACCCTTGAGCATCAACACAGATGCGCACGCCGAAAGCGACCTGGACCTGCTCCATTTTGGGGTGGCAACCGCCCGCCGGGGCTGGGTGCAGTCTGGGCAGGTCATCAACACCTGGGATCGCCAGCGGCTGCTGAGCTGGCTGAAACAGCGCGGCGTTGCCTGATTCAGCCGACGCAGGTCGGCTTCGTGTCTTTGGTTGCTGCGATTTCAATCGCCAGGACTCGAAATTTCTGAAGGAAATGTACGCTTCCGCGGCGGCAATTTCCTTGACACGCACATCAACTGCGTGGTAGACTTCATTTCGTGCCTGGTCATTAAAACCTCGTTGCCGAATAAGCCGGTGGTTTAACCCCCATGGGCACACATCCTGATGAAAAGGAGGCGCGCTCAAATGCATAACGAAGTCTACCGAAGTGTTGACACACACATCGCCTGGGTGCGCCTGCCGTTTGCCCTGTAATCCCGCCTGTTAAATCAAGCTAAAACGACCGCAGGTGCGCCCTCGCCCTGCGGTTTTGTTTTGTCGCAGGCCCGGGTGGGTAATGGTGGTTTAACCACCCTCCACCCGCTGGCTGGCAACCGGTGGAGACATGCCGTGGGACCTCTCACGGCTGGCTGTTTTATTAGGAGGTAACCTATGGGAGCATGCGGATTTTTAACGGAGAACGTGCCTTATTCGGTAACAAAGAAAACAGCAGATCAATATACACTGAAGGTAAAAAATGCCTAAACTAAACCTCAAACTGTTCGTTGATGATGAGTACGAATTCGAGGAGACTCGGCTGCAAAAACGAAAACCAGGCGCAAAGCCAGTCCGCAAGCCGGGGCAGGCTCCTGCAGAGGTCGCCTCGGAGCTGGCTGAACAGAAAGACGTGGTTGAAACCTACGAGTTCTCTTACCGCGCCTCGCGCCACGAGCGCGCCTGGATCGTAGACTCGTTGAGCGGCTTTTACGAGCAGCAATGGTTCAGCGATGTCCTGCGCCTGGTGAAAGGTGGCAAAGAAGCCACTGTTTACCAGTGCCTGGGCAGTGCGCCGACCGGTGTCCGCTATCTGGCGGCGAAGATATACCGCCCGCGCCAGTTCCGCCACCTGCGGAAAGACCATCTCTACCGGGAGGGGCGGGCGAATCTCGATGCGGATGGCAACCCAATCACGGAGGACGGCATGCTGAATGCCATCCGGAAGCGCAGCTCCTATGGGCTTCAACTGGCGCACACCTCCTGGCTGGCGCACGAGTATAAGGCTTTGCAGGCTCTGTACGCCGCCGGGTGTGATGTGCCAGCTCCCTACGCCGCGGCGGATAACTGCATCTTGATGGAGTATGTGGGTGGAGATAACCTGGCAGCTCCGGCGTTGAATGAGATCGAGTTGGAGCGTGACGAGGCGCAGTCCCTGTTCGCTCGCGTGCTGAAAAACATCGAGCTCATGCTTGCCAACGACCTGGTTCACGCTGACCTCTCAGCCTACAATATCCTGTACTGGCAGGGGGAAATCAAGTTGATAGACTTCCCTCAGGTGATCCACCCAAACCATAACAGCAATGCGTACCAGATCTTTGCCCGCGATGTCAGCCGGGTGTGCGAATATTTTGCTCGCCAGGGCGTAGCCTCAAAACCGCGCAAAATCGCCGCCGAGATGTGGACGGCGTTCAATCACAGGCTTCGTCCCGATGTCCACCCGGCCTTGCTGGATGACCAGGACGAGCGGGACCGGGCTTACTGGGATAAGCTGATCAATGAACGCGGTTAAGGGGCTCTCTGGGAGTTTCCGTGGGGTGTTCCACCACGGCGATTCCCAAAGAACCGGTTAAGGATTTAGCACATTTTTAGTGTTATCATTCGAGAATACCGGGAAAGTGTCGATCTGAAGCGTTGTGACATATGCGATGAAAAGAACCCGTTGGCTTACTATGATCCTGTTTCTAGTCGCCGCGCTGCTGTGGAGGGACCTGCTCTCGCTGGGGATTACCCCCGCCGCGGCCAGGCTGGATAGCGCCAGCGAATTGGTCCGGGCTGTCAACCAGTTGCGCCGGGACAACGGCTTACCGGCTTACCAGGTCAATAACATCTTGATGGCGGTTGCCCAGGCCCACAGCGATTACCAGGCTTCCATCGGCAACGTTACGCATACCGGTCCTGGGGGAAGCCGGCCGCGCGATCGTGCGTTGGCAGCCGGCTACGGCGGGGGCGGCGCAATCTTTATCTCCGAAAACATCATCGGAGGCCGTGGTTTATCTGCCCAGGGAGCAGTTCAATCGTGGCAGGGGGATGCACCCCACTCGAATACCATGCTGTCTCCGAACTATCAGGATGTGGGCGCTGGGGCGGCAACCTCGGGTGGGGTGACCTATTACACCCTGGATGCCGCCTATATCGCTGGCGCCCCAGCCCCACCGGCGAATAACACCTCTGTACCGGGGACAGCCGCCGTCGTGACCCCCGGTCCGACCGCGGTCGTTATCATCCCGGTGCAGGCAGCCACCCCCAACCCGGATGGCTCGATCACCCACGTGGTGCAGCAAGGGCAGGCGCCATGGAATATCGCCGCGGCTTATAAAATCAGCCTGGACGAGCTTTACGCCCTGAACGGCATTTTACCAGGCTCCTTCATTTACCCGGGGGACAAGCTGATCATCAGACTGGCGAGCGCAACTGCTACCCCTACAGAGGAGGCTGCTTCTCTCACCCCGAGCGCCTCGCCCTCGAAGACGCCCTCTCCCCGGCCGCGGACGCCTACTCCGGCGGCTTTGGCTGCGGCAGCTACAGCCGTGCCCCAGCTAGAGCAAGGCCAGGAGGCGAGAGAGTTGCAGCAACCATCCGCTCTGGTGAGCCCAAATGGCGGCTCTGATCAACTTCTGATGGCTATAGCGGCCTTGATGACGTTGGGGATAGGCCTGTTGTTTTTAGGCAGCATTTTGAACCGCCGGGTGTGATGCCTGCTTATGCAGGCCTGCCGTTTGGTGAGTGGCGTCGACCTGTTGCGCCCTGGAATTAAAACGACCGCCGGACGTGGGGGGGGCACGCCCGGCAATCTAAGGAGGTCCACCGGATGCTGTCAACACGGGGGGGGCGTGCTGCGAGCATCTCCGGAGGCAGACACCTGATATACCAGTAAAAGGGAGGGCAGGTGTCAATGGTTAAAATATACCCGATTACCTGAAAGATTGCATTAAAACTAGATTAGAGTTATCCGAATTGTCCTATTCATCCCCCTCGCTTTCTCCAGAACCGAATACCGTCAGCCAATCCTCGACCTCCTCTGGTTGCAGCGCGGTCTCCGCTCGTTGCTCATCTTCTGTCGCGGAGACCTGCAAGGCTGCCTGCAGCATGCGCGCGAATGCCTCCGCGGAGATCGATTTCGCTCCCCAGGCCCTCGCTGCTGCTTTCACCTGCCTGTCTGAGCTGACGACGGTAAAATTGCGCGCCGAGCGCCCCAATTGCTCGAGCCGCTGGTAGATGGCCTGGTCGGCAGTTTGTCCCTGGCGGACGAATCGGGCTTTCACCCTCCCGAAAACCCGGGCGCGGTGCTGGCCGGGTGGGGCGTTATCGAAGAAAACCTCCACGCTTTTCCGGCGACGACGGCAAAATTCTTGCAACAGCTCGACAAGCTGCATTTCATCGTCGGCGGATTCCAGGCTCAACCCCCGAATTTTGGGGATTAGGTTGTGCCCATCGATCAGGTAAGCCATGCTAAACATTGTATTGATAAACCAAGTCCGCGTCAATGTCGGTTTCCTGGATTGTCCCTTTTCCAGGATTATGCTATGATTTGCCGGGGAGCGCGCTGCAATGAGGCAAACGAAACGCCTGCTTTATTACCTGATAATCAATATCCTGGTATCTGCATGCACAACGATTGTTGTGCTCTTTGTTTGGGATAGAACCCAGGCGCCCGTGTCGCTGTTTTCCAGGCGTACGCCCCTATCGAACAGCATCAACACTCCGCCAGCTATCCCTGACGGTGCTCAATCCCAGGCGACGGCACAGCCGGTTGCACCTGTCAGCACGCCAATCGTCACTCAGGAGCTGAATCTTGAACAATACGAAGTCCAATTTGGCGATACACTCGGCCTGATCGCCCAAAAGTTCGATGTCGACATCCAGGAGTTGATGGATGTGAATCAGATCTCCGATCCGAATTCTATCTCGGTCGGGATGGTCTTGTTCATCCCGGTGACGCCTGAGACGCCGCCGACTTCCGTCCCCTCGCCCACCAGCGCCAACAGCCCGGCTGCGTCCACCTCGCCCGCTGGACCGGGAAGAGAGGCCGGGGTGGTCATCAATGGGGTCATCGGGGCGGGCAATCTTGAATCCGAGCGCGTCTTCATTACCCGGACGGGCGATGGAGAGCTTTCCCTGGCTGGGTGGCAGCTTCAGGATGAAGACGGCAATACGTTTGTTTTTCCCCAGCTCATCCTCTTTAAAGATGGTGGCATCAATATCTGGACCACCTCGGGTTCGCCAAACGTGATCGATTTATATTGGGGGTTGACTGCCCCGATTTGGAAACCGGGCGAGCGCGTGGTCCTGCGCGATGCGCAGGGGAGAATTAAGGCTGAGTTCACAGTACCTTGATGCTTTACTGGCGTTTGGTGAATTTCAGGAGCACCTGATCCATGCCTGATATTGAAGAGCATATCCGCAAGGCGATTGAAGAAGGCAAGTTCGAAAATCTGCCGGGGATGGGCAAACCGTTACAGTTAGATGAGAATCCCTTCGAGGACCCCGGTTGGCGGCTGGCGCATCGCGTGCTGAAGAACGCTGGCTTTACCTTGCCGTGGCTGGAAACGCGCCGCGAGATTGAGGCCGCCCTGGCGGCAGCCCGGAATGACCTGAAACGCGCCTGGCACTGGCAGGTTGAGGCTCGCCAGCGGGGCGTCGCCCCGGCCGAAGTCAGCCAGCAATGGCAGCAGTACGTGGATATCTTCAAGCGGCAGATTGGGGAAATCAACCAGCGCATCACTGCCTTCAATCTGGAAGCCCCCTCCGACCGCTTCCAGCTGGCCATTCTCAGTGTAGAACGCGAGCTGCAGTTGACCGCCTCTGATCAATCTGATACACTAGCGGGTACATAATTTCTTCGGGTTTTCCCCGACCAACAGAAAGCTTCATGACACAGGCCCTCTATCGAAAGTGGCGCCCTCAGCGCTGGGAACAGGTCGTTGGCCAACAGCACGTTGTGCAAACCTTGCGCAACGCCATAGTAGCTGAACGGGTCGCCCATGCGTATTTGTTTGCCGGACCGCGCGGCACCGGTAAAACCACTGTGGCGCGCCTGCTTGCCAAGGCAGTGAACTGCCTGGACCCGGCTCTTGGCAGCCGCCCGTGTGAAATATGCGAGCATTGCCTGGCTGTGAATCAAGGCCGCTTTCTTGACATGATCGAAATCGACGCCGCCTCGAATACCAGCGTTGACGATGTCCGCAATTTGCGCGAAAAGATCAACTTCTCTCCTAACCAGGGCCGCTACAAAGTGTACATCGTGGACGAGGTACACATGCTATCGACCGCGGCTTTCAACGCATTGCTCAAAACGCTGGAAGAGCCGCCCCGCCATGCCATCTTTGTCCTGGCGACGACCGAGATCCACAAGATACCGGCGACTGTGCTGTCACGCTGCCAGCGCCACGAATTTCGCCGCATCCCCGTCGCGGACATTGTGGACACCTTGAAAGAGGTGGCGGCAGCCGAGGATATTAAAGTTCACCCGGATGCGTTGCTGCTGATCGCCCGGCAGGCGACGGGCTCGATGCGGGATGCGATCTCCCTCTTAGACCAGCTCGCCTCTGCCGGGCAGGAGATCACCCTCGCCCTGGCTCAAGTTGTCCTGGGTACTGCCACCAGCCAGGCGGTGATCGATATCGTCCAGGCGATCCTGGACGGGGATTCGGCATCCGGGCTGGAGGTTATCCGGCGCACCTTGGACGGGGGTGCTGATCCGCGCCAGTTTTCGCGCCAGGTGGTTGACTATCTGCGTCTTCTTCTCATGGCTCGGATGGGCGGCCCCAAGCAGGTGGATGGGATCGCGGATGTGCTGGCTCAAGTTGCCCGCCATGCCCAACTTTTTGATGTGGCTGAGATTCTCTTTTTGATCCAGGTGTTCAACCAGGCCGCCTTCGACGTGCGCAATGCCTGGCAGCCCTCCCTCCCTTTGGAAGTCGCCTGCATTGAGGCTTTGCGACATCGGCGCTCCGCTCAGGGGTCCGGGGAGGAAAAAAAAGCCCCGGCGGCGCAAAAAAACTCCCCCCTGTACCAGACCGCCCCGCCTGCGCCATCACAGACGGCAGAGATTATTGAAGATGCCGCGAGCGAAAAGATGGCTGAGCCGGCCGAGGTGGAGAGCGGCTTGACCCTCCAGATGGTGAGCGAAAATTGGCGCAAGATCCTGGCTCATTTACGCCAGCACAACCCCACGGCTGAGGCGCTGATGAGATCTGGGCGGGTGCTGGGTGTGAAGGACGGCACCCTGTATATGGGGTTCTCGGAAGTTCTCAAGTCTAAAATGGAAAAAGGCGAAAATCTGGAGCTGGTGGGCCGGGTATTGAAAGAAGTTTTCGATAGGGAAATCCCCATTCGCTGTATCGTTTCAACCGGCAAGGCTGCAAAGCTGCCTCCGGACCTGGATAGCGAAGGCATGGTGGCCGCCGCCCTGCGCGATTTGGGCGGTGAAATTGTCGACATTCAATGAGTACCTGAATTGCGGAGGAATTATGGCAAAAGGCTTCAAAGGCAAGGGAGCAAAAGGCCCCGGCGGGATGGGTATGATGCAGCAGTTTCAAAAATTGCAAGAGCAGTTGGAAGCTACCCAGGCTGCCCTGGCAGAAGAGACCGTGACCGCCACCGCAGGCGGTGGGGCGGTTTCCGTCACGCTAACCGGCGATCAGCGCTGCCGGGAAATCAAGATCGCTCCCGAATTGATCCAGGATGGTGACGTGGAGATGCTGCAAGACCTGGTGCTGACCGCCTTTAACAGCGCCTTGGAGAAGTCGCGCAACTTGGCAGCCGAGCGTTTGGGGCCCCTGGCTGGGGGTTTGCCATTCTAACCCGCGACTGCCTGGGGTGACCCGCTGATTGAGTTGCGCCTGAAATG
>Ga0209751_10003958_pt1 | contig 14249 bp, 11 predicted proteins | sample RifCSP13_1_FD_184019 | JGI IMG/M metagenome (GOLD analysis project Ga0209751, IMG submission 184019) | Soil microbial communities from Rifle, Colorado - Rifle CSP2_sed 13_1 (SPAdes) (version 2) | ecosystem: Environmental > Terrestrial > Deep subsurface > Rock core/Sediment | place: Rifle... | reverse complement strand
ACTGCGCCGGAGGGTGTAGGTGGCCAGCACGGTGTTCTTCCGGTAGGGCATCCACACGCGCTTCTCGATCAGCGCCTCCGCGAGGGCGTAAGTCCATGTCGGGATCAACCCGTCCAGTTGAAAGGTTTCGATCTGGCGATAACCGTGCGCGTCAATTGTCCCATCGGCGTACTCGTTGGACGAGAGCGCGAACGTCCATCCGCCGATCGTCGCTTTCTCGTTGAGCTTGCCGACGAGGACGGTGCGCCCGAGCGGCGGCTGGAGCGCGGGGACGAAGAAGCCATGGTAGCGCCGGGTGTTCGCGCCGCTCACCGTGCCGCTGGCCCAGCCTCCCAAGCCGTTGGTGACCAGCCATTCACGCCGGGAGGCGAGGTCGAAATTGCCCGTAATTTCGCGGCCGAAGTGGACCATGGCGCAAGCCGGCGATCAGTGATCAGTGAACAGTGATCAGTGCCTCCACCGATTACCGGTCATTGCTTACTGTCACTTCACCACCACCGCCCGCGCCGGCGCGCCGTCGCAGCCGATGAGCTTCAGCGGGAGGCAAACAAAGTCGTAGGTTCCCGGCCTCACGGCGGAAAGGTTGAGACCCTCGACGATCACCACCCCCGCCTTGAGCAAAATCTCGTGCGTGGGGCGGCTCTCCTTCCACGGGGCCACCGAGAGGTAGTCCACGCCCACAAGCTGGAGTTTGCGCTTGACCAGCCATTCGGCGGCGTCCGGCCCGACGCCGACAAAATCGCTGTGGAAATCGGCGTCGCCGCGCGCCCAGTAGGCGGAATTGCGAGTCTTGATGAGCAGCCGCTTTGTGCGCGGAGGAATCTTCGCGGCGGCGAGGTCGGGCGCGGTCACCCGGTTGACTTTGGGCAGGTGCAGGACGTAAGCGGGTCCGACCAGTGTCTCCAATCTGAGCGTATCCACGCCCGCCGCGCCCTGGATGAAGTGCACCGGCGCGTCCACATGCGTCCCGGTGTGCACGCCCATCGCCAGGCGCGAAACGTTAGAATTGGCCCCCGCTTCGATTTTGTTCATACGTTCTAATTCCACGCCAGGGTTATTGGGCCAGACGGGGATGGCAGGTGAGACCCCAATAGTTAAGTCAACGATCTTCATAAAAGACCTCCGGCGCGTAAAGGGCGCGAATTGGGAGATTATAGACCTAGCTCAGGCGCATTCCAAACGAGGGCGCTCAGGCGCAAGCTATACTACTGCCCACAGGCATCTGCGAGGGCGAGGCATTCGCGCCCCAGCGGGCCAGTTTGGCGGTGGGCTGAAGCGCGAATGCTTCGCCTCAATAGAAGAGCCATCGTGTCTTCTAACATTCGAGGCAAATAGGTTTGCAGACCTGACGATAACTATTCCGCTGACGAGTCACTGTGAGCGCTCCCAGAGCGTTGACCAAACGTATGCAAAAATGTATTGACTCGCGGCTGAGAAGAGGCTTATACTATAAAAAGGTTAGAGCGAAGCACCTTCAACAAACCAAGCAACTGAGGGGTTACTTGGCTCCAGCACGGAGACAGCGCGAGGCGCGGCGGTTTCCCCCAGCCAATCAGTGCGGAGAAGACGCGAGGAAAAGAAATGCAGCCACACTCCGTCTTTCCCCACTGAGTGAGTCCTCGTCTGGACAAAAGCGCTGGTCTTTCCGCCCGGCGGCAAGAACTGACAGTTGGAGCGTCAGACACTACTCTAAGGGCGAGCCGGTAACCAGACCCAGGCCAAGACCCAGAAGACCGGGTCAGCCGTGCCCAAGGAGGTTGGTACACCTCCGCCGATGAGGTTGCGCATCATTTATAAGAGGTTGTTGACAGAGGCTTCGCTTAGGGGCCGGATAAAGTACACATATCCGGCCCCGCTTTCTTTAAGCGGAGTCATTCCTTCCGCTGCGCGATGAGCTTCGCCACGCGCTGGATCAGGTCGGCGGGGGAAAACGGCTTGACGAGATATTCGGCCGCGCCTGCCTCCAGGCCCTCCTGCATCTCCTTGTCCATGCCGCGCACGGTCAGGAAGACCACCGGGATATGCTTGAGCGCCGGATCAGCTTTGATTAGCCGGCAGGCCTCGTACCCGTTCATCTTCGGCATCTTCACATCCAGGAGGATCAGATCCGGCGCTTCCTCCCGCGCCAGGTCGTAGGCCGCCTGCCCGTCGCCCGCCGTCACCACGTCGTAGCCCGCGTGGTGCAAGGTGAGGATGATCAGGTTCTGGATGTCCGGTTCGTCCTCAGCGATCAGAATTTTCGCCATCGTCGCCTCCCGCTTATCGAACGACGATCTCGCCTCTTCCGGCAGAGACCGCGCCGATGACCCAGGCCCCTTCCCCGGCGGCCCGCAGTTTCTCGACCAGGCTCTCCATCCGGTCGCCAGCCACAGCGATCAATAGCCCGCCCGAGGTCTGCGGGTCGTGCAGCAAGCGCTGCTCCCAATCCGCGAGCGCACGCGCCTGCGTCACCCAGCGGCCAAAATAATCCTCGTTCCGCCGCGAGCCGTCAGGGAAGACCCAGGCCTCGCCATATTTCCGCGCGCCGGGCAGCCAGGGGAGCGTTTCATAATCTATCTCAAAACGCGCCCCGGAAAGGTGCGCCATTTCATGGCCGTGGCCGAGCAAGCCGAAGCCGGTGATGTCCGTCACGGCGTGCGGGTCAAACTCGCGGGCGATCTCGGAGGCGGCGCGGTTGAGCCGGGACATGGCCGCCACCGCCGCGTCGAGATGAGCCTGCTCTGCCTCGCCGCGCTTGTGGGCGGTCGTAATCACGCCAGTGCCGAGCGCCTTGGTCAGCACCAACCGGTCGCCGGGCTGCGCGCCGCCCTTCTTAAAAATGCGGTCCGGGTGGACCATCCCCGTCACCGCGAGGCCGTACTTCGGCTCCCGGTCGGTGATCGTGTGCCCTCCGGCGATCACCGCGCCCGCTTCGCGCACTTTTTCCGCGCCGCCCCGCAGAATCTCGGAGAGCACGTCGAGGGGCAGATTATCCGGGAACGCCGCCAGGTTGATGGCGAACAGCGGGCGGCCGCCCATCGCATAGACATCCGAGAGCGCGTTCGCCGCCGCCACCGCGCCGAACGTGTAAGGGTCGTCCACCACGGGCGCGAAGAAGTCCGCCGTCTCGATGACCGCCTGCTCGGCGTTGAGGCGGTAAACGGCCGCATCGTCCGGCGCCCCCAACCCGACGAGCAAGTCTGGATAGTCTTTGGCCTGAAACATATCGGCCAGCGGGCGCATAACTTGCGCCAGGGCCTCGGGGCCCATCTTGCCCGCTCAACCCGCGCACGAGGCGAGGCTGGTCAGGCGAATCTGACGGCTGGGGGTCATCGTCGAATTCTCTGTGCACAGATCGGTTGATTTCACGGACAGGTCGAATCGTTGCGCCATCCGTGCGTGAAGCGCCATGCCCTGCATGTCCTCCAAAAGTCAGCAACAAGTATAAGCCAGCCCGCACAAAGCGCAATAGCCTCGCCCCCCTGCCCGCTTCGCGTCTCCTGACCGCCTCCCCTTCGACCTTGCTCAGGGCAGGCTTCGACTTCGCCCAGGAGGCGTGGTCAGGCGAGGAGGGGGCGGGCCTTTCCGCAGTATAATCCAGTCCATGAATAATCGCTTTGCAAAACTCGAAGCGCGCATGGAGGCCCTGGTCGAGGGGACCTTCGCGCGCCTGTTTGCCGGGCGGGTGCACCCGCGCGATGTCGTCGTGCAGCTCACGCGCGCGCTCGAAGACAGCGCCCTGCGCGGCGCCCCGGCCCTCCGCTACGCAGTGCGGCTCAACCCGGCGGATGCGCAGGCGCTGCTTGGCGAGCAGCCCCGACTGGCGGAGGCGCTGGCCGGCGAACTCGTGACGATCGCGCGCGCCGCCAGCATCACCCTGCCCGCCATCCCCGAAGTGTTCATCCTCCCTGACGCCGCGCTCAAATTGCGCCACGTGGCGATCACCGCCGACGCCGAGGGCGCCGCCGACCCGGGCTTCACCCAGGGCATGACGCCCCCTACCCCAGGCGAACCGGTCGCCCCGCCGGCCGCGTTCCTCATCCTCGAAGGCGAGCGCACCGTCCCGCTCACCCAGCCGGTCGTGAGCATCGGGCGGCGGCTTGACAACCACATCATCCTCGACGACTCGCGCATCTCGCGCGCGCACGCGCAGCTCCGCCTGCGCTTCGGGCGCTACGTGATTTACGATCTCGGCTCGACCGGCGGCACGTTCGTCAACGACCAGCGCGTGCAGGAATGCGTGCTGCGGCCGGGCGACGTGATCTCGCTCGCGGGCGTGTCGGTGATCTACGGCGAAGAGGAAACCGAACTGCAAACGCCGAACCCCAAATCCCAAGCCCCAACCCTCTCGACGCCTGATGTCCTTGTGTCCCCCTCCGAGTGGACTTAGGCTTTCCGATTTGGCCCCTCCCCGACCGATGAGTCCTATCGTCGTCCTGTTCCTCCTCCGTCTGCTGCTCGTCTTGCTCCTGTACGGGTTCCTGGCCGCGCTGTTCTGGATGCTGTGGCAGGACGTGCGCGCCGCCGCGCAGGTGACCGCCGCCCGCGCACGCCGCCTGGGCCAGCTGGTCGTCGTCGAATCCAGATGCCCCCAACTTGCGCCCGGCGCAGCTTTCCCGCTCATGCCCGTGACCTCGCTGGGCCGCGCGCCGACCAATACCGCCACCATCCCCGACGAGGCCGCCTCGCTGGAGCACGCGCTGCTCCACCTGCGCGATGGACAATGGTGGCTGGAAGACCTGAACTCCCGCAACGGCACACGGCTGAACAACGACCTGATCGCCCAACCCGCATCTGTCGTGCCGGGCGACGTGATCGGCGTGGGGAGGGTGAAACTGAAAATGGAATTGGAATGAATTGCTGATTGGAAATTGACACATTCACTCAACAATCAGCAATCAAAAATCTATCGCAAGGAGAGCATTTATGTCCAACACCCCCACCCTCGCCGTCATCGGCGGCTCCGGCCTGTACAACATGAGCGGGTTGAGCGAGATTGAAGAACACGGCCTCGCCACGCCCTTCGGCAAGCCGAGCGACCCCATTGTCGTGGGGGCGTTGGGCGAGCGGCGCGTGGCGTTTTTGGCGCGGCACGGCAAGGGCCACCGCATCACGCCCTCGGAGGTCAACTACCGCGCGAACATTTACGCACTGAAAATGCTCGGCGTCGAGCGCATCGTCTCGGTGAGCGCGTGCGGCAGCCTGCGCGAGGATTACGCGCCCGGCCACATCGTCATCCCCGACCAGATCTACGACAACACCAAAGGCCGCGAGCGCACGTTCTTCGGGAACGGCCTGGTCGTGCACGTCGGCACGGCCGACCCGTTCTGCCCGACTCTCTCCGAGCAGCTCTTCGAGGCGGTGCAGGCGACCGGGGCGACCGTCCACCGCGGAGGCGCGTTCGTCACCATCGAGGGGCCGCGCTTCTCGACGAAAGCCGAGAGCAACACCTACCGCAAGTGGGGCATGAGCCTGGTCGGGATGACGGCCTCGCCCGAAGCCTTCCTCGCCCGCGAGGCCGAGATGTGCTACGCCTGCATGGCGCACGTCACCGACTACGATGTGTGGCACGTCTCCGAAGCCCCTGTCACGGTCGAGATGGTGATCCGTATCCTTGCGCAGAACACGGCGGTGGCCCAGCAGGCGATTGCGAACCTCGTTCCGGTTCCGGCCAAGCGCGACGCCTGCGGCTGCGGCTCGGCGCTCGCCGACGCCCTTATCACCGCGCGCGACCGCATCCCGGCGGAGACGCGCGAGCGAGTCAAATTGCTGGTTGACCAATATCTGAAGTAAATGGTCACCTATTTACCGGGCCGCCGCCGCGAGTTGGTCTTGCTCGCTCTGGCCTCCGGCTTCGTGCTGACGGCGGCAGCCGCTCTCGCCCTCATCCCCTCCGCCCGCGCTAACACGTGGCGCCTGAGTTTTAGGGTTTGGGATTTGGGGTTTGGGATTTTCGGCTTTGCCTTTGCCTGGGTGATTTGCGCCGCTGCCGCCGCCTGGGCCGTGCGCCGCGCCCTGCCAGACCACGATCCCTACCTGCTGCCCCTCGTTTACCTGATCACCGGCTGGGGGATGGCGGTCATCTGGCGTCTCGCCCCCGTTTTCGGCCTGCGCCAGACGATCTGGCTCGTCGTCTCCACGGCGGCGATGATCGGCGTGACGTGGCTGCCTGGCGACCTGCGGTGGCTGCGCCGTTATCGCTACACCTGGCTCCTCGGCGGCCTGGCGCTCACCGCGCTGACCTTCGTCTTCGGCGTGAATCCATCCGGTTTCGGCGAGCGCCTGTGGCTGGGCTGCTGCGGCGTCTACCTGCAGCCGGCCGAGGTCCTCAAACTCCTGCTGGTCGCCTTCCTCGCCGCCTACCTCGCCGATAAACGCGAGCAACTCTTCCAACACGGGGGCGCTATGCGGTCTCCATTCTCTGATTCCCACTCTCCGACTTCTGACTTCCACCTTCCACTTTCCAACCTCCGCACCACTCTCGCCTATTTCCTCCCCCTCCTCCTCATGTGGGGTTTCTCCATTGTCATCCTCATCTCCCAGCGCGACCTCGGCATGAGCACGCTCTTCTTCGCCGTCTTCCTGATCATGCTCTATCTGGCTTCGGGCCGGACGGCTTACCTGCTCGCCGGAGCGGCCTTGCTTATCCTCGGCGCGGTCCTCGGTTATTACCTGTTCGACGTCGTGCGCGTGCGCGTGGAGGCATGGTGGAATCCGTGGGCTGATCCATCCGGGCGGTCGTACCAAATCGTGCAGTCGCTCATCGCCGTCGCCGCAGGGGGGCTGCTGGGCCGCGGGCCGGGCCTCGGCGCGCCGACGCTGATCCCGGTCGCCCACTCGGATTTTATCTTCGCCGCGCTCGCCGAGGAGTGGGGCCTGCTGGGCCTGTTCGCGGTCGTGGGGCTGCTGGGCGTTGTCGTCTTCCGGGGGTTCCGCATCGCGCTGCAGGCCAGGGGGACGTTCGAGCAACTCCTGGCCGGCGGCCTCATCGCGCTCGTCGGCCTGCAGGCGCTGATGATCATGGGCGGCGTGGTCAAGCTCGTCCCCCTCACCGGCCTCACCCTGCCATTCATGAGTTACGGAGGGTCGTCGCTTCTGACGCACTTCATTATGGTGGGCTTATTGCTTAGATTGTCGAGCAGGGCATGACTCCTCAACTCCACCGCCTCGCCCTCGCCTTCGCCGCCACGTTTTTCCTGGTCGCACTCACCGGCGGCTACTGGGGATTCGTCCGGCGCGAGGCCCTGACCGCGCGGGCTGACAACCCCCGGCGCATCCTGATCGAGCGGCGCATCCGGCGCGGGACGATTTACGACCGGAATGGCGCGGCGCTGGCGGAGTCCAGCGGCCCGCCGGGTGAGTTCGAGCGCCATTACCCGTACCCGGCCCTGGCGCCAGTGCTCGGCTACGTCTCCGCGTTTTACGGTCTGGCCGGGGTCGAGGCGGTTGCCGATTCCGTGTTGCACGGCGACGCGGGGCATGATGCCCTCGACCTGTGGCAGGCTGACCTGCTGGGCGTTTCCCTGCCCGGACGCGACGTGCGCCTTTCGATTGACATCCGTCTTCAAACGACTGCCGATTCCCTTTTAGGCGACCAGGCCGGGGCGGTGGTACTGCTGGATGCGATCACGGGCGAGATCCTCGCGCTCGCCTCGCACCCCACCTATGACGCCAACCACCTCGAAGCCGAGTGGCCATCCCTCGTAGACGATCCCCGCGCCCCGCTGTTGAACCGCGCGACGTTCGGGCTCTACCAGCCGGGCGGCGCATTGCAGCCCGTCATCCTCGCCGCCGCGCTCCGGGCCGGGCTGGCCGAGGTGAACGCGCCCTTTCTATCGGCGACGGCGCAGGTAGGTGCGGGCGACCTGACGCTTAGATGCCTCTCCGACCCCGGCTCGCAAGAAATCACCCTCGCCGAGGCTTTTCAACGCGGCTGCCCGTGGCCCTTCGCGGATTTGGGCGGCCAACTCGGGGGCCGCGCCCTCGACCAGCTCTTCAGAGACTTTCGCTTTTATGAAGCGCCTGCCATCGTCATCCCCACAACCGCCTCGCCCCATTCCAATTTGACCTCCGAAGCGCCGATTGCCGCCATTGGTCAGGGCGCGCTCAACATCACGCCCTTACATCTAGCCCTCGCAGTTTCGGCGATTGCGCGGCAGGGCGCGCTCCCCGCGCCACATCTCCTCACCGCCGAGCAAAGCCCTGATGGGTCGTGGCGCTCCCTCCCCTCGCTCTCCCACCCGATTGCCGCCCTCGCGCAGGAACACGCCGACCAGGTCAAGGCCCTTATGCCCAATGGTCATCAGGCCATCGCCCTCGCCGGGGCCGAGGGCAAAATGCTGGCGTGGTTCAGCGGCTTTGCGCCGTTCACCGATTCGCGCTACGCGGTGGCGGTGCTGCTGGAGGAGGGGGATGTGGAGGAGGCGGCGAGGGTTGGGCGGACTCTGTTGGAGAGTGCAGTGAGTCAGAGACCCTGAAGGTCTTGGAGACCTTCAGGGTCTTCATCTCACCGCTGAATCAGCGGCAAAAACAGTCGCTGGGTCTGCCCCAAGACCGCCCAGAACGAGAAGTGGTTGGGCGTGGCGGTGATGGTGTTGGCCGCGCCGTCTAGGACGCTAGTGGGTTCCTGCACCCACTGCGCGCCATCCCAGTAGTACAGGGCCAGCGTGCTTTCAATCGCCGGGCCTTTCTCAGCGTCCGTGTATTGAATGGTGAGCGTGTATGGCTGGGTGGGCTGAGCGGGCTGGCCGGTGCTGCTATACACCGCCGTCACCTGGAAGTTGTGACTGATGTCAATCAAATTGACGGTTGTGGGAATATCCTCGGAGGAAAGGTAGGTGTGCGTGATGACGACCGCTTCGGTGAAGACGCCTGCGGAGAAAGAATAGATGGTGTCATCCACAGAGGAGATCAATTCACCGCCACTGGGTGAAACGGAAGCCGAGACTGGCGGATAAAACCCGATCACGTCCACCGGCGTGCTACTGGGAGTGGTCGTACCATCCCCGAGTTGACCAAAACTATTACTTCCCCAGCACTTGACGCCGCCGCTTATCAAGGCGCACGTGTGAGAGCCGCCCGCCGAGATAGCGGTGACACCACTCGCCATCCCGGTTACATCCGTCGGCGTACTGCGCTGGGTGGTCGTGCCATCGCCAAGCTGACCAGAGGAGTTGTCCCCCCAGCACTTGACTCTTCCACCCGATATCAGCGTGCAGGTATGGCCCTGATAACCACCCGCTGTGATGGCGGCGACTGCGCTTGTTAGCCCGCTCGGATCAGTGGGCGTATTACGCTGTGTCGTCGTGCCATCGCCAAGTTGACCCGTGGCGTTATAGCCCCAGCACTTGGCACCGCCGCCATTGGTCACCGCACATGTATGTGCATACCCAGCTGTAATACCAATTACACCACTCGTAAGCCCACTCACGTCCACAGGCGTGGGATGCTGTGCTATCGAGCCGGTACCCAATTGCCCAAAGTAGTTACCTCCCCAACACTTGACGCCACCACCGTTGGTCAATGCACAGGTGTGCTCATGGCCAGCCGCGATAGCAATTACGCCACTGGTCAATCCATTCACATCCATCGGTGTTGTGCTATCCTCGGTAGAACCATTACCAAGTTGACCTCTGCTGTTACGCCCCCAGCATTTGACCCCGCCCCCCACCGTCAGTGCGCAGGTATGCTGATCCCCCACTGCAATGGCTGTGACCTCATTCGCCAGCCCGCTCACGTCCACTGGCGTGAGACGGTCAGCGGTCGTGCCATCGCCGAGTTGGCCAAAGGTGTTAAACCCCCAACACTTGACACCCCCTGCACTGGTTACTGCGCAGGTGTGCGCAGATCCAGATCCGCCATCCACAGCAGCAACGTTACTTGCCAGCCCAGCTACAAACGCTGGAGTGCCTCGGTTGAGAGTCGTGCCATCCCCCAGTTGTCCGCTGAAGTTATATCCCCAACATTCGACGCCGCCGTTGCCGGTGAGTAAGCAAGTATGCCGCCATCCTGTCGCGATTGCGCTGGCGCTTTGCATAGAGATCGTCCCCCTGGGCACGGATTGGACAGCAAATGGGGCAGTGGCAAGAACAACGGCCTGGGTCGGTCTCGCAGCCCAGCCAGGAAAAGCCAGGGCCAGCAAGGTCAGTCCGGTTAAAAGCCTGCGAAGCACATTACCGTTCATCGTTATTCCTCCTTTTCGAATGGCGCGAATCAAAAACGCCAGCCTTGAGCGCGGGGCGCGTTCAAACGCTGGCGTTAGGATCACAGGCCCCACTGGCTCTGCCTGCTGACATAGCAGTTCACCGGTGGTTGAGTGAGTGGAGAACATATGTCTGAGCCACTCCGGGCATAACGAGAAGCCGACTCAGATCTTCCAGCGGATTTTTAAACGGATTGAGCGTCGCCTTATCCGCTTATCCGTTTAAAAATCCGCTGGAAGCTGAGTAGGGCTCTTATTTTTTACACCAACAGGGTAGCCAAGTCCATAGACAACCGTCGCAAAGTCATAGACATTTGTACTGTTTTCGCCCACGTCCCCCGGCCCATTCGCATAGCCTCACAGTGATTTGCGGCTATCTCGCACTGCAACTGCCACACCCTATTGGCTATACGCAAGAACACAAGAGAGTTGCCTGATTGACGACTCGCTTTTGGAGTTTGGGATTTGGGGCTTGGGATTTTTGGGCGCTATACTGCTCAAGGGCCTGGCTCAATACCCAACGCCTTGTGCAGATCAGGCAACGCCTCAGTGATATGGTGCTGTAAGTGTTCCAGCGCAATCGCCAATTCAGACAGCGATTCTTGCGTGGCTTCTGCATCGCCGCGGTAAGCATGGGAGCGCAACGCCGTCATCAAGTCGAGCACCGTTCCGGTTTCTTCTTCGATCTCGGACAAGTGCATGGCGAGCATAGCGATCTTTTCACTAAACCCAGCCGTTTTCAGAACCACGCTCAGTTCATCTCTAACCTCGATTGTCATTTATGACCTCCCTCTCCTCTGTCGCTGGGCCAACCGATCTTCTAATCGGCGTAAGCGAACCGTAAAGGCACTGATCTCGCTTTCCCAATGGGCAAGAAGGCCTTCATACGGAAGCAGGGCTTTTACTTTCGGGTGAGTCTCACGAACTTCCTCTTCCCCACCTGCACCACCACATCACCCGTGAACGCCAGCCGCGCGTTGACGTCTTCCACGACCTGCCCATCCACCTTCACACCGCTCTGTTCGATTAACCGGCGGGCCTCGCCCTTCGACTTGACCAGCCCTTTCCCGGCCAGCACCTCCACGAGCAGCGGCTCGCCCTCGATGAGGAGGCGCTCCATCTCCTCCGGCAACTGGTCTTTCTGGAAAACGCGCCGGAAATGCTCCTCGGCGGCGGCGACTTTGTCCTCGCCGTGGTAGACGGCGACGATCTCGCGCGCGAGTTCCATCTTCGTGTCGCGCGGGTGGCGTGTCCCGTCGGCCAGACCCTTCTCAATCTCGGCGATCTGCGCCGGGCTGTAGCGCGTCACCAGCTTGAAGTAGACCGGCATCGTAAAGTCGGGGAGGCTCATGACCTTGCCGTATATGTCCTCCGGCGTACTGTTGATAGGAATGACGTTGCCGATGGACTTGGACATGCGCTGGACGCCGTCGGTCCCCGGCAGGATGCCGGTGATTACGCCCACCAGCGGCCGCTGCCCCATCGCTTCCTGCAACCTCCGCCCGGCGACGATGATGTTGAAGAGCTGGTCGGTCCCGCCCACCTGCACGTCAGTCTGCTGCGCCACGGCGTCGTAGCCCTGCATGAGCGCGTAAAACGTCTCGTGCAGGAAGATCGGCTCACCCGCCTCAAGCCGCCTGGCGAAGTTCTCCCGCGCGAGGAACTGCTGCACCGTGAAGTTCTGTCCGAGCCGGATCAAATCGAGCAGCGAGAGTTCCGAGAGCCACTCGCCGTTGTAGCGAATGCGCGTCCTGCTTCTGTCCAAAACGCGGAAGGCCTGCTCCGCGTACGTCTTGGAATTCTCCGCCACTTGCTCTTGCGTCAGGATCGGGCGGGCCTTGTTTTTGTCCGACGGGTCGCCGACGAGCGCGGTATAACTGCCGATGAGGAACGTCACCTCGTGCCCCAGATCCTGGAATTGGCGCAGTTTAAGCATGGTGATCGTGTGCCCCAGGTGCAGGTCGGTGGAGGTCGGGTCGTAGCCGCAATAGACGCGCAGCGGGCGGCCTTCGGCCTGCGCCTCCGCCAGCCTCTCGCGCAATTCGCGCGTCATATTCTCTTTCAGCGTCTCGTCGCCATATTCCGTGCCCTGCATCAACAAAGCCACTTGCTCGTCCAGGTTCATTCAGCGCCTCCAAATCGGGGTGTGTGTATTATACAGGAGTCAGTAGACAGTCATCAGTCACCAGTCATCAGTGATCAGTCATCAGTCACCAGACGACCTTGATCATTTTGTCATTTGTCATTCGACATTTGCTATCCGCCATTTGCCATCTGCTATCCGCGATCTGCCATCCCATTTGCTATCCGCTCTTCTTCTCGCGTATAATCCGCCGCGATCCTTGAGCCATGGAGTGTTTTTCGAATGTCCAAGAAATCTGCCTCGCCCGCGCCTTCCAGGAAGTCCGCCGCGAAAACCGGCGGGAAGGCCAGGACGGCCAGCCAGATGACCGGCGTGGAGATCCGTCAGTCCTTCCTCGACTTCTTCGCCGAGCACGGGCACACGATTGTCCCGTCCATGTCGCTCGTGCCGGGCGGCGACCAGACGCTGCTGTTCACCAACTCCGGGATGGTGCAGTTCAAAGACGTCTTCCTCGGCACCGACCAGCGCCCCTACACCCGCGTGGCCGACGTGCAGAAGTGCCTGCGCGTTGCGGGCAAACACAATGACCTCGACGACGTGGGGCGCGACGACTCGCATCACACGTTCTTCGAGATGCTCGGCAACTGGTCGTTCGGCGATTACTATAAGCAGGAAGCCATCGCGTGGGCGTGGCAACTGCTGACCGAGGTCTACGGCCTGCCCAAAGACAACCTGTGGGCCACGTGCTTTGAGGACGAACAGGGCGTCATCCCCCGGGACGACGAGGCCGCCGACATCTGGAAACAGCAGCCGGGCTTCGACCACAGCCATCTGCTGTTCTTCGGGCGCAAAGACAACTTCTGGGAGATGGCCGAGGTCGGCCCCTGCGGCCCGGACAGCGAAGTCCACATTGACCGCGGCCCCGAGTACTGCGACCAGCAGGACACGCCGGGCCACGCCTGCCGCGTGAACGGCGACTGCCAGCGCTTCCTCGAACTGTGGAACCTGGTTTTCATCCAGTACAACCGCACCGGCCCGAAGGCCGCCGACCTCACTCCGCTCCCCAAGAAGCACGTGGACACGGGTATGGGCTTCGAGCGCATCGTCTCGGTGATGCAGGGCGTGGACTCGAACTACAAGACCGATCTGTTCACGCCGCTGCTGGACAAGGTGCAGGAGATGGCCGAGCACAACGACGATGAGCGGGCGGCGAATCTCACGCCCTACCGCGTCATCGCCGACCACGCGCGAGCCGCCTCCTTCCTCATCGCCGACGGCGTGGTGCCGGGTAACACCGGGCGGAATTACGTCTGCCGCATGGTCATCCGCCGCGCGGCGCGTTTCGGCGGGAAGATCGGCTTCCACGAGCCGTTCCTCGCCTCAGTCGCCGAGGTCGTGATTGAGGAGTACGGCGAGGCTTATCCCGAGCTGGTGAAGCACGGCTCGGCCATCCTCCGCACCCTGACGCTGGAGGAAGAGCGCTTCCAGCGCACGGTGGACCTCGGCATCCAGAACTTGAGCGCTTTGCTCACCGACCTCACGGAGCACGCCGAGACCACGCTGTCCGGCGGGGACGCCTTTAACCTGTACGCCACCTACGGCCTGCCGTTCGAGATTACGCGCGACATCGCGCGTGAGCGCGGGCTGGAGGTGGACGAGGCTGGCTTCGCCCAGGCGCGTGAAGCGCACGCCGAGGTCTCGCGGACTGAAGTCGCGGCGACCGACGGCAAAGATGTGGAAATCTACCGGAAGATCTTGCACGATTTGCAGACTGAAGGGAGCCTCGGCCCGGAGGGCGTCGAGTACGACCCGTATACCCAGGTGGAAATGGACGACGAGCCGATGCTCGCGCTCATCAAGGACGGGCAGCGCGTGAAGAGCGCGAAGGTGGGCGACAAGGTCGAAGTCGTGCTGGGGCGGACATGCTTCTACATCGAGGCGGGCGGCCAGATTGACGACGTGGGCGTCATCGCGCGCTACGAAAGC
>Ga0209751_10003956_pt1 | contig 14250 bp, 15 predicted proteins | sample RifCSP13_1_FD_184019 | JGI IMG/M metagenome (GOLD analysis project Ga0209751, IMG submission 184019) | Soil microbial communities from Rifle, Colorado - Rifle CSP2_sed 13_1 (SPAdes) (version 2) | ecosystem: Environmental > Terrestrial > Deep subsurface > Rock core/Sediment | place: Rifle... | reverse complement strand
ACCGCCCCATCGATCAATCTGCCATCCATCCTCCAGAGGAGGTGGCAGACCCAACGGAATCTCACCAGGAAGACCGCGGAGTAGATCTCGTCCAGGAAGTACCGACGAAAGAGAACCACATAGAGCGTCGACGAGCGAAACGGCAGCTCCCACCACTGGAGGTACGAGACATAGGCAAGCCCGATCCCCGCCGCTGCCACCCCCAGCGGGAGGAGGAGCATGATCGCTGGCAAAGGTGCATTGCCTCCCCGGATTCCCTGAGTAAGCCCTTGACCCAAAAAATTATGGAGGCCCCCGTGCTCCGGCGTCACCCCGACGAACCCTGCTGCCACGGCAAAAAAGGCGAGGATGAGCACGGGGATCCAGATATTGGCCGGTGCCTTGCGAAGATGATGGATCGCGTGGGGATCCCCCCGGTAGTGCCCGGCAAAGGTGAGCAGATAGAGCCGGAACATGTAGAAGGCGATGAGGAACGCTGCGCAAAGCGCCAAGACCCAGAGGAAATAGCGCCCGCTGTTGAAGGCGGCCACAAAGATCCCCCGCTGCGACCAAAAGCCGGCCAGAGGAAAGACGCCGGCAGTGGCGAGAGCCCCGATCAGGAAGGCATACGCCGTCAGCCGCATATGAGGTGCGAGCCCCCCCATGCGTCGCACATCGTGTTCGCCATGCAGGGATTGGATCACCGACCCCGCCCCCAGGAAGAGGAGCGACTTGAAGAAGGCATGGGTGAAGAGGTGGAAGATGGCGGTCGCGTAGGCCCCGAGCCCTGCCGCCAGGAACATGAAGCCCAGCTGGCTAATGGTGGAGTAGGCGAGGGTCTGCTTGATGCTGCTCTGCACGCAGCCGATGCTGGCGGCAAAAATGGCGGTCAGGGCTCCGACCACTGCCACGAGGTTTGCGGTGTCGGGGGCGAGGTTAAACAGGGGACTCGAACGGACAACCATATAGACCCCTGCCGTCACCATCGTGGCCGCATGGATCATGGCGGAGGTCGGCGTGGGGCCCTCCATGGCATCCGGCAGCCAGACGGAGAGAGGAAGCTGGGCGCTCTTGCCCATGGCCCCCACGAAAAGGGCCAAGGTGATCACGGTGGCCAACGTGGAGCCTGCACCCAGCACCTGCTCGGCCCTGGCGAAGACCTCGGCGTACTTCAGGGACCCGAAGGTCGTCCAGATCAGGAACAGCCCCAGGAGGAACCCCGCATCCCCCACCCGGTTCACGATGAAGGCCTTGTTCGCCGCATCGCTGGCGTTCTTCCGCTCATACCAGAAGCCGATCAGGAGATACGAACAGACCCCCACCCCTTCCCATCCGAGAAACATGAGGAGGTAGTTGTTGGCCAGGACCAGGATGAGCATGGCGAACATGAAGAGGTTCAGGAAGGTGAAGTAGCGGGCGTAGCCGGGATCCCCATGCATGTATCGGACAGAGTAGACATGGATCAGCAAGCCGACGAAGGTCACGGTGAGCATCATCACCGTGGAGAGGGGGTCCACCAGGAACCCAACGGGGACCTGGAAATTCCCAGCGACCACCCACGGGTAGAGATCCAGATCGACGGTCCGGCCGGCAGCAACCTGGACGGAAATCAGGAGGGCGACGAGGAAGGAGAGGCCGACGGCGGGGACTGCGACCCAGTGCGCCCGATCCCGGATGTGAGTGCGGCCGAAGAGGCCATTGACGATGACCCCAACGAGGGGGAAGCCGGGCACCAGCCAGATCAGGTGCATCATCGCCGAGACGTCCTCAGGACAGGATGCCCGCTGAGACTCCGGAGGACCCACAGTGTGCCGTGAGTGAAGGGTCGGACACCCTTTGACTCGCACCGCCGACCTTCCCACAGGTCAAGAACCCGCCGGGAACCCTGAAGGAGGTGGGGGTCATGCCCGTCGCGGGAGGCGACTGCTTGGTCGAAGAAGGGAGTTGGCGGGGCACTACGGAACATCCATCAGTCCTGGGCGCGGGGCGCCGACCAGGGCCGCCATATTGCCGGGTGGGTGGCGGTTCTCATGCATGAGCTGGTGACACAGGGGGATCTCGTCGAAGGCAAAGGTCCGGGAGAGGCAAGGATCGACCTTTCCCGCGATGACCAACTGGTTCAGAGCCGCACACTGCTCATCATTGGCAAAGTGGGACCCCTGGAACCGCTTCTGCCGCATCCAGAGGTAGCGGAGGTCCACACCCGCGGTATAGCCGGTGGTCCCGGCACAGATCACCACCATGCCGCCCGTATCGCAGACGAATATCGAGGTGGGGATGGTATCCTCGCCCGGGTGCTCAAAGACCAATCGCGGGTTCTTCCGCTCACCGAGAACATCCCAAATCGCTTTGCCGAAGGCCCGGGCACCCTCTAGCCAGCGGTTATACGCACCCGTGTCCTTCCAGTGCGGCAGCATCCCCCAGTGGGTAAACTTTCGCCGATTGACGTACCCCTTGGCGCCCAGTTTTTGGCAGTAGTTCCCCTTGTCGTCGCTCGAGACCACCGCCACCGCGATGCCGCCCGCCGCCTTCGTAATCTGGATGGCCATCGACCCTAAGCCGCCCGCGCCACCCCAGATCAGGACCACGTCCCCGGGCCGGACCGCATGCTCGGGCCAGCCCTGGAGCATCCGGTAGGCGGTGGCACCCGACAGCATATAGGCCGCGGCGGCCTCCCAGCTGAGCTGGGGGGGCTTGGGGAGACACTGGTGGGCCTGGACCTTGGTAAATTGGGCAAAGCTCCCCCAGTTGGCTTCGTAGCCCCAGATCCGAAAGGTGGGGCTGAACATCGGATCGGCCCCGGACCGGACCACCGGGCAGTCAGGGCTCCACATCCCGCAGTGGATCACCACCTGGTCGCCGACCTTGAGATGCTTCACCTCGGAGCCGACTGCGTAGACGATGCCCGAGGCGTCGCTGCCGCCGATGTGGAAGGGGACGGTGTCGGGATCCTTCTGACGGCTCTTGATCACATCCACCGGGCTCCCGAGAGCGGCCCAGACGTTGTTGTAGTTGATCCCGGCGGCCATGACATAGACCAGGGCTTCATCCGGCTTGAGGGACGGGACCTCGACCTGCTCGACCTGAAAGGCCTTGATCGGCTCGCCGAACCTGTCCTGACGGATGAGGTACGCATGCATGGACTTGGAGACGGTTCCAAGGGGGGGCATCTCGCCGATGGCGTAGAGCGCTTTCTGTCTCATCCTGACACCTCGTTCGACCGGAGCCGTCAAGAGACAATAAGAGGCTCACCTTTCGGTGAGCCTCTTATGCGAACACCCTCGATTTCCAGGAGACGTTCCTTACGCCTTTGCCTCAGCTTCCTTCGGGGCCGGCGCCCTGGTGATAAAGGTCAAGGCGAGCCCAACAACGCATGCGATCGTCAGGTACCAGAAGGCGGTCGTCCAGGCACCCGTCGCAACCCGAACCTGGATGGCGAAGAGGCTCAACACACCGCCGGCCACGCCATAGGCGGTGAAGAGCCCACCGTAGTTGATCCCCAGGTTCTTGGTCCCGAAGAAGTCGGCGGTGAAGGCTGGCATCAGGGCCAGGGTGCCGCCAAACGCGAATCCCACCAGGCACACCCCTAGGGCATACATGGTGAATGTCGTCGCGTTCGGGAGGATGAACAACAGAGACACAATGTGCATGGCAAAGATCAGGGCCATCGCGTTCTTACGACCGATCGCGTCAGAAATCGCGCCGAAGCCCGGCCGCCCCAACCCGTTAAAGACGGCCAGCAGCGTCAGCGCCCCACCAGCGACGACCGGCGTCAGCCCGGCCACTTCCTGGCCAATCGGAGATGCCTGCGAGATGACAATGAGCCCCACCCCTGCAGAGATCAGGTATTCGGTCCAGAGGAGGTAGAAGGGAAGGGTCGCGACCATCTCACCCAGCGTGAAGTCGGCCTTCGCCACTTTCGCGCCAGGAGCCGGTGCCGGGGGGCTCCAGCCTGCCGGCCTGTACCCGGCTGGCGGGTTCCGCAGCAGCGCTCCACAGAAGGTGATAACGCCTCCGAAGATGATCCCAAAGATCACGAATGTCGTCGCGACGCCCACGCTTCCGATGAGAAGCGGTCCCCCAATGCCACCGATGATGGCGCCCGCGCCGAACCCCATCACGACCAAGCCCGTCATCAGGCCCCGCCGATCGGGCCACCACTTGATGGTAACCGCGAGGGGTGTCACATAGGCGGCGCCGAGGCCGAGGCCGGCGATGACGCCAAAGGCAATGTAGAGTCCCGTCAGGGTACTCCCCATGGGACCCGACAGGAGAAACCCGATCCCGACGAGGATACCTCCTACCATCGCCACGGTCCTCGGGCCTACCTTATCCTGCCAGCGACCGGCAAAGATCAACCCGACCGAGAAGAACGCGATCGAAAGGGCGAACGGCACAGTCGCCTCGAAGGCGGACCAGCCGTACAACTTCTGCAAGGGGATCCGGAAAACGCTCCAGGCATACAGGTTCCCCATGCAGAGGTTCATGAGGATTCCCAGGATCGGAAACATTATTCGGTTCGGAAGCCGTTCGTCTGCCATCTTCACGCCTCCCATCTTTCCAGAAGAGAGGACGACTTTGCCTCCCTTCTAAGCCACACGTGCGTAGAGACGTTGACCTCCCCCCCACCCTTGAAAGAAATTCGTCTTTGACCACCCCCCTTTCTCTTGTAGATTTATCTTTTTTCGATAACTACGGCCTCGGAGGTCTTGTAGTTGGTCTCTCCTACCAGATTTAACTTCCCCCTGTCAAGGGAAATGTATAAACCCATTTTACCGAAGAATAGCGTGCGTGGAACGCAAACCGCTTTACACTTGAAACGTATGCGTAAAATAGTGTTTTATTCAGGTTTTGTCAAGCAAAAATAGATGCTTGGGGCGCGGTGAGCCAGGACAGGTGAGAAAGGGTCGAACGGGGACCGTGAACCGAATGGGGCACGGCGGAAGCTATGGGGGGAGGTTCCCCGATGATCAAATCACGTCGGGGGGGAATTCCGGAGGGGGATTCAGCCGCCGGCTCCGCTTCCCGCACAGGGCACAGACGAGCGAGGTTCCCTGCTCGACGGTCTGCCAGCGGTGCCAGCGACAGGCGCTTTGCCGGATGTACTCCCAGCGCAGGCGATCCAGTCGGAAGAGACGGCGGAATCCCGCAACTCCGATGATACCGCCGAGGGACAAGAGCGACACGACCGTAATGACGTCTGTGACAAACATGACTCAGTTATCCTCGGTGAGCGGTTGGGGTTCCGTAGATTGCATCCTTACCGCAATGCAAGAACTTTGCCAAGATTCCTTCTCTTAACACTCTTAACATTTTTGCCCGATCATGGCTCCCCCTCTGACACGGGGCCTCACTCTATATGACGCATAACTATCCGCTTTTGTTTCGCCACTCCCGTACGCCACCGCTCGTCCCGGGTGCCACTCCCCTGGCCCTCTGATGGGCGGCTGCGTGGATGTATTCTGCCTTTTCCCTTTTTCCTCCGCCTCTCCTGTGCTAAAAATCACGGCAGTGCCTTGGAAATGGCCAGGAGACACGAGGGTACCCGATGATCCGATTGCAATCCGGCGACCGGGGCCATAGATCGGTATCGAGACTGCTCCAGGCCGTCCTTGAAGAGTACGAGGTAGCCCTGGGGAGCCCCATTCACGCCTATGCCCCGGCCAGCCACCTCTCCTCTCCGCGGCGGGGCGACGGCCTGCACCTGCACATCTTCGCCCTGCCGGCCCGCCCCCACTGGTTCAGCCTCTGGGCTATCTTCCCGAGCGTCGAGATGCCCGCCGTCTTTTCCTGGGGGCTGAGGCCGGGAACGGAGCGAGCCCTGGCCCCGAGGAAGCTCTTTGCCCAGGGGGTCCTGAAATACGATCACAGCGGTCACGCCATCGCCGGGATTCTTGGGGAGAACATCTATCTCCTCTTTGATCTCCAAGGGCAACCCGAAGAGCTGGTGCCGCTCCTCCTGCGGAAGGCCTTCGACCTGTGCCTCGGGGCAGTGGCGGGGGTGCTTTCCCTCGAGACCGGAAGGCTCCCCCATCAGGTCCAGATCATCCTCCACCGCTTGAGTCACCCCACGGCCCTGCTCACTCTGGACCAGCTGAACGCGCGCGGAGACCGTCCGGGAAACGGGGATCCAGAGGGGGGGGTCGAGGACGAGGATTGGATGCAGAAGCGGATAGCGGTGAAGGAGGAGAATCTCAAGGAGCTCTCCCGGCAAATAGGGTCTCAGACCCGTCTCCTGAACAGCTGCCGGGAGCGGCTCCGCATGCTCAACACGCTCAGGGAGGCCGAGCACTCGGATGAGGCACTGGGGCGCGACATCGAAGCGTTGCTCGGCATCCCCGCAGTGCGAGGCGTCGAGGTCCTGAGGGACCGCCTGTGCGTCCTTACGGATACGATCGACACGGTCGTCGCCGGGAAGCGGTACCGCCTGGGACGCTTCCGCCTTGACATCCGCTTCAATGGCGATGTGGCCATCAGGAACCTGACCCGGGCATACGGCTACTATGACCACCCGCACGTGTGGAATGCCAAGCCGTGCCTCGGGAATATCGGCCCGAGCGTCCTGAAAATGGTCACCGAGTTTCAATGGGTGGCCGCGGCCGAACTGCTCCTTGAGTACGTGAAGACGGTAACCCCGAAAGAGTGGTATACCCCCATCGAGCACTGGGAGGAGCTCAAGGCGTGAACCGGCCTGGCGCCCCCCCTCCCCGGGTCCTCATTGCGCCGCTCGCCTTGCAGAAGCTGCGCCTGTACATCGAGCTCTGCCCCATGGAGATTGGCGGGCTCGGCGCGGTGGAGCGCTCCGGCCCGAACTTTGTGATCACCGACCTCTTCATCCTCTCCCAGAAGGTCTCTCCCGCAGAGACCGAACTGGACCCGGCAGCCGTATTCGAAATGCTGCAGGGCTGCATCGCCGAAGGGCGCGATCCCGCCTCCCTCTGTTTCTGGTGGCACAGCCACGCCGAGATGGACGTGGAGTGGAGTGAGACGGACGAGCGGACTATCGAGAGCTTCCCCGGCGACTTCATGCTCTCCCTGATCGGCAATAAAGCGGGGGCGCTTACCTGTCGCCTCGACACCCTGCGCCCCACCCGACAGGTCCTGACCGATCTTCCCGTCACGATTGTTCCCGACGGCGGTGAGGAGATAGACGAGGCAGCGCTGCGGGCGTCCATCGTTGCCGAGATGTGCGAGAAGCTCCAGGTGATTACCCGCGACCTCGAGCTGTATGACAGCCCAGTCGACCTGGAATTTCTGTCTCGCTTCCACCCTGAGCTCTACCCCCCAGGGTCCCCGCCCCCCACCGCACCCTGACCCTCCACCGGGCAGTTGGGGCCGTGACGGTCAGCGATCAGCCGTTGGCCATCGGGAAAGCCTCACGGATGTGGAGGAGTGGACGATGCGATTCCTTCGAGTCACCGACCTGCGATCGGCGGACAACCACGCCGTGCCCGCCTACCTCTTCCTCCCCGAAGCCCCGCGCGGCGGGGCCGCCGTGGTCCACGGCTACGGGGGCTGCAAGGAACAGATGCTGGGCATCTCGGCCCGCCTCGCCGAGGAGGGATGGGCGACGCTCGCCCTCGACCTCCGGGGACACGGCGAGCACCCTGCCCCCCTGGATGAAGACGTGCTGCAGGATCTCGAGGCGGCCCTCCATTGGCTGCGCCGCTACGCGAGGGTTGTTGCCGTCGGGCACAGCCTGGGCGGGCGGCTGGCACTCATCTCCAGCGCCGACCTGGTCGTGGCCATCTCTCCCGCCGTTGCCAGTCGGCCCTCCGAGGAGGGACGACAGATGCTCCTCGCGTTCGGCTCTACCACGGTCCGGAGCCCGAGTCCGAGCACCATCCTGGAATTGCTCCGGAGGATGGACGAAGTGAAGCAGCCCGACCGGCCGGTCCTGTTCCTGCACGGGGAACGGGACATCCCGACCCTGATCGAAGGGATTCGTCGCGTGGCTCAGGACCTCCCCCACGCAACCATGGCCCCCGTCACCACCTTCCAGCATCCCGAAACCGCACTCACGCCAACGATCATTCCCTATCTGCACCACTGGTTCAACCATCTCGATCTGAAATTCAACCCCGAGGTCTTCCAGCGGGCCATTGACTGGCTCAGGGAGAAGACCTGAGACCTGAGAGTTGAGACTGGAGACAGGAGCTTTGAGTCTGGGGTATTGATGTCTCTGGTCTCTGGTCTCGCGACGCCTTGACACCCCGATGACAGTGGCATAAGCTAACAGATCAACGAGAATGATGAGGCGAGACGTGGAGCGGATCGAAATCCAGGGGAAGAAGGTGCTGCTCTACCGGGACGGGACCCCGCATACGCCTAATCGTGAGGTCCCGCTCGAGGATTTCCTTCGGGAGGTCACCGCCGCCGTCCGCCGGCCCGGCCGGGGACACCACCTTCTCCTCCCGCCCGGGGCCCGCATCGTCAAGCTCGAGGGCGTGGTGAACATCTTGTGCATCGAGACACCACCCCAGGTGCGGGTCATCCGGTGGAGCGCCGCCTCTATGGGAAAGGGGGCGGAGTACGAGACCTTCCGCCTTGCCTTCCCCTACATCGTCTCTATCTTCCTCTTCTTCCAGGGACGCTTTGAGGATATGCGCGTCTACTACCGGACCGCGCCGCTGGAGGGCCCGGATGATACATTGCTGATGTCGAATCTTTGGAATGTGCAGGCCGACCCTGAGAAGCCTTCGGCCTGTCGTGCCTGTCTCAGGGGGAGGCCCGAGGACCTGTGGGAGAGACCGCTCGTCCAGCAGGTGAGGATGCTGCTCGATTTCTTCTGGGGGACCGGCTTTAACACCGACATCGTCGGCAACTGCTTCGAGCGGGCCAGGAAGCTCGACCCACGGATCGCCTCACCCAAGGCCTGGGAGGCGGCCTCAGAGGCCGACCCCCTCTTCCCTCTTCAGGTCCCGTGGGAGCGGCTGGATGTAACAATCGGGGAAGTCATAGACCATCTCGTGGAGTCCGGCCCCCAGCCTCGCCAGGCCATCGCCGACGCCTCCGATCTCGCCAATCTCATGTATCGTATCGCCGAGTCGAAGTGACGTGAGCCGCTTCTCACGCCCCTTTGCTGTTGACATCCTCCCGGACCGTCAATAGAATTCAAACAGTGTTCCCGAATCCGCCACACCCCCGATCGAGGGGACGAGGAACCTTGAGCAACGACCAACGGAAGCAGATCGGGGCGCCCGGTGGGCGTATCGCTGCACCACCCGCAGAGGTCGTCGGAACGGTGCGTGTCGTCTATGGAATTCACGCCCTATCCGTCGGCGTTGCCGGGAAGACGGTGGGCGACGTCCGGGTGGTCCTCGGTCAGGCCATGAACATCAGTCCGAGAGCGATAGCCCTCGTTGACGGGCAGGAGGTGAACGAGGGCCAAATTCTCCTGCCAGGTCAATATCTCGAATTTGTGCGCCAGGCTGGAGAGAAGGGCGATCGCCGCCGCAGTCGCCACGCAGCCAGGTAAAAGGAAGGCCTACGCTATGACCCGACCCATCTTTCCCTTCTCCGCGATCCTGGGCCAGGAGAAGATGAAAAAGGCCCTGGTGTGGAACGCCATCGACCCCTCCATCGGTGGGGTGCTGATCCGGGGGCAAAAGGGAACCGCCAAGTCCACCGCCGTCCGGGGCATCGCCGAGCTCCTGCCGCCGCGCCTCGTCGTGAAAGGTTGTTCTTTCGCCTGTCACCCCGACCAGAAAGAGGGGCTCTGTCCGGACTGCCAGGTCAGAATAGCGCAGGGGCAAGAGCTTTCGCTGCACGTCACCTCTACCCCCGTGGTGGATCTGCCCCTGAACGCCTCCGAGGATCGCGTGGTCGGATCCATCGACATCGAAGCCGTGCTGAAAACCGGTCACAAGGTCTTCCAGCCGGGAATTCTGGCGAGCGCCCATCGGGCCATCCTGTACGTGGATGAGGTGAATCTTCTGGACGATCACATTGTCGATCTCCTCCTCGACGTCGCCGTGACCGGGATCAACCTCGTCGAACGGGAAGGGGTGAGTTACACCCACCCGTGCCGGTTCATCCTGGTGGGCACCATGAATCCCGAGGAGGGGGAGCTGAGGCCCCAGCTCCTGGACCGATTCGGCCTGTGCGTGGAGATCGAGACGGAGCAGTCCCGGGAGCACCGCAAGGAGATCGCCCGGCGGGCCATTACCTTTCAGGCCGATCCCGAACGGTTCCGGTTGGAGTGGCAGGCCTCCCAGGAGACGCTCCAGGCCGAGATCGCCCGGGCCCGCGAGGCGCTCTCCACCCTGACCCCCTCGGAGGCGCTAATGGGTTTCGCCGCCGAGGTGGCGGAGGAGATGAAGGTCGATGGCCACCGCGCCGAGATCACGATGGTGAAGGCCGCCCTGGCCGCTGCTGCCTTTCATGGGGACCAGGAGCCGACGCCGGAGGATCTTCGAGACGTCATGGAGCTGAGCCTCCGCCACCGGGTCAAGCGCCTCCCCTTCCAGGAGAAGGCCCTGGACGCCAAGACCCTCGATCGTCTGGCGGGAGCGTTCGTCGAACGGAGGCATCTTTGACCCGGAGACACTGTCGAGGGTCTCGGTCGCCATCGCCCGTGGCGACAATCGGACCCTCAGCCCTTCGTCTTACACCCTTGAACTCCGGCCCTGGGAGGGATTGGAGGGGGGCGACTTTTCAGACGAGACGGCGCACGTCGGGGGGGCGGGACGCGCCTGTACCTGTGACCTGGACATCTGTCCCCATAACCAAGAGATGCCCTCCGAACAAAAGATCGAATTCAACGAGGCCCTCCTCCTCCAGATGATGCAGGGCTTCAACCCTCATCTCATCAGCCCCCGGAAGGAACGGCGAAGGCGAGACATGCCTGGAAAGCGTAGTACCGCTCGCACAGCCCAGAGCCGCGGGCGCTACATCCACGCCCTCCATTTAGGTCCCCTCAGCCGTGACATTGCGCTGGATGCAACCCTTCGAACGGCGGCCCTGTACCAACAGCACCGGGATCGAGGGGGGATGGTCCTGAAGGTGGAGGCCTCCGACCTGCACGCAAAGGTTCGAGAGCGGAAGGTGGGAAACCTCCTCCTCTTCGTGGTAGACTGCAGTGCCTCGATGGGGACGCAGCGCCGGATCCTGGCGACCCAGGGGGCGATCCTCTCCCTCCTGGTGGATGCCTACCAGCGTCGGGATCGGGTGGGCCTGGTCACCTTCCGGGAGCAGTCCGCGGCGGTCATCCTGCGGCCCACCTCGAGCATCGAGCTGGCCAAGAAGGCCTTCCAGTCTCTGGCGATCGGGGGCACGACCCCTGTCTCCAAGGGGATGCTGACCGCCTACGAGCTCATCCAGCGAGAGCTTCAGAAGACACGGGGTCTCATCCCCGTGCTGATCCTGATCACTGATGGCAACGCCAATGTGTCGATGGGCGATATGGATCCCAGCAAGGAGGCGATCCTGGTCGCGGAGATGATCCGGGTCAAGAAGATCCGCAGCATCGTGCTCGGGACCGGCGGTCAAGGCTGGCACATGCCGGACGGGAGTCTCTTTGCACCGGCCCAGGAACTGGCGGTGGCGATGGGCGGGGAGTTTTACCCCATGGACGAGATCACCACCAAGGCGATTCTACAAATCATCGGCAGTCAGCACGGCTTCCGTGACTAAAGGAACCGAGGCGGAGGGACGCTAGGATGGCGATACAGGATAAGCTTCTCATCGAGGAGCGCTATGGCCCCCTGGGAAGCGGTTCAACTCTGGTCACCATCAACGGGGAACCCTACGATCTCTTAGAGATTGCACGAAAACTGGGGTTGGATGGCGAAGATATACGACCCCTGGATGTCCACGAGGTCGGGGCGGAGCGGTACGCCGTCCGCTACTTCGATCTGGAGGAGCGCCACATCGTCGCCTACGAGTTTGACGACCAGTTCCGCCGTCTTCAAGAGATCCAATCTCACATCGCAGACTGGATGGGGGATGAGGCGTACCACGACTTCCCCTGGGGCGCCTGGTGTCCGTGGAGCATCTAGGGGCTTGCGAGGAGAATGGTTGCCGCATGGGCGATGTGATCGAGATCGTCGGGGATACAGTATACGCCATGGGAGGGGACGGGGCCGGGCGGCGAACCGTAGAGCGGCAGGTCGGTCTACGGGAGCTGCTGGGAGGCATCGCCTCGTCCATGGAGACGTCCCAGAGGGACACGACCCTCTTCCTCCCGGCCGGGACCCGGTACGTGAAAGTCCGCGGGGCCTCCACGGGACTCGTGGTAGAGCTGCCCCCCGAGATTCGGCGCATGACCTGGAGCCCGGCCACGATGGACCAGGGCGGAGCATACAGCACCCACTGGCTCGCCTTCCCCTATACCATTCACATCTGTATCTTGTATACCATCGAGGGGGACGAGGCGTACGGCGGAGGGCTGGAAGAGATGCGCGTCTATTACCGGAACGCGCCGCTCCAGTCTCCGGATGACGCGCTCTATGTCCCCAATCTCTTCAATGTCCAGGTCGACCCCGTCCTGACCTCGAACTGCCGCGCATGTCTCCGCGGGCATCCCGAGGATCTGGAGAACCTTCCCCTGGCGAAACAGATGGAGACCCTCCTCAATTTTTTCTGGGAGACCGGCTTTAACCTTGACATTGAGCGGAACGGCTTCGAGCGGGCCAAGCACCTGGATCCGCGGATCTCGTCGCTCGAGACATGGGAGTCGGCCTCAAAGGCCGATCCCCTCTTCCCCCTTGGAATCCGATGGGAACCAGCCGACTGCACCCCCAGGCAGGTGCTGGATCGGCTGATCGACGTACGGCGCCCCGATGTCAAACCGTTGCGGAGCGCCTCCGATCTCGCCGACCTGATGTACCGGCTGACGGAGGCCTCCTAAAGGAGCAAGATGGCGGTCAACAAGAAACTGCTGGGATGCTAGAAAGCTTGCACGCTAGAAAGCACCAACTAACGAATTCAGGGTCCACCCGTTCTTCCATTCTAGCGTTCAAGCCTCCTAGCCTTCTAGCCTTTCGTTGCTGACAGCGGACGGCTGACGGCTCGTAGAAAGGAGTAGAGGGGTATGATCGACAGGGAGACCATCGAGAAGCGGTATGGTGAACTCGGGACCAGGGATTTCCAACTGAGCATCAATGGGAGGTCCTATGACCTCTACGAGATCCTCCGGATCCTCGGCCAGGGGTTTGAGGACATCCGGCCCATTGACGTCTGTTCCGCCACCGAGAACCTGTACGCCATCCGGTACTGTGATCTTGAAGACCGGCACATCGTGACCATCGAGTTCGATCAGGAATTCCGATTGGTCACAGAGCACCGGACCCACTTGGCGGAATGGATGGGAGAGGACGAATACCAGGCGTTTGGGTGGGGGGCCTGGTGTCCCTGGACCATTTGACACGGGTGTTAGGTATTAGGTGTTGGGTGTTGGGTCTTGGCGGGTCGAACACCTAACACCCAAATCCCGATACCCGTCATCGGTGGTCGCACAGGACGGGGATGGGTTGGCGCTTTCGGCTCGCGAAGAAGGAGGGGGGAGACCGGGGTCTCCTCATCGAAGGCCGAGCATCTCCCGAGGGGAGCCGGGAGGAGGTGGAATTCTTCCTCTTCATCGGATCTGATTATGGGACGGCCGACGTCCATTCGCTGCGCAAGGAGTCCTTTGCGCTCATCGACTACTTCGCAGGGTTCCTGGGACCGCCGGCGAGGGGACCCCAACCGATCAATATTGGAGAACTGATGGACAGCGAGGACGAGATTCCGGTGAACGCCTTTTGGCACATCCGAGAGGATCACCGCGCAGAGATCGTTGCGGGGCTGCTCAAGGCCCTGGAGGGTCAGGAGAAGAGGGATGGATAAGGCGCCCCGGGTCGAACAGATGCGGCGGTACATCCACTCCAGGGAAAAAGAGCTCCTCTCCACGATCACAGAGATGACCGAAGACCAACTCCGATGGACCGTCCGCGTGTTCGCCGACTGCCTGGACGAGACCAGCCGGACCCGCTGCCTGGAAGGGTACAGCGAATACCACCCCTTCGAGAGGATTCAAGCCTTCGTCGCCTCCTTCATCCCCCAGTACACCCAACTGGCCCTCGCAGACCTCGACCTCAAGACCCAAATCGAAGGCTCGGGCCTCAGCACCCTGACGGAAGAGGAGCTTCAGAACATGTCCTGCACCGAGAAGTGGTACCTGCTGGCCTCGGACGAAGAGGCCCTCACCCCGGCGCAGCTCCGGCGGGAGATGGCCCGGCTCCTGTTCTGCCGGAGCTATGACCTGTACTGCGATCTCACCCTTTCCATGGC